>Ga0181520_10010206_pt1 | contig 12661 bp, 10 predicted proteins | sample PEATcosm2014_Bin_29_FD_132451 | JGI IMG/M metagenome (GOLD analysis project Ga0181520, IMG submission 132451) | Peatland microbial communities from MTU Mesocosm Facility, Houghton, MI, USA - PEATcosm2014_Bin02_30_metaG | ecosystem: Environmental > Terrestrial > Soil > Wetlands > Peat | place...
CCTAACTCTGTTCGAGAAAACGCCCATTTTACAGGCACTTCAAGAGATGGGCTGCGATAACGACTTAAGCGATATCTGCAACCAATTGAATCTGTTCGACTTGTAGCCGGACAACAGTGTTGTTGGTCAATGAGAACTGACCCTACGATTGAGTCACGCTACCTGCGAGGCCTTCGAGTTGCAACAATCTGCAGTAACATTCCTTCTGCATAGCGCAAGGGATATTCTCCCACGACAGCATTGGCCTCGAAGCTAGATCCGGTTCATTTTGCGTTGCGAATCGATCCTCCCTTTTCAAATCGAATTGGACGGCGGACGATATCCGCTTTGGCGCGACACAGGCTAGAACGGTCTTTGAGATGCTTGCTAGATCGCTGCAAAATGTGGCCTTGCACATGTAGCAGGCGTCAATCCGCTCTTTTAACGGTTTGATCCGCAGATTGTAGTAGCTATCCAGGTGGTATTCAGGAATTCCTGCCAATAGTTGCTGCTCGCTGCGAAAAGCGACCGAACTGGCACCGGTTAATCCCGGCAAGTAGGATGAATCGACGACACTTGCATATTCAGGCAGCTTTGGGCGGGGACCGACCAAGCTCATTTCTCCGCGCAGGACGTTGAACAATTGAGGAAGCTCGTCGAGTTTGTGCCTGCGCAGCCACTCGCCAACCGCAGTGATACGACGATCCCCTTCACTTGTAAGGGTTGGTCCCGATCGGTTTTCGGGAGATAAAGCCATGCTGCGAAACTTGTAGATTTGGAATAGGCGACCGCCTCGCCCAACCCGGCTTTGGGCAAACAGGGCAGGCCCCTTCGAGGAGAGCCGCACGCACAGCGCAATTACCAGCATCGGAACAGCGAGACAGACGACTGCCGGGACGGCGATGGCTAGATCGAAGAGCCGCTTCCACGGAGAGAGGCTCCATGTCGTCACCGTCGGGCCGAGGATGGGCGCCTCGGTCTGAGGCAGCCAGTTGCCTGGATATACCGTCACCGGAGGGAACGGCTGAAGCAGGGCCACTGACCCGGAATCTTGCGAATAGCTCGACTGCTTCATGAATTGAGCCTCCAGGCACCCGCCGTCGTCCCAACGCTTCTCTGAAAACGAATTGGGAATCCGAACCGGCCAAGGCCGGCAGGCGGGTGTCTGCTATTCATCGGGACGAGAAGCTTCATTTGCAGTTTTGGAAATGCAAATCGGATCGGCTTTCATGGGTCAGCTCATGCCTTGGCCGGCAGGGTCTGCGGGGAAAACGCAAAGCAGCAAGCAGATTGGAACTTTCCTCGTGACGCCCTTGCAACCCTGAGGGAATCGGGGAGAAGGAGCCAGATGGCTTTGGCTGTCAATCAACGGAAGCATAACCTGTCACGAGCCTCAATGAAAGCGTCACTGCGCGACGAAAACGGCCAAGCGGCGCCAAATCCGCCGTGCCAGCTGGTCGGAGTCCGTTGTCGGCAAGAGCAAGCTTGCTTTCCGGGGCCAAGTCCCAAATTCACTCTCAATCGTGGGAATTGCTCTCGCATCGCGCTCGCGGCAATGCACGGGGATCTTGGGAGATCGAGGCACGAATCTCCAACCTGATAGCGATCGTCGAAGAGAGCTGAAGAGAGCGGTTGCACCCAGGCTTTTGAGATATGCACAAAAGGCCCGCATCGATGAAGATGCGGGCCTTTTGTGTTTTTCTGCGTTAGACGAGAACCGAATTACATGCCCGGGATCTCGGGGGCTGCAGTCTTGGCGTTCATGCGGATACGCTTGTTCTTCTTGTAATCGCTCATGATGTTGCCCATGAACACGCTGAAGGCCTCTTGGCGCTTCTGCTCCAGCATCTGGTCGCGGGTCTGGTCGAAGTTCTTGGCGATCTCGTCGGCGGTTGGCTCCTGCTTGTCAAGCAGCTTGGCCACCACGCCGGTTCTACCGGCGTTGATGGCGCCGCTGATGGCGCCGGGGTTCATCTCAAGCAGTTGCGGGGCCACCTGGCCAACCTGGCCGAGATCGGGCACCTGGCCGGACGGGCCAACCAGATCGCTGGTCTTGACGGTAGCGCCCACTTCCTTGGCAGCCTTCGCCAGGTCGTTTTCGCTATGCGCCTTGTCGGCCAGTTCCTTGTTCTTCTGCGCCATCAGGTTGGGCAGTTGCTCGTCGCGGTAGTCGTCCAGAACGTGGCTCTTCCAATCGGCAAAGGCCGGCGCGTGCGCCGGAGTGGTTGCCGTGACCTGGAAGATGGCATAGCCTTCGCCGGTGGGGGCGAACTGAGCCGGATCGCCGAGCTTTGCCTGGAAGGCCTTGGCAATCACCTGCGACCCGTCGGGCAGCACGGCAATAACGCCCTGGCTGTTGATCGAGGGGGTGGTGGTCAGTTCCAAGTGATGGGCCGCTGCGGTTTTTTCGAGGCCGTTCTTGATGGCTTCGGCGGTCAGGGTGTGCGCGTAGTTTTCTTCAGCGCCTGCTACCTTCTGGCGGATCAGGGTGGCCTGGATGGTGGGCAGCAGCTCGTTGATCGACTGCGCGTGCGCGGTTTGGCGCTCTTCTACCTGCACGATGTGATAGCCGAACTGGCTCTTCACGATCTTGGTGTCGCCGATCTTCTGGTTGAAGATGGCGGCATCGAACTCGGGAACCATGGTGCCGCGACGGGCAAAGCCCAGTTCGCCGCCCTTGTCCTTGCTGCCCGGGTCGTCGGAGTTCTTCTTGGCCAGCTCCTCGAAGTTGCCGCCGGCCTGAATCTGCTTCAGGATGCCCTCGGCCTTGGCCTTGGCTTCCGCGTCGGCCTTAGGGTCGGCATTGGGGGCCAGCTTGATGAGGATATGGCGCGCCCGAGCCTGGTCGGGAACCGTGTATTCCGACTGGTGGGCGTTGAAGTACTGCTGAATTTCCTGGTTTGTGGGCTGCGGAACGCCACCCGGCAACTCGTTCGGCGTGAACGCGAAGTAGGTGATCTTGCGCTCTTCAGGAACGGCCGAGGCATAGCGGGCGCTGTTCTTCTTGAAGAAGCTCTCCAGATCGCCATCCGAAGGGTTGATGGACTTGCGCACATCGTCGGAAGAGATGACCGCATAGTCGAACTTGACCTTGAGGTTCGACTTCCGGTAGGCGTCGCGCACTTCCTGGTCGCCGACGGTCACACCGCCGGTAATCAGGGCCTGGAGGCGGCGAACGGCAATGTCGGACCGCACATCGTCTTCGAACTCGGTTACAGACATGTCGAAGCGGTCGGCAATGAGGCGGGTGTACATGTCTGTCCCAATGAACTTGCCATCGGGAAAGAGCACCTGGCCGGCCTGTCCGGTGTGAAGGTACTGGATCACATCGTCCTGGGTTGCGTGAATGCCCAGCTTCTCCGCTTCTGCCAGCAGGATCTGCTTCTGGACCAGTTGCTGGCCGATGCGCTGCTCGAACAAGCCCAGGATCATGGGGTTGTCAGGGTAGCGCTGCTGCTGCAACTGCTTGCGGGCCATCTGCTCTACCTTCGTTTGGCTGATCTCCAGGCCCCCGGCCAGGAAGCGGCTATACCAGTGCGGGTAGACCACGGCATACGTGTCGGCGGAACCGCCGCCCTGGCCAGTGAGGCCGGGGATCAGGTAAACCACCATCGACACCGAAGCGAGGGCGATGATTACGACGAAGAATGCCTTGACGATGCGGCTGTCTTTCTGCTGCAGGAAACGGATCATGGATGGACTTGAACCTTCAACTCTCTATGCGCAGGCGGTAAAACCGCCGCCTGGACGCAATTCTCGCTCGACGCGATTCTCTGCCATTATAGACGACAGCGATCCGGGCGAGGCCGGGCCCCCAACTCTTGCCCCAATCTGCCGGGAGAATGGGAATGTTCGAACGCTATACGGAAAAGGCGCGGCGGGTGATTTTCTTCGCTCGCTACGAGGCCAGCCAGTTTGGCTCACCTGAGATTGAAACCGAGCACCTGCTGCTGGGATTGCTGCGGGAAGACAAGACGGTGATGCATCGCTATCTGCACTCGACGGCAACCCGCGATTCGTTCCGCAGTCAAATTGAATCCCACTGCGTGGCGCACACCAAGATTCCAACCAGCGTCGACTTGCCGCTGAGCAAAGCCGGCAAGAGAGTCCTGGCGTTTGCGGCGGAGGAAGCCGAACGACTGGGCCACAGACACATTGGCACCGAGCACCTGCTGTTGGGTCTTTCGCGTGAGCAAAGCTGCTTTGCGGCAGAGTTGCTGCGCCGAAGCGGAGCCGACCTCGAGAAGATCCGCAAGGAGTTGAAAGTCGTGGCTTGGGAGTCTGCGGCGCCTTCGGAGCCTCAAGACAGGCCGCCCGCCGCCCTGTTCGCGCAATACACCGAAAAGGGCCGGCGCGCGATCTTTCACGCACGTTACGAGGCCAGCCTGCTGGGTTCGCCTTATATCGAAAGTGAGCACCTGCTGCTGGGGGCGCTGCGCGAAGCCAAAGCGTTCCTCGATGTATTCGCGACCTCTGTGGCGACGCTGCAGTCAGTCCGGGCCCAGATCGAGGAGCACACGCTGTTCAGGGACGACATCTCAGCCAGCGTTGACCTGCCTCTATCGAACGAATGCAAGCGGGCCTTGGGGTACGCAACCGAGGAGGCGACGCTGTCGGGCCAGAAAGAGATCGGGCCTGAGCATCTGCTGCTGGGCCTTCTACGCGAAGAGCGCTGCTTTGCGGCGCGCCTTTTGCGGGAGCGAGGGGCGGATATCGAGTCCGCCCGGAAACGGCTGGCCACGTGGCCTCGGCGGGTCTCACCCGATCCGGAATCACCCGGCGAGGGGCAATAGTGCTCGGAGATTGCAGGATTCGAGATCGTGGGTGTCGCGAGGGGTGAGAGATCAGTTCAAGAAGTCCAAATACCGGGGTCAAAAAAATATGGGCGCCCCGACCCGGAGCGCCCGCTGGTGAATTCGAAAGAATCGCGCTTACCGCCAATAGTAGAAACCGCCGCCGACCACGTAGTAGGGCCGGTAGTAGACCGGAGGATAGGCTCCGGGGTAGTAGGGCGACCCATAGGGGTAGTAGCCGGCGCGCCGGTAAAGCGTGGGACCGCCAGGATAGAGCCCCTGCGCCAGCCGGGCGGCTTCCTGGGCATTAACCGGTGTGACCGTAAGCGGGGTGTTCAGGTGGAAGACCACGAGCGCTTCGGCGGGGATCCAGGCATTGGGGCCAGGAGAAGCAGCCGAAGCTGCCGTGCCCGCACCCGCGCCAGCCGCTGCGCCAATCGCAGCGCCGGGACCACGACCGATGATGCCGCCGATCACAGCGCCCATCAAGCCGCCGCCTATCGCATTGCCCACTGTCTGGCCGGTCTTGCTGGGGCCCTTGACCTTGAACTGATCGGAGTCCAGCGGATAGTTCTGGCCGCCAAGATCGAGGGAGGTGAGTTTAAGCGCCAGTTCCGGACTGCCGCTCACTTCGCCGGCCTTCTTGCTCTCGGTGATGACGCCGTGAGCCGTCGCGCCCCGGGGAATGGCCAGCACGCCGCCGAAGACCACGTCGCGGATCACGGTAAACTGCACCTGCTCGCCGTCCTTGGCGCGCTTGCTGCTGACGGACTCGTTGGTGCGAAGTTGCAGAAGCGTCCCTTGCGGCAGGGTGACCGGTCCCTTGGCAACTTCATATGCCGGTGGTGCAGACTGAGGCCGCTGCGGCGCATATTGCGGACGTGCCGGAGGAGCCTGGGTCTGACCTTGCTGCTGCGACGGAACCGGCATCGGGCCGTCATTGACTGCCGGAGGAGGCTGAGCTGCAGCGTTATCGTCGGGGCCCGGGGGATTATCCGCCATTTGCTGGGCGCCCGGGTCGGCGGCATTTGCGCCGTCCTGGGCGTCTTGCGGGCTGCCAACCTTCAGGTTGTTGTGGACCTTGGTCACTCCCGCGACCCGGCTGGCGATCGTCTCAGCCAACTCGCTGGAGGAGTCGCTCGACACGGTGCCGGAGAGGGTAACCTCGCTCTGAATGGTCGCCGCAGTGATCAGATCCTTCTTCAGGGCTTTGGAGGCGTCGAGGGCATGTACGACGTCCATCTCGATTTGTCCGTCGGACCGCTGGGCTGGGGCCTGTGCTGTATCTTGCGCCAACGCAAACCCGCCGCACAGAACAACCACCCCGGCCCATGCCAGCACCTGCGGGAAAACTCTTTTGAGCAATGGCCGATTCATCTTCATGGGTCTCCTCTACCTGATGCGCCTATTCATACGGCTCTTGGATGCCTTGCCGCTTGAAAGGACGCTTGAATGTGTTGCTTCCGGCTCAATCCGTTAGACGAGGTTGGGCGGAAGCCGTCATCTTTGAAAACCCGGCCCCCGGGAAAAAGTTCCGCTCCAGCCAAGAAGTTTAGCGCGAAACAATGGCCCTGGAAATCTCGATGGGGCGAAACGCCTTCAGCGCCCTGGGCGGAGAATTCCTTCAGGAATCATCCCGCTCCGGTTCCCACTGATCCACGGCTTCCCTGTCGAGCCGGTCTTCGCGATTCTCTCGCGCCTCCTGCTCCAGACGCCTTTCCCGCTCTTCCCGCTCCTCGCGACCGTCGCTCATGGCTCCTCCTGTTTCCAGTTTATTGATCCGGCCCGACCATCGCGCATCCAAACTAACTGAGGTGAAATCGTGACCCAAAGGCTGAACTACGCCAAGTCTTTCCCCGAGGGAATTCATGCTTTGGTGAGCTTGGGCAGGGCCATCGCCGGCAGCGGGCTGGAGCGCTCGCTGCTGGAATTGATCAAGGTCCGAGCTTCGCAGATGAACGGCTGCGCCTATTGCATCGACATGCACACCAAAGATGCCCGTGCGAATGGTGAAACCGAGCAGCGGCTCTATGCGCTTTCAGCATGGCGGGAGACACCGTTCTTTACCCCACGGGAACGCGCCGCCCTGGCGTGGACCGAGGCCATCACCAACATTCAGCAAGGCCACGCCTCCGAGGAAGCCTATGAAGAAGTGCGGCCTGCCTTCGACGAAGCCGAACTGGTGAAGCTGACCCTGGCCATCACGTATATCAACACCTGGAACCGGCTCGCCATCGCCTTCCGCGCCGAAGCCGGCACGTATAACCCGGCGGCAAACAACACCGCGTGAATGCGGCGGATTCAGGCAACGGCGACCAGAGACTTGGCAGAGGAGGTCGTCTTCATCCCGTAGGCGATCAAGGCCAGGGCCCCCAAGGCAAAAACGACATTGCCTACGCGCACGCCAACGCCCGCTCCGCCGATGACGGGCGTTTCAATGAAGGCATGCCAAGCGTAGGCGAGGGCGGCTCCGCCAGCCAGGGCCACTTTGTGGCGCGAATTCCAGGCTGTGCGCCGTGACCATGCCAGGACCAAAGCGCCGACGGCCAGTTCAAGCAACAGGATTGCAGCCGCGGCCCACCAACCCCACACACCAGGCAACAGCAGAATCGCCGAGCCCGACGCTAATGCCAGCCCACCGCAAAGCCATGGATTCGGCACGGAGCCCGCGATCGAAGCTACGGCTGGCTTGCCCATGGCAAACGCGGCGATCGCCAGCAGGACCAGAATCGCGGCAGCAGTGGCAAATTGGCCCGTGGACGACATAAAACGGTCCTGCTTCAGAGTCATCGCGGTCATCCCGGCGACGCCTACTCCGAACAGAAGCCCAATGATCGCAAGGCCGCCGCCTCCGAGCCAGGGAGTTTCGGCTCGGCCCGGCACCGTTGCCTCCACCAAAGCGATGGGAACGGAGATGCTCCAGACCATATGCAAGGCGAGTACGAAGATCGTCCACCAGGCGCCGATTCCCAGTGCGGGGATGAAGGAGGGCTGCAACAGATGGAGATTCAGGTGCATGTAGTTGGGATTGAAGAGGGACTGGGTGGCAAAGGCCTCTTCGAAGATGCCGTAGGCTAGGGCCAGCAACACGATGCTGGGCCAACCGCGGCCGGCGCGCCGCACCAGTTCGCGGATCAGCAGGGCCCCACCGCCATACATCGGCGCCAGCATCACCAGAGCCATGAGCAGCTTGATAGGCAGATTGCCGAGCAGAAACTCCGCCACCAGCGGGGCAACGAAGAAGAGTCCGATGGCGGGTAGCAGGCTGCGTTTAACGGGCGGCTTTTCGGGTTCCATACGGCCCTTCAAGGGTAGAGGTCGGGGATTGGCTGACGAGAGGCGGGTTGAATTCTGTGCTTTCCCACCCTTTCGCCGCGAAGCGCGAAAGGATGGGGCACGGAGGCAATTGACACTCACGCCAATCTTTGACCCATGATTGGGCTTTTACGCCAGTGCTTCGTCGAATGCAGCAGCCAGAGTCTTCAGCCCGGCAGCCACGTCGGCTCCGAGGTGAACGCGCAAAGCACGCCGCCCACGCGACTCCAGGACCGCCAGATCTCCGGCTGCCTGGGCGTCAATGACGATGCCAAAGCTGAACTTCTGGCCGGGAATCGCCACGTCGACGGCATGATCCGCGGTGATCTGCAGGAAGACGCCGGTGTTGGGGCCGCCTTTGTAGTCTTGCCCGGTGGAGTGCAGGAAACGCGGTCCGAAGCCCAGGCAAGTGGCCACATGCTTCTGGTCGCGGACCCTGTGCCGGAAGCCCTGAATCGTGGCCTCGTGTTCCGGGAACATGGGCAGATAGGCCAGCGTGGCGAAGTAGTCGCCGGCGTGGATCTGGCTCAGATGCGCCTTGATTGTGCCTGCCAGCGTTGCCGCGGTGCCGGTCGCCTTGAGTGTCGCCGCATAGGCCTCGGTGGCATAGACCCCGATGCCCGCATCCACCAGGATCGGCGTATGCTCGGCCAGCTTGCCGGTCTGTTCGTAGGCCGAAGTCAGAGCGCGGGTCTCGATTTTGGCCGACTCCACGTCGGGCTGGTTGAAGGGGTTGATGCCCATCACCGATCCGGCCACCGAGGTGGCGACTTCCCAGGTAAAGATCTGCCCGAAGAGCTCGTAGAGGTCGTCGATCACGATGTGGACCACCGGATGGCCAGCAGCCTCGATGGCCGCGACCTTGGTATCCTGGCTGCTGTCTGTCGTACTCGCCAGCTTCACATAGGCGAAGATGCGGTCGTTGCCGTAGACCGCAGGCCCGGCGATGCCTTCGCGGTCCACAGGGGTAATGCCCTTGCCCAGTTTGCCGGTCGATTCGGCGATGAGCTGCTCCATCCAGGCGCCCAGGTCGTAGATTTCAGGCGAAGTGAAGATAGTGATCTTGTCGCGACCGGCATTGGCCGCCGTGCCCATCAGCAGGCCGAGCTCGACGGCCGGGTTATCAGAGGGCTGGAGTTTTGCGCCGGCCACGGCTTTGGCCGCTTCAGCCAGCAGCTTGGCCGAATCGAGGCCGGCCACGGTAGCCACGACTACGCCGAAGTTCGAGAGTGCGGAGAAGCGGCCGCCGATGGTGGGGTCGCCGTAGAAGATGCGCCAGAAGCCGTCGGCCTTGGCGACCTGCTCCATCTTGGAGCCGGGGTCGGTAATGGCAAGGAAATGGCTGCCGGCCTTGTCGGCGCCCACTGCCTTCTGCATTTCTTCAAAGAAGTACTGCTTCAGGACGTTCGGCTCAAGCGTGGAACCGGACTTGCTGGCCACTACGACCAGCGTCTCTTCCAGGTTCACCTTGTCGCGAGCGGCCTTCACCTGCACGGGGTCGGTGGAGTCCACGATGTGCAACGCGGGAAAGCCGGGCTGCTGTCCAAACGTAACGGCCAGCACCTCGGGGCACAAGCTGGAGCCGCCCATACCGAGCAGCAGTACGCTCTTGAACCCGGCGGCCTTGACGTCCGCGGCCAGTTCGTCGAACGCCGCCTGATCCTTCTGCTGCCGCTCGACGATGTCGATCCAGCCCAGCCATTTCTCTTCGCCATCGCTGGTCCAGAGGCCGGCGTCCTTCTGCCAGAAGCGGGCAACCTTGTTGTTGCTATGCCAATCGGCGGCTGCCAAGTCAACGGCACCGCGTAATTCAGAGGGGATTACGAATCGGAAGCTCATATCGCTATAGATTGTGCCTGAAAGGGCCGGGTTTCGCATAGGATGACGCACACAAAGGTCGGTTAAAAAAGTCGACGCATACCGGATAGTGCATCGACCGGTTTATCACCCGGGCAGGATCGATCCGGCACATCAGCGCCTGTGGAGGAATCTGAAATCGTATTCGACACCGGCGGTGAAGCCTTGCGGATCAAGCGTGTTCTTGAATAGATCGGGCCAGGCCTGGTATTCGTAGTCGACACGAGCCCGGGTAGCACGGAAGATCCTGAATTCCAACCCGCCGCCGGCTCCCACCAAGGTTCGCGTGTCATGGGTGTAGGGCTTCCCTACCGGTTGCAAGCCGCCTGACGGAGGAGTCGGGGCCGGGCCGAAATCCACACTCCCGAAGGCCTCAACGTATTTTCCATAGAAGGTTATGGTGCGCGTGAGCGGCCAACGGTAGATCGGCCCGCCGCCTGCCGTGTCGTAACGAAAATCCGGCTGAGTGGAAGAGCGCGCCAGGCTGATGTCCCGTGCTTCGGCTTCCAGGCCCAATCCGCGCAACAGCCGTGGACCAAGCCGTGGGCTCCAGTCGAGCCACAGGGTTCCGCCGAGCATTCTCCCATGCTCCCAGTCGACATCGAAACTGGAGACGCCCACACCGGCCGCGAAGGGAGAGCGTCCTTCTGTTGCCGACGGCACCACCTGGGCTGACAGGGAGACCGGAGCCATGAGCAACAGAACAATTCGAACAAGCCTGAAGACCACGGCTGATTTCACAGACCATCTCCTGGCACAAAGACCTCCATTAAGGAGGCTGGATTGAGGCGAAATCGACTTCGCCCATCTCGTTGGAGTCCCAGGATCTTGAAAGAGTTGTTGCATTGCCCCGATTATCTTCCGCCGGAGTTTTTCCGGAAGCGTTCCGCGACAATCCAAACGGGAAAAGCCAGTCAGCAAAACACCACTCGATTTGCGTAAGTCCTTTGTTTTCAATACCACTGTGGGGTAATTATCGATCTAACTTATTTGTTATCTGTCAGGTAGGCTGAAAAGGCGGGTGGGGTGGGGGATCAAGCACGTTCGCAAAGGCCTTCGATATCTCCATTCTGCGCCAATTGGAGTTAATTCCCTGCAAGGGATGTAGGAAGCGGCAACTGAGGCGACCTTGAATTGAGTGTTCTGCGAAACGACGACTGCCTGGCAGGGGCTAAAGCCCACCTTTATTTTCAGGCATTTGCGGCACGACTGAAGTCGTGCCCTGACGCACCGAGCCTTCCCGAAGAGTTTTCCGCAACCTGTGAGGCCCTTTATGTTTTCAGACACTTGCGGCACAACTGAAGTCGCGCCCTGTTACAAGGCATAGCTGTTGCAAAGCACGGCTGTTGCAAGCACAGCTTCTCAGGTACCCCCTAGCTTGACTGAGCACCAAGCTGCTTGACCGGTAGCCCACGCTTGACCTGTTACGCCCTTGAGGGTCGTCTGCTGCCGCTTCCAGGGTTAATACAGCAAGGCACCGGCTTCGTTTTCGATGGCTTCGATGAGGCGGCGCAGCAGTTCCACGCGAGGGACGGCGCGTTGCCGTGCACTTTCCAGGCGCAAACGGGCGGGCAGATTGGCGACGGCGTTCCGCAAAACGGGCAAGAGGGCGGTGTAGGTGGGATAGCGGGTGTCCCGGCCCACCTTCACGATGGAGCGCAAGGCTCCGACAGCCCCCAATTGCTCAAGGATATCGGCATCTCTGAGCAGAACCGCTTCGATACGCCTGGGATCGTCCTGGGGCTGATGCGTCCGGATGGCTTCGGCAACGGCATCCAGCTTGGCTGCCGGGAATCCCCACGCAGCGAGCAGATCGCGGCTTCGGGCCACGGTGTAGGGCACATGATTCCAGCGCGCCAGTTCTGCCGGGTCCTGCGGACGGTGGCCGAGGAACACGCCCAGGTCGTGCATCCAGGCCGCAGCGAAGAGGATGTCGTCGTCGAAGTCCATGCCCTGACCCAATTGGACGGCGAGGGCATGGAGCCGCGGCTGATGGCCGAATTTATCCGCAGGTTGGGCCTCGGCGCGGATATAGCTCTCAACGGATTGCCGCCAGTCATGCATACTCACGCCGCAGCCACGGGCCAATTGGGTGTCATGCGAATCAGGTCAAGCCCTCCTGCATCTTCGACGGTAAAGTCAGGGGAAGACGCCGGGACGGCGACGATGCCGCGCGCGGGCAAATCGACCGTATCGAACGCGGCGCCAGTGATTCTGGCCGACCCGGCGGCTGCAAACAGATAGGCCAGGCCCGGCTTCTGGTCCTGCCCCTTCAGACTGGCGCTCGTCCGGTTCCCTGCTGTCGCAAGCCGCTCCACTCGAAAATACTCAACATCGACCAGGATGGTGCGGTCCTGAAGCGCCTTGGGCGCAATCTTGCCTGCGCGGGTGCTGAGCCGTGTCGCCTCAAGGGATTTCTCGACATGCAGTTCGCGCGGCCGTCCGTAATCGTAAAGGCGATAGGTCAAATCGCAGTTCTGCTGGGTCTCAAGCAAAATCGAACCCGGCCAGATGGCGTGGACCGTCCCGGCATCCACAAAGATCATGTCGCCGGCCGCTACATCGAGGACATTCAGGCTTTCTTCGAGAGTTCCCGCCTGAATTCCTTCCTCGATCTTTTCGAGAGTCACTCCCGGCTTGAGCCCGCAGGCTACACGTGCGCCCGGGTCGGCCGCCAACGCATACCAGCATTCGGTTTTTCCGCGCGGCTGGCCATA
>Ga0181520_10010208_pt1 | contig 12660 bp, 11 predicted proteins | sample PEATcosm2014_Bin_29_FD_132451 | JGI IMG/M metagenome (GOLD analysis project Ga0181520, IMG submission 132451) | Peatland microbial communities from MTU Mesocosm Facility, Houghton, MI, USA - PEATcosm2014_Bin02_30_metaG | ecosystem: Environmental > Terrestrial > Soil > Wetlands > Peat | place...
CGAAAGCCGCGTCGCCGAGGCGCAGGGCCGCGTCGAACAAAGCGAGCCGGTCAATGCGCAAGTCGCCGCGGCACGCGCCGCCGCCGACCTCGCGCGCGCCAGGCTCAAGGAGCAGCAGGGTTTGCTCGAAGGGGCGCGGCTGCAACTCGGCCGCACGCGCGTCGTCGCGCCGTTCGACGGCACGCTGTCGAAGCTCGCCGTACGCGAAGGCCAGCTCGTGCAAGCCAACATGATGGTCGTCGAATTGGCGCCCGTGACGACCTACGTCATCGCCAACTTCAAAGAAACGCAGACCGGCCGGATGAAACCGGGCCAGCGCGCGAACATCACCGTCGACGCGTTCCCCGGCCGGCATTTCAAGGGCCGAGTCGAGAGCCTCTCGCCCGCCACCGGCGCGCGCTTCTCGTTGATGCCGCCGGACAACGCCTCGGGCAACTTCGTCAAAGTCGTGCAACGCGTGCCGGTGAAGATCGTCTGGGAGAACCTGCCCGCCGGCGTCGCGCCCGAAGCCGGCCTTTCGGCCGACGTCACGGTGTACGTGAAGTGACGTCGGAGACATTTGACAGGATCAGCACCCGCAGCCGGCGCCCTTGCTGTTGGAGCCGGATGAGGCGGGCGCGGGGCTGCCCTCGTCGTCATTGTCGTCATCCGCGGGAGATGCGTCGTCGTCCGCGGCAGGGGCCGTGATTTTGTACGTCACCGAAGCCGTATCGCTTTCGAAGCCGTCGTTGACGCTCAGCGAGAACACGGCGTCGCCCACTTCGGAGGCGACGAACGTCGTTTTGACCGCGGTCGGATTCTTGATTTCGGCGGTCGGTCCGCTGGTCTTCGACCACGCGTAGGTCAGCGGATTGCCGTCATAGTCGAACGACGCCGAGCCGTCGAGATTGACCGGCTGGCCGACGACGCCCGTGCCGTCCGGGCCGGCGTTCGCCTTCGGCCGCACGTGCTGCTGCGTGTATTTGAACACCGACAGTTCGAAGCCGACCGAGTACGCGAGTTTCGGCGTCGCCCAGCCGACCTGCAAGATCGGGTTCGCCAAGGCGACGACCGACTCGTCGAGCGCCCACGTCGCGCCGCTATCTTCGGTGTAAAACAACACGGGAAGATAGCCCTTCAGGTTTTCGCCGGCGCCGCCGATGAAACCGATGTCGCCGACGACCGGCTGGAACGCCATGCTCGACACCGCCCATTTCAAGACGTTCGGCAGGTTGTGCGGCAGGCGGCTGGTGACGTCGGTCCACGTGTCGCCGCCGTCGGTGGTCTCGAGCATCACGAGCGGGAACGACCCCGTGTGCGGCTCGCCGATGACGAACCCGTGCTGTTCGTCGAGCATTTCAATGTTGAGGAAGCTGGCGTTGTCGGCCGCGTGCAGTTGCTCCCAGTGCTCGCCGCCGTCGGTCGTCCGCCAGATGCGGCCGAACTGGCCCCGGTCGCCGTCCGGTTCGCGCGCCTCGCGCCAGTTCATCCGATACAACGGGTCCTTCAACCAGCGGGCCTCGTGGAGCAGTTGCTGCGCGCGGTCGCCGGACTTCGAGCTTTGCTCCGGAATGCCGGAGACGAGCAAACCGGTGTTCACGTCGAACCACTTCATGTCGTAGATAATCGGCGCCTGAAGTCCCGGACCGTTGATTCGCGTCCACGTCAGGCCGCCGTCCTGCGTGCGGAACAAGACCCCGGGGTCGCCGCCCGCGTAGCCGGTTTGGGCATCGACGAACTGCATCGTCATGATCATTTCCAGCAATCCGCCGCCGTTGACGACCGCGTCGTTGATCGTCTTGCCGCCGTCGGTCGTATAGTGGATGACCGGCTCGAGTTGCAACATGCACGCGAACAGGCAACCCGGAAACGAATACTGCTGGATGCATTCCGGTTTGACCTGCAAGCCGGCCCACACCGCGTTGTTCGGACCGGACGCCGCGGCCGTGAGCGTGAACGAGAACAGATTCAGGATGCTGCAATCCGTGCCGCTGACCGACGACTCGATCGCTTCGCTCCAATCCGCGCCGCCGTCGTGGCTGTCCCAACCCCAAACGATCGAGAGGCCGCCCGTCTGCTGAACGCCCGCCGTATACAGATTGTCCGCATCGCCGATGCCCAAACTCATGAACGCCGTGCTCGACAACCCCGGCGTGCCGGGCAAACTGTAGATTTTTTGCCATGTGCCGTACTCCGCGTTGGCCGTCGCGGCGGCGAACGACAACCACGCCAGGATCGCCAAAGACAAGTTCTTCATCGCTTGCTCCGTTTCGCGGCTAACCCAAAAAATCGGCCACGCTGCGCGGCGACGCCCAATCCGCAAAGGCGTCGAGGTCGGGAAAAACAAGGCTCGAGTATAGCCGAATCACCCAATTCAGCGCCATCGGCGAGATGGTGATGATCGGCACGTTCGCCTGCCGCGCGACCTCCATCTCGATCGCCGTGCCGAGCGACGCCACGGGCAGGTAGGCGATCATCCCCCGGCTTTGGCGGACCAACTCCAGGTGGCCGAAAAACACGCGCCGCGCCTCGTCGTCGTCGTAGAGCACCGACGACCGATGCTCCTCCACCGGACAAAACACGCGCACGTCCGGCGCTCGCCGCGCGAGAATGGCCTTGATTTGCTGGCGGTAATCTTGCGAGTGCACGGATTTCTCTTGCAGCGAGCCTTGGATCACGCCGCCGAGAAAGAAGTCGAATGTTTTGACAGGATGGACAGGATTTGCACGATCGACAGGATCGGGCCCGTTCTCGAGTATTTGGACGGAATGATCAGGTTTTGCCGGAACGGCCGGATCGGCAATTATTTCGGGAGCCCGCGAGCGCGGACGATACGTCCGATGCTTGCGCTTCACTTGGACGCCGCTGTCGGCAAAATTTAACAATAAACCGACCGGCATCTTCGTCGCGACCAGGTAATTGAGCAGTTGGGCTTCGTGGGCTGGGACCAGACGCTGCACCGCTTTCAACTCGACAATCACTGTATCTTCGACAACCATATCGGCGAAAAATTCGCCGACCGGCTGGTCCTGATAGCAAACGCCGATCGATCGCTGCATTTCGGTTTTCAACCCGGCGTTTTGGAGTTCGATGAACAGGCTTTTTAGATAAACCGACTCGAGAAATCCCGCGCCGAGCGCGTTCCGGACGCGGTACGCGCAGCCAATGATTTTCTCAGTCAAATCATGATATTCCATGGAACGGGTCTCCAGAAACCGGCAGAAGGTTTCTTTGACAGGATTTGCAGGATTTGCAGGATTTGCAAGATCGGACGGTGCGGCGCGCCGCAATTCCGGCCGCGCAACAAGGCCGAAGATGCGGCGCGCCGCGATCCTGATCCCGATCTATCCTGTCAATCCTGCCAATCCTGTCCATCCTGTCAAAACTTATCCATCAAATGATCCTGCCGAGGATCATTCATCGTTATATCGATTCGTGATGGGCCACCGGCGGTCTTTGCCGAAATTGCGATGCGTCAGCCGCACGCCGGGGGCGGCCTGGCGGCGTTTGTATTCGGCGCGCATGACCATGCGCATGACGCGACGGACGGTGGCCGGATCGTAGCCGGCGGCGACGGCGTCGCGGACGCTGCGGTCCTGCTCGACGAGCATTTCGAGGATCGGATCGAGTTCCTCGTACGGCGGCAGCGAATCGGTGTCTTTCTGATCGAAACGCAACTCGGCCGTGGGCGGCTTGGTCAGCACGCGCTGCGGGATCGCGTCGCGGCCGGCGCGGCGGTTGCACCACTCGCCGACGCGGTAGACCCACATTTTCGGGCAATCTTTGATGACCGCGAAGCCGCCGGCCATGTCGCCGTACAGCGTCGAATAGCCCACCGCCGATTCCGACTTGTTCGCCGTCGACAGCACGAGGCAGCCGAATTTGTTCGAGTAGGCCATCAGCAAGTTGCCGCGGATGCGGGCCTGGATGTTCTCCTCGGCGATGTCCGGCTTGCGTCCGGCGAACGGTTCGGCCAGCGTTTCTTCGTACGCCTTCATGCACGCTTCGATCGGCCAGACGAGCAACTTCATGCCGAGGTTGCGCGCCAGCGCCTCGGCGTCTTCGCGGCTGTCGGCGCTGGAAAAACGGCTGGGCATGAACGCGGCGAGGACGTTCTCCGCGCCGAGCGCTTCGACGGCGATCGCGGCGACCAGCGCGGAATCGACGCCGCCGGAGAGGCCGAGGATGACCGACTGAAAGCCGTTCTTGCGCACGTAATCGCCGACGCCGAGCACGAGCGCCTGAAAGACTTCCTCTTCCGGAATCAGCGGCGCCAGAATCTTCGGCGTCAGCGGCGGCCGCGCGGGCATGGGCGGCGGCGTCTCGACGGTTTCGACGCGGCGGCCGGCGAGGTTGGCCAGATAGCGATCGTGCCGGGCGCGCGTGTCGCGCAAGCGGCTGATCTGCACCGCTTCGAGATCAAGGTCGCAAACCAGCAAGTCCTCGGCGAACGATCGGCCGCGCGCGACGGGATTGCCGTCCTGATCGAACACGACGCTCGAACCGTCGAAGACCAGTTCGTCCTGCCCGCCGACGAGATTGCAATACGCGAGGCACGCGCCCAGGTCCGACGCGCGCGTGGCCAGCATCCGTTCGCGTTCGCCGATCTTGCCGCGGTGGTACGGGCTGGAACTGATGTTGAGGACCACCTGCGCGCCGCCGACGATCACTTCGTCTTCCGCCGGCCCGCCGGGCACCCAGATGTCTTCGCAGATCGTGATGCCGATCGCGCACTCGCCGAGCTTCATCACCAGCGGCGCGACGCCGGATTGGAAATAGCGATATTCGTCGAACACGCCGTAATTCGGCAGGCGGATCTTGCGGTACACCGCTTGCGTCATGCCGCCGGCGCAGATCGCCGCGGCGTTGAACACGTCGTCCGCCACGTCGATGAAACCGGCCACGACGACGATGCCCTGCGCGGCGGCGGCGACCTGGTCGAGGCCCTCGCGGTTCTTCTTCAGAAAATGCGGCCGCAGCAGCAGGTCTTCGGGCGGATAGCCGCTCACCGCCAGTTCGGGAAAGGCAATCAACTCGGCGCCCGCCGCTTTGGCCTGGTCGATCGCGGCGAGCATCCGCTCGACGTTGCGCTCGATGTCGCCGACGACGCTATTGACTTGTCCCAGCGCGATTCGCAAATGCATGGCCGTCACCCTCCCGATTTTTCTCGGTGGAAAATCTTAGCACATTCCGCGCGAAAGCAACTATCGGCGGGACGGGCGCGCGGAGGATGAGTTTTTGACAGGATCGACAGGATCGACAGGATGATTTTTTGACAGGATCGACAGGATGGACAGGATGAACAGGATAATTTCTCACGGTTGGATCTTGGAATCCACGCCGGGACTCGGGTGCAGCGCGCATAGCAGTGGTCACAATGAATTCTCGCGCTGAGTTCTCATGCAACATGAAAATCTCGAGAAAATGATCCTGTTGATCCTGTTGATCCCGTTGATCCTGTCCAATTAGATGCTTGCGATTCTTCCGCGGTTCGTTATGCTCGGCGCATGTCCCGCATCGTCTACGGAAAACGGCCGGTCGAAGAGGCGTTGCGCCACAGCGCCGAGCAGGCGCGCGCGCTGTTTCTCGACCAGACCAAACGCGCCGCGTTCGCGGAGATTCTGGAGCTTGCCGCGGCCGCCGGACTCGAACCGGCCTGGGTCGGCCGCGCCGAACTGGACCGCTTGTCCGGCGTGTTCAAGCACCAAGGCGCCCTGGTCGAATTGACCGACTTTGCCTACACGTCGGTCAAGGATTTTCTCGCCCGGCGGCTCGACGGGCCGCGCGTCGCGGTCGCGCTCGACGGCGTCACGGACCCGCAGAACTTCGGCGCCTGCCTGCGCGCGGCCGGGGCGTTCGGCGCCCATTGCGTCATCACGACCAAACATCGCGGCTGCCCCGTCAGCCCGGTCGTCGTGAAGGCGAGCGCCGGCGCGACCGAAGCCGTGGCGATCGCCCGCGAGGCCAATCTGGCGCAGGCCTTGCGCCGGCTCAAGGACGCCGGCTTCTGGATTTACGGCCTGGATCACGAAGCGGCGACGCCGCTGGCCGCGTGCGATCTGTCCGGCGACGTGGCGCTCGTGCTGGGCAGCGAGGGCGAGGGCCTGCACCGGTTGGTGCGCGAGACGTGCGACGGCTTGGCGCGCATTCCCGCGCCCGGCCCGATCGCCAGCCTCAACGTCGCGCAGGCCTGCACGATCGGCCTTTACGAGGTCGTGCGTCAACGTGCGGCGCGCCTCGCGGGCGCGTGACGGCCGGCGATCGCCGCGAATTTTCTTGCAGTTCTTTCGAGGTCCATGGTAATTTCCGCCGGCAGGCCTTTGACTTGCGGGTCTGCAGCGTGGGGAGACGCGATCATGGAAAAACGCCGGCAACACCGCGTGGCGAAAAATCTGCTCGCCCGCATCACGACCACGACCGCTTCGTTTTTTGCGTACGTTCAGGATTTGGCCAAAGTGGGCGTGTGCTTTTCGTGCAACAACAAGTTAGCGAACGGCGAGGAAGTGCAGCTCGCGCTGAATATGCCGAGCCGGCCGACGATGGCGCTCAAGGGCCGCGTCGTGTGGACGCGCAGCCTGCCGTCGATTTCGAAGAACAAATATCAATACGGCGTGCGGCTGATCGAGCCGATGCCGGAATACTTGCGAGTCGTCGAAGAGCTGATCAAGCGCGACTTCGAGCGCCGCAAGCATTCGCGGTTCCTCGACGTGCTGGTCGTCGAGGCCAAGGACGTGCTCGATCTGCTCGACGCCTCGACGGTCGACATCTCCGCCGGCGGTCTGTACATCGGCTCGAATCGCCCGCTCGAAATGGGCGCCCAATACACGCTCAAGCTGTTCGAACCGAACATGTCCGCGCCGATCTACTGCCTCGTCGAGGTCGTCGTCGTCTACGACACGACCGGCGAGGAGTTCGATCACCCCTACGGCGCCGGCGTGCGCTTCATCTCCTTCGCCGACGACGGCGAGAAACGCCTGACCCAATATATCCGCAGCCTGGAAACTCTCTACCGCTATCACTGGCCCTCGGACGCCGCGGCGGGCGGCGATATCGAATAGGCGGCGACGCTGCGCCGCGATGCGGCGAGGCTGAGCGGCGAAGCCGCAAGGCTGCGCCGCTGCGCGGCAAGACTGAGCTGCGATGCCGCAAGGCTGCGCCGCGATGCGGCGAGGCTGGGAGGCTGCCAGACCGCCGGCGTCCCGCCGGCTTCCTGGGGAGCCAGAAGCCAGAAGCCAGAAGTCAGTGGTCAGTAATCGGCGGGCGGAAGTCAGTGTTCATTGTTCATTGTTCATTGTTCACTGTTCATTGCTCGTTGCTCATTGCGGCTACGCGAGCTTCTTCAGCAGCCAGGCCATGTTTTGGCCGAGGTTGACGAAGGTCTGGACGCCCTCTTCGTCCTTGACGGCCTCGCCGGGCTCGCGGCCGATAGCGAGATTCCAGTAACTCGAACCAGGCACGACGGCGCCATTGATGTGGAAGTAATGGTTGATGGCGTCGACGACCGGCAGCGCCCCGGCGCGGCGCACGGCGACGACCGCGGCGCCGACCTTGCGGTGCAGCAGCATGCCGTTGGCGCGCGTCACCAGGCCGGTGCGGTCGATGAAATTCTTGACGTGGCCGCTGACGTTGGCGAACCACGTCGGCGAGCCGAGCAGGACGCCGTCGGCGGCGATCAGCTTGGGCAGGATGTCGTTCAGGCCGTCGTCCTTGAGGCCGTGACACTTGCGGTCTTGCACTTCGCTGCACTTGCGGCACGCCAGGCACGTTTGCAGCTTCAGCGGCGCGAGGTGGACGATCTCGGTCTCGATCCCCTCCTTCTCCAACTCGTCACAAACAATCTTGAGGCAATCGTAGGTGTTCCCCTTCTTGTGCGGACTGCCGTTGAACGCAATGACTTTCATGCTTCGTGCTCCTTCGAATCGCGCCGGCCCGCGCGCCGGCGGCTTATGCGGGATGGCGCGATTATACGTCTTTCCGTTCCCTGTATGGCGCGATTATACGTCTTTCTGTTCCCTGTATGGCGCGATTATACGTCTTTCCGTTCCGTGTTTTGTAGGGGCGAACCTTGTGTTCGCCCCATGTTCGGACCGCTTCATTCCCGTGTCGAGCACGGGTCAGGCTTGGCGGCAGTTTGTTTGAAGGCCGGCGGGACGCCGGCGGTCCCCCGGCATCGGGCGAACGCAAGGTTCGCCCCTACACGGCCGAAACGAAAACCGCACGGGCGAACGCAAGATTCGCCCCAGCACGACCGACGTGACAACCGAAGCGGCGGAGGAACACTCAGTCGCGCAGTTCGATGCACTGCGTCGGGCATTCCTCGACGCACAGGTTGCACTCGATGCACGCCTCGGGATGAATGACTTTCGCCACTTTTTCCACGTGGTAAACGTTCGGGTCGGCCGGGCAAACGTCTTCGCAATTCCGGTCGCCGGTGCATTTCGCCTCATCCACATAAGGTCTCATGGTTGGACTCCTTGCTGGGTTGGTGCGATTCGCGAAAAGGAATGAAGAATACAGGAGACAGAATACAGAATACAGGAGACAGAATACAGAAGACAGAAGACGGAAGACAGAACACACCAGCGCCAACTGCGCGAACTAACCCAACCTCGGGCCATTGGCCCACGACGCAAAGTAATGGAAATGGCCACTGAGTCTTCTGATTTCAACAAACCTACCTTTTCCATTCTGTCTCCTGTATTCTGTCTCCTGTATTCTGTGTTCCGTCTCCGACATTCTGTCTCCTGTCTCCTGTATTCTGTATTCTCTCTCTCATCGCCCCCCATCGATCGTCGTTTCACGCAGCAGGCGCCGCACGCTGTCGCGGACCGGGACCCAGTTCTTGTGCATGCCGCAGCGGCCGTCGCACGCGCCGAGTCCGAGAAAGCACTTGTCGTACGCGCGGAGATCCATGAAACACGAAACGATGTCCTGCAATTTAATGTCGGCGGCGGGTTTGGCCAGGATGAACCCGCCATTAATTCCGCGCGTCGAGTGGACGAAGCCCTCGCGCGCCAAGCGGTGCATGATTTTCGACAAGAAATTCAGCGGAATTTCCATCTCGCGCGAGATCGCTTTCGCCGGCGCCGGCTGGCCGGCATGCTGCTTCGCCAAATACGCCAGCGCCCGAATCGCGTAGATCGCCGTCTGCGAAAACATCGGTTCCTCCGCGTCGTTGGGGCGAATATATTACTTCTTCATCTTGTTGTCGATAAGTCAGGCGCCTGGGAACGCTCGAGATGACTTAAACACGCCGTCATGGCGCGGCCCGGCGCGTCGCATGGATCGGGTGGGAGGTGGGGTTGCCCCCGCCGACCTCCACTTGCCCGGGCCGCGAGTGCCCCGGGTTCCGTTATGGTCGCCGCGGCGCCGTGCTCGCCGCCGGCCCAGCGACCGCCCGCCTGACGCGCTATGAAGCCCGCTGTTGGGCGATGAACCAATCGTCGGTTGACGACGCGTCGTCGTCGGATGGCGACTCGTCATCGTCGGACGGCGACGCGTCGTCGTCCGTCGGCTGACTGCTGCTGCCGGCATTGTCGCAAGCAACTGCGCAAGCGAGCACGGTTGTCGTCAAAAAGCAAAACACGGACCACGTGTTGTATTTCACGATGTCGTCTCCTTTGCCCGCGTCCTTCCCACAATTGGCAAGGCCGGGGTCACTGCTGTTGGTTCCCCGCGGAGACGCGCAGGTACTGCATGTGCCCGACGAGAACCACGTGCGCCGGCCCGTCGGCGGCCTTGCCGCTCGAAAGGAGGTTGCCCTCCTGGTCGTACAGTTCCCAACTGCCCGTCCCCTCGCGAGGCAACGGAACGGTCACCGGAACCCCCGTTTCCAAAAGCACTTTGCTGTGCCACAACGCAACCGTCCACGTGCCCGCGTCATCGACCAGGGCCAAAGCGAGTTGGTCCTGCGGCCAGTGCAGCCTCGCGCCCAGATCGCCTGCATAACGGGACTGGCCGATCGATTTGTGCGCCCCCAACCATGCCTTGTAGGACGGTTTGGCCGTTGGATTGTCGTGCGGCCAGGTGAACATGCCGAAGGTGGCCTCGGTGTTCCCGTCGCCATACTGCTGATCCCAGAAAGCATACGAATAGTCGTAATCCACACCGGCCGCGAGCGCGAGCAGAAGGCTGCGCGCCGTGTATGCGCCCTGCCGGTCAGTCCCGATGTAATAGTGCGGCCACCCCAACTCGGTCATGCAGATCGGCTTGTCCGGACAGCCCATTGCCGCCAGCCGGTCGCGGGCCGCCTGGATGACGCCGACAAGGTCGGGGTATTTCCCGATCAAGAAGTCCAGCACGAACTCCGGGCTCACGAACTGCGCGAGGGTATAAGGATGAATTGCCAGCGCGTCGAAGTAATCGCAGATGTCCGGATGCGCCGCATACATCGCGGACAGAAAGCCGAAGAGGCCGTTCTGCAGGAAATCCTCGATACCGGCGGCCGGCATGAGCCCGCCAAGGAGCACCGTCGCCGCGGAATCATTTGCATGGACCGCCGCATAGCTGGTCTTGAGCATTTCGCCATAGTGCGGTGGATCCGGTTCAGGCGGCCAGGTCCAGGAGCCGTTTTCTTCATTCCAGATCTCGTAAATGTCGATCCGATCGGCAAAGTGAGCGGCAACGTGACCGGCGAAGTCCGCCCAGACGGTTGGATCGATTTCACTGGGGCTGCCGTCCGGCATGGCCCAACTGACACCATAATCGAGTATTGCGGTCACCTTGATGCCGGCAGCCGAAAACACGTCGACAATCGTGTCGTATTTATCCAGCGCCCAGACGCCTTCCTGGGGCTCGATATCGCCCCAAAAGAAATCCGTACGCGCCATGGTCATGCCGGCTTCGTTGAGTCGATCGGTTTCGAATGGATGCACCGTGTCGAAATCCGTTCCGCCCATTTGGCCGTTGATCGCGAGGATTTCGTCGAGCTTCTTCCCAACCGGCGAAAATCCTGCATAGGGGTCGGCCTGAGCATCATCGTCCGTGGGTGAAGCGTCATCGTCGGTGGGCAAGCCGTCGTCGTCGCCGGTGTCGTCGTCGGCGGTGTCGTCATCTGTGGCGGGGCGCCCAACGCTGTTATTGCTGCTGCTGCCGGACGAGCAAGCGACGAGAAGGAACCAGGCCAGCAGGCTGGACAACAGGATTGCAGAAAGAGTCGTGCGGTTCATCTCGTTTTCTCCCTACGAGCACGGCAGGCGATGGCTGGAAAGCAACCGCAGGACTTGCGAGTCCTTCGCTTGCGCTCACGAGTGCTCTCCTTGAATTCATTTGCTATTCCTTAACCAATCCGCGCGAGACGATCTTGAGCACTTCGGCGTAAACGGCTTGGGACGGATCTGCCAGAATGTCCGGGTGAAACCGTTTCGTCAGCGCGGCGATCCCAACCAGCATGCCCCAGGCGAAGATCGCCAACCTCCGTGCGTCCCAACCCTTAATGAAGACTCCCGCGCGCTCGCCGTCGGCAATCAGGTCTTCCAACCGCGAAAACACTCGTCCTAGTTCCCTGTCCAGTCCCTCCCGAACTGTTTCGGAAAGGTCCGGCAGGCGGAAGTCGGCTTCGATCGGAAAGGATAGGTCGGAGGCGTAGTCATCGTCGGCCATGTACTCGATCATGGCGCCGCCGATCTCAGCGAGCCGCTTTCTCGGCTCCTTCGGAAGATCAAGATCGTCCAGCAGATCGCTCAGGTGCTTCATCCGGCGGGTCAAGAGGATGCAGATGATGTCGTTCTTCGAATGGAAGTAGGCGTAGATTGTCGGCTTGCTGAACTCAGACGACTCTGCGATTTCGTCCATGGTAGTCCCGACGACCCCCTTCTCCCGAAACAGCTTCCGCGCTGCTTCGAGAACGGCGTCTTCTCGCGTCTTGCGTTCGCGAGTCAGTCTCTGCGCCGCAACCCTCATGTTTCCCTCCGCGCTGTCCGGCCCTGGAGGGCCATTAACTTGACTATTAGTGTCAGGTTTTACTAGTAGTAAAATACCGCTGTGGCGCTCTCTTGTCAACGGGGTCGAGGCGGACCGTTTGAAAGACCGTTGAGCGCACCGCAACGGATCGTCGCACGGGGCCGCATCACGCGCTCGGGATGGCGGCGCCATCTTGACCAGCCGGCCGCGCCTTTCCCTTGACGGCGGGCCTCGGGTCCGGTATTACGGTTTGCCGAATCGTAATACGCACCGGGGATGTTCTTGATGCCCTGCCACGTACTCGCTCCGCGTTTCGCCCAGAGTGGACGCCTGCTCGTCTTCGCGCTGGGGATACTGGCGCTCCTCTGCCCGACCGCCGTCCTCGGCCAAGCCGCCCAGCCGCCCGCCGACGACGACGACAACGACGACGCCTCGCCCGAGGCCCCGGTCGAGGACAACGCGCCGGCCGCGGCGAATGCCCCGGCCACGGCGAAAAACCCGACCGAGGCGAAAACCGCGGCCGCGGCGAACAACCCGTCCTCCCCCGTCGCCCTGCCCGAGGTGGTGGTGAACGGCCGCGCCGACAGCCTGCTCGGGCTGGCCGATTCGGCCTCGCAGGGAACCACCGGCGCCGCGCAACTGGCCGATCGTCCCCTGCTCCGCGCCGGCGAGATACTCGAAACCGTGCCCGGCGTGATCATCACGCAGCACGCCGGCGGCGGGAAGGCCAACCAGTACTTCCTGCGCGGCTTCAACCTGGACCACGGGACCGACTTCGCG
>Ga0181520_10010209_pt1 | contig 12659 bp, 10 predicted proteins | sample PEATcosm2014_Bin_29_FD_132451 | JGI IMG/M metagenome (GOLD analysis project Ga0181520, IMG submission 132451) | Peatland microbial communities from MTU Mesocosm Facility, Houghton, MI, USA - PEATcosm2014_Bin02_30_metaG | ecosystem: Environmental > Terrestrial > Soil > Wetlands > Peat | place...
ATGAACTCGGCAATTGCGTCACGGCGCTTGGCAGGGTCGGCGACGATGTGGTTGGGGTCCATACACTCGAGGCTGATTATGCGGATGTTGGCCTCACGCGCCGCCGCGAGTATCTGATCAATCTGCGAGTCTGACATTTTGGGATTGAAGGAACGACCCACCCTGAGGTATACGCCTTGATAATCAGCCGACGCCGCAAATGCCAGTTTCTGTGGCGAGTACTCGGTAAGAATTGAAAGCTGCGGAAAGCCCTTTTCAGGCCAGTGGCTGGAAGGCGGTGAGTCTTGCCCCGGGGCTGGATTGCCGCTAAGCGCTAACTGAGTTCCCAGTGCTGACGCGCCGCCGACTTTCAAGAAATTTCGCCGATCAAGTTTGTCGCCGATCATAGATTCCTCCGCTCGAAGGTAAGTTGAAATGCACTTTTACCCATTTTGTACTGGTCAGGAAAGCGCATTGCGGAGGACATCATGCCATAATCTCGAAGCCGTCGAACACATTTCCAAGGTGGAGGGTGCCGTTGTGTTTTCCACCACTACAGTATGTTAGATAGGCCTTGTCCAATAATCGTTGCCACGAAGCAAGTGCCCACTAGCGATTGAGCTAGCGATGGCGCGTGGCGAACCCCTGATCCCCAATCCCTAACCCCTAACCCCTAACCCCTAACCCCTGCTCCTTCGGGCAGCAGTCGCCGCGCGGTATGGGCGAGCCGTGGGGGCATGTCAGAGGATGATGGAGAAATGTACAAATCTTTTCGGTGACTTCCGGGCTCAGCGAGTGTTCGATTTTCGCGGCGTGTTCGTCTACCACCTCCGGGTCAATTCCGAAGGTTTCAAAGAACAAACGTTCGGAGAGCCGATGGCGCCGCAGCGCGTGCCGGGCGCGAGCCTCTCCGCGGGGGGCGAATGAAAGGGACGCGCCCTCGAGTTGGAGCAATCCCTCCTGCGCCATCAGTAAAAAGGTGGCGCGGTTGCGCGCGAATTCCGGCAGAGCTTCCGGTTCGACCACGCTGCGGCCGGTATCCTCCTGCGCGTGCCAGACAGCCTTCAGCAAGTCGTCGATCAATTCCTCTTCCCGAATGGGGAAGACGGATACTTCTGCCAGCCGACCGTGGTGTAGCTCGATGCGGCGCTCGGCCATGCGGCCGATTTCCGGGTCGTGCGTAACCAGGACGATGGTGTGGCCATCGCGGTGCAACTGCGCCAGTAGGCCCATCACCAAGGTTTCGTTCACCTCATCCAGATTGCCGGTGGGCTCATCGGCAAGGATCATATTGGGTTGGTTGATCAGGGCGCGCGCCACGCACACGCGCTGCTGTTCGCCCCCGGAAAGTTGGGACGGTAGATGCCGCAGCCGGTCGCCTAGGCCGACGCGGGTCAGTGCTTCCGCGGCGTCGCGCTCATCCGACAGGCTGTGGAAGTACTGCGCCAACATCACGTTCTCCACCGCCGTCAAATACGGAACTAGGTGGAATTGTTGAAACACGAAGCCAACTTTTTCCGAACGAAACCGCGCCAGGGCGTTGCCGGATAGCGCGGAAATTTGCTGCCCATCGAGGACGACACGACCCGAAGTCGGCACATCGAGTCCGCCCAGGATATTCAGCAGCGTGCTCTTGCCGGAGCCGGACGGACCCATCACGGCGATCCATTCGCCCTTCTCCACAGTGAAGGAAAGGTGGTGGAGCGCATCGAGCGACGTCCCGTAGGTCTTGGTTAAACCCTCAACTTCAATGAAGGACAATTCTCTTCTCGATTCTTCGGACTCGCTATTCACCGCAGCCCGCGTCGGTGAAATTCATTCGCCCTTCAAGACTACCGTGGGCTGAATCGCCCGCAGGATGCGCACGGGCACCTGCGCGGCGAACACCGCGAGAGCTACAGTCAATCCACAAACTGCCGGCAACGTCCAGGCATTCAAGCTGAGCGCGACGCCGAATAGCCGCTCGGCCAATCCGCCCGCCGCGATGGCACCCAGTCCGTACCCTAAAATGCCTCCCACCAAACCCAGACTCGCACCTTCCGTCATAAAGAGGCGCATCAACAACGCGTCCGCTGCCCCCAGGGCTTTCATTACGCCGATGTCCTTGCGGCGCTCGAGCACGATGGCCGTCATTGTGGCCATAACGCAAAGAGCAATGATAACCAGAATCAGGGCGGTGAGGGAAAGCAACAGCCAGCGAATGGTTCCCAGCACTTTCCCTTCGGAGTAAACAATCTGCCGAATGGGGCGAACCTCCAGACCGGGTAAAAGCCCGGCAAGGCGCCGAACGGCGCTTTCCACGCCGCGGGTCTCGCCCGGAAGATTGACCTCCACAAGCGTGACCTTGCCCGGCAACCCTAACAAGGATTGCAGTTCGTCGAGCGGAAGAAAGACCTGGTCGTCTTCGGAAGCGCCAGTGGTGACGACGGTCGCAACACGAAACCTGGTGAGTCGCGAGGTGGTTTCCTCGTCAGTCCCGCCGAGCCGATGCAGTTGGAGGGAATCGTCCGAATGTACGTGGAGCCGTGCCGCCAGGTTTACTCCCAGGGCGCAACTGCCCGGCGCCAAATCCCCAGAGATGGCTTCCCCCGCCTGGTGCCAGCCCGGATTTAATCCACGTAACGCGCCGAAATTCGCGCCGGTAGCTACAACATTGATGAATTCTGGCAAACGGGGATCAGCGAGGTCTTGCGACACTCGAACCACACCATAAAGTACAGGCGCGAAGGACGTGCCGGGCGTCTGATGGGCGAAGTCGCCGAGAGGTTGCAGCGCGGCTTCTTCGAACGTGCTGCTTTCCGGTCCACTCCCGGCAGTTCCCGAAGATCTGGGCGCAATGACCGTGTTTGCGCCGTATGCGCGGAAATCCTCCGTCATCTTTCGACGCACATCGCCATAAAGGTTTAGAAGCATCGAGGTGATCCCGGCTCCCACTACCAGTGACCCTAGCGCGAGCGCTGCCTGTGAGCGCTTGACGGAGAGCGCGCGCCACCATAGGCGCCAGAACATGGAACCATCGGAGGATCGGGAGATCTGGTGATCGGGTGATCGGGCGGTCGGGTCAGCCACGGTCATGACCCGTTTCCGTCCTTGAAGTGAATATCGAACTTCTTGTTCGTGATGAATACCACCACCACTTCTGCCTCCGCTGTCGCACCATGCTCCATCAGCATCCCTTCCGGAAACCAGACGAAGGCGCCTGGACCATAAGCGCCGGCGTGTGTGACCAATGTGCCCTCCAGGACGTACATCCCGTGGGCGCAGGGGTGAGTGTGCCACGTGGTCATAAAGCCAGCGGGGTAACGCACCAGCCTAATCTCCATTCCCGTGTCAGGGTCTTGGAGCAGGAGCTTGCGAAAGTTGCTTTTGCCGAGCGCGGCCATATGCCTTTCTTCCCATGGCATCTTGGTGGTATCGATAGCGATCATTGGTTGCGGGTCCACGTTATTCTCCCAATCGATTTACTTTCACGATGAGTCGCGGAGCGCGAGTGACGGAGAGACTCTTAAGGCGCGACCCAGGGGCGGGGCGCTGCCCGCGAGCGTCACCAGAAGCGCGATCCCGAGGCAAACGGGCAGAATCACCCAATGAATGCCGACCGCAGATCCGAAAACGGCCAAGGCCAGACGCCACGCCAAGAGGCTGCCGAAGAAGTATCCCATCACTCCCCCCACCACGCCGATGGCAGATGCTTCCAGAAGGAATATCGCGGCCACGCGGGCGTCGGTCGAACCGAGGGCTTTAAACAGGCCAATCTCAGCGCGGCGTTCGAGTGCTGTAGCCAGCATTATTGAAGCCACTGCCAGTCCCGCGGCCAGCAGCGCCGCGACGACGAGCAGCGCCATCAGAACGCCGACGCGATTCATAATCCTGCCTTCAGTCTCTGCCACATGGTAAATAGGCCGAGCCTGCGCCTCGGGAATCGCTTGCTGGATTTGGTAGGCAATGGAGCTGACGTAAGGCGTACAGTACCAGCGGTCGAAATCTTTGCCCGAAAGGTGTGAGACGTCGGAGTGGGCGAAGGCATCCTCAGGTTTGGTGAGTGCGCTGATTTCAATGCGCCGAATTTTGCCCTCAAGGCCCGCCCATCGTTGCACGGTAGCAAGCGGCGCCAGCACCTGGCTGTCCTCGGGTCCGTCGCTTTCGAGAATCCCGCGAATGACGAATTCCGCCGGACGCGCTGGCGCCGTCGGGCCTTGTGCTGTGTTGTTAGACGATGCATTTATCGTTAGTACCTGCCCGAGATGCAGGCCCAACCGCTCGGCAAGGCGTCGGCCCACCAGAGCCCCATGGGCGTCATCGTCCTCCGGCCATTGGCCCGAAACCCTCCATGCGGGGTGCAGCTTTTCGAGCCCCGTAACGAACACATCAGATTTATCCACCGGCATGGCTTTCTCGAACCAACTCCCGATTACCACCACCGGATGGCCATCGAGTGTCGCGGGTACGAAAAGAAATGGCGCGAACGCCACGATGTTGTTCCGCCAGAAAATCTTCTTGAGACTTACCAGCACGGTTTCGGGCAAGAACGCTCCTGCGCCGGCAGGCCTGTAATCGATGCCACCAACGGCAACAGGGAGACCGTCAGCAGCCGGGGTGACAGACAGGTTCGCGCCAAAGGAACGCAGCTCGCGGCTGACCTTGTCACCCACGTCAAGCGCCAGCGTAGCAACGGCCGCGGTGACGGCGATGCCGAGGGACACAGCGAAAACGCTCAGCAGCTTGCGGCGCCGCCGGCGAGCAAGCGATTCCCATACGATTCGAAAGATCATGCGATGCTCAGCGAAAGGTCTTCGCGGCCCCGGCCAGAGCTGCCGCGGCGATGTGCAGCTTGTCACCTTCAATCACATAATCAATGTGAATGGGGTTGCAGCCCCCCGCCTGCCCGATGGTGGGAACGTAGATCACCGCACCGCAGTTACGGCAAATCACGTTCTGGCCGTCCTGGTAATACCCCTGGTGGCCGCAAATCATGCAGGCGTCAAGGCCGGCGCGCACGGTGCCGGAAGAATCTAGCATGGCGATGAGACGAACATCTGTGCCGCCCACGTCGATTACAAAGTGGTGTAAGTCGTGGTCAGTAAGCAGGCTGGTGGGGATAAGCGCCTCGCCGTTCTGAACGTTCACGCGCTCCGGCGGGGCCATGGCGTGGGCGGTGCGAGAGTAGATGAATTGCGCCGAAATCAGCACGATAACGAGCAGGCTCGCGGCGGTCGAGGCGAGCTTCCAGAAGCGCTCGCGCTGCTGATCGGCCAAAAGCTTGCGGCGCTCGGGCGGCGATAGCCGGGCAATCTCACCGGCCTTTGTGGTGTCTGCCTGAATGCGCTGGGCAATAATCAAGAACAACGCGAGAGCCACGATGACGACAAAGAAAAAGGCATCGTTGTTGACGATCGGGCCAATCAGCGCCATCTCCCGGGGGCCGGACGGCAATACCTGTGCTTCCGAAAGCTCGTGCACGCCCGATACAAAGAGTTGCGCCGCCACCACGAAGAGGACCATTGTCGTGACCGCGAAAAACTTCCGCAGATCGACTTTCACGCTGCCTTTGAAGAAAGCCACGCCCAACGCTACCGCGAGCGCCAGGCCTAGAATTCCTCCCATGAAGTTCAGCAGCTCGCTGGTGCGCAGGGAAACTGCGGCAAGGAAGAGAACCGTTTCCGCGCCCTCCCGGAACACCATGAGAAACACGAAAAGAAATAGACCGGAGGCGGCGCTGCGGCTGGGTACGGTGGAAAGTTCCGAAAGCTTCGATTCGATTTCCTGCTTCAGGCGTTTGCCCGTTCGCCACATCCAGTAAACCATGGACGCGACAAAAACCGCGCCTGCCAGCATGAGCCATCCTTCGTAGGCATCTTCAACGACCTCGAAGCGATAAACCACGTAAGCGGCGGCGAGGCTCGCGGCAATGGCGGTGGCGAGTCCCCACCAGGCATAACGGCTCCAGGCTTGGCGTCCCGTCTTTTTCAGGTAGCCCAGAACAATGCCGAGAATCAGCGCGGCTTCCACGCCCTCGCGCAGCGTAATGACGAGCGATTGGAACATGACTAAGAGTAGACCCTACACCCCTGAGATTCGCAACCACTTACGTCTTTGATCGTAGATTTCTTTGGCGGAGATGTCAATTCTGGCTTGAATGGCAACGAGCCGATCGATCTCTCGCGCGAATCAATGGAGGATCTCGGGGGGAGGCTTGGTAGTTGGAGGTGCCACACTCCGTGCCCATAGCCATAATGCCGGAGCCGTCTCGTTCGTCGCCCCGTCTAATACTTTCGCAACACTCCCACCACGCGCCCCTGGATTTTCACGTCGCGGGCGGGCACCAGGATGGGATCCATTTGGGCGTTGGCGGGTTGCAGCCTTACTCTGCCGTTGGGTTCGCGGAAGAAGCGCTTGAGGGTGGCGTCGGTGCCTTCGATCAGCGCCACGACGATTTCGCCGTTATCGGCCGTCTGAGCCCCTTCCACGAGAATATAGTCGCCATTGCAGATATGGTCGTCCACCATCGAGTCGCCTTTGACGCGCAGCACGAAGAGGTTGCCGCGGCCACTGGTAAAGTCGCCAAACGAAAAAGTTTCGGCGTTGGGAACCGCTTCCACGGGTTGGCCGGCGGCGATGCGGCCGAGCAGGGGGAACTCCAAATTGCCCAGCACTTGGGAGGGCATGAGCGCGGCCACCGGCGAGATCGCCGGGATGTGCTCGCCGCTGTCGGCTGCTTTCTTTCGCCTGCCCATCGGCTCCACCGCGGTTTTCAAGTAGGGCACAGAAGCTGGGAATGCAACCACCTCCACCGAGCGGCTCCGGTTATATCCGCGACGGATGAAGCCTTTCTTCTCCAGGGTGTCCATGTGCTTGTGTACGGTCGCGAGCGATGACAACCCCATCCCGGCCCCAATTTCCTCGAAGCTCGGGGAGTAGCTGTTTCTGTTGATGAAATTGACCAGAAAATCGAAAACCTGTTTTTGCCGGCGCGTCAGTGCCATAACAAAATCTCCCGAAGCTAAGCGTTAAAGCGGTCAGCTCTCAGCTGTCAGCTATCAGCGATCAGCGATCAGTTTTCAGCTAGAGCGCCTTGACCGCCCGGTGTTTATCCCAACCATGATTTGCCACCTTCAGAATGTCTTGAACTCCGATGTCAGTCGGAGCTACTCGCAAAGCTGAGAGCTGATCGCTGAAAGCTGACAGCTAATCCACATTCTAGGCGAATAAAAGGCGAACAGGCAAGGGAAAAATTGCACTTTTTTAGGACAAGAACAGTGATTGCTCGCCGCGCCGCCGGAGATCCGGACATAATCGCCAGCCTGCGTGAGGACCGCCACAGAGAAGTCTGCCGTCCTTTGTGAAAACAACATCCACAAGAACGTCGACGGGAACCGCTTGACCTCTGTAACAATCCCGGCTAGGTTTCTCTTCCCATAGGTGGCTGGACCCGCTCTTCCCGCCGTCGACTCGAAATGCTTAAGGAGCGATTGATCATGTCCACTCTCATTATCAAGCGAGCTTATAGCCTGGCTTTATTCGCCGTTCTTCTGGCGGCGGTCCCTTATTGCCAAGCGCAGTCATCAGAGGCGATGGCCGCCGCGCGCCGTTGGGTCAATGCGAAATTCCGTGGGGAAGTAGCGTCGGCTCCGGCGGAAAGCTATTTGTTGGTTTACGCGTCCGGGCCTGTAACGAAGAACGAGGTTGAAGGCCATCGCTTCCGCATCCTGGATCGGGAATACTCGCGCGGACTGCATTTTTCCTCTGACGGCAAGGTGCGGATTGAGCTTGCCGCCCCGGCCAAGAGCTTCGAGGCTGTGGTGGGCGTGGACAGCAACGACATTGGTTATTACTCGAATGTCGGAAGGGGAGCGGTGGTGGCCTCGGTCGACGTCGCCGGCAAGACGCCATTTCACACTGAGGCTTTGCACGAAGGCCTACCTGGTGTTCCCGTGAAGGTTGACCTAGCCAATGCCACGGAGTTCGATTTAAAGATCGAGGACGGTGGCGGGGGAGTGGTGTTTGGCGATCACTTTGACCAAGCGGACTGGGCTGACGCGCGCGTGACGTTGACAGACGGCAAGGTGATTTGGTTGGGAGACCTTCCCACCGGTCCGATGCGTGCTCCCATCACAAGCGAAGCGCCTTTCTCCTTTCGGTACGGTGATCAGCCTTCGTCGTACTTGCTGAAAATGTGGGAACTTACTCGCACCGCAACCCGCCTTGGCGATGGCGTGACGAACCATACGCTCACTTACACCGACCCGAAGAGCGGACTCGTGGTGCGCGCGGTGGCGGTCGAGTACCACGACTTCCCCGCGGTCGAGTGGACGCTCTATTTCAAGAACACAGGCACTCGCCCGACGCCGATTCTTGAAGACATTCAGGCTCTCGATACGCGCTTCGAGCGCGGCGAGGATGGTGAATTTATCCTTCACCACAGTAAAGGCTCGCAAGCCTCGCCGACGGATTTTGAACCTTATGCCGATCCTTTGGAGCCCAAAGTCGAAAAGCGGATCAACGCGGCGGGCGGCCGTCCCACCAATACCGACCTGTGCTATTTCAATATTGCCTTGCCGGGCGAAGGCACGATTGTCGCACTCGGCTGGCCGGGCCAATGGTCGGCGACTTTTACGCGCGACGAGGGGACGGGACTCCGCGTGCAGGCCGGGCAGGAATTGACCCATTTCAAATTGCTGCCCGGTGAGGAAGTGCGCAGCCCGCTGGCGGCCCTGGTGTTTTGGCGTGGCGATTGGATCGATGGGCAAAACGTTTGGCGGCGTTGGATGCTTGCGCACAACTTGCCGCGCCCCGGCGGCCAGTTGCCCGCTCCAATCCTTTCGTCGGGAACCAACAGTTACACCCTCGAGATGCAAGGCGCGAACGAACAGAACCAGAAGGACTTCATGCAGCAGTATTTCGACCATGGGTGGAAGTTTGACTACTGGTGGATGGACGCGGGCTGGTATCACTTGATGAATGGTTGGTGGAACACCGGGACCTGGGACCCTGACCCCGAGCGCTTTCCGCACGGCCTCCGCCCCATTTCCGACTTCGCTCACGCCCACGGCGCCAAGACCATCGTATGGTTTGAGCCCGAGCGCGTCACCGCCGGCTCGTGGCTCTGGGAAAATCACCCGGAGTGGTTGCTAGGAAAGGAGGGAGGCAACAAGCTGCTCTATCTCGGCAACCCCGACGCACTGAAGTGGCTCACCGACCATGTGGACCAGTTGCTTACGGAGCAGGGAATTGACCTCTATCGGCAGGATTTCAACTTCGATCCGCTGGACATTTGGCGAGCCAACGACGCCCCCGACCGTCAGGGCATTACGGAAATCCGCCATGTGACCGGCTACTTGGCTTATTGGGATGAATTACGGCGGCGGCATCCCGATATGCTTATCGATACCTGCGCGAGCGGCGGACGGCGGGACGATCTCGAGACCCTGCGCCGCGCGGTCCCTCTGTGGCGAAGCGATTACGGTATTGACGATCCGCCCGCCATGCAGGATCTCACTTACGGGCTGGCCCTGTGGGTTCCGTACTTCGGCACCGGCATCCGGTCGTCCAACCCTTACTCCTTCCGCAGCACCATGGCGCTGGCTCTGGGTGCGGGCCCCGATCCTCGCAGCAAGAACGTCGATTTTCCCGCGCTCCCGCGGTTGGCAGCCCAGTGGCGGCAAGTGGCGCCGTACTTCTACGGCGACTACTATCCCCTGATGCCCTATACCACGGAGGATAGCGCGTGGGTGGCGTGGCAGTTCAATCGCTCGGCGACAGGCGATGGCATGGTGCAGGCATTCCGGCGTTCGCAGAGTCCCATTGAAAAGGTTCGGTTCAAGCTTCGCGGCCTCGACCCCGGGGCAGAATACACCGTCACCAATCTCGACGCGCCAGGCGAAACGAGGTTCAGCGGGCGCGAGCTTTTGGAGAAAGGCCTGCCCGTAGCGATCGAGGATCAGCCGGGAGCGATTATTATTGTGTATAAGCAGGTGGAGCGGTAGCGCAAGGCCCGCTCTTCGGCCTTGCGGCTCTTCCCCTGTGATTGAGTCGGTGATGTGGCCCTTCGTTCCCTTACGAAAGATGGGCTGTGCGCCCATAACAGCCCGAGAGCCTCACTGGACCTGCTGAGCGAGTACAAATCTTCTTCCGTCGGCCAAAGATAAGTTCAGGAAGAAGCCAAAACGTTTCGTTACAGCACGAGGAAACGGGGCCACGCCACTGTCGTCCGTTTCAAACACCGCCTCGTTGAGGTCTAGAGGCTCTAAATCCCCGCCGCCCCCCAGGTCGAAAACAACTTCCGCCGGTTCCGCCGAGACCTCCACAATCCTTACCACGGGTCCTTCCAACTCGTCTCTGCTAGGTACGGCAAGCCAGAGTGGCGTTCGTTGCAGTTTCCAATTGTCCAATATTCTTAACCCCTCCGAAGATGAAATCATATTCCCACCCTCCTGCCGAGATTCCGGCCTCGAGGTAGTGAGGTCGCTGGCGTTTAATGGCCAGCGCCGAACCACCGTGTCCAAACCTTCCGTGACTTGCCATGGGAATATTGGGCGGCCCGCCGACTAATGCCAGCGAAAGGTCCGCGAGTGGAACGGCGGCCAGTTCGTTGACCACGTTATCAACTAGCTTAGTGCACCGCCCTTCCCGTGGGGGGCCAATCTAGAGCATCGCAATCGTTCGGTTAATCCGTCAGGAGTTCCCGTTCAGCCTGGAGCCAGTCACGGACTTCGTCGCCCGGGACTCCTCCGCGTTCGAGGTAGAGTTCATATGCCCGTTGTCTGACGGCATCATCAATACTGATCGGTTGCTTCGCTTCCAAGTTCTGAGGGGCAGGAAAAGAGTTTTCGTTTTGAGTTGCCGCTTTGTGAATATCTTGGGCGATGGTAGGTCGGTTCGACTCCATCTTCTGAGGGGCGGGAAAAGGAGTTTTTTGTTGTCTTGCCGCGGTGCGTTCCATAGGGCACACCCTCCTTTCGTATTTCGACAATAAAAACAACGTAGACCTATTCGGTCATATTGTCAACGCCGGAGGGCGGCAAACCACGATTGCGATGCGCCCTCGATGTGTGCTGGCGGCGGAGCCTGGACAGCAGGTTCACCCTACTTGCTTGCTCCGCCATCGGCATGACGGCAGGTGTAGAAACCCATAAATGCTTTCGCGCCCTCAGCCAATCCGGGGTGTGCACAATTGCACTTGCACGTGGTCACAATCGGGCAGACAGCCGCATTATTCGCGCTCATCATGATGTTGCGAGTGAGAAACAACAGGGCTGCGGTTCGGATCAGTTCAACAGTTTCTTCCTGCAACGGAGGTACGGCATGGAAACGATATTGATTGTTTTGCTGGTTTTGTTTTTGCTGGGTGGTGGAGGCTGGGGGTATTCTCGCTGGCGAGGGTAGCACCCGTTGGGGCATCACAAACGGTATAACGGGCGTGGATGCCCCGAGAGCAGCATGGTAATTCCTGGATGCCCAGTGGGCGCGCGGCACCGGACAAAGTTGTGCAAAAATCAAAAGGAGGAAGATGCCATGAAACCAAGTACCCAAGACCAAGCCGAGGGGAAGTTTCACGAAGTGAAGGGGAAGATCAAGGAAAAGGCGGGAGAGGTCACCCATAATCCCAATCTGGAAAATGAAGGCGCCACCGAGAAGACTGCCGGCAAGGTCCAGAAGAAGGTCGGCCAGGTGGAGAAGGTTCTGGGCGTTTAGCGGACCAGCTCCCATCACGGAGTCAGGTCGGGTAAGCGTCCGCTCGAAACTGCTTGCTGCATGGCTCCCTCCTGGTGAGCCGCGGGTGCTGTACTCGCGTCTCCTCCCGATGGAAGTGGCCTGACCGGAGCCGGTCGATGGCCTTCCCCCGATTGACAAGTTCGCAGCACATCTGCAACATTCCTCGGGAAAATAGAGATATCTTGCAGTTCTCCTGATGGTGCAACAGTGGCCGAAGATACAAACATCGGCTTGAGGACTCCAAGGTCCGTACGCATTCCGAGTGACTTCAGCTCATCTCGCTGGCGATGCAGCCTGACTGCGAGCTGTCATCAATGCCGGCAGGATGATCTTCGACATGATGGTGTTGGGAGGTGTGGACTCCGCGTTGTACCCCCCTGCGGTGAACACGGCCACGAGATCGAATTGCGGTACCAGGTAAATCTTCTGTCCACCGTTCCCCTGCGCAGCGATTACGTCAACGTGCTGCGAGCCGCCGGGCGTTTCCACGTTCAACCAGGGGCGCCACCAGAAGTACCCGTAGCTGACATTGTCGACCTTGCTGTGTTCTGAAAGCGCTGCGTGCACCCATGAAGTGGAGATCAATTGACGCCCGTGCCAGCGGCCGTCATCTGAAAACAGAACTCCGAGTTTGAGCATATCGCGGGGGCGCAGGTGGATCTGGGAGTATTCCTTGTCGGCGTTTGTCAGGTCGTCGTTCCACACCCAGTCCGCGCGTGAAATTCCCAGCGGCCCAAACAGGTTTGCCTGGACGAATTCTGGTAGCCGCATGTGGACAGCGTTCTCGATGAGCCGACCAACCACGGCAACGCCTCCCGAGCAGTAGTAGGCGTCGGTCCCAGGGTTGTTGATCATGGGAAGGTCGAGAGTCGCCTTTACCCAATCGGGCATGTTATCAATCACCATCTCACGCCCCGGGGAAGTCGAGCTGTGGTCATTGCAGTCCAGCCCTGAACGCATGGACAGGA
>Ga0181520_10010210_pt1 | contig 12658 bp, 9 predicted proteins | sample PEATcosm2014_Bin_29_FD_132451 | JGI IMG/M metagenome (GOLD analysis project Ga0181520, IMG submission 132451) | Peatland microbial communities from MTU Mesocosm Facility, Houghton, MI, USA - PEATcosm2014_Bin02_30_metaG | ecosystem: Environmental > Terrestrial > Soil > Wetlands > Peat | place...
CAGCGCTGTTGCATCCATATACTCTATCCACATGAGGTCGAAGTGTGCCGTTGCGGCCGTAGCGGGTTTCCTATCCATCGGATGTTGCGGCTTCGCCAGGACAATGGCGGCCAATGCGGATCCAGATGCAATCGATCAGGCTCCAGCGGAGCCGCCAGTCTTGACCAGCTCGAACCACCTGCTGGATCTTCTGGTGATCGCTGAACCATCGACAATCGCGCTCGTCGACCGGCGCCCCGTGGCATGGGTTTTTGAAATTTGCCTGAGAGCTGTGGCGCGGAATGACAACTGTCCCGCGGGCTCGCAGACATTCGCCCCTTACGGCGGCATCCGGCTGCAGCTCTATGCGGGTGATCATCTGCGCATGCGGCTCATCAATCGATTGCCACCCGTGCCGGCCGATGCCATTTATGCCCACGGAAGCGACGCGATGATGAACCGGATGCTGGATGCGAACCCCGTGAACATTCACACCCATGGACTGATTGTTGAGCCGAGAAAGGCAGATGCGAAAGATCCGACTTACGGCGACTACGTCTTTGTCCTGGGATATCCCGCGGGCAAGCTGCCACCGATGGTATCGCCGGACGAGACGGCGACCGATAAGCCAATTCAATATGACATCTACATTCCACCGAATCACTCTTCGGGTATTTACTGGTTCCATCCCCATGTTCACGGGCTCAACATTAATCAGCTCTCTGAGGGACTTTCCGGAGTGATCACCATCGGCCGTGTCACAGACTATGCGTCCGCGCCCGGCGGCGCTGACATCCCGGAACGATATTTCATTCTGAAAGACATGCAGGTGATGGGCAATGGCCAGGTGGTGGATCAGGAGGACTCCGCGTTTTGCGCGCCTATCGATCTGGCGTATGTGCAGCGAAATGGCTACTGCCAGGGGCGGAACAGTTCAGGTGGCGACGGTGATTTTCGACTTCCGGCCGGACATTCATTTCCCGGAATCCATCATCTCGGCAGCACCGGCGCCGACTATACCGGCGGGCTCTGGTTCTTCACAGTCAATGGGGAGGTTTATCCCCATTTGCCGGCGCCTTCGGGATCGGGAGAACTGTGGCGCCTGCTGAATGCCGGGGCAAGCCGTACCTACGACCTGCTTCTGCGCGATGATCAGACGAACGCTGCAATCCCTTTTCAGGTAGTCTCGCTGGACGGCGGTTCATTGACTCCTCCTGCCGGGTCCACAGCCGTCGGCGTAGGGACCGCAGTGGACGTCGTCCCGTGCCCGGGCGCGACGATGAAATCATCGACTCCAGCTTCGACGGGGAATTCGGCGCAGGCTCAAGCGCGATCGTTCTCTGCGCAGCCCGTTTGCGCCACGCACCTCGTGTTGTTCCCCGGCGCGCGCGCCGAGATCTGGGTCGCCCCGCAATTGCATTCTGCGACTTTGCTCACAGAGATGGTCTCTACCGGCCCGGCGGGCGACCGGTGGCCTCAGGTGAATCTCGCCAATATCGCTGCGGGGCAACCGGCCACTGTCCCTGTTCTGCTCCATATTCGGGCCGTTTCGGTCCGGTCCACTGCCGAGGCAATGTTGACTGACAGTGGGGGACCGAATGGTCACCAGTTGGCCACCGTGCCAACGCACCCTCGTGAATTGCATAATTCGATAGCTCCGCCTGCGTGCTCTGTTCTGCCGAGGGACCATCGGCGGCGCATCTTCTTCGGAGTCCCTGCCTCGAACAAGAACGGATATGGACTCGGGTTGGAGGAAGTCGATGAGAACGACAACCCAGTGCCGGGTACATTTCGAGACATAGCGGTCTTCGATCCCTCATTGGTCAGCGTTTGTCTGCCGCTTGGCCCCGGCAACAAACCCGTGATTGAAGAGTGGGAATTGGTGAATGTATCTGGCGAGGCGCATAACTTCCACATTCACCAGGCCAAGTTCTACGTGCTACCGCAGAATGCGCCTCAAGGCGACGCGGGCAAGCTCATGGATAACGTCTCGCTCCCCAACGGAGGTGCCACCTGCGATGGATCGGTGGCGACGTGGCGAAGTGGACGCTGCAAGGTTGCATCCGTTGTGGTCAGAATTCCCTTCTCCGAGCCCGGCGATTTCATCTATCACTGCCACATCGGCGAGCATCAGGATAGCGGTATGATGGCACGCATTCGCGTAATCCCTTTTCCGTAATCATTGGCTCGGGTCCGTCGGTCATTCCGCCGATTGCTGCTTGGAAAGCCTCGCGCCTCCCGAAAGGAGGCCAACGCATCATCTTCTGGTCTTGATTTCTCAAGCTCTTAACCAACGCCCGCCCGGATCTGCATTCGCTGACAACCTTTGCCTCGCAATCGGCACCTTAACCTATAGGGCGGCCACTCGGCTCTCTCAAGCTGGGTCTGCGTCATTCCATTCTTTTTAGGCGAGGTACCTGCGGTGACTAGCCTCATGCGTAAGCCGAGCGTCAGGGTGACGCTCTCAACGTTGTTTCAATTTGTGCAGGATGGGCTCGGCGTAAGCGTCACGCCTCAGCATTTCTACTTTCCGGTTCCCAGCATAAAGTCCTTTGATAACAAGGACTGGCACGCATGTCGTCCTTGCGCAGCGTTTGATTTCCGTCTCCAGGATCAAATCGACCTCCTGCGCACTGAGCTTCTCCCCTATATCAGGGAATGTGGTTTTTCCGAGAAGCCCGTCCCCATCAACGGACATGGGCCCCAGTTCCATTTCAACAACGGTTTCTTCGAGCGCGTTGATACCGAAATCGCGTATGCCTTCATCCGCCAGCGCAAGCCCCAGCGCGTGATCGAGGTCGGCAGCGGCAACACGACGCTCGTCAACGCGGCAGCTATGCGCAAGAATGCTGCCGAAGGGTTTCCTGGTGAGCTGTTCGCTGTCGAACCGTACCCCGCTTCCTATCTCAAGCAAGGTCTCCCGGGCCTCACGCAGCTGATTCCGGCTAAAGTGCAGGAGGCGCCCTTCGACTTATTTCTTTCGCTCAAGGCAGGCGACATCCTGTTCATCGATTCCAGCCACGTCGTATCGATGGATAGCGACGTTCTGTACGAATTGCTTGGCATCTTGCCCAGACTGGCGCCTGGCGTGCTCATCCATTTCCACGACATCTTCTCCCCTCTCGACTACCCGGAGAAGTTCGTAAAGAGAAATCTCTGTTTCTGGGGTGAGCAGTATATGCTCGAGGCATTCCTCTCATTCAACTCGGCATTCAAGGTCGTTTGGGCGGGCAGCGCAATGCAGCAGTTTCATCCCGAGGCGTTGCGCGAAGCTTTCCCGGAGTGGGAAGGCAGTTTCACCAGAATGCCTTCCGATCTGAAGTTGTTCGCGCCCTCTCTCGATGGAAAGAATGTCTGGCCTTGCAGCTTCTGGATCACTCGAACCGATTAGTCCGCAGCCGCAACAACTTGGCCGCTTACCAGCGTGAAATGGCGAGGTTGTCGAGATAGACGGTGCTGGAAGACCAGCCGGGGTCGATGCTGTCCACCTGAAAGTTGGTGAGAAGCGTGGGTGCCCAGCCCAAAGCGAACGCGGAAGGCACTGTGGCGTTGATCTGTTGCTGGTTTCCGTCGAGCCACACCGATTGATAGGTGACATCGCCGTAGCCATCGCGCGAATAGCTGACCTGGACGTGATGCCAGATATTCTGAGCCCACGTTCGCGGATTGCAGCCGGCGCTTGAATTTACCCATTGATCGATAGGTGCTGCGGACGTGCCCGAATTTTCGGTGTAATCCCAGGTGCCGGACCAGCCATCGCATTGGAAGCCAAAAATCACGGTGTACCCGTTCGACATCGCCTGGTTTATATCCATCTCCACGTTAGCGATGGAGCCAGAGGAGTTATCGAGGTAAACCCAGCCGTCGTAGACGAAATTACTGGAGGTGATGTCGTCGCCGAAGGAGGCGTAGTAGCGTTCGCCGCCGTAATAAGAGTAGGTCGTGTAGAACTCTAGGGCATTGCCACTGAGCGATGGAGACCCGACCATTGCCATCGCGCCGCTGGCGGAACCATTGGTTCCAGAATCGTAAACTGAAACCCAGTCGCCGAACGCCTGAATGTTGGTGACGCTGACGGCATTCGAAGGAACGTATGGCCCACTTCCACCTGAGGGCGCGACGTTAGAACCGCTAGAAGCAGAGCCAGACCCAGAGATCGTGATGTTCACATCGGTGTCGCAGGCCGCGCCTGCATTGCCCCAGGACTTCACATGAAGAACGTGCGCACCCGCGGCAGCAGTGACGGCAGCAGAGACGGATGTGCCGTATACGATCGCGGTCGAGGGGCTGCTATCAAGCGAATACCCCATGGCGCTGATGGCCTGCGAGGAGCAGGATGTGGAGGCGGCATCCAGACCAAATGGCGAGGAAACCGTGGAGTTGTCTGCCGGCTCGCTCACGCTCACGCCGCCGCCCGAGGATGCGGAACCCTCGATATTGAGTGCCACATCGGTGTCGCAGGCCGCGCCTGCATTGCCCCAGGACTTTACGTGCAGCGTCTGCGCACCACTTGGCGCGGTCACGGAGCCATTCATGTAGTTTGCGTACACAAAAGCGGTGCTGCCGGAGTCAAACGAATAGCCCATCGCCGAGACGGGCTGTAATGAACACGTGACAGAGTTTGCGATGAGGGTGAAAGTCGAGGAAATGGACGCGCCGTTGCCGGGAGACGACACGGAAACGCCATCAACAGTGATGGCCACGTCGGTATCGCAGGCGGAGCCCGAACTACCCCAAGCCTTCACGTGCAAAGTGTGCGCGCCCCCCGAGGCAGTCACCGCGGAATAGATCGAGGTGCTGTAGGCGAAGGTGTTGTTACTGCTGCTATCGAGCGAGAAGCCCATGGCGCTCACCGGTTGGCCGGAGCATGTGCTGTCATTCGCGGAAAGGGAAAACTGCGACGCAACCACAGCGCCGTTTGCGGGGTAGTTGACGATGACCTGGGCCCACGCAGGAAAAGAGCACAGTCCCATCATGGTAAAGATGAAGGAGAATTTCTTGAGATCGTTCATTCGTATCTATCCCTTTCGTGGGTATAGGTTTGCCTTTGTGATTCTGAGCGCGGCGAATCCGATTTCGCTGCTCAGCAACCAATTCCGCAAGTCGAACATCTATGCCTAAGCGGGATCCCCAAGATCCGCACTTGCCGAGTGACGAGCCGGACGAAGCACCGGGTGCGGCAAGAATGACCGAGTGAATTTTCACAAATCCGCCTTAGCGGGGAGTTTGCCAGTTCCCTTGAGGTGGCAAAACTTTCGACACAGATCTCCCCATCCTCTTTCCGGGACCAATTCGTCGGATTGATTCATGGGCGGCTTGAGCTACAAGGTGACTACGCACCCCGTAAACTTCCTCTCAGCAACCTCTTCGCGTACAGCTTGGCGAGGCAGAGGTCTTGCACTCCACTGTGGCTAAGCCTTTTTTCCGGGCTCACCGAGGCAGATCATCAATTGCTGAGGAAGGAGCGTGCGCATAGAGCGTCATGCGCTTCTTCCTGATGACCCCTGTCGGGCTTCCGCAGGCAACGTTTAAGCAACTACAGTTTAAGGAACTAGATGATGATACATAATCTCTCGAAAGAAGCAACTGAGATAGGTCACTTTTCTCGTGCAAAACTGCAGAGATTTGCGCTCAGTTGATGGCTATTTGCGTCGTGTCAAATCAGAATCGGTGCTGCACTCGCTGGCCCCCGCAAAACTGAGGCTGCGACCGAGGGGTGAGGTCGCGGGGTGGAAGTACCGGACTCCGAAGCAACACCAAACCGTCGAGAGAGCAAAGAACGGCGGGATGGAAGCGAACGAGGCTTGGCAAGCCAGGCAACTGCTGGATGCGGACACGTGATTTCGACCGGGAGGGCGTTTGCAGGCGTAGCGGGAATTTGATCGGCGAGCGCACCCGCAATGGCTTTGATCTACTTCAGGCCGTAGACGTCGATCTCGCCCCGAGGACTCGAAACCGTCGTCAGGTCAGTGCCGGTCGAGATATACACTTTTCCATTTGCGACCACCGGCGAGCTGAATTTGATGCCGAATCCCGGCGTGTCGCCGCTGTTCGTGGTGCTGCTATAAAGCTGAGTCGGGAAATTGGACGCGTCATACGCGAGCAGGGAGGCGCTGGTTGGAGAAACCATGCTTGCATTCTGCAACGGATTCCCCTGGTTGATGTACCAGACTATGCCGTCATTCGTGCCATTCGCCGAAATAAAGGGGCTGGTGCCGTATGTTCCCTCGTTCTGATAGTTCGACGTGTCGCTCTGTGCGCTTAGAGTGCTTGTGTAATCAAACTGTCTCACCCCTCCCGGTGCGTTCGCAGAAGTCGGCGTCACGCCAAGATAAACAGCGCCATTGAAACAGGCTGCCGAACCGAAAACTTCATACGAGGCAATATTTGCATAGTTGGTTCCCGTGCTGTCCTGACAACTCTGCTGGTACGTGCCGCCATAAGTGAGGCCTGCGCCCCACACCTGCTCCTGAAGCGCTCCCGCGTCGTTCGACGATTCGTGCCCGAGATTCGCGCTGTCGACCAGGTACATCGTTCCCGTCTTGCCTCCTGCAATCAGGGTCGTACTCCTGGGGATCAGCAGGAGGCCGCCCGCGGCGAGGTCCGCGTCGAAGCAATCCATGAACTGGTAGATGGACGGAGTGAAATAGTCGATGGGCTGCATGGTTCCGTTGGCTCCCGAGACAGGTGAGGACCCAAACTTCAACACCGAATCGCCCCAGGCCGTTTGTCCATCCCAGGGTCCGTTTCCGGTGGTGACATATACATTCCCTTCGCTGCCGGCCACCGGACCAGCCCCGCCCATCCATATCCCGCCAGCGCTGGCAAAGCCGCCCTCTCCGTTCAGCTTCGGGCTGGCATTGAACACCCCCACCTGAGCAAGAGTCGAAGCGTCGTAAGCCAGCAGCCATCCGCTGTGGCAACCGCCAAAGCCGATGTACACATTGCCATTGGCCAGCAGTAAGGCGGAGCGTTGCAGGCACGATGTATCCAGCGACTGCACTCCGTTGATCGAGTCCGAATTGGTTGCTGCCACCGAAGCATTGATGGTGACCGGTCCACCGAACTTCTGTACGCCGGTGTCGACGTTGAGCGCGCTCAGCCGGAATGTGCCTCCGGAAGAACTCGACTCCTCCGTCGAAACCACGTACAGCGTCCCGGATGGCGGATCGATCACCGGCGTGGAAGTGACCCCCGCGTAGGGTAAGATCGCCGCGTCCGCGAGCGGAGTCTCTCCACTCTGGAGCAGCGAAACCTTCCATAACGGAGTTCCGCCTCCGCAATTGTCGGCGTCGTAGGCGTAGACGCTGTCATTCTCAGTGGCTATGTAGAGCACGTTGTGTTTGGCGCCGTTGATTGTCTGGTCGGAGAGGATCAAAGGCTCGCCGTACACGTACCCATCAACCGGGCACGAAAAGAGCTTGCCAAAAGTCGCAGGAGCCACATTCGCAGTCGTCAGAACAGTCTTCTGGTCGTTCAGCCCGCTCCGATTCGTGTCCAGGTGAAACGTAGTGATGTTTGTCTTGCCGCTCACCGTCACGGTTGCGGTGGTGCTTCCTGTCACACTGTTCATCACGGCTGAAATTGTCGTCGTGCCCCCGCCCTGCCCGGTAGCCAGGCCACCCGGCGAGATTGTCGCCACCGAGGTATTCGACGAGCTCCAGGTGACGCTCGCTGTCACATTCGCGTTTTGCTGTTGGAGTATGTCGCGGTTGCGGTAAATTGCTGCGTGGATCCATTTGCGAAACTCGGATCCGAAGGAGTCACTGTAATGGCGGTCAATGTGGACGCGGCAACAGTTAATGTTGTACAGCCCGCATGCCCGCTCAGCGTAGCCGAAATCGACGTGCTCCCTGGCGACTTGGCCGTTGCCAGGCCAGCCGAATCGACTACGGCCACCGCCGTGTTTGTAGAAGCCCATGTTGCCGACGCGGTTACATTGCCGGTCGAGCCGTCGCTGTAAGTTGCGGTGGCGGTGAACTGCTGGGTCGCACCTGTGGTGATGCTCGGAGATGCAGGCAAAACCGCAATCGAAGTGACCGTCACGGTCGCCGCCGTCACAGTCAGTGTCGCCGTTGTCGTAAATCCATCCGCTGTTGCTTTGATGGTTGTCGTACCGGCCGCAACTCCAGTCGCCAACCCAGCCGAACTGACCGTCGCAACGGCCGTATTCGACGAAGTCCATGTAACACCCGAAGTCAGCGCGCCCGTCGTGCCATTACTGTAAGCGGCGGTGGCCGTGAACTGCTGGGTCGCACCCGCGCTAATGCTCGAAGTTATGGGCGAAACCGCGATCGAAGTGACTGTGATGGCTATCGGCATCACGGTGAGTGTCGCCGTTGCCGTAAATTCATTTGCCGCTGCTGTGATGGTTGTCGTGCCGGCCGCGACGCCTGTTGCCAATCCAACCGAACTGACCGTTGCAACAGCTGTGTTCGATGATGTCCATGTGACGCCCGAAGTCAGCGCGCCCGTAGCGCCGTTGCTGAAGGTGGCATTGGCTGTGAACTGCTGAGTTGCGCCTTTGCTAATGCTGGCCGGCGCGGGCGACACCGAAATTGCGGTCACGGTCGGGGCCGGGGTCGTGGTCGGAGATCCGCAACCGTCAACTGCTATCAAAGCGACAGGCAGAGCAAGAGAAATGAACTTAACGCAGCACCGCAACAGATTCATGTTGGCCCTAGGAAGATATCTAAATTATTTTCGTATCGACGGCTTGAATCCCCTCAAGATCGATGGACACTCGTGTTCGCCAATTTGGCATGGGGGAGAACATGCCTCTATGAATCATTTTGGTGCGAGAGCACAAATGGGAGTTGTCTCCCAACAATGTTTTTCCGGCCATGCCACGGTCGATATCTCGCAAGAAATTTGGATCCAAATCGAGCCCCGGCGATCAGCTAAACGCAGGAGCAGCCGTGCACATAGCTCCGTGACTGATGTCACATCGAAACTCTCAAACGTTTCCGTAATGTAATCCCCAATTAATCTGCAGGACCTTCCCGATGCGGAGTTATCGGGAGGCAATGTGGTCGAGATCATTGAAACGGCTTGCGATTCCGAGCGCCGGGAAGCTAAGTACTTTCGTAATGATCTCGATACAACTTTCGAGCAAGCGAACGTAATGCACTTCTCTGTTACGATCTTTTCAATTCAGTACTTATAGCTAAGTCACGACCCTTCGTTGTGAGCCTATAGCTCGGTGACTGGTACGGTCCAACTAAGTTTCAGGACTGAGACAGACACAGACACAGGCGCCAAGCTGCCGCAACCACATCGTCGCGTTAGCCCGAAGCGGCAAATCAGAACGACGCATACGCGCCGACAGGTGTCGTGTGCGCGAAGGCAGATCGAATGGGACGCATGCCAACTTCCCGTCGCGAACGATGGGCGTGAGCGCTGGCCGATTCAGTAGGTGAGTCAATGAAGTACCCTCGTTCACAATTTCTTTTGGGGCTCCTAAGCCTTTCTTTCTTTTGTCTGTCTGCCTGTTCGGCAGGAATTGTGAATCCTGGAGCCGGGTCTGCCGGGTCCGGATCCGGATCATCAGGGTCCGGTTCATCGGGGTCAGGTTCAAGCGGATCAGGTTCAGGCGGTTCCGGCTCGACAGGATCCGGATCAACTGGGTCAGGTTCAGGTGGGTCCGGGTCAACGGGGTCAGGTTCAAGCGGTTCCGGGTCAGGTTCATCAGGGTCTGGGGGCTCGGGATCATCCGGGTAAGGTTCAGGCGGGTCCGGCTCGACAGCATCGGGGCCGGTCATTCCCTCTGACGCCGTCAGCGGCGGCGGTATCCAGACGCTGAACAACTGGATCGCCATCGACGATCCCGGAACCGATGGCTCCGCAAAGGGCTCGATGTCGATGGTCGGGTCTCCATCGCTCAGTGGCAATGCCCTCGAGTTCTACACCACCTACACGTATTACGGTGGCGAGCTTTACTACGCCTCCTTCGGCGACGACACCACTTCCAGCAATTTCGTCTACGACGGCTGGGCTTACCTCGATAATTCCTCAGGTTCTATAGCCAATCTGGAAATGGATATGAATCAGGTGATGGCGAACGGGGAGACCGTGATCTTTGGTTTCCAATGCGATGGCTGGTCCGGCACCTGGGATTACACCGAAAATGCGGGTACGCCCACCGCACCGATCGATCACTGGGTAAACTCCAGCGCCGCCTGCAATGCGCAAACCTGGGCTCAGAACACCTGGCATCACGTCCAGGTCAGCTATTCGCGCGATGACGACGGCAATGTCACGTATCAATCGGTGTGGCTTGATGGAAACCAGCAACAGATCAACGCCATAGTGCCTTCAGCGTTCGCTTTGGGCTGGGCGCCCACCCTTCTCACCAACTTCCAGGTGGACAGCATCGCGCCCGGCTCGTCTTCCAGCACCGTCTATCTCGACAACCTCACCATTTCACGCTGGTAAGCCGCTGCTGGTGTCCCATGAACATCGTGCCTCCAAGGGGAACGAAGGAACAGTCCTGCGCTGCAACTAGTTCATCGTGATTGCGTTCGCCTCGTATCGGGTTCCATCGTAAATCGCCGTCACAGTTACATTCGCTTGGGTGCGGAGAGACTCGCTCATCGGCAAACTGGCGGAATCAAAGCGGATCTGGTAGCTCTTTCCGTCGCGCGGGTCGACCAGGACCATGATTCCCGTATGCATGTCGAGATAGGTGACATTCCCACTGAAAACAAATGCCGCGCCTGGCACCGCCAGGACTTTGATTTGCGTGGCGACATTGCGGTGCGCGGCGGCCGATTCAAACGAGACCGAGATCAGACTCCCCGGCACAAGATCAGATAACCCGGACTGGCTCGCTTCAAAACCGGGCTCGCCCAAGCGCTCAATACTTGCGTTGGCTTGAACAAGCAATTTGACCGGCGCGGGCGACATCGACGACGCCACCGTCAGCTCACCCGTATTCCGGTCGTACTTGAGCACACGCCCCTCGCACTCGCCTTCTTGTGATCCCGCCAGGATATGGATGCTGACTGCGAATACGCTGGCTCCATCCAGAGTCGTCTGAACAGAAGCGTGGTCTTCGAAACCCAGGTCGCGCACGGGAATCCTTACCCCATCGCGGTAAACCTGAGTACGTTCGTCGAACAAAATCTTCATCGGCCGCTGGCCATAGATTCGCAGCGAGAACTGATCGCGCACAGGATCGAAGTTCCGGATCTCACCGCCCAGGATTGTGGTCTTTCCCGGGGGAAGTGGAGGCAAAGAAACAGAATCCTTGTCCGGCTCGGCAGCCGGCTTCGTGCCCACAACGCTCACAATCTGTTGTGAGCGGGCGCAGGTCGCCAGAAACACAATCGCGGCGCCGCAGAGCACGACTACTTCAAGTAGCTTCTTCATATCCGTCCACCGTTACCGCTAGATTCCCAACAGACTATTGAATTTAGATGTGTCTTCGCCATTTCCGGTGGCCTCGGGCACACGCGCTTGGAGAGGCAACGGGGGTAGGCGTGACGCATCTAAGCATGTGTGTCACCGTGAAGGCGCTCTGAGCCGGCCTATTGTCGACTGTGATGAGAGGAACAATGCGTTTCAGCTCATGCAAATCCGTCTTGACCATCGCCGCGCTCCTGAGCTTGGGGCTTCACGCTGCATGGGCCCGAGATACCTTGACCATCACCATTCCCAGGCACAGCAACCTGACCTTTGTTCAACGCCTTAACCGTGAAGGGGTTCTGGCCGTTCGAAGGCACGATTACGCGGCCGCCGCGAATTTGTTCTACAAGGCATATCTCTTTGATCCTTCTGACCCCTTTACTTTGAATAACCTCGGCTACATCTCCGAGTTAGAAGGGCAATTGGATCGCGCGAACAAGTTCTACAAGCTCGCTGCCGAGCAGGGGTGCAACGCGAATATCGATTTGAGCAATGTAAAACGCCTTCAAGGCGAGCCCATGCAGGCAGCCTTCATCGGGCTCCAGGATCTCCCCATGCGGGTGAATCGTCTCAACCTTGACGCTGTGAATCTATTGTCGGAGGGCCGGAACTTTGAAGCCGCAGGCCTTCTTCAGCAGGCGTTAACTCTCGATCCTCGGGACCCATTTACGCTGAACAATCTCGGTGCGGCCGATGAGGCGATCGGAGACCTCGGCGGCGCTATGAAGTATTACACTGTGGCCGCTTACTCTCAATCTTCTGACTCCGTCGCTGTCACGCAGGATCGATCATGGCAGGGTAAGTCCGTGAGCGAGATGGCCGCAGCCAATGTCATGCGGCTCGAAGGCCAGTCCCAGGAAAGCGGTTCCAGTGAGATGCGAGCCTCCCTGCTCAGTGAGCAGGGAGTTTTTGCCGCGAATGAAAACGACTGGCCCACGGCGAGACGCGATTTCATGCAGGCTTACGCTCTCGACCCAACCAATGCGTTCTCACTCAATAACCGCGGATATGTCGCGGAACACGATGGCGATCTCGAGTCAGCCGAATTCTTCTATCACAAGGCCGGCCAGGCTGATGGCGCCGGCTCTCCCGTCGGGCTCGCGACCAACTCGTCGGCACACGGACAGGCGCTTTCGCGGGTAGCTGCACAAAGTCGCCTGCAGGTGGATGGCGCTCTTGAAGTCTACAGTCAGGAACGCCGCGGGCAGCCCGGTTCCATCGAACTAACGCCTCGAGGCGCTGCCGCCGCGGGCGAGTCAACCGTTCCGCCTCA
>Ga0181520_10010211_pt1 | contig 12656 bp, 10 predicted proteins | sample PEATcosm2014_Bin_29_FD_132451 | JGI IMG/M metagenome (GOLD analysis project Ga0181520, IMG submission 132451) | Peatland microbial communities from MTU Mesocosm Facility, Houghton, MI, USA - PEATcosm2014_Bin02_30_metaG | ecosystem: Environmental > Terrestrial > Soil > Wetlands > Peat | place...
CCGTAGATCTCCTCCGGCGCCGTCGGGGCCATGGGGGGCGCCTGATCGAGCAAGGTCCTGGTGCTCTCGGGAACGGGCTTCCAGGCCGGGCGGTCCGCACAGTCTGGAGGTAAGTCATCATATCGTCCACCATGCGATGCCCCAAGTCGCGCATGGATTGCCAGTCCGAGGGGTCGAGGTCCATCGTCCCATTGTCGTTATTCCCTCGACTGGGGTCAATAAGGAATCTTTTTTAACCCAAAGCGCCCGCGGCGACGAACCAGCTCGATACGGCGACTGCGAAGAAGATCGTCCTTGACAGAATCGACAGGATGAGCTAAAAACCATATAAGAGTCGCATATCCGAATTAACGGGCGGGAGCTTCTCATGGATCGTTGGCTGGCTGTTTCCGACGGGGCGAATGCGGCACTCCATGCGCTGGCCTACGCGGTGTCGCGTGGCAATCCGGTCTCGGCGCGCGCCGCCGCCGATGCGCTCGGCGTCTCGCCCTCCTATCTCGCCAAGCTCATCCGGACCCTGAGCAAAGCCGGCCTGGTCGAGGCCCACCGCGGCGCGGCCGGCGGCTTCGCGTTCAAGGGCGACGCAAAGAAGCTCAGCTGCCTGGACGTCATCGTAGCCGTCGACGGCCCCATCCCCAAGCGGCACTGCCTCTTCGCGGCCTCGGTGTGCAGGCGGGGCAGTTGCGCGCTCAAGACTCTCTGCGGCGAAATATCGGTCAAGGCGGTCAAGGTACTCGGCTCCACGACGATAGCCGACGTGGCCAGAAGCTTCGAATAGAGCCAGCATAGGGAGGGAACCATGTTCTGTCATCAGTGCCAGGAAACCATGCGCAATACGGGCTGCAACGCGGCCCGGGGCGTCTGCGGCAAACCGAAGGAGGTCGCCGACCTCCAGGATCTCGCGCTCTATGTCTGCAAGGGAATCGGTTTCTGGGGAGCGAAGGCCCTGGAGCGCGGCGTCTACGACGAGGGCACGGCCTTCTTCGTGGACCGCGTCCTCTTCGCGACCATCACGAACGCCAACTTCTCCGCCGCGGAGTTCACTGCCTGGATCTTCGAGGCCCTGGCGCGCCGCGACGCGGTCAAGGCGAGCTTTCTCGCGGCGGGCGGCCAGATCCCCGGCTCCCTACCCGGAGCCGCCGCGTGGAGCGCGGCCGACGAGGGCGCCGTCCGGACCGCCGCGGCCTCGGGTCTCGGAGGCTGGCTCGCCATAGCCGACGAGGACAGGAGGAGCCTATCCTCGCTCGTCATCTACGGTCTCAAGGGCATGGCGGCTTACATGGAGCATGCCTTCGCCATCGGCAAGTCCTCGAAGGACCTGTTCTCCTTCGTTTACCGCGCCCTCGCGACCCTCGCCGAGGAAGCCGCGAGCAAGGAAGACCTGCTCGCCCTCGTGCTCGAGACGGGCAGGCAGGGCGTCGCCGCCATGGCCCTCCTCGACGAGGCCAATACGGGAAGCTACGGCAAGCCGCGCGTCTCCAAGGTGAAGACCGGCGTGCGCGACCGCCCCGCCATCCTCGTTTCCGGCCACGACCTCCGGGACCTCCACGATCTGCTCGAGCAGACCAGGGGCACGGGCGTCGACGTCTATACGCACGGGGAAATGTTGCCCGCCCATTATTATCCCTTCTTCGAGAAGTACGACAACCTCTACGGCAACTACGGCGGCTCCTGGTGGACCCAGGCCGCCGACATCGAGAGCTTCAACGGGCCCGTCCTCTTCACCTCCAACTGCCTCGTCCCGCCGAAGGAGGACCAGAAGGACCGCATCTTCACGACGGGAATCGTAGGCTTCGACGGCTGCGCCCACGTCCCCGACCGCGCGGCGGGCGGCACGAAGGACTTCTCGGCCCTTATAGCGTTGGCCAAGACCCGCCCCGCGCCGAAGGCCATCGAGGACGGGACGATCGTAGGGGGCTTCGCCCACGACCAGGTCTTCGCGCTCGCGGACAAGGTAGTCGGCGCGGTCAAATCCGGCGCGATCAAGCGCTTCGTGGTGATGGCCGGCTGCGACGCGCGGCAGCCCTCGCGCGCCTACTACACCGGCGTGGCCGAGGCCCTCCCCGCCGACACGGTCATCCTGACGGCGGGCTGCGCCAAGTACCGCTACAACAAACTCGCGTTGGGCGACATCGACGGCATCCCCCGCGTGCTCGACGCGGGTCAGTGCAACGACTCCTACTCCCTCGCCCTGGTGGCCTTGAAGCTCAAGGATATCTTCGGCGCCGCCGACGTGAACGACCTGCCCCTCTCCTTCGACATCGCCTGGTACGAGCAGAAGGCCGTCCTGGTCCTACTCGCCCTCCTCTCCCTCGGCTTCAGGAACATCAGGCTGGGGCCGACGCTGCCCGGCTTCCTCTCTCCGGGAGTCGCCGCCACCATCGTGAAGAGCTTCGGACTCGAGGGGATCACTACGGCCGAGGCCGATGTGGAGGCCATGCTCGCGGGCAAGTGAAGGGCTCGGGCGGAGGAGTCGCCGCCAGTCAAATGCGAATTTATTTCAATTAATTACCTTGGATTTTTCAAAGAGAATGGAGACGAGCGCACCAGAACCGCCACGCCCCGTCGAAAGGGAAACCTCGCCACCTATCTGGGCGACGAGGGCGTGCACGAGTTTGATGCCGATACCAGGCTCCGCCTCTGTCCCTTTCCCATCACCAAGGCCGAAGCCGACTCCGTCGTCCTCCACTTCGAGGAGCCAAGCCCCGCCTTCCTCGCGTATTGAGACCTTGATCCGGCCCCTGCGTCTTTCGGTGAATGCGTGTTTCATACAATTGGAAACGAGCTCGTTGACCACGAGGGCGATGGGTATCGCATCGTCCAGGTTTAGAGCGACCCCCGAGGACTCGACCCCGCAAGTGATGTCCCAAAGGTCGGACTCGTAAATGCTCAAGAGGTAGTCTACGAGCCGCTCGAGGTAGAACTGCATTTCCACTCCCTCCAAGTTTGGGGACATATAGAGGACCTCGTGGACCATGGCCATGGTCTGGATTTGAGTCTGGCACTCAAGGAAGGCTTTCCGGGAATTCTCGTCGCTTATCGCAGTCTCCTGGATATTGAGAAGGCTCGAAACTACCTGGAGATTGTTTTTGACCCTATGGTGAATCTCCTTGAGGAGGATCTCCTTCGAGGCGAGGGCGGCCTCGAGGTCACGCTGGTGCTTTAAACGAAGTGTGATGTCCCGGATGATACCGACGGTACCGAGATCCATGCCCTCGAATTCGGGCAGGGTGAGGCCGGAGCAGCTCACCTCGCCAAAGGAGATGATGGAGCCGAGGAGATAATCTCCCGCCAGTTCGCCTCGGCGCAGACGCAGCTCGAGGTTCCGGGTCATGCGCCTGCCCGAGCGCCGCTCATCGAAGAGCTTGGGCGCCCCCGCATCCCCGGTACAGATTCCCTTCAGCGGGGCCAGGGCGTCGGAGCGACTCACCTTCGAGACATCCTCGGGGTGGACTATTTCGCTGAAATGTTTGCCGATGAGACTGGTAGGCTCGTAGCCCAAGTTCCTGATGGCGTCGTTGAGATATATGAACCGACCCTTACCATCGAGGGAATAGACGATGTCAGGGATAGCCTGGAGAAGGTTCAAGTACTGGTGCTCGCTCATCGTAAGGTGGGCATTCCCCCGGACTACACTCTCGCGGATGTTCAGAACCTTGCGGATGAGCAGAGGCAGCATCCGGATGTGAGCGCCGCCCGGCATGCGCTGGATAAACAGAGCGGCCTCGTCGCGGGCGGATTTCTCGACGCGACCCAAGTCATATCCCGGATCGAGGATCAGGACGGCGGGGAGGGGCCAGATGGCAAGCCAGTCGGTCAGTGCTCCTCCGTGAAAACCGAAGTCGGTCACAATGACATCGGCGAAATCGTTTAGGTAAATCGCCTCTACGTTGGCGATATTCGAGGGGAAGAAGAGCTCGCAGCCGGGGGAGGCTTCCTCCATGAGAGCGCCGAAGGCGGCGCGCTCCTCCTCGTCTTCTACGGCAAAGATCACCCGGAGGGCTCCGTCGCGCTTGCTGGAGTCTCTCATGCGGCTGCGCTCGTTATCGTAACTGTTTTTTGCCGAGATTTGATGGATGGACGCGCAAGATCGTCATTTGCAATGATCTCGCTATCTGCAGTCTCGATTTTGCATCGTCTGAATTGTGTATCGGGGCGACGATTCGCCGCTTTCCTTTTGAGTTCCTTTCCTTTAGTACATTTCATTATTGATTAGGCCCCTATCGCTTCGCCCTCGTTCGGGCTGCGAGCCTCGACGAGGTTCGGTGTTGTTTCGACGACCTCGTGGACCGCGTCGGCGATAAGACCCACGACCGATGCACCTTCATCCCCGGCCATCTCGACGACGACTATGGCCGTGTCGTCAGCCACCTGCGTCTTCTGTAGCCCGATGCGGAGCGCCAAGTCCATAACGAGGACCCCCTTGCCCCTCAGGTCTACGAGGCCCTTGAGGTAGGGAGTCGTACGAGGCAGTTTCCTAATTTTTGCGGACGTTGGAACTTCGAGCACGCGGCCAACGGGAATAGCGTACTTTTCGCCTTTTAAGCTGAGGGTCGGGAATTGTCGCTCAAGTATTTCCGCCAATTTCGACTCCTTTAAAATTCTTCGTAGTCGTCATCCGTCGCGGACTTACTTTCGGCTATGGCCTTGACCGCTTTAGCCGGCATCCTCGTGGGTGGGGTTACGGAAGGAGTGGAAGAGTTTCTGCTAACGAGCGCGAGCCGACCTGCCTTAGGGACAACATGGGTCTCATGTTCAGGCTCGCTTATGGTCGCCGCGTTTTCTGCGAGTTTGAAGAAGGAAATAGATTTTGAAAGCTGTTCCGCTTGACTCGAGAGATTCTCGGCCATGGCGGCCAGTTCCTCGCTTGACGATGCATTCTGTTGAATCACGGTGTCGAGCTGGTTCATCGCCATACCGATCTGCTCGGCGCCCAGGGTCTGCTCTTTCGACGCCGCGGAAATATCTTGCACAAGATCGGCCGTTTGCTTGATATCAGGAACCATATGGCGGATAATCTCGCCCGCCCGCTCTGCGCTCGTCACCGTCATGGTCGATAGATGAATGATTTCACTCGCCGCGGTCTGGGATCTCTCCGCGAGTCTACGCACTTCGCCCGCGACGACGGCGAAGCCCTTGCCGGCCTCCCCGGCGCGAGCTGCCTCGATTGCGGCATTCAATGCGAGCAAATTCGTCTGTCTGGCTATCTCTTCGATAATGCCTATTTTCCCTGCTATTTCCTTCATCGCCGAAACCGCCTCGTCCACGACTTTTCCTCCTTCAACCGCGTCCATAGCGGCTTTCTGGGATATCTGCGCCGTGGTAATAGAGTTGTCATTATTCTGTTTGATAGAGGCCGTCATCTCCTCGACGGAAGCGGAAACCTCCTCGGCGCTGGCGGCTTGCTCGGTCGCGCCTTGACTCATCCGCTGAGAAGCCATGTTGATCTGTTCGCTGCCCGCCGTCACCTGCCCTGAAGCCGTCCGGATAGACTGTATTACCTCGCAAAGCCGCCCGGTCATGCCGGCGAGAGAGCGCGCGAGGTCACCGTAGTCGTCTTTGGAGGTCAGGAGCCTCTCGGCAATTGAGGCGCTCAGGTCCCCTGCCGCCACTTTTTTCGCATGCGAAATGGACCGCACAAACGAAGACGAAATTCTGCGCCCCAGAAAAGCGGATATCGAGATCACGATCGCGAGGACTAGCAGCAGGGCCAGCCCGGCCCACACGAGCTGGTTTTTGATGACGGCATCCATTTTATTATGCTCGACAGTCACCGCCGTATCTATGTCATCGATATAGTTTCCCGTGCCTATCACCCAATCATAGGGCTTGAATCCGAGGGTATAGCTCCTCTTCGGGTAGACTTCGCTGCCCTGCATCCGGGCAAACCAATAATCGGTGTATCCACCCCCGGCCAATCCGTGCTCGATGAAGGAATGCACGAAGCTATTGCCTTTCAGGTCTTTGGCGTCAAACCTGTTTGTCCCCTCGGTCTTGTTGCCGAGGAGCACCACATTGTTCCCTTTGGAGTCGTCCACCCAGAAATAGCCATCCTTATCGTAACGAAGTTCGCGTAGGATTTCGGAAGATATTTTTTGGGCGGTTTGAGCGCTCAGCTCGCCTTTCTCCTGAATTTTCTGAACAGCGGAGAGCATGCTCACCGCCGTCTCGACTTCTGTCCTTGCGTTGCGATCGAAGTTGGCCCTTAGCAGAGTGTCCAAGTTCTTGAGTTGAACTCGCTGATCGTCGATTGTCATCGAGAAAAAGAGAACGCCCAGGACCAGACCAATTGAACAAGCGGCAAAAATTCCGACCGCAATGATCTTGCTCGAAATGCGTTTCATTTTTTGAGACTCCTAACATTGGGGTATCGACCATCGGTTGTTCGAAATTCCTTCAAAGACATTTAGATCGAACGATCGATATAATATATGGATCAAAAACTTATTTCAAGATGGTTAGGAATGTATTCTAAACATGGCTAATGTAAATATATTATTCATGTTTACGGTATCGTGGGGATTTGATTAGGATATCTTACCCGGGAGTCAGCAAAAAATCGACGTTGTTGAATAGAACCCGATTCGAGGGGAGCAAGCCCGGACTTTCCCCGACCTTTCAGTCGACGAAGCCATCGAGTGGCGACGGATGAAAAACGGGACGAAATTCCCTCACGGCTATTGACAATATCCCCTTATCGATAAGAATCAATATGTCGGTATTTCATCCACAAGTTCCAGCGGACCAATAAGGAAATCCTCATGAAGATCGGATTCAAGGTCACTCTCGGATTCGTCGTCGTCGCCTTAATCTGCGCAGGGGTCGGCGTCTTCGGGGTCATCAATATGAAACGGATCGATTCCGCGGATACGTTTCTATATGAAAAGACTACCGTGCCCTTGGCGCAATTGGTCGAGATATATGGAAGCACGAACAGGATGCGTTCCGATATCTACGTCATGCTCAATATCACCGATCCAAAGATAATCGAGACTTACGTGGGCAAGCTTACGGCGCGCCGGGAACTGATAACGAAGGCCGAGGAAGTCTACAAGGTTTCCTTCCCCGACGAGGCCGCCAAGAAACTGTTCTCCGATTATTCCTCACTGCGATCGGACTACCAGGAAATCGCCGATGGGGTAATAGCCCTCATCAAGCAAGGCAAGTACGACGATGCGAAGGCTCTCGCTTTCGGAAAAATGGAAAGCGCCGTGGGCCTGCTCAACGCGTCTATCTCCGCTATCGCGGGCGCCGATGTGAATATAGCCAAAGGTACTTCGGGCTCGAACTCCATACTCGCCAACCAGACCAGCCTTGCGATGTTCCTCGTACTCGGCATGGCGACTTTAGCGTCCATCCTCCTTGGACTGCTTCTCTCGCGTTCGATCACCAACCCGCTCGGGAGAATGGTCACCACCGCGAAGTGGATCGCGTCGGGAGACCTTAGGCTCTGCGTCGATACTGGTGATATAGCCCGTAAGGATGAAATCGGGAATCTCGCTCTATCCTTCGACGGAATGCTCACTAGCCTCCAAGACATCGTCGCCTCCATAACTTCGTCGACGGCCAATGTCGGCTCGGGAAGCCAGGAGATCAGCAGCACATCGCAAGAATTATCCCAAGGGGCAACCGAACAGGCCGCGGCGGCCGAAGAGGTGAGCTCCTCGGTAGAGGAAATGAGCTCATCGATCAAGCAGAACGCCGATAATGCCGTGGCGGCCGAGACCATTTCCAGGAAAAACGCCGGCGACGCTCGGGCGGGCGGCGGCTCGGTGATGCAAACCGTGGCCGCGATGAAAGACATTGCCGGGAAAATCGGGATCATCAAGGAGATCGCGAGGCAGACTAACCTGCTGGCGCTTAATGCCGCAATCGAAGCCGCGCGAGCAGGAGAACCGGGCAAAGGCTTCGCCGTAGTGGCAAGCGAAGTCCGAAAACTCGCAGAGCGGTCCCAAAGCGCGTCCAAGGAAATATCGGAGCTCTCCGGTAAAAGCATATCCGTTGCCGAGGATGCGGGCAGGCTCATCCAGGCCGTCGTACCGGATATTCAGAAGACAGCCGATGTCGTCCAGGAAATTACTTCGGCAAGCAAGGAGCAGAGCTCCGGCGCGGAGCAGATCGGACAGGCAGTTACCCAGCTTGATAACGTAATCCAGCGGAACGCCGCCGCCTCCGAAGAACTTGCTTCGATGGCCGAAGAGCTGAACAGCCAAGCGGAGACCCTTGCGGAGACGCTTAGATATTTCAAACTCCCAAATACGCCCGCCGCAAACAATGGGGGAAATCGCTGCGAAGGCATTAAAGAGCCCTGCCCGATCGGTATAGACTGATCGATGAATTGGGGTCGGTTGAATACTCAGGAAGTCATTGTATATTGATGACTTAAGGATGAGACCATAGTATAAGAAATATAAATATATATTGTATATATGACGTGCCCTCCTTGCGTATTGCATTTTCTTCGTGTACGTTTACGCCGAGGTTTATCGATCGATCGATCGGCATAATCGAGTCGGACACAACCTGCTTTGCCTTCAATACTCAGTTTTTATTCGGCGGTATGCCTGTATTGACAATTAATGTTACTTCAAGAAAGAACCCCGCGATTAATCATCCTGTTTTTCAATGCTAGATTGAATGTACGATACGAATGACGACTTTGGGTTGTATGGAGAGATATGATGAACATGGCCATGTCGAATGACAATCTCGGACCAAATGCCAACAATATGTCCGGCCAAGCCATACAAGGTGATACAGGGGCAATTCAGCGATTCGCCATCCAGATGGCGTCATTACACGATCTCTCCGTCGAGCTTTCCGTCGCCGAAGGGATCGAAGAGCTTTGCGAGCGTGCCGTCAGGCTCGGTCGAATTATTCTCGGCTTCGACAGGATAGGCATATGGTTCGTCGATTCGGACGATCCAAGCATCCTTTATGGCAGCTACGGTACCGACGAGTCGGGTCGCACCAGAGACGAAAGGGGAATCATCCTCCACCGCTCGTTCGACTCCCCTCCTATCGATTTTTACGAGGGGAAGGATCCCGTGTATTATATCAAGGATGCGCCCTGCTTCGACGATCGGAATAACCTTATCGGCGAGGCGGATAAGGCGCGCGCCCTTCTCTGGGACGGGCGTAATATTATCGGAGAGGTTACGGTAGACAATGTAATAACGAAACGGCGCATAGGCGGAGGCGATCTCGATCTCCTAGTCCGCTATGCGCGGCTAATCGGCTACCTCGCGAACTTCAAGCGCGCTCAGTCTGAGCTCGGTCGCCTTTCGGAAACCGATGAACTCACGGGAATAGTGAACAGAAGGACCGCCCTGATTGTCTTGGAAAAGCAATTCGGGCTTAGCAAACGTAATGGAGGCATTCTCGCCGTGGCGTATATCGACCTGGACGGCTTAAAAGGCGTTAACGATATGCTCGGGCACGCCGCAGGTGACGAGTATATAAAATCCGCCTGCTCCTTGCTAACTAAAGTGCTCAGGTCCACGGACACCATAGGAAGGCTCGGCGGCGACGAATTCCTCGCGATATTGCCCGATTGCAATCTCGACGGCGCCGCGGCAATAAAGCGCCGCGCGCAATCGATGGTCGAGGCTCGGAACCTCTCAGGCGAGCATAGATATGCCATGTCCCTCAGCATAGGTATCGCGGTATCCGGAGAGCTCGTGTCGGCAGGGATGCCCTCAACGCCTAGTGCCCTTATCGAACTTGCCGATTCGCGCATGTATATTGAAAAAAAAGGTCGAAAAAGCGAAAACCGGTCATGATCCGATGATTAATTTTAAGTATACATTACAATACAGTAATTATACTAATTCCACTATTTGGAGGCATCTCAGATGATTCCATCGAAGACCGATGGTAGGTGGGCAAAACTAATCAAGGGGGAGGTAACGCACAGCTTTACCAATGTATCAGCAGGGCTGATGCTGTCACGATTAAAACGTGAGGCCGCGGCCGAACCGGATCAGGGCACGTTGAAGCGATGTATCGACGAAATCTACGTTTTTTTCGAAAAGTATGAAACACTGCTTCGCGACGACATACGCCATATTTTCGGGAAGGAGATCTGAGATGCTTGTGGATTTTTCCGTTGCGGCCTCGAAAATTGAATCGGGGCAGACACTATTCTTGGCGGGCGATGAAAATCTTCTCGAGCGGCTACCCAAGGGAAATTGGATCGGCGGCACAATCCCCTATTTCATGGACCAAAAGGGCGGGACGATGACCAAAGATGCCATTTTCCTTACCGAGGGTCCCGCTTCGGCCAGCGGCTTCAAAGTCGCCATGTACGAGGAAAAAGAGCTGCCCCGTCTTGTGGCGGATGCGCCCGATAATGGATTTTCTCTCATTATAATTCCGGCCAATAGCGCGGCACATAGTAGCTATGCGCGGGATGCCCCCACCTATAAGGATATTTTTCTAAAGCCCATCATCGGCTGGATTGCCGGAGTCCATCTCGATGACCTTGGAAAAATCGCGCCTAAAGTTTTCAACGGAGTGACGGGTGAATCCACCGATTCCAAGGCCGTCGCTATGCATTTCACACTGCCACAGGGAAAGCAAGCCTCTATAGGGATCGTCAATCTGTTCCACCAGGGAAAGGGCGATACCATTTCCTTCGAGGAAGAGGGTTTTTCCGTCGTGAATTGCATCGTGGGAGGCAAGAAAATAAATTTCTCCGAGTACCTCAAGTTGAAAAATATCGATACTCGGCTTCCCCTCGTGGCCGACTACAGTGGGACTATGGTGAATGTCAGTTTTCAGTCGGTGGATGAAAAACGAAAGGCCGTCGTTTTCTACGCGCCGGTATTCAAGAATGTGCAATACCGGATTGCCGAGCCGGTTCCAGATTATATCGAAAGCTTTTCCGCCAGCATGCCCAGCGGTTCAGTCAAACCCGTTTTTTCCTGTAATTGCATACTCAACTACCTGTACGCGAATCTCGAAGGAAAACAGACTGGTTCCATCACTGGACCCATAACGTTCGGCGAAATCGCTTATCAGCTTCTCAACCAAACCCTGACCTATCTCGAGATTGTGGATGTAAACAAATAGCCTCTCGAAATACAGTCCGTCGTGGGAGCAGGCTCCTCCCGCGACGGACGAAATTGCGATCCGACGAACGACTCGGCGTGGCATCGATCATCGTGACGTCGGCGCGCTCCTACCTAAAGGAGGGAGGGCGGTGCAGGGTCAGGAATCCCAGCCGATTTCGGCATTGAGGCGAGCAGCACTATCGGTATAGACCCCACCCCGGCTGCATATGGGTGGGAACCTCTTGCGCGGCTGCAAGATGTAACTTAAAATACGGAGGAGATCCGCGGGCAGGCCGCATGCGGCAACGCCAAACTAGAAAAAATTCACTCGGCCATTATTGGGACAGTTTCTCATACACCTATGGAGAGAATAATGAAAAAGGGAAAAACCGCGCAACAGCACCATACGGAACTGGGGGATACTCAGAAACAAAAACTAATAGATGCAGCATACGATATCATCGGCGAACTCGGCTTCGAAGGGCTGCATACGCGGAATATAGCCGAGCGCGGTGGAATAAGCGTTTCGACTTTTCATTTCTATTTTCCTTCGAAAAATGATCTTGTTCAAGCCGTAGCCCAGAAGCTCCTCCAAGAGTTCAAGACGCAGTTGAATTCTGACCAGCATAACAATGTCGGAATGACGAGGATAAAGAATGCGGCTATTGTCCAAGCCGGGCTTATGAAAAAAAACAAGACACTTTATATTGTCGTGGCAGAATATTTTTCCAAGGCCATACGAGACAAAAAAATACGAAGCATCATGAAGGACCTGGTGGAGACATGGGAACATATTTTCATCAGCTCCGTCGGTGACGACATGGGAGAGTCGAAACTTGTCAAAAACACGGATCTCGAACTCCGCGGCAAAGCCTTGCACTGTCTTTTCTGGGGGATGACCATGAACCAGCTCATGGATCAAGAATACCCGAGCGAAGCAATATTCCAGCTGGTGAAACAACTTATAAACCCAAAAGACTAATACATCATTTTTATGTTGCGCCTTCCCGCATTGGCAAATGACTCAGCGGCCATAGGCGAGTTCGAGGTTCATTTAACACGAGCCCCCCAACAGGGACCCGCCTGCGAATCGCGAGTCCATGATGGCAACAGCGCATCAGATCCGGGCGACGCCTTTAAGCTGTCTTGGGGGCGTCTTTGCGACCCAATACTCCACGAGCCGGTGGGCAAAATCCTCGTCGAGCGGAGTCAAGCCGAATAGCAATCGGTTGTAGATGGCGCCGTATACCTGGTCGGTGACGACGTAGAGCGCCTCCTTTTTCTCGACGGGATTCCAGCCCAGCAATCTCGCGAACGCGAGGCCGGCAATTTCGCGTCGCGGCTGAATGTAGCGGACGTTCAGCTCGCTCTTGAGCTCCGGGTCCTCTTGCGCCGCTCCGATGAGTTCCATGATGGCCCGCCCGGCGGGAGTGCCGGTCAGCATCCGGATCAGCGCCGCCAATTGGTTTTCCACATCCTTGCGGGGGTATTTTGTCCTGGCGAAGCTTATCGATCCGGTGATGGCGTGAACGTAGCCGTCGAGGGCAAGACAGCCTTTCGACGGCCACCATTTGTAGATAGTGACTTTGCTGGCCTTGGCCC
>Ga0181520_10010212_pt1 | contig 12655 bp, 10 predicted proteins | sample PEATcosm2014_Bin_29_FD_132451 | JGI IMG/M metagenome (GOLD analysis project Ga0181520, IMG submission 132451) | Peatland microbial communities from MTU Mesocosm Facility, Houghton, MI, USA - PEATcosm2014_Bin02_30_metaG | ecosystem: Environmental > Terrestrial > Soil > Wetlands > Peat | place...
CGAGAGCGTTTCAAAGACCTGCCCGGCGTAATCGACGGCCACGCTGGCAACCGACACGCGACCCTCGGCCAGCGGCGTGTGCGCCAGCACCTGCTTGGCGACCGACAATCCCCTTTGAAACAGTGGATTGAGCCGGCCGCCAGTGGCTGAGCGCTGGAGCGAGAATTCATACGCCTGCCGCACCTGGCCGAGAATCTGTGTCTCGCCGAGCACCATTGAATCCAGGCCGCATGCCACGCGGAAGAGATGCTCGACGACATCGCGGCCGGTTTTGGCGTACATGTGGGGATAAAGGGTCGCGGCGTCCAGTTGGCGCAGGCGGGCCAGGAAGTCGATCAATTCCCGCGTTGCCGGTTCGGCGGCGTCGCCGTTTGTGCTGTCGGCCGCGAAATAGAGTTCCACGCGGTTGCAGGTGCAGAGGAGGACCGATTCGCTGCCGGTGAAGCGTTGATGCAGCGATTCGATGGCGGCGGCCCGCTCGGTGGGATTCAGGGCCAGACTTTCGCGCACCGCCAGCGGCGCTGTCGTGTGATTCAGTCCGACCAGGACCAGGCCGTTCATCGTCGCTCTCCGCTGGCGATAACTTATGGCGGCATCATCTGCACGGCGACCAAAGTGAACACCATCAATAATAGTCCGATCAGACTGACGATCGCCGCGCGGCGGCCGCGAAGGCCCGGACCCAGCGGCGTGTGCAGCATGGCCGCGTACAACATCCAGACGATGGCCGTCAGCACGACCTGCGGATTGACGTACCAATGCCGGCCGAGGCGAGTTTGTCCGCCTTCCTTGAGCACGATGACCAGGCCGGTGACCAGTGCGACGCTGAGCAGCGCAAACCCGAGGACGACCCAGGTGCGGATGATGGCTTCGAGACGTTCGAGGCTGCCGACGCGCTGGCCGGTGTCGAGCGACTTGGTGCGCAAACGCCGGCTGGCGATGAGATAAACCGCGCCGGTGGCGCCGGCGACGAGAAAGGCGACCGAGCCGCCGAAGGCGCTGGCGATGTGGGTTTTGGACCAGAGCGTATCGAGGTAGACGGTGGGTCGGGTGCTTCCAAAATAGGCCGCCGCCGCCAGAAGAAGAATCGCGATGGGCATGGCGAACCAGTCGAGTCCGGCGACGGGCTGGGTTCGCTGCACATAGAGCACGAGGGCCGCCAGCAGCAGGCTCAGCCAGATAAACGCCTCAAAATTGTCATCCAGCGGGACATAGCTGTCGCGCTGGGAGGCGTGCCAGATCAGCAGCACGACGCCGGCCGCAATGCCGCTCCAGCCGCAGGCTTTGGCCGATACGCGCAGCGACGGGCGATCGTGACGGGATCGGGAAATCGACGTCAGTGCGCTGGCCAGGAACAGCGCCACGACCAGAGCGAGCAGGGCAAGCTGGGAAGAGCTGGGCACTGCGAAAGACGCCACCGCGATAAACAGCGCATCAGTCATGATCGTTGCCAGGGATGTTATTCAGTTCCGTGAATCGTTCCAGGAGCCAGCGCCGCAGTCCGTCGCGACCCGAGCGGGCGACGGTGTCCATCGCATCGGTCCCCGCCAGTTCGCGAAGTGCCAGCCGCCGCCGGGGAGGCGTCATTCCCGATCGCAGGATCATCGGCCGCAGTTCCGTCATCGCATCGGCCAGGGCGATCCAGTTGGGATCGAGCCGATCGGCCAGGCGATCGCGCACGGCGGCCGACAAAGCCGAACTGCCCGCCGCGACGAAAATCTGCAAAGCTCCGCGGCTGAGCCGGGCCGGGGTGACGAAATCGCCGGACGTGCCGGGACGATTCGTCGCCTCATCATCGACCCAATCCGCCCGGCCGACAAGGATGCCGCGAGCGTGCGCGTCCAGTGCAACCTGCTCGTTGACGGCCGGCACATTGGTCGCGGCGAAGACCAATCCCGCGCCGTCCAACTGCCGCGATTCGTATGCCGCAGCAATCCGTTCAATCTCCGCCGGCATGGCCGCGTCAAATTCCGGCGCCACCGCGCGCAGGCGCGTGGCGCCGGCCTCGAGCAGTCCACGCGCCTTGCGTACGGCGACCGAGCCGCCGCCGACGATCACGATGAGCCGCTTGGACACATCCAGCAAAATGGGATATTCGTGCCGCACGAAGGAGGGGATAGTACCCGCAGACGGGGGTACAGTCGAACCGAGCGGGGTGCGATGGCGGGACGTGGGGCGGCGATGTGGTTTGAGCCTGCCGTGCGGTGAGAATTTGTAAGACGGGCAGGCGGGCTGCTACAATACGTACGATGTTGACGCACCCGGCGATTCTTGAACGAGTGATAATGCCCGATCAAGGCGGCTTTCCGCCGGAATTGGCGCGACAGGTTCTGGCGTTCGATTTTCCAGCGGCGGATCACAGTCGCTATGCCGAGCTTTCGGCCAAGGCGAGCGAGGGGCAGCTCAGCGATGAGGATCGCAGCGAACTAGAGGACTATCTGAACGTCAACGACTTTTTGACGATTATCAAGGCGAAGGCGACAGCTTCACTTCGGCAACAGAATCCCGCCGCGTAGATCCAAGTGAAATTTGATGGACAAGGCGATCGAACAGAGCGTGCGACACCGAGCCCACGATCTGTGCGAATATTGCCTGCTACCTGAATCGGTTTCAACCCTCAAACATGTCGTCGATCATGTGATTGCCCGCCAGCATGGAGGGCAGACGGTTGTTGAGAACCTCGCCTTGTGTTGCGGCCGCTGCAACTTGCATAAGGGGCCGAACGTCGCGGGGATCGATACCCAGACCGGCCAGTTAACGGCGCTTTTCAATCCTCGCGTCGATTCGTGGGCCCAGCATTTCCAATGGGAGGGTCCAATCCTGCATGGCAGGACTGCTGCCGGTAGAACCACGGTCGCCGTACTGGACATCAACGCTCCGGCCCGAATAGCCGTTCGGACAACTCTTATTGCTGTTGGCAAGTTCCCTCCGACACTCGCACCGAAATAACGTCCAGGTTGGAGTGTCAGCAGATGCTCGCCGCGCACACTCCGGCCGGGCGGGTAGAGAGTCTGGCGCGGAGGCGGGCGTGGAGCCAGAGGTGGCGGGTGTCATCGTCGAACTGGGGTTCCTGTCGGGTCATCCAGGCCATGGCGGCGGGGATGTTGACGGCATCGCGGAATTGTGCGTGGTCCGCAAGATGGAAGAGAATGAAGGCGGTCACGAAGGCATCGGCGGGCATGCGTCGGATGGGAATCCGCGGCCAGGCGCCATCGGACTGCTGGAGATTGGCGAAATAGGCGATGGCGGCATCAACGGCCGCGCCGGCGCCGGCGTCCAGAAGCAGGGCGCGCAGGCACATGGCCGACAGGAGCGGCTCCCCCCAGCCACCGTCGGCTTCTTGTGCGGCGAGAATGGTCCGCAAGTGCTGACTGGAGATGGGGGCGGCGGACTGGTTGAGTTCGGAGAGTCGCACGACCGCCAGGGCCGCGGCGGCGACGGCGACGCCGCCGTCGAGGCGCGTCATGGCGACGGCTTCGGGCCGTGCAGCGACCAGTTCGTCCAGAAGTCTCTGGTATTGCCGGGCGTCCCAACGTTTTTCGATCTGGCGTACGGTCATCATGTCGTCACCAATCCGGTAAGTGTTAGGCGAATTATACCCTAACAGATAGCGGTGGTCAAGCACTTTTTATGGGACGAATTTTGGTGCCTTTTGTGTTTTCTTAAGTCGTTTATAAATAATGAGTTAGATTCGCGCAAATTCCGGACTTTTCTGTGCCGTCGGGTGGGATTTCGGCCGTGATTCGGCTTGACCGGTGTTTTGGCAGCCAAATCCCTGGTGCGGCCGGCGGACATTTCCAGGGAAAACCCCTACGGCGGAATTGTGCATTCTTCCGATGACGGAGAGTCGCGGCTCTGGTAGAGTTGCTCCGCGTGAAATCGATCGATTCGGTCCGAGTCAGGTGACTGATCCCGTGAACGTCGTATTGATCTGCCCAAAAATCCCCGACACATTCTGGGGCTACAAATACGCGCTGCCGTTTGTGGGCAAGCGGGCGGCATTGCCGCCGCTGCCGCTGGTGACCATCGCCGCCATGCTGCCCAAGTCGTGGAATCTGCGATTGGTTGATACCAACATCACCGAATTGCAGGATTCGGATATTGCCTGGGCGGATTATGCCATGATCACCGGCATGGCCATCCAGAAGCGATCGGCCCTGCAACTCATCGACCGCTGCCACGCAGCCGAGGTGCCGGTGGTGTGCGGCGGGCCGCTGTTCACCATGGAGCCGGAGGCATATCCGCAGGTCGATCACCTGGTGCTGGACGAGGGGGAGATCACGCTGCCGATGTTCCTGAGCGACCTGGAGGCCGGGAAGCCACAGCGGATTTATCGCGCCGGCGAGCAGCGAGCGGATCTGACCCAGTCGCCGGTTCCGATGTGGCATCTGCTGGACCTGGGGGCCTACGCGATGGTGGGGATTCAGTATTCGCGCGGGTGTCCGTTCGACTGCGATTTCTGCGCCGTGACGACGATGCTCGGCCATAAGCACCGGGTGAAAACTCCGCAGCAGATCATCGCGGAGCTTAACGCCTTGCGCGATGCCGGGTGGGCGGGCCCGGTGTTTTTCGTGGATGACAACCTGATCGGCAGCCCCCGGCGGCTGAAGGCGGAATTGCTTCCGGCCCTGATCAAGTGGCAAACAGATCGCGGCCCCATCGAGTTCATCACGCAACTGTCGATCAACCTGGCCGACAATCCCGAACTGACGGCCATGATGGTCGAGGCGGGATTCATCACGGTCTTCGTGGGGATCGAAACGCCGGCCGAGGCCAGTCTGGTGGAATGCAAGAAGACGCAGAACCGCCGTCGCGACCTGGTGGCCGACATCAAGAAACTGCACCGGGCCGGCCTGGAGGTGCAGGCGGGGTTCATCGTCGGATTCGACAGCGACCTGCCGGATATCTTTCAGCGTCAGATCGACTTTATCCAGGCCAGCGCCATTCCGACGGCGATGGTGGGCATGTTGCAGGCGCCGCTGGGCACGCGGCTGTTCGCCCGCATGGAACGCGAACAGCGCCTTGTCGGGCATTCCACAGGCGACAACGTCGACGGCACCACCAATATCATCCCGGCCATGGGGCTGGAGAATCTGATGGCCGGATATCACCGCCTGCTGAGGGAGATTTACGCCCCGGATGCGTATTACAACCGGGTTCGCGAGTTGCTGCGCGAGTTGCGTCCGACGCCGCTGAAGCTGCCGGTGCGTAAGGAGCACCTGATGGCCATGGCCGCTTCCGCGTTGCGCATCGGCATCATCGCCCGCGAGCGCTGGGAATACTGGAAGCTGCTGGGCTGGACGATCTGGAACCGCCCGCGCTCCTTCGGCACGGCCGTCGCGCTGTCCATCAGCGGATATCACCTCCGCCGCTTCTGCGAAGAGGCGACGGGGCCGATGGCGGTGTGAGCTCATTTTCCTCAACAAGATCGTGCCCATCGCGGTACAATCTCCGTATGTCCGAACCGAGCATGGGACCGCCTTCTGAGGACGCACTGTCTGCACAACTGGCGACAGTCAGACCGCGCGGGCATCGGCCGCGATGCCGTGTCAGCGTGCCAATTGACGAGCTTGTTTTGCCGGTGATGCGGGCGCGATCCAGGGGAATCATCCTGATTGTGGCGCCGGCCGGGGGTGGAAAGACGACGGCGCTGCGCCACTTGAAGGCTTTGCTGCCGGAAGGTACGCAGGTTGCATTTTTCGAATCCGGATTTGTTGAAACCGCGCGTGAAGCTGCCGCGGAGCGACTTGTGGTTCTGGCGGCGTTTGACTCGGAGCCGGCCGATGCATGCGTGGAAGTTATTGAGCTTTGCCCTTGGACGCTGGACGACTGCATGGAATATCTGGCGGCGATGCATCGCGCGCAATGCGAATCGGTGCTGGCGCGTCTGGGGCGGGATCCATCACTGGGGGTGTTGGAGGGATCGCCGCAGCTTTTGTCGCTAGTGATGGACGCGATGGCGCGTGATCTGGAACTGGGCAGCGCGCGGGATGTTTTGCGGGATCACATTCAACGGATTTTCCCAGCCGGCCCGTCGCGCGACCGGTTGGTTCTTCAGGGGCCGTTCCAGGCGCCTTTGGGAAAAGAGCAATGGCGATGGTGGCGGCACGTTGCCGTCCAGTACATTTGCACCGCCGACTGGATTGCCGAGCGTTTGTGCGAGGGGAGGATTCCTGAGCCGCTGCACAGCATGGCGGCAAGCACGCATCTGATTCCGGAAATCGCGGCGGCGGTGAAGCACCGGCCGGACGCAATCGAGTGTCTTGAGCGACTGATTCGTAAGAGCGCGCCATCCCGTGCGGTAGCGATGGCGGCCAGCATCTTGATTGCCGTCGACGCGAATTGGCGGCCGGCGGACGGGCGGGGGCTGGATTTGAGCCACGCGCTGCTGCCGGGCGCGCGGTGGTCGGGACTCGATCTTTCGGGGGCGATTCTGGAGGATGCGACGCTCGTCCGGGCGGACTTGAGCTCCGCCAAACTGGTGGGTGCCAAGGCGGTGCATGTCGATCTGCGCGAGGCAAATCTGCATGGCGCGATGTTAAAGAATTCCGATTTCACAGACGCAAATCTCGGTTCCGCCGACTTGTCCGAGGTGACGGCTATGAAGGCGGATTTTTCGGATGCCTCCCTGGAATCGGCGAATATGAGCCGGGGCGTTTTTCGGTCCTGTCGGTTTATCCACGCGAATCTGAAAAATGTGCAGGCCGGCTCGGCCAGTTTCTTAGGCGCGCGATTGTTCATGGCGGGTATCGAGCAGGCGGACTTCACCCATGCGAATCTGGCGCGGGCGAATTTGAGGCAGATAGATTTGAGTCAGGCGAAATGGGCCGGAGCGAGCTTTGCCACTGCACGGCTGATTGCCTGCAATCTGGAAGGACTGGAATTACCGGGCGCCGATTTTGCCAAGGCGAATCTGACCGGAAGTCTGCTTACGGGCAGCCGGATTCCCGGCGGGAACTTTTGCCAGGCAAATCTCACGCGGGCTGGAGTGGCGGAGATTGATTGGGAAAACGCGGATCTGAGTGGCGCCGATTTTACCGAGGCCAGTTTTCACATGGGTTCGACGCGGAGCGGGCTGGTGGGAAGCACGATCCCGTGCGAGGGTTCGCGAACGGGTTTCTATACGGATGAGTTCAACGAGCAACTGTACAAGTCGCCGGAAGAAATTCGCAAGGCTTGTCTCTGCGGAGCGAATCTGCTGGGTGCCAAAGTTGAGGGGACGGATTTCTATCTCGTCGATTTGCGGCGAGCGGTATTCTCAGCACAGCAGCGGCGGCATTTCCTGAGAAGCGGTGCGATTTTGCGCTCGGCCCAGGTTTGACGCTCGCGCACGGAGGACGGGAGACATCCAAGATTTTCAGAATTGCGCCAGAGTCGCAACCAGAACCGCTCGATCCGCACGCCTGCATATCGAGGCGATGATCAAATTTTGGCTGTCGCCTCTTCCGCTCCAATTCGCACTCGGGAGGCCCCTGGAGATCACCGGCTCTCGACAATGCCGATGCGAAGAAACAGCGTTGCCCGCCTTGGCAGATGGTGGTAATACTGCTGTGGACATAGTGTTCTTGATTGCCTGAGCATTGCACGGCAATCCGCCAATGAGAGAGGAGCCCATCATGGCTAACCCCGTCAAGCCGGTTCACCAGCATCGTGTCGTTGTCAGCAAAGATGGCCCGTATCTTGTCTCCGGCGGGACGCCTTTGTGCGTTCAGGAGATTGTCGCCAACGAGGAAGGGATGTCCTGGGACTGGAAGGCCGGGAAGACCTTCGAGTCCGGGAAAGACTATGCGCTTTGCCGCTGCGGGCAATCGAAGAACGCCCCGTTCTGCGACGGCAGCCATGTACTGACAGGATTTGACGGCGAGGAAACCGCCAGCCGGGTTCCCTACGCCCGGCAGGCAGAGAAGTTCGACGGCCCGACCCTGATCCTGAGCGATGCCGAGAAGCTCTGCGCCTTTGCGCGATTCTGCGATCCCGGTGGCAAGATCTGGAGTCTGATCGAGCAGACGGATAACCCCGACGCCCGCGCGCTGGTCATCCGGGAAGCCATGCACTGCCCCGCCGGCCGCCTGGTCGTTCACGATAAGAAAACTCGAAAAGAAATCGAAGACCCGCTGGCGCCCGCGATCGGCGTTGTGGAAGATCCCGCCCTCGGCTGCAGCGGCCCACTTTGGGTCCAGGGGGACATTCAGGTCGAGTCCGCCGACGGCAAGCGTTACGAGACACGCAACCGCGTCACGCTTTGCCGCTGCGGGGCCTCTGACAATAAACCTTTCTGCAATGGCAGCCACGCCAGCATCAAGTTTAATGACGGACTTATCGAAAGGGACTAGCAGAACAATCCAGGGGTCGGGAATCTTTGATGCAAAAAAGAGCATCAAAGACTCCCGACCCTTTGATACTCATCCCGGCGCCCCGTCGTCCCATTCGACTTTGATCGCATCGCTCATCAAACCCAGAAACCATCCGCCGCATCGAGCGTATCCGCTTCGCGTTGTGCCGTCGGACAGGGCGACGGTGAAATAATAAACCACCTGACCCTTGCCGCATCGCAGAAAAAACGGACCCAGTCTCAGGAAGCGTTTCTCCGCCGCCAGCAGGCGATAGCCGTTCTCGGCCGCCCATTTTTCGAGAATCGAACTGCCGCGCGATGCGCTCCAACTGAACGACATCGCCACGACGGCAACAAAAATCAAAATAAGGACAACCGGCATGGCCGCCTTCACGTGTTCAGGCCCCGGTCTTGTTTGCCCTTATTTCCATTCCGTCAACCCGACCAGCGGATAAATCCACGTATCCGTCCGGAACGGCGCGGCGGGGATGTCGGCGGCATTCCAGAGGTTGCAGCCGTCGGGATAGTTGTCCCAGGCGTAGCGGACGGCCACGGGAGCGGCGACCTGCGAGCTGGAGACGACGATGGTTTCGCCGTCGATTTTGGCGTCGGCGGTGACGAATTTCTGGTCGGCGCCGGCGATCTGGAACCATTTGAGCGGGCCGCCCTTGGCGACCAGGCCGCCGCCGATGTGCGTGAAGCTCAGGCGGATCGTTGCGGCGTCGGTCTTCATCGAATCATACACGGGGCCGCTGTTTTCGATCTTACGGCCGTAGACGTTGGCAAGGGCGATCTTGGTCAGGCGTTCGCCGAGTGGGGCTTTGTTGTGGGGGTGGACGTTTTTCGCCTCGCCGGTGTCGATGATGCAGGCCATGCCGGTATTGGGGATCGAGAGGACCGTGGCCTGCTGCTCGCGGAGGCGCGGGTTGTTGCTGATATTCTGCTGGCCGGGGAGTTGCACGATATAGAAGGGGAAATCGCCCTGGCCCCAGCGGGTTCGCCAGTCCTTGATGAGGGTGGCCTGGACACGGCCGTAATTCGAGACGCCGGAATCGCCCCAGCAGACGCTCTCGCCCTGATACCAGATAACGCCGCGCATGGCGTAGGGGATGATGGGTGCGACCATTCCGTTGTAATCAACTGTGGGCTCGTGTTGATCCCGCAGCGGGTCGCCCAGGCGAGCGGTGGCGGCGGGCAGGGCCTTGTTCATCGGCCACGGCGGGCGCGTTCCGGCGGCCAGTGTCACGGCCGGATTGGCGCGATAGGCCTTGAGGCAGGCGTCGAAATTATCGACCATTGGCTTGAGCAGCGGATCGGCGACCAGGGCTTCGCGCGAGATCCACGATTCGGCCGTGCTGGCGCCAACGGCCGTCGTCACGATGCCGATGGGAACATTGATTTCCTTTTGCAGGTCGCGGGCGAAGAGATAGCCGACGGCCGAGAATCCGGGCACCGTCTGCGGCGAGCAGACTTCCCATGTGCCGGCGACCGCGGGGAGCGGTTCGGAGCCTTTGGCGTCGCGGACGGTGAACATGCGGATTTTGGGATAATTAGCGGCCGCGATTTCCTGGGCTTCGTTGGTGATGCCGGCGTAGCTGCCTTTGGAGGCGGAGACGGGGAAGGTCATGTTCGATTGGCCCGACCCGACCCACACCTCGCCGATGAGGATGTCATGGATGGTGATCGAGTTGGTCCCGGCGATGGTCATCTCGACCGGTCCGCCGGCCGTCTGCTTGGGAAGGCGAACCATCCAGCGCTTATCCGCGCCGGCGGTGGCGGTCTGTTTCTGATCGCCAAGGGTGACGGTGACAACTTCGCCCGCGTCGGCCGTTCCCCAGACCGGGATCGCCGCATCCTGTTGCAGCACCATATGGTCGCTGAAGAGGGCGGAGGGCGTGACATTGGCCGACGCCACAGAGGCCAGCAACGTGCCCAGGGCGGCCGCGAGGCAGGATCGGAATTTCATTGCGCGTGTTCCTTTCTTCGCTGAACCATTGGCCGAGAGAGCGATGGAGAGTCGCATCCTCCGGCCGTCCCAAACGTGAATGCGGGTAGAATAAGGCGCGGCGTGCGGATTTGCAAAATGAAAGCGGGGTGGGTGCGGCCGGCGCCGGTCCTTGACAATCCTCTTGGCCAAACCGCAAGATCGTCGGCGCTATGAGCCGCGCCATCATCCTGCAGCATGTTGAGTTCGAGACGGCCGGGCGGATTATTCCGCTGTTTCGGGACTATGGGATACCGACGGAGGTTCGGCGGCTTTACAAGGGTGACGAGGTTCCCGGCGACCTGGAGCACGTGCGAGTGCTGATTGTCATGGGCGGGCCGATGGGAGTGTCGGATATCGGGTCGGAGAAATATCCGTTTCTGGCCAAAGAGGTGGAACTGATAAAGAGCATGATCGCCAGCGATCGGGCGATGCTGGGGATTTGCCTGGGTGCGCAGCTTCTGGCGCACGCGGGCGGGGCGAAGGTGTATCCGTGCGTGAAGCCGGGAGCAACGCCGCAGGATCCGCCGACGCCCACGCCGGAAATTGGCTGGGGGCCGGTGACGTTTCCGTTCCCCGGCGGGACCGAGCCGCTGGTGATGGGGCTGGTGGACGGCGCGCCGATGTTCCACTGGCATTTTGATACGTTCGATCTGCCGAAACTTCCCGCGGCGCCGGGCGCGCCGGCGGCGCCGCCTCCGCCGACGGGAAATGCGCTGCTGAGTTCGACGCGGACGTGCAAGAACCAGGCGTTTCGGTTTCGCAACCGGCTGTTCGGGTTCCAATACCATTTTGAGATGACGGCGGAGGGAATCGAGCAGCTTGTGACGGCCGACCGCCAGACGTGTGTGAAGGTTCTGGGCCCCGACGGGCCGGATCGGATCATGGCGGCCACTGAGAAGAACTACGCGCGGTACAGCCGCCTGGGCGATCGGCTGATCCGGAACTTCGTGCAGTTTCTAAAGGTTAGTTAGCATAGCATGAACTGGCTGGGCACATTTCTGCGCAGGCAGGCGCAGGCGCGAGTGCGCCCGTGGGGGCTGGCGGTTCCGATCGCGGTGCTGATTGTGAGCCTGCCGCTGCTGCGGCCGCTGCGCATACCCGATCCGACGCGGCTGGGCGACTCCGAAGCGGCCCGGCTGGCGACGGTTGACGCCATCGTCGAAAACCCGGTTGTCAGTGGGCAAGCGCCGGCGATGCGGCTGGCGATCCGCGACGAGTGGTCGACGGATGTCACCACCGCGATGGTGATCCACGGACGAAGATATTCCGTTCAGGCGCCGATGCTGGCGTTCATCCTGGCCGGTCCCTACGCGATCATGCACCGCCTGGGCTGGACACTGCGGGACAATTCGGTGTTCGTGCCGTTTATGCTGACGCTCATCGGATCGACGCTTCCGGTGGCGGCGGCGGCGGGATTGCTCTATCGCATCGGACGGCTCTTCGAGTTGCGGCGGAATTGGCGGACGCTGCTGGCGGCGATTTGCGTCTTTGGCGGCGGGCTGATCAGCTATGCGACGGTCATCAATCCCCACGCACCGGCGGCGGCGCTGATAATCGCGGCGGCCGGTTGCCTGATTCAGGTGGCGGCCAGCGAACGGCCGGGGCGGCAGGGGGGATGGCTGGTCGGGGCGGGATTGCTGGCGGCATTGGCGGGGACAATCGATCCGCTGACGGCGCTGTTTGCAGTGCTGTTTCCCGCGGTGATTTTCGCGATGCGGCTGCCGACGGGTTTGAAGATCGCCGGCGTGCTGTTGTATGGCGTGGGAATGATGCCGCCGATGGCGCTGTACGCGGTGTTGACGATGCCGCTGACGGGCGACTTGCGGCCCGGCGTGCTGCATCCGGAACTGGTGCGATCGATCCCGCGGTCGGCGTTGTTGACGACCAGAAGCACGACCGCGGCAGCGTCGTCCACGGCGGAATCCTCTGCCAGTGTCGCGGCCCAACCGCTGGCAGCGCCCGACGATGAAGAGGTCGTCGCCACGCCCGGGCTGGTGTGGCGGAGCATTGCGGCCGCGGGAAGCGGCGTGGCCGACCTGCTGGCGACATTGTTTGGATCGCACGGCCTGCTGAGCCATTTTCCGATTGCCATTGTTGGCGCGATGGGTATCGGCGCGGTGATGCACCGGCACTGGCCGATGACCACGAAACTCCTGGCCGCCATCAGTGCCACCGGCATGATCGCGGCGCTCGTGCTGTGCATGGTGCACGACGCCGGCCCGGGCGCGATGTTCGCCAATCAGACCTGGATCGCGATGATGCCGATGCTGTTGTTCTGGATCGGCGCGTGGTTTCGCCGCCGGCATCGGCGGGGCGTGTGGATCGGCTTGGGCATC
>Ga0181520_10010213_pt1 | contig 12654 bp, 7 predicted proteins | sample PEATcosm2014_Bin_29_FD_132451 | JGI IMG/M metagenome (GOLD analysis project Ga0181520, IMG submission 132451) | Peatland microbial communities from MTU Mesocosm Facility, Houghton, MI, USA - PEATcosm2014_Bin02_30_metaG | ecosystem: Environmental > Terrestrial > Soil > Wetlands > Peat | place...
ATAAGGCCCTGGACTACAGTGAGGCTGTAGAGGCCTGCCGGGAGGCCCTGGACTACTATACGACAGAGGTCGATTCCTCGGAGCACGCCGAAATCCAGGAGATCCTGTGGGGAGCTTATATGGCTCTGGCTGAGATGGAGGATGATGATAAGGCCAGGGCTGAGACCTGCAAAAAGGCATTAGAGGCCTGCCAGAGGGCTATAGATATTTATTATAAGGACCTCAAGAAAAACTTCGCATCCTGGGCTGCAGCCCAGAAGAACCTCGGATATACATATGTCAATCTCTCCAGGATCGAGGAGGGGGCTGCCAACCGCAGAAAAGCCCTGGAAGTGTATCAGCGAGCCCTGGAGGTTTACACTCTAGAAAAAGAACCCTTCCACCACGCCGAGATTATGAGAGATCTGGGCTACACGTACCTCGCTCTCTCGGAGATGGAGGAGACCGAGGAGAACTGCAAGAGGGCAGGAAAAGCTTTCAAGAAGGCTTTCAAGGCATACTCTAAGGCCGCAAGCAAGGGCAGTCCTTTTCAACATGAGGCCGTTCTCCAGGAGGCCAAAGAGAAGGCCGAGAGGTGCTACAGGGCCATGGAGTCCTGCAGGAGGATGTACAAATCCTTCAAGAAGGCCAGTGAGGATTAGATCGGCGTGGCCAGAAAGCGTACCGATGAGGTGGTGGCTGCGTACTTCAGGTGCTCTTACACCACAGTGGATGGACTGTGATCTGAGATAATGAGAAAAAGAGGAAAATGCTGGGAGGAGGCCTGCTCAAAACGGCCTAGTTCCAGGATCGATGACTCCGCCTTGTGGATGAAGATGTAGAAGAAGACGGTAACCAAGGTTCCTGTCACCAGGCCGGCTATGGCACCAAGATGATGGAAAAGACCCTGCCTAAGGCGTGTATCAGGCCAAGAAGTGGCGCGAATCTGGCATCGACGGGAAAACACATCGATCTTCTAGACAAATTATCGAAGACTAATTTCCAGGAGAGAAGTCAGGGAATCTGTGGCAATTGCTGGGTCTGGGCGAGTACAGCATGTCTTGAGGTAAGCCTTGCTAATAAAATGGGTATTCGGGATCGATTATCTATTCAGTATTTAAACTCTAACTATAATGGCGGGAAAAATTGTTATGCGTGCTGTGGGGGGTCGCCGGATGAATTCGAACGCCTACTACATGGATGGTGGTCGATGTTGTTGGCTCGGTGCTTGTAGCTATGGTAGATATTTGTGACCGTCCAACATCTCAAACTGCGATGTCTGGAAGTAATATCTCGACTAAACCAAACTATCGTATCGATCCGGTGATACTAGAAGTCGTCCCGACAAAAAGTGACTACGATTCGGTGCCACCAAAACTAATGACAAGAGAACAGGCTATTGCTAATATAAAAAGCGTGCTCGAACACGGAAAAGCCATATATTTCGGTTATCACTGGGGTGAAGATAAGGATGAAAGGTTTAGTGATTTTTGGAAGAATGATAATGAAGAAACGCTCTGGGACGAGCAATTTCCTTCGCCCAATCCCAGATGGGGGCATGCCCTTACCTGTGTAGGGTATGACGACACAGATCCCGATCCTAGGAAGCATTATTGGATTTTGCTAAATAGCTGGGGCGCACCTGAAAAACGCCCTCGTGGCTTAATTCGCATGCCCATGAGCCTATGGTATAACGACGATTGTTATTGGTGGTATACATTTGATGTAGAGTGGAACGAGTGAAAACTAGAGGACGCGGAAGCGCGCCCGTGACTTCACCCATGGCTAAAGCCCTGGGTGTCTGGATTAGCATCGCGTCTTGGCCGAAGGTTTCTCTCGTAAATCTCCCCGTCCTCTTCTATCATTTTAGGAATTACACGATTAACTGTAATTACTTGCACGTTTCCATTCTCATCAGTATAAGTATAAGTCCCATTACCATATTCATCAAATGCTCTGAAAGGCCTGACGGGCACACTGGAAAGCCCGACGGGTGCTCTGGATGCATTGGAAAGTCTGAAGTTTCCAAAATCGTATCCATATGCGCTTCTATCGGATAAGTAAATATTATAGTATCCGCTACCGGGGAAGCTCTGTGCCCAGCCCGCTTGTTGGTCCTCTGTTACATTATAGTTACCGTGCCCTAGATTCGTAAAAGAATACCTTCCTGAAGCATCAGTTGTAGTATTAGAAATCTCTCTGTCGTTAAGTTTTAACCGGATTACCCATCCAGATAGACCTCGTTCGCCATCATCAAATATGGTATTTCTATTCGAATCCTCGAATTTTGTACCAGCTATAGATAAGGTTGCAGCGTTCTTAAACCCGTTCGCTTCGCCTGCTTTTCCTTCAGGTTTTTCGAGCCCCTCAAGGGCCATCGCATGCGTGCTGCTTAGCAGTAACAAGAACGCCGCAATTACGGGCAGATTTTTTAGCATGAGCTACTATCCTCCATAAGTATACGCTACCATTTTAATATTTGATCTTTGCTTCCGACAAAGCCTCAAAGGAAGCCGCAAAAAGAAAAAGATCGGTAGTCCCAGAAGAGCCGGACCGGTACACGTAAAAAGATCTTCCCGGGGTAAGAGAGATCTGATGTCTCACACCTCGGTCTTGCTACTTTAGTTAGCCTTAAGTCCATCCTGTATCATGATAGAAAGATGCAGGGCGCAAACTCCGGTCTTCCGGTCGGAGTAAGCCCGTAAATGGTCCATCAGACTATATGTAGTATTCTGCACTCGTATAACAATAGTATTCGAAGATCTGAATATCAAAAAGATGCTCCAGAGCCATAGCTTAGCTGAGCATATATCAGATGTATCTTGGGGAAAGCTAATACAGTTCACGCTAAGCAAGGCTTCGAGAGCTGGCAAAAACGTGGTATTCGTTGACCCAAGGAATACATCACAAGGATGTTCTGGCTGTGGAGCTATCGTTCAAAAAGATCTATCTGAGAGGGTGCACGATTGCCCCTACTGCGGTCTTTCGATCGATAGAGACCTTAACGCAGCTAAGAACATCATCACCCTCGGACTGAGGGGTAGAGCCTATGGAGACCTGACCTCAGGCCCGAACTCACGTTCAGGTAAGCGTCAGATCGTTGAAGTAGGAAGCTCTGGCCTTTAGGCCGGAGAGGAAGTCACACTGCTCTCGATGTATTAAGGCATCATTTGTAAAATACTTTACTATAGAAATTCCTATTATAGTTCTAAAAAGAGAATTAGTAGCTAGTAGTCACCGATCCTCTTGTGTTATCAGTCGTGGTTACTACGCCATTAGTGTTGGCGACATCTCCCGTGGGCGTTTCCACCGTCTGACTGCCGTCGCCATAGGTAGTGGTGGTAGTCATGCCGTTGTAGGTGCTCTGATAGCTCTGGGATATCACCTGGGGATTGCTGCCCGAGGTCATATTGCCTGGAATATGATAGCTTGCGGATCCACTGGTGGCAGAAACGCCGGTCGCACCGTTAGAGCCTCCTATGGGCATAACTGCTGGAACTACGCTGGTCGCGGGCATGGTTGTGCTGGTGATAGGCTGGGCTGCGACTGTCGTGGCTGGGGCCGTGGTGCCTGAGGACGGCTGATATCCGGCCTGGCTGAGGGTGCCCGAGACCGTGCCGCTCCAGGTCTGGCTGCCAGTTAAATAGGCGTTGTAGCTTCCACTAACGCTGTTTCCATTGACGCTTAGAAGCATCCTTATGGTCTCTAATCCCGCTGTGGGCGTCACAAAGAGGTCCAGGGTGTTGCCGTTCAAGGATCCAGAGGCGGTAACGGGCAGGGTCTCATTGCCTGAAACCAAGCTCCCCTGGCCCAGGACCACTCCCGAGTTCTGTATGAGATCGAGGTTTAAGTTTCTGGAGGCAAAATCTGCCAGGTTTAAGTAGATCGTGCCTGTGATATTCAGGGCAGATGTCCCCAGGGTCACTCCAGAGGCCGGAGCTGTGGTGTTCACCGCGCTGCTTCCTATGATCACAGGTCCCCCTAATCTCACGGGCGCGGTTCCGGTGGTGGTAATGGGAGTGGCCGCTGAGCCCGTGGTGGTGCTTGATGTGCCGCTTACCGTACTGCTGCTGGTGCGGATGCTTCCTAACGCTACAGGCTGGGTTGATGTGCTGCTGCTATAGCTCTGGGAGAAGGCCTGGAGGGCCAGGCAGGTAAGGAGCATGATGCTTAATAAGGCAATTCTGTAATTCATATCGCAAAACCTCTTCTAGAAACTTACTACCTTAAAGTATTTCAATGGATGGTAAAAAAGGGGGATCGCCTCATGGCGGCCTTGATCCGGAACTTTTTCTAAGATGAGATTGATGGATTAAGCGGCTCAGCTATCCTTAAGCCTCCTAGACCCCTCACTGCTGAGGGCTGGGTGCCTGATAGCTTCCATGCATCGTCTGGGGTGCCAGCATCCTGCCGAAAACTATGCCCGGCTGGTTGATTTCCTGGGCGCTGAAGGTGTAGTCCCCGTTCATGGTTCCCGACCCGCTCATGTCAAGACTCATCCTGTACAGATTGGAGGAGCCCTCAGGCATGACGTAAAGGTCCACTCTATTTCCAGCGACCGTTCCACCCACAGAGACCTTCTGGGATGTGCCGTCGGGTGCTGCTATGTTTCCGTACCCAAAGACGGCGTCCTTGGACTGGAGGAGGACCAGGTTCATGGAGCTCTTGGCGGAAGCGGAGCCGGCATTGAGCTCCAGGTTCCAGTTTCCGGCAACGGCTACTGTTGGAGCCAGCTGCACCATCCTGACCACCCCGGACCTGTAGCCCACGTTGGGGCTCATGCCTGTGATGGGATCGGTATAGAAGAGGCTCTCGTTCCTGAAGGAGTCTCTGATGCCCTGATATGAGTAGTAGTCGTCCATGGACTCGTTCGGGAAGGACTTCTGTACTATGTAATACTTCGGTGCTTGGGCGGAGGCCTGGAAGGCCAGACACCCAACTAAGACTAGGATTAATACCACACTTCTAAATCCCATATCCACACTTCCAGGCCTTATCCTGAACCTCCTGGGTTTAAAGTTTGTGCTTAGGCCAAGGGATACACCAATAAAAATCTCTGGAGAAAAAAGACGGCGGTACTGTAGATTCGTTATGCTATTCCTAATCACCAGGCACCGACCTGGTGCCCTTAACACTACCGTCCGTGGACTCTCCAGTTGCCGAGACGGCTGTGTACTCCCCGGAGGCAAAGTCGCCGTCGAGGCTGAGGCCGATCTTGTAGAGCTGTATGGACCCCATGGTGACCAGGTACAGGTTGAGGTTGTTTCCTCTCAGGGAGCCTGATGCCGTGGCCAGAAGGGTCTCATCCCCATTTACGGATCTACCGGTGCCAAAGACGTCAGTTCCTTTCTGGAAGAGAGTCAAGGCCATCTCCTTGGGAGTCTCGCCCTGTAGCTCCAGGGTCCAGCTGCCCGAGATGTCCCTGGATTCCCATGATGACGAATCGGAGCTTCCTGACTGGTTATTTGTCTGGCTGGCGGACTTCTGGGAAGTGCTGGAAGATTGCTTGCTGGCAGTCGCGCTCGTTGAAGCAGCAGCGCTCGTGGAGCTGCTATCGGAGCTGGTCGTGCCCTGCTCTCTTGCCTCCTTGGGCGAATTTCCCGAGGCGAGGCTGCCGGGCATGGGCGTGAAGATCTCCTTCCCCGTATTATTGGCATGGATCTTCCTCGACTCCTGGGGCGTGGCTCCCAGGCTTGAATCTATCGTCTGAAAGTACTGCTCGGTGCCGTTGATAAGATCCTCGGCCGACTTACCCTGGGGGTTATCCCAATCGATGGCGAGGGCGACGAGGGATATGATGGTCAGAATTATTAAAGGCATTAAGGCTAATAACGTCATTTTAGCCGCGTGATTCATTTTCATTAAACCTCCGCTTGGCATGGCCGTTCACCCCGGGAGGAAACGCTGGATGGAGGTGTCCGGCCACTCCCTAAGCTCTCAAAGCTCTTCGGTAATAAGCTTAATGGGACATCCCGTGGATCGGCGTTAGACGTATGGACGCCTTAAGATAGCCTTGCCTCTCACCCGGATATGCTCCCGCTGGCCGTTCCTGTCACGGGGGCCTTGGAGGTACTGTAGGCGTCATAGCTGCCGGAGAGGGACGATCCGCTGAGGCTTAGTCCCAGCTTAAAGAGGCCCAAGTCCTTCAAAGAGATTATATCAAGGTAGACATTGCTTCCTTCGAGGGTCCCTGTGGCTGCAATCTCCTGATTTCCTCCGTCGCTGGAGGTCATGGTACCCTTGCCGAAGACCGCGCTTCCGGACTGGAGGAGGTTTAAGGATAGGGTCCTGGTAGAGGTGTCCCTAAGATCCAGGGACCAGCTTCCGGCCAGGTTGGCCGCAGCCACATTGAATCCGCTAGTAGAGGATAGGAATGAGGTGAGGCCCTTCTCCTGGCGCATATCGGAGTTCTTGGGGCCCAAAGAGGTGGAGGTGAAGGAGCTGCCTTTGTTGTTGATGTTGAAGATATCGGACTGCATGGTATCTTTTATCTGGTGCTTGGCGTAAGCGTTCTCCTCAGGATTAGCAGGATCCAAGTACCCCTGCTCATCATCCATGGCATAGGTGTGGACAGCCAGGCATCCCAGGGCTATGATAGCTATTAAGATTCTAAGGTATCTCATCGCTGCTTTCCACCCATCACTTTAAACTGGCTTACAGCCTTGGGTCTTTGGGTGAATAAACCTGACGCATGGGAAAAGTGACCTTGGGCCAAGGGGGTCCAAAAATCCTGGGCGGATTCATCAGGGAAATTCTGTTTCTAGCCCAATTCAGAACCTTCCATATATCTCCGTCATCTCCTTGAGCCTCCCGTCCAGTTCCATCTGTTCAGGGAGGAGCCTCCACTGGTAGTTCCCCTGCGCCTTGCTAGGATAGTTCATCCGGGCCTCCACACCCAGGCCTAAAATATCCTGCATGGGAATTATGGCAGTGCAGGCCACAGAGCTCATGGCCAGCCTTATCATCTCAAAGGGGGCCTCCTCTGCCTTGATTTCCTTTCCCACATAGCGGGAGAACCTTTTCTTATCCTCGGGTGTAGCTTCCTTCTCGAACCATCCCCGGACAGTGTTGTTGTCATGGGTGCCCGTGTATATGGCCGAGTTTCTGGGCACGTTGTGGGGAATGTAGGGATTCTCCGCCATTCCCTCGCCGAAGGCAAAGAGCAGAACCTTCATGCTGGGAAGGCCATAGTGGTGGATCACCTCCCTCACATCTGGGGTTATGAGGCCCAGGTCCTCGGCGATCACCGGCAAACTGTAGAAGTGCCGAAAGAGGGTCAGGAAAAATTCGCGGTGAGGGACTTCGATCCACTGGCCATCCATGGCAGTCGTCTCCCCGGCCTTGACCTCCCAGTAGGCAACCAGGCCCTTGAAGTGGTCGATTCTCAGGATATCGAAGAGCTTGAGATTCTGGCTCATCCTCTGGACCCACCAGTCAAAGTTCCTGGACTTCAGGACGTCCCAGCGGTAGATGGGGTTGCCCCAGAGCTGGCCCGTGGAGCTGAAGAGGTCGGGGGGCACTCCTGATACTGAGATGGGCCTTTTTTCCTGATCGAGCTTGAAGATCTCAGGGTGGGACCAGACGTCGGCACTGTCGTAGTTGACGTAGATGGGCATGTCCCCTATGACCGTTATCCCCTTATCGGTGCACTCCTCCTTGAGGGAGAACCACTGCTTGAAGAAGAGGAACTGGAAGAACTTCTCCTTCCCCATAATCTCCTTCAGCTCCTCCCTGGCCATCTTCAACGCCTCAGGCAGGCGGTCCCTCAGCTCTACAGGCCACTCGCTCCAGGCCCGCCCTCCCTGGATGTCTTTGACGGCTACGAAGAGGGCGTAATCGTCCAGCCAGAAGGCGTTCTTTCGGCAGAAATCATCGTAGTCGCACCCGTCTGATCCCTTGAAGGCCTGGAAAGCCTGCTCTAGGAGCTTCTTTTTGAAATCGGTCACCTTGGGATAGTCCACCTTGTCCACTGGGAACTCCGGGGCTTTCTGAAGAGATTCCTTAGCTAATAGGCCGTCCTCAAGCAGTAGATCGGGGCTTATCAATAGAGGGTTTCCGGCGAAGGCAGAGCAGCTGCTGTAGGGGTTGTTCCCGAAGGCCATATCCGTAGGAGTCAGAGGCAGGACTTGCCAGAAGATCTGGCGGTTCTTTGAGAGAAGCCCAGCAAATTTGTGGGCCGAAGGCCCCAGGTCCCCTATACCGTAAGGAGAAGGAAGGGACGTCAAATGCAGGAGAACGCCGCTGCCTCTGGTCATCATATTCCATCACCAGCTAGGAGCAAAGCTACGGGAAATTTAGACAGGGCATTTCCCAGGGGCAACCTCCTATCAGCTTCTACGCCTTCCTGAGCTTTCTTTCCATCTTCTCCTTGCGATGCATCATCATTGCTTTCTATGACCATCTTCTCTCCAGTCAGGGCATTCATCCACTGCTCCGGAGCACCCTTGGGCAGGGCTAAAAAGGTGTCTCTCCAGACATCGGTGCCTAGGGGATATTCTCCGGCATCCACCAGATCGGTCGTGATCCTGGGCGCTACCGTCAGAGCCCAGGTGCCGTTGTCTTCTTTGAACCGCCTGGCAAAGGCGACGATATTCTTCTTTTTCGAGCCCTGGGCATAGAGGGGCAGATAGTCCCCCTGTAAGAACAGCTCAGATAAAGCCCACCTGGCTTTGAGGGCCCTGTGGATCAGAAACATCTTTACCCTCCCATCCCTGGCCAGGTACAGAAGCTCCGAGATCAAGCTGGACATATCCTTCTCTTCCCTCTCCATTATATCCTCAAGATAGGCCTTCCTGATCTTAAAGTCCACCGGCCTCCTATTATCCGGGTCCACGAAGCTCAGGTCCCAGAGCTCAGTTCCCTGGTAAAAATCGGGTACCCCCGGGGCCGTGATCTTGATGAGGGTCTGGGCCAAGGAGTTCAGTATCCCGTGGTGCCCCACCGTCCTCAGGAGATTCCACAGGTCTCTTGGGAAGGGATTATCCTCGGCCCGGCGGAGGATATCGTTGAAGAAGGCGGTCATGGACTCCTCGTAGGAGGTGTCGGGCTTATCCCATCCTGAATGAACCTTGGCCTCCCTGGCGGCTTTGATAAGATAGTCCCCGGCCCTCTCTTCAAAGGACGGGTACTCATCGGCGTAGAAGGGCAGGGACCCCAAAAGGGTCTGATAAAGGAAGTACTCGTCGTCCTTGCCGGGAAGAAGCCTTCCCTTCACCTCTTTCTTCTTGCCCTTATTCATGCCGCCCCAGGCCTCCAGGGCCTTTTGCCACTTTTCCGGGATCTCCGATAGGACATTGATCCTAGCCCTGGCATCCTCGCCCCTCTTGGTGTCGTGGGTGGCTGTTGCGTTCATGGAGGCTGGCCAGATCACAGCCCGTTCTGCCAGAAAGCCGTGGAACTCATCCAGGGTTGCACCGAACCTATCAGGGCTTCCCCCGACCTCGTTTAGGGATATGATCCGGTTGTAGTTGTACAATAGGGTATCTTCAAAGCCCTTGGCCATGAGAGGGATCGTGAACTGCTGAAGCCTAAACAGGAACTGCATTTTATCTTTACCTGGGCCTTCTCTCCTGTCTGTATCATGATCCTCAGCCCTCTTTTTCCGCTCGCTGATCTCATCGCTATCAACGCCATTTTTCTGGTTATCTCCTACCACAACTTCCTCGATGCTGTCCCTCTTTTCTTCCTCCATCCCCCCAGGCTCCAGGAGGAGGTAATGCTCTATGAATTCCAGCTCTTTTTTAAGCTCGGGGTTCCTATCCTTGGCCCTCTTTATCACGTCTGTCAGGGTGGATCTATCCTCAGGCCTTAAGCCCTCAGGGCTCCCATATGTCCTGTAAACAGGAAAGAGGGCCATGATCTCAGCAAGGGCGCTCTTGAGGCCAATGTGGGTGATATCCCTGCCGTGCCTATCCCCTGCCGAGACCCTTTTTAGAAGAAAAGACAGGTTCTCCGCGTCCCCCTCCATCTCCTTCTCCAGGACCGCTTTCTTCTTCTTGTAGACGGTCTCTCCGTAGGGCATGGTAAGGCCTGTAAAACCCGAGTAGATCCTCTCGAAATCACCTCCCGACTCCCTGTTCACAAGAACGCCACCCAGAAGGTTCAAGAAGTCATACCCCGTGGTTCCCTGGACCGGCCAGGAGGGAAGCCTCTCCTCGCGGCTCAGTATCTTTTCCACAATTATGTACCTGTCCCCTGCTCTTTCCCTGAGCTTTCTCAAGTAGGCCGCCGGATCCTTGAGGCCGTCGATGTGATCTATCCTGAGGCCCGTTACGTCTCCCCTGGCGGCCAGGTCCAGGATGAGGGCGTGGGTGTGATCGAAGACCTCCTCCAGATCCGATCGGAGGGCTATTATCTCGTTTATAGTAAAGAACCGCCTGTAGTTGATCTCCTGGGAGGCGACCCTCCAGAAGGAGAGCTTGAAGCGCTGATCTGATAGAATCTTGTCCAGGGCATCGAAGCTCTCGGGCTTTCCTGGAATGCCATTGATCTCCCCCAGGGCGGAGTCAAAAAGCTCCTGGAACTCTTCATCCCGGCTATATTTTTCCCAAAGGCCTCTCTTTAAATCATCTCCATCCTGGCCAGCGCCTCGCCCAGATCCAACTTTAGTCGTGTCTCCAGACAGGATCTTTTGCATGGACTCGGGCTTTAAGGGAAGCTTTAGATCGTAGTACCTGGCGCCGAGACCCTCAGGCGCCATCTCTAGCTTTATCTCCCCGCCTTCCAAGGCCTCGGAATACATCTTCCCCAGGAAGGGGGCGAGAAGCCTTCCCCTGAGGTCGCCGCAGGGATGATCCCAGAAGATATCGAAGAAGTTGAAGTACCTGGAGTTCTCACCGTTCTCCAGCACATCCCAGAGGAGGGCGTTCTCCTGACTGTAGGCCATGTGGTTGGGCACGATATCCTGGACCCAGCCCAGGCCTCTCTCCTTTACCGCCTCCATGAGGTTCTTAAAGTCAACCTTCATCCCAAGCTCCGGATTGATCTGGGTTTGATCAACTACGTCGTACCCGTGGAGGCTTCCCTTCCTAGCCTTGAAGATGGGCGAGGCATAGATATCGGATATGCCCAGATCCGCCAGGTAGGATAGGATTTCCAAGGCTTGCGCAAAGCCAAAGGCGGCGTTGAACTGAAGGCGATAGGTAGCTATGGGGACCCGCATCAGCAGAGCCTCCAAGGCATCAGGAGACCCTCACATGCATGAAGTTCTCAAGCTCCTGGACCAGCTCCAACCACCTCTTGGCGTTATCATCGCCCTTATCGGCCCTGGCCTTGATGCCGCTGAAGTACTGCTTGCTTAAGGAGAATAGAATGTTCTGGGACTTCCAGAGGCTGGGCTGAAGGTGGACATCGTTTAATGCTCTGGCCATGGAGTTGATGGTCTGGAGGATGTTGATATCTTCAGGCATATCCCTGAGCCTCTCCATGAGGCGTTCTATCTTTCTCCCCGCGGTGAAAGTAAGGCCCGGTACGTCCAGATCCACCGGCCACCTCTTGATCTCATCCACGGCCTTTTGAAGCTTCTCTGTGTTCTCCTCTTCCAGGGCAACTTTTAATTCTCCATTGAGGACCGACTTTCTTATCACCATCAGGGCCTCGGGCAGGGGAACATCCACTCCCTTCATCACCTGCAGGAGGGTATAGTCGTGATCGTAGAGCTGTCTGAACTCTCCGGCTATCTCCTTTAAATGAGGCTCTAGAATCCATTCAAAGATCCTCCTCTGCTCGTCCTTGAAGAGGTGCCAGAGGCCGAAATTGTGGTCGCCAAAGTGCTTGTGCAGGAGCCTTAAGACCTCAGGGATATTAGATCTGGAGAAAGAATCTTTGACCTCCTTCCTCATGACCTCAAAGTTCTCGTCCCCCGAGAATTTTCTGACACCTCCGCTCACGTAGTGGCCATCGAAGTAGACCACGGCAAAGCTCAGAACCTCCTCCTCCCAGGTCAGCATGGACTGAGCTCTGACCTTGCCTATAGCCAGCTTATTTATCCCCATTTCTTCCGGATCGTAGACCAGGTTGTCCACGTTATAGCTGAAGATCCCGGCCACCTGAGGGTACTTGGTGAAGATGGAGGATATGGCGTAATGGGCGGTGACCCTGTAGAGGTCCACAGCTGCAGGTTTTACCATCTTCTCATAGATCTCGGCGCCGTTACCAAAGCCAGGGATATTACTTTGTGCTTCCGCCAAGATCTTCTTGTACTCGGGCTCCAAGTTCACTCCGCTCACCTCCTGTGCCAGCTGCATGGCCCTGGCTGCATACTTCATGACCTGGGTGGTCTCTATCCCTGAGATCTCGTCAAAGAACCAGCCGCAGCTGGTGTACATCCGCAAGGCCTGACGCTGCATCCCAAGGAGCTTGAGGGCCCTGACCTTCTCATCCTGGCTCAAGTTCTTGACCGAATGCTCTGTTAGGTATTTGCTTACGTTCTGGACTGACCTGTCCAGGATGACGTAGATGTAATCGTCCCTGGCCTGCCAGGGGTCCTTGAGGTAAGGTGCAGCCTCCCTCTCGTATATGGCGGCCAGCTGATCTCTCAGCCAGTCCATGGCCTGGCGAAGGGGAGCCCTCCACTTCTGATTCCAGGCCGGATGGCCGCCTGTATTGCAGCCGCAATCAGATCTCCACCTTTCCACCCCGTGAACACAGGACCAGGCGGTGTTCTCTAAGATCTCG
>Ga0181520_10010214_pt1 | contig 12652 bp, 11 predicted proteins | sample PEATcosm2014_Bin_29_FD_132451 | JGI IMG/M metagenome (GOLD analysis project Ga0181520, IMG submission 132451) | Peatland microbial communities from MTU Mesocosm Facility, Houghton, MI, USA - PEATcosm2014_Bin02_30_metaG | ecosystem: Environmental > Terrestrial > Soil > Wetlands > Peat | place...
CGCCCACCAGGTCGGCCACGGTCACGTCCGGCGTGGCGAGCTTCTCCACGTAGCGGTCGTCCGGCGTCATCCACGCGATCGGCGTCTCGTCGCCCAGCTTCGAAACCAGGTCGCGCGCAAACTTCGAGATCGGCGCGTACGGATTGTCGCGCAGCTCGGATCCGGCCACATACGGCGTCTGCGGGTCCAACAGCGTCGTCAGGGCGCGCAGAATCCGCGACTTGGCCTGCCCGCGCAGCCCCAGCAGGATGAAATTGTGGCGCGAAAGCACCGCGTTCACCAGCTGCGGAACCACCGTGTCCTCGTACCCGACAATCCCGGGAAACAGCGGCTCTTCCGCCCCCGACGTCGCCCTCAGCCGGGCGATCAAGTTCTCGCGCAGCTCGTCTTTGACCGAGCGGCCAACCCGGGCTGGAGTGAATTCGCTTGCGCGCAGTGCGCCGAGAGTCGTTGGGAGGGCGTTTGCCATGCCTAAGTATAGATGTTCAGTGGACGCGCGCGATGCAGCGCTGCCGGCCGCAACCAGAGTCCGCGGCTGCCGCGGTACTCCCACGGACCAAAGGACATTCTCGCGCAGTGACCGCGAGCACACGTGAAATCTTGTGATTACAGGTTCCCATCGCGCGCAAAAGAACTTATTCTTGTTGCATATGCCCAAGCTATCGATTCGAGATTTGGATCTTGCCCACAAGCGCGTGCTCATCCGCGTCGACTTCAACGTCCCGCTGAAGGACGGCCTCATCACCGATGACACTCGCATCCGGGAGACCCTTCCCACCATCGAGTACGCGCTGCGCCATAAGGCCAAGGTCATTCTTTGTTCGCATCTCGGCCGCCCCAAGGGCAAGCCGGTCGAGTCCATGAGCCTCCGCCCGCTGGTCGCCCGTCTGCGCCAGTTGCTCGAGCAGGTGCTCAACGTGTCGGAAAACGTCGCCTTCTCGCCCGATTGTGTCGGCGATATCGCGCTGGAAATGTCTCAGCAGCTTGAGTCCGGGCAGACCCTGCTGCTGGAAAACCTCCGCTTCCACCCGGAAGAGGAAGCCAACGATCCGGCCTTCGCCAGGAAGCTCGCGGCGCTGTGCGACCTCTACGTCAACGACGCCTTCGGCAGCGCGCACCGCGCCCACGCCTCCACCGAGGGCATCACCCACTTCGTCTCCAAATCCGCCGCCGGCCTGCTGATGGAGAAGGAACTCAACTTCCTCGGCAAGGTCCTGACCGAACCTGACCGTCCCTTCGTCGCCATCATCGGCGGCTCCAAGATCTCGGGCAAGATCGACGTCATCGACAACCTGCTGGACAAGGCCGACACTCTGCTGATCGGCGGCGGCATGGCCTACACCTTCCTCAACGCGCTCGGCCAGAGCACCGGCAAGTCGCTGATCGAAGCCGACAAGATTGATGTTGCTACCGCCGCTCTCGCCAAAGCGAAGGCGAAGGGAGTCAAGCTGCTGCTACCCGTTGACCACGTGCTCGCCGACAAGTTCGACGCTACCGCCAAGACCCAGGTCTTCTCGGGCACCGGCCCCTTCCCTGCTGACCTGATGGCGCTCGACATCGGCCCCGCCACCATCGACCTCTTTGCCGCCGAAATCGCCGAGGCCCGCACCATCCTGTGGAACGGCCCCATGGGCGTCTTCGAACTGGCGCCCTTCGCCCACGGCACCAACGCCATCGCCACTGTCGTCGCCGCCAACCACGACGCCACCAGCATCGTCGGCGGCGGAGACTCGGTTGCCGCGGTGCATCAGGCCGGCGTGGCCGACAAAATCACCCACATCTCCACCGGCGGCGGGGCATCCCTCGAATTCCTCGAAGGCAAAGTCCTCCCCGGCGTCGCCGCGCTCACGGATAAGTAAGCGGCGTCGGCTGCTGCCCGGCTCGGTACCAGGCTCAGCGCAATTTTCTAACGAATGACTCGCGCTACTTGCCGCGCGCCGGCGCATCCGGCAGGTTCGCGCCGCCGCCTGGCTTTGACTTCCGCTCCACCGGCTCAAACCGTCCGCCCACGCCCAGCGAGTACGCGCCGCCGTGGTACTGCATCCGGCTGCCCATGTAACTCGCAATCCATACCGCAAATCCCAGCAGATCGCGCAGCGGGTAGATCAGTGTCGGCTTGGCCGCCTCTTCGTCTTCCAGCGCATCCAGCACCACGGCCGCCATCACCCAGCGGTTGACGCACGTCGCCAGCAACCACAGCAGCCCAATCGCCGGATGGCCCGCCAGCAGGCCCCACGCCAGCCCCAGTACTCCGAACGGCACGGCATACGTCAACCCCGTCCCCAGGTGACCGGCCGGCCGCGACCGTCGCGTGCTCTTCATCCAGCGCAGCTGATCGCGGAATGAGCCGCGCAGGCCTTGCGGCAGGACCATCAGTCGCACCACATAATTCGCCATGCGCACGCCAAACCCCCGCTCGGCCAGCCGGTTGCCCAGCACAAAATCCTCGGCGTAGTACTGCCCCAGATCTTCGTACCCTCCCGCCTTCTGGAAGGCGCCCCGCCGCAGAATCATACTCACACCCAGCGCAAACCGCGTGCCGCCCTCCAGCATGTCGGCCACCAGGATTCCGCCCGACATCTCCACGCTTTTGCCTACTGCGTCCAGCTGCGCTGCCAGTCCTCCCGTGGTTCGCCCGACGTACAGACAGGACGCCAGTTCACGCTGCGGGTCGGCCAGCTCCTGGACGCACCGCCGCAGGTAATCCCGCGACACCCGCGCATCCGCATCGCTGGTCACCAGCGTGTCATACTGGGCCGCCTCGCTGAGCGCCGCCATCGACCACATTTTGGCATTCGGAAACCGCGGCTCGCCGCAGGTCAGGAAGCGCGCTCGCACCTCCGGGTGCTGGCCCGCAATCCGCTTCGCCATCTGCAGGCCGATGTCAGTCTCGTGGCGCGCGCAGAACAGCAGCTCGAACTCGGGATAGTCCAGATCAAAGAAGCGCCTCAGGTTCTCCTCGAGGTCCGGCTCGCTCCCGTGCAGCGGCTTCAGCACGCTCACCGGCGGCAGAAACTCCACCGGAGCCCGCTCTTCCCTCCGCTTGCGCCGGGCGAATCGCACCGCGCCTACCAGCACCATCCCGCAATAGATGGCCGACGTCACCGTGCCGGCGAGTGCGCCGTAAAACAGAATCCTCAGAAACAAACTCATCGCACCTTTTCAGCCAATCATTCTCTTGAACGCCGCGCCCGGCGCCTGCATAACCACCTGTCCAGTCTAGAGCATTGCGCCCGCAATCATCGCCAGTCAGCGTGCCTTGCCCGCTTTGGCCGCGCTCTTGCCCACAACCACCGCATGCTTCAGCGGCAGCGGCCTGCCCGCGGCCGGCGCCCGCTGCGGCACAATCACCGGCCGCGGCACCGGCACCAGACCCGCACCCGGCTGCTGCTGCTGCATCCTCGACAGCATCTCGGTACGCACGTAGTCGACGAACCCCTGCATCTGCCGGTTCATCTCTTCCATGCGCTCGCGCATCTGCAACACAATCGCGATCCCCGCGATGTTTACGCCCAGGTCGCGTGCCAGGTTCAAAATGAACTCCAGCCGCTCCAGGTCCTCGTCGGTATACAGCCGCGTGTTGCCGTCGCTGCGGCTGGGCAGCAGCAACCCCTCGCGCTCATACAGCCGCAGCGTCTGCGGGTGGATGTCATACATCTCGGCCACTGCCGAGATCATGTACGCGCCCTTGCTCTTACGCTTCGTCGCCATTCCCTGTGCACCTGCAACAAAGTCTAGTCCGTGACGGCGGGCAAAGGGAATAACCAGGACTCCGGTTCGCCACGTCCGGCCCCTACTGCCGGGCCGCGACCTCGTCCTCAGGCTTCAGCGCCCGCGCCGCAACCACCGGATAGGTACCGTACTCGATGGTCAGCGTTGCCTCGCCGCCGATACGTACATGGCTGGACGACACGTTCCTCGCCGGCAGCCATACATCACCGCGCCGCATATAAATCGACTCGAAGCTGGCCCGGTTAATCCACCACGACGGGTTCTTCGCCGGCTCGCCCTGGATGCGGACCACGGCATAGTCGTCTTCGCTGACCCACACCTTGCCGCGATAGGTGAACTTGTTGTCCACCTTGGGCGTCACCCGCAGCACCCACGCCCGCACCGGCCCGCCCGCCGTCGCCACCGTCTCTTCGCCCGCCAGTTCCGCGTCGTAGTTCTCCGGCCCCAGCGTCGTCTGTGTCCGGTTGGCCTGCGCCGTCGCCTCCTGCTCGCTCTCCACCAGCCGGCGCAGCACCTTCTCGCAGATGAACTTCGAACCTGATTCCGCGACCACCGTAAGCCGTTTCTGGTCTGGCCGCGAATACTCGGCATGGACCTCGATCTCGGCGGCATGCTCCCCACCGGTCCCGGTGTACTTCACCCGGTAGACGCGCTCCGACTCGTAATGCTCCAGCGCCGCCGAGCGCTCTTTGTTCTTCTCCAGCAGCCGGGCGACAATCTCGCCGGCGGTCGGGCGCGCCGGATCTGCATTGGCCGCGCCGCCCGTGCTCATCGCCGCAACGTTCGCTGAACCGGAAAAGCTCTGTGCCGGCGCGCCTCCCACCCACAACGCCCCCACTGAGACCATCCCTCCCGCAATCATCACCCGCATCGCAAATTGCCGCATGGAATCACCTCCGCCCACAGAGATTCCAACATCGCTGCACCATTTTTTGTGCAAACACGCAATGGCAAGTACAACATTTCTCGGTGAATGCCGAATCAGTAACGGACCACCGGCGCTATACCTCCGCCAGCAGCTCCGCGCGCGGGTCTTCCGGATTCAGCTTCGCCAACTCGCGCAGGATCTCCTTCGACCGCTCGTCCTGCACCTTCGGCACTACGATCTTCACCTCGACGATCTCGTCGCCGCGCTTGCCTTCGTGCGCCGCGCTGGGCACGCCTTTCTCGCGCAGCCGCAACTTCTGGCCTGTCTGCGTCCCCGGCGGAATCTTCAACTGCGTCCGCCCGCCGCCGTCGTGCGTGTCGATCGTCGGCACCTCGATCTTCGCGCCCAGCGCCGCCTCTGCAACCGTAACCGGGACGGTTACATGAATATCGTCGGCCACGCGCGTGAATACCGGGTGCGTTCCCACCTTGATGATCAGGTACAGGTCGCCCGCCGCGCCGCCGTCCGTGCCCGCGTTGCCCTTGCCCGCCAGCCGGATCCGCTGGCCGTCGCGTGTGCCCGGCTTAATGCGAAACTCCAGCGGCTCCCGGCGCGTCACCACGCCTTCGCCGTCGCAGGTCGGGCAGCCGTTCTGGATCTTGCCGGTGCCGTTGCAGCGCGGACACTGAATGTTGAACTTCATCCGTCCGCCCATCTGCGTCACCTGGCCGCTGCCGTGACACTCCGGGCATTCGACGCTGCCGCCGGTGGTCGATTTCCCTTTGCACGTAGGGCACGTCTCCTGGCGCTCGATCTCCAGCCGGGCCACGCCGCCGCGCACCGCCGACCAGAAATCCACGCTCACCTGGTACTCCAGGTCGGTGCCCGGCCTTGGTCCTTGCGCCTTGCGGCCGCCGGAGAAGATTCCGCCGAAGATGTCCTTGAAGCTTCCGCCAAATCCGCCGCCCGCCGACTCTCCGCCGCGTCTGCGTCCGCCTGTCTGAAAATCCGAGAAGTCGAAGCCGCCAAAGTCGAATGGGACCTCCTGCGCGCCGCGGCCCGCGTGTCCGGCCCCGCCCCCCGGAAAGCCGCCGCCGTATCCGCCCCGCGCCGCAGCCTCCGCCGCCGCAGGATCGATATTGTCCGAATAGAATCCGAGCTGATCGTAAATCTTGCGTTTCTTCTCGTCGCTCAGAACGTCGTTCGCTTCGGAGATTTCCTTGAACTTCTCCTCGGCTTTCTTGTCGTTCGGATTCACGTCCGGGTGGTACTTGCGCGCGAGTTTGCGGAACGCCTTGCGGATATCGTCCGCGCTCGCCGTCTTCTTCACCCCCAGCGTGCTGTAATAGTCCTTCGTCTGTGTCGCCATCTAAACTCTTTCGCCTCGAACAACTGCTCCCATTAGCATTCTAAAAAAGGGCACGGCCGAAGCCGCGCCCTTTTTTCAACCAATTCTTCCAGCCTGCTTCGAACTGTCCTGCGCCTCAGTTCCATACCTGCCGCGCATCGACCGCTTCAATGGAGATGGTCTGGTCCGGCTCCATCTGCCGCATCCGGTTCATAAACTGTTCGGCCTCTTCCCGCGTGTCGAACATCATCCGGTTGTACAGCCGTCCGGCGCGAACCTGATCGCACCTCCACATGGTCTCCGTCATCATCGTCGTGTGCCCTCCGGGAATCCGATTGAGTTCCAAGTCGTTGGATAAACTCCGAACCACTGTTCCGGTTCAGTTCCGTCGTCCAGTTCGTCTGTCCAGCCTCATTCGCTTCAAACCACGTCGCGGCTGCTCAAAAACGGCTCAGGCCCACAGGAAAACAGGTTCATCTGGCAATCGATCCTATTTGTCTGATCCACTGTCTCACGTCTGTGACGAACTGCACAGCCTATCCGTCACCATTGCCCTGTGGGGAACCCGTCCGAATTCCCCCCCCGGCCCATTCCGGCGGCGTCAGTTCCACACATGCTGTATCGGCATTGGCTCGATCTTGAACACCAGGTCCGGAGACATCCCCGCCAGCTTGCGCGCATACTCCCGCGCCAACTCCTCGGTGCGAAACACGTTCTGCTCCTTCACCTGGCCGCCAAACCACTGCTCACACTTCCACACCATCTGCTGCGTCATACCCACCTCCTCCAAAGCCCGAGACCACTTCGCCCGGACTTTGCACTGAATACAGCAAGAGCGCTCCAACCGATCCGGCATTCCGCCGGACACAACCGGAGCGCTCCCGTACTGCCAGCTCACGGACTCCTTACCCGCCGCGTCGCTCGCTCGCTTCCGTCTTACTTATCGACGTCGACATACTCCGCGTCGATTACACCTTCGTCCTTCTTTGCTTCTTCCTGCGTGCCCGCTGCGGCGTCGGCCGGCGGTGCGGCTGCCGCGCCTTCTGCCGGAGCCGCCGCGGCCGCTTTGTACATCGCTTCGGCCAGCTTGTGGCTCGCGCTGGTTAGACTCTCCCGCGAAGCATTCAGCTCAGCCGCACTCGCGTCGCCTTCCAGCGTCTTCTTGGCTTCGGCCAGCGCGGTTTCCACGTCGGTTTTGTCGCCCGCGGCAACCTTGTCGGCCGACTCCTTCAGCATCTTCTCGACGTTGTAAACCATCGAGTCGAGTCCGTTGCGAGCCTCTACCTTGTCGCGCTGCTCCTTGTCCTCGGCCGCATGGGCCTCGGCGTCCTTCGCCATCCGCTCGACCTCTTCCTTGCTGAGGCCCGAAGAGCTGGTGATGGTGATCTTCGCGTCCTTGTTGGTGGCCTTGTCCTTCGCGGTCACGTTCAGAATGCCGTTGGCGTCGATGTCGAAGGTCACCTCGATCTGCGGCATCCCGCGCGGGGCCGGCGGAATCCCGCCCAGCTTGAACTTGCCCAGCGTGCGGTTCTGCGCCGCCATCGGACGCTCGCCCTGCATCACGTGCACCTCGACCTCAGTCTGGTTGTCCGCCGCCGTCGAGAACGTCTCCGTCTTCTTGGTCGGAATGGTCGTGTTGCGCGCGATCATGCTGGTGGCCACGCCGCCCATCGTCTCGATCGACAGCGTCAGAGGAGTCACATCCAGCAGCAGCAGGTCCTTCACATCGCCCGCCAGCACGCCCGCCTGGACCGCCGCGCCAATCGCGACAACTTCGTCCGGATTCACGCCCTTGTGCGGCTCCTTGCCGAACAGCTTCTTCACCAGCTCCTGGATCGCCGGCATTCTGGTCTGTCCGCCGACCAGCACCACTTCGTCGATCTTCGACGCATCGACGCCGGCATCCTTCATCGCCTGCCTGGACGGCCCAACCGACTTCTGCAGCAGATCGTCCACCAGCGACTCGAGCTTCGCCCGGGTCAAATTGCGCACCAGGTGCTTCGGCCCGCTCGCGTCCGCAGTGATAAAGGGGAGGTTGATCTCCGACTCCTGCGCCGTCGACAGCTCGATCTTGGCCTTTTCCGCCGCGTCCTTCAACCGCTGCAGCGCCATCTCGTTGCCCTTGGCGTGCAGATCGAGGCCCGTGTCAGCCTTGAACTCGCTGATCAACCAGTCCACAATCCGCTGGTCCAGATTGTCGCCGCCCAGGTGGGTGTCGCCGTTGGTCGACTTCACCTCGATCACGCCTTCGCCCACTTCCAGAATCGAAATATCGAACGTTCCGCCGCCGAAGTCATACACGGCAATCGTTTCGTCCTTCTTCTTGTCCAGCCCGTAGGCCAGCGCCGCCGCCGTCGGCTCATTCACAATGCGCTTGACGTCCAGGCCTGCAATCTTTCCGGCGTCCTTGGTCGCCTGGCGCTGCGCGTCGTTGAAGTACGCCGGCACCGTGATGACCGCCTCGGTCACACTCTGGCCCAGGTAATCTTCCGCTGCCTTCTTCAACTTCTGCAGGATCATCGCCGAGATCTCCGGCGCGGTGTACTCCTTGCCCTGCGCCACCACCGCAACGTTGTCGCCCTTGGCCACAACCTTGTACGGCACCATCTTCATCTCGTCGCCAACCTCGTTCAGCCGGCGTCCCATGAACCGCTTGATCGAGTACACCGTATTCTCGGGATTGGTGATCGCCTGGCGTTTGGCCACCTGGCCCACCAACCGTTCCCCACTCTTCGTAAATGCAACAATCGACGGCGTCGTCCGGCCGCCCTCTTCGTTCGGGATCACCTTCGGCTCGCCGCCTTCCATCACCGCGACGCAGCTATTTGTCGTGCCCAGATCAATTCCAATAATCTTTCCCATAACCCTTCGCTCCTGATACTCCAAAATTTGCTGCTAAACCCTTGAAAAAACTACAAAAACTCTCGGCTTGCGCCTGACACCGGATCGGCCGGTAACCCCAGTCTCACATATGAGTGAGTTACTGTCAATCTATCTGATGCACGCCATATACCCAGGGATGCGTCAATCCCCGCGAATCAATGGACTAAAGTCCGAGAATAAGCCGCCTGCACCCCGCCAGGCTGGTGTAATATTCCGGGTATGAAATCCCGCCTCCGTTTTGCGTTGCTCATTCCTCTGGCCACGCTCCTCGGCTGCACACTGCCCTCCACCCCCTCCACCACGGGCACGGCACCAACCGGCAACTGGGACAACTGGCAGATTCAGACCGGCACCTCCACCACAACCCCACCGACCGCGCTCACATCCCCGCCCACAGGCTTCTATCTCGTAGGCGCAATGCAGACTCAGGGCTCCCAGGTCACCGCCATCTTCCAGGACGGCGGTTCCGGCCCCGTGAACTTCACCGGCTCCTTCGACGCCACCACATCGATCCTCGCCTTGGGCTCCATACCACCCTATTTGGCCGCCCAGCTTACGCTCCCATCCAATCCCAACACCCTGGCGACGGGCAATGTTTCTGTCGGGTGCGCACCGCCACCTCCGGGTGGCGCCACCTGCACCGCGATCGCATTGCTTCCTGCCGCCGGCGCGGAGATCGCCTCCGTCACCGGCACCTTCACCGGAACTCTCACTGCCTCCACCGAGGGCGACGGCGGTCAGGCCACCCTCACCGTCACCCAGTCCACCACCCCGAACGCCGATGGCTCATTCTCCCTTGGCGGGACGTTTACCTTTCCGGCCGGCAGCGGCTTCGGCACCCAGCCCGTCAGCGGCATCATCAGCGGGGAGGGCATTACCATCTACGATCCCACCCCCGGCATCGTCCCCGTCGTCTCGCTCACAGCCACGACCAATCCGACTGGCACCCAGATCAGCGTCAGCAATCTGGCCTTTGCCCTAACCGCATCTGACATCGTTACCTTCACCGGCACGCTCACTCGGCAATAGCTCTACTCTCCGACGCGCAGGAATAATCCCGTTGCTCGTCCATGTCGGCACAGCGTACCATCGGGGTCATGCTTGCCCGGCTCCGTTTCCTCCTTCTGCTCCCCATCGCATCCCTGATTGCCTGTGGCGCCTCCTCCACCCCGGCCACGTCTGCTTCGGTCAACGCTCTGGCCGGCGATTACGTCATTACCGCCGGTGTGGGAACGGGCAGCGCCGCAAATTTCACCGGAGCGCTCACCGTATCCGGGTCCAGCGCTTCGGGAGTCTTCCGCTACGCGCCGATTAACAACTGCGTCTCCAACTCGCAAGACATCGCGTTCACCGGATCCTCCAGCAACAGCGTGCTCACCCTGACCTCGGCAGCTTTTTCGGGCAGCGTAGCCACCTTGACCATTCAACTGCCATTCAGCCAAAACAACATCGGCGCCAACCTCGCCAACGGAACTTCGGTCATCACTGGAGGCACCTGTGCGCTGGCTTCCTCTGCCCTGCAGGCCCAGCTCGTCTCCAGCTATAGCGACACCTGGCTGGCTACCCTGACCAGCCCAAGCGCCGCGACCGCAACTCTGGTTGTGACGGAATCGAGCACCCCGGATCAGGATGGCCAGTTTCCCGCCAACGGGATCCTCACCGTCAACGCTTCCGGCTGTGGCGCGGCCACGCCCGACAACACCTTTACCGGACTGGTCAGCGGCACCGGTCTGCAACTCAAGAGCGGGCAGACCAACGTCACCATCTCCGCAAACAATGCCGGCTCCCCCGTATCCATCGCAATCAGCGGGGACATCAACGGCTCTACGCTGGGTAGTTGCGCGACCACCTACACCGGCACCATGGTCGTGCAATAGCGCCTGGACCAGCACGCGCAGCGCCCGCCCCTATGCCGCTGCGGACAATCCGCCGGCTGCTGGATTCTTCTTCTTCCGCGTCAGGAAATATGCCAGCAGGATCAGTGCCGCCAGCGCTCCGGCGACGGCTTCGGCGCCCGCCAACCCGCGCGCGCCCCACCGGTCCGCGCCCCACCCGTCCATGGCCACCATGTACACCACCGGAACATTCCCCAGCGAGTTGATGATCGAGTAGCGGCCGCTTCCGCTCTTTCCCGAGTCGCCCATAAACTCCAGCACCACCGCGGTGAACATCGCGTAGCAGGTCCCGATGGTGAACAGGTAGAGCATCAGTCCCAGGTAGTAGGTTGACGGGCGGAGCGGCCCCAGCCACAGCACGCCCAGCGTTCCGGCGTTGACCAAGGCGAGCGTAAGATAGGCCACCGAAGCCTGGAACCGCGCCGCAATCAACGTGGCTGCCAGTGACCCGGCAGCCATCAGCAGCGCGCCGCCCAGGCCGTTCACCCAGGCCACGTGCTCGCCATTCACGCCGTAGTCCCGCGCCACCCCAGGAAGCAGGCCGACGGCGGCCCCGCTGGCCAGCGGAAATATCATCAACAGCGTGTATGGAATGGCCTCCCAACGCAGAAAGGTCGCCTTGAACTCGGTCCAGATCCTCCGCATGGTCTCCCCGAAGCCGTGATCAAGGATTACGTCCTGCTTCGGAGCGACCAAAGCAAACAAACCCGGAAGCGCAATCAAAGCCGCCGCCAGCAGGCCAAGCGTGGTCTGATTGGTGGCGTCCGCCCGCGACACCAGCACAAACACCGCGGCTGCGCCAAAACCCAGTCCCCCTCCCTGGTAGAAGCTGCACGCCACGCGCTTGGACCGCTCCACGCGCATCGCGCCCATCATTCCCCCGCAGCTCGACACCACCAACTGCGTGCAACACGCCGCCAGAAACATCAACACCATGGCCCCGTGCGAGTCCAGCCTGCCCAGATGGAACGCCGTCGCCATCAGCGCGCCGCCAGCCAGCGATCCGCACAGCAGCCAGGTCCTGCGTCGCATCAGGAAATCGGTGATCGGGCTCCACAGGAAGTAAATCATCGTGGGCAGCGACAAAAGCCAGATGATCTGCGACTGCCTGCCTGTGCCAATTCCCTGATTGCGCAACAGATACGACAGCACGCCGCCCTGCACCACCCCATTGGCCAGCACCGCCGACGGCGCGATCAGCAGCGCGAAGACCCACGGCCGCTCCTTCGGAGCCTCGCCGCCCTCAGGCATCGGCTCCAGCAGAACCTCAGCACCCACCGCTTCGATCTCGTTCATCCCCAGAATCTACCATGCCGGATTCCCCGTCGGAGGCGCCCTGCCTTGGTATTCTCCTCATAAAATAGAGCTTCCGGCCCCAAAACCCGTATCCCCGTGTTCCTATCTCGCGTTTGGTTTGCATCCTGGGCCCCCTGGCGCACCTCTATATCTTTACAATCCCGGTTTAGCACCCTTAGCCAAGGAGCCTCCCCCAGCCGCATGGCCGACACTGCCATAGCCTCATCCCAAGAGTCTGCCGACGTCACCCAGGGCGTCAATCCCTGGCTGATCGCCGCTGCGGTCATGCTCGCCACCTTCATGGAGGTGCTGGACACCGCCATCGCCTCGGTCGCGCTTCCCTATATCGCCGGATCGCTCTCGGCCTCCACCGACGAGGCCACCTGGGTGCTCACCAGCTACCTGGTCGCCAACGCCGTCATCCTGCCCGCCAGCAACTGGTTTTCACTGCGGTTCGGGCGCAAGCGCTTCCTGATGTCCTGTATCGCCATCTTCACCGTTGCCAGCTTTGCCTGCGGAGCCGCGCCCACGCTCGCCTTCATCCTGATCGCCCGCATCGTCCAGGGCGCCGGCGGCGGCGCGCTCCAGCCGCTTTCGCAGGCCATCCTGTTGGAGTCCTTCCCCCCGGTC
>Ga0181520_10010217_pt1 | contig 12650 bp, 12 predicted proteins | sample PEATcosm2014_Bin_29_FD_132451 | JGI IMG/M metagenome (GOLD analysis project Ga0181520, IMG submission 132451) | Peatland microbial communities from MTU Mesocosm Facility, Houghton, MI, USA - PEATcosm2014_Bin02_30_metaG | ecosystem: Environmental > Terrestrial > Soil > Wetlands > Peat | place...
ATGCGACCTGTAGGGTCGCGATACTTGCACCCGGGTTTCGCCGGCACCCAACCGCTCTGCAACCAACACACTCAGCCCTTGCCCCCGCCTCGCAGCATCTTAATCGCCTCAGGCGTCTTATAATGCCGTTTAAGCCCCGCCTCGCTCAGCGCGCCGCCCGGAACCCGCGAGATGAACTCGGGGAAACTTCGCTCCACCCGGTCGCGCAGCAGCTTCTGGCCGGTTTTGGAAGCCCAGAATTCCTCCTGCGCCTTGGACAACGCGATGCCCGCCTCGTCCGGTGAAAGGTTTTCGCGCTTGGCCAGCAGCCAAACCAGCTCCTTGTCTCCCGGCAGGCAAACCGGGAACGGGATGAATTTGAGCGTGATTTCCTGCTCCTCGCTCGCCTCGGCCCCGGCATCGGGGTTGACCTTAATCTCGCCGCTGAACTGGGCGCCATCGGGCATCGCTACCTCCACCGCCAGGCATTTTTCTTTGCGATTGGGCTTGAGCGTGACGTCGCCCTGGCCGAACGAGGCTTTGAGCTGGGTCTGGACCGAGTCAATGCTCTTGGGCTCCAGGTCGGGCAGCTCGACCCGGGCGCAGAACTTGTCAAACGCCGTGGCGCGGGACTTGGCTTTGAGTTCAGATTCGACAGCCTGGTAAATCTTTCCCGCCAGTTGCGGGTCGTGCGTCGCCTTGGGCAGCACTTTTTTCAGCAATTCCAACAGTTGGACATCCGTCGATTTATTCGTTTCTTTTTTCATTTCAAAATGGGCCATGGTTGTGCCAAATGCCGCCCCCAAACGCAACTGCAATAAGGCGGCGGTAAGAAATTAAGGTGGCAACCTGCCTTGTCCTTTTGCCGCCCAGCTTCGTTGCTCAATCGTTACAGATCCATGAGGATATGCGCCTCTTTCGCGCCTCGCTGGACGGCAAAATCCCGGCGGCATCTTGCCACCTTAATTTCTTACCGCCGCCCAACACCGGCAAGAAACGACAGCTCGGCCTGCCGCACCACCCCTCCGACGACGTCGGCGCCTTCTCCGCGCAACCCGGAGGGTTGCCAGACGGTAGCCGGGGGTCGGAACGCAGTGGAGACCCCCGGATCGCGGTCAGAGAATTCCCCTCGACCCCGAAGGCGGTCGCAGACCTCTGGCATCCCTCCAGGACGAAAACGCTTTCCAAATCCGTTACCGGGGTCTTCGCTACGCTGCAACCCCCGGCCACCCTCTGCCAACCGTCCGCGTTGGGTGGGGAAAGGAAAGTCATTCCTCCCGCTGGATTGGTCGCTCAAACCTTCCCGCCGCCCCGCCGCCGCCCCAAAACTCCGTTCGGGGCTTGGGAAACGCCCGTCGACCATGCCAGCCGAAAAAGAACGCCGGGAATCGATCGCCCGGATTCCTTCCTCAATTCCGCCGCCCCGCCGCCGCCCAAAACCCCGTTAGGGGGTGGCATATTTGTAGAAACCCGGCCCGGTAGTTTCCTTCTTTTGTTTTTCAGCGGCGCGGTGGGTGCCATCCGCCCCGTTGACGATCCTGGCTCGCGCCGGTGAAAAACGAAAAAAGAGGAGAGGCAATCATTCTTCCAAACCCGCTTTTTAATATCAGCAGGACAGCTTTCTTCGCTTCCTTTGCTTGCTTGGTGTTCAAGAATTCTGCGTCTGTGTATATCCGTGTGTATCGGTTCATCGTGAAAAAAGCCGACAATCAGCCTCGTTGTTCAATTCTGTCCTGCGCCCGAATGGCGATCATAGAAAATGCCGTGCTTGACTTACAAAGGCGAAACCTTATGATCAGCGCATAGGTATGGAGCCTTGCCAGGAAGCAGGCAAGTTTACCGATAAAGCCAGTGGCTCAGATTGTGCTATTGCCATTCAATATGCTAACCAGGTGCCGTGATAGGCTAACCGTTAGCAGAAACAGCAGTGGGGGCCACTGATATGAGACACGCACTTCTAGCGCTCTGCGTAGCATTTACCCTCGCGGTTCTCGGAGGCGGCTTGATGGTGCCGGTGCGGGCACACAAGCCTTTGCTCGGTCCAGACGGACAAATCGTTCGCAAAGCAAATGGCGACCCCCTTATGGTGCGAGACCGTTACAGGGTGTTTCGCGCAAATTGGCTTGGTTACGCGTTTCTTGCCGGAGCTGCCGTCTCAGCGAGTTGGGTCGGGTTTCTCGTGGTGTTCGGGGTTCTTACCTCCATCCGACAAAGACCCCAACCAGGCGCTGCGAATGGCGGCCCGGCGGCGCCGCTCCGGAATTCGGGCATCGGTGGTGGGCCGCCATCGGTGAGCTAAACGTTAGCCCTATGTATTCCCAACACCCGAAGGCCTTGTGTGCGCTCATCGCGGTCGTAATGTGCACGGTTTCGTGCCGCACGTACAATCCTCCGATTGTCTATTCTCCTCAGGAGGGCTACCAGCGGCTCATTGCGGTGAAGCTCTTTGCCTTTGGCGGAATCGGCATCGCCGGCCAGACCTCGCAGGGCGAGCTCGCGTTCCGAGCAGTTTTGAAGAGCAACAATGCGGTGGAGCAGTTCCGTGCCGTGCTATCAGAGGGCACGGATGCGGCCAAGCTTTACGCGCTGTGCGGGATTAGAGTCCTGGACCGATCTGCTTTTGAAACGGAGGCCGCTGCCCTAAGGCGCGCCAACCCAGCAGTGACGACAATGTCAGGATGTATGATTGGCCACGAGAAAGCCGGAGACGTCGTGCAGGAGATAGCTACCGGTGTTTATGATCTGTATTTGCCCAAAAGCAAATGTCGCTCGGGCTAACAACTGCGTGCAGGCGATGCCGGGTTGCGCCTTCCTGTCTGTTCGAGATCAGGTGTCCGGCGCACCTGACCCAGAGCATCGGGTGCAACACTCGAGGAATTCTTGGCATGTCAAAGCGTAAGCGCAAACTCACCGCGGCAGAAAAGAGAGCCCGCAAGCAGCGACGAGCGGAGTTCATGACCGTCTTCGTCCACGGAAAGCAAAAGCGGGTAAGACGTCCACCCACAATAGAGGGCCTTGACGTCGATGAGTTCATCCGGCGGAATGCCGATCCGATCTGGCTTCACCAGAATGAGCTGTGGGAGTACATGCCGGAGGACAATGCGCCCTGAACCAGGCGCCTGCACCTAACCGCCGCCTTTTTGCCTTTTTGTGGCCAACGCAGTGCCTTTTCGTCGCGTTTTTAACTCCCTCGATCCCCATTTCAGGCCCGCTACGACGGCCTCCCGTGAGGGTTCAAAAAGGTGCAAAATGCGGAGGTTGTATTCGGGGGCCCTTTTGGCACATGGTTGAGTCGGTATGGAAGACGCAATACCAACGGGCCGGACACGTCGCGGACCCACGGGATTTCCTGTAGGCCGCGTGCCCCCACGCGGCGTTCCGGGTTTCTCTCAACAGACGCCGCTGCTCAGCTCTCTCTGGTCCCTCCTGTTCGGCCTGTTCTCCGTTCCTTTGCTGCTGCCTAATCTCCTCTGTTCCCTCAGTTCCCTCCTGTTCTATCAGGTCTCCCAGCGGCTTGGCCTGGGCCCGCTGCTGAGACTTATCCAGAATTGGCCCGCCATGTCGCGCAGCGTTTGGACTGCGCCGTATTCCGGCGCATCACTCTGTCAACGGTTCCGCAACCGCTTCGCCGAAGCTTTACAAATTCCCGCTCATCCTGCCCCTGGCCCGCTCGCAGGCCAGTCTCCCCGCTCGCCATGCGTCCAGCCCGCCACCGATTTCCCCCGCTCGAACAAACCGTTCGTCACCCGTCTCCAACCGGCAAACCCCCGCTCATCCCGCCAACAGCAAACGCCTTTCCCTCAGCATCTTACCACACGACATCGGTGGATTATGTCCACCTCTGCGGACCCCTTCCTCTGTGCCCTGCCAGCCCCAACTCACTGGCGCTCAGCATGTTGCCAACGCCGGAAACCGCGTGGAGTTTGTCCGGTTCGTCCCGGCAACCTCCTGCCCACCCTGCCGATCTCGCCCGCCCCGACAAACGCAAATACTTGGCCCTCAACAAAATACTCACACCGAAACCCGTCGGACTTTGTCCAGAAAACAGGCCGGATGGGGGGACAAACTCCCCTTAGTCCCCTCGACCCCCAGCCCCTTTCCGTCTCACCCCTGCCCCAGCCGCAAGCCTTTCGGTATCAGGATCCGGTCAAGGAGGTCAAAGCCGAATTGCACCGCGAGCGCCAGCAGGGCGGCTGGAATGGCGCCCTCCAGAATCGTGGCATGGTCATTGAGGTTGAGTCCGCTGAGGATCGGTTCCCCCAGGCCACCCGCGCCGATCAACGCCGCCAGAGTTGCCGTGCCGACGTTAATGACCGCGCTGGTCTTGATGCCGGTGAGAATCGATCGCGAGGCCATCGGCAGGAAGATGCGCACCAATTGCGCCCGCGGCTCCAGCCCCAGGGCTGCCGCTGTCTCCCGCAGCGGCGGCGGAATGTCCTGAATCCCGGAGGCCGTATTGCGCACAATCGGCAGCAGCCCGTAGAGCAGCAGCGCCACAATCGCCGTCGCCGGGCTGATGCCCAGCAACGGAATCGAGACCAGCAGCGCCAGCAGCGCCAGCGAGGGAATCGTCTGGATCAGGCTGGCCCCGCCCAGGATGAGCTGGCTGACCCAGCCCGGGCGGCTGGCCCAAACCCCCAAAGGCACACCGATCAAAATCGACAGCAACAGAGAAATGCCCACCAGCAACAAATGGCGGGCCGTCCAGCGAACGAGATCGGCGGCCAGCGACGCCGATGGCCCGGCGCCCCTCCCTCCAAAGTAGAGCGAGGCCGCCAGCGAGTAATCATGTGTCCGCTCCGCCTCCGCGTTCAAATGAATCATCCGCGCTGCGTTCAACGTGCCCGTCATCCGGTTCAAGGCGGCGGCCACCTGCGGACCCGCATCCAGCCGAAACAGGAAAACCGCCTGGTATTCCGGGAAGAAATGGAGGTCGTCCTCCAAGGTGACAAGGTCGTATTCGGCAATCTTGGCGTCCGTGGAATACGCATCGGTCAGATCGATGGCGCCGTTGGCCAGGGCGCGGTACGCCAGCGTATGATCGATGCCGCGCACCTGCCGCATGGCCAAGCCGTACCGCGCGCAGAGCGGCTCCCAGCCGTCGCGCCGTTCGAGAAACTCATGTGTCAGCCCCACTGCCAATTCCGGGAACTGGCGCAGGTCATCGATGGTTCGAATGCCCAGATCGCGGGCCCTTTGACGCTTCATCACCAGCGCGTAAGTGTTGTCGAAGCCCAGCTCCCCCGTCATGCCGATGCCGAGCCCGCCCAGCCGGCTCCGTATCTGGTCCGGGCCCTCGGGCGAGGGGTCCTTGAGAATCTCCTGGAGGATCGTGCCGGTGTATTCAGGGTAGCAGGTGACCGCGCCTTGCCTGAGCGCTTGCCACAGAATGATCGTGCCGCCCATTCCCTGCCGAACCTCGGCGGGGATTCCCGCCCGCTCCAGAACGCCCTGGGCGATCTCCGCGAGCACATACGATTCCGTAAAGCGCTTCGACCCAATCACCGCCGGCCGGCTCTCGGCCCAGGCGCGATCAGTCGCGCTCCAGAAGGCGGCGAGCAGGATTGCCCTGGACAACCCGGGGCCGCATTTGAAGCCTGTCATTCCAGGATCAGCCTCCTTTGGGCGTTGATGAACTCGGAGACAAAGCCATCCGTCGGCTGGTCGCGCAGTTGGGCGAAGGACCCCGCCTGGACAACCCTGCCTTCCCGCAGCAGGACAATTTGGTCTCCCAGGTAGGCCGCCTCCGCCATCTCGTGGGTCACCAGGACCACGGTCTGGTTGAGTTGCTGGAAAACCGCCTTTAGCTCCGTTTGAAGCGCCGCCCGGGCCACGGGATCGAGCGCCCCGAGCGGCTCATCCAGCAGCAGCGCGTCCGGTTGCAGCATCAGCGCGCGGATCAGGCTCACCCGCTGGCGCTGTCCGCCCGAAAGCTCCAGCGGATAGCGTGAGAGCACGTCCGCCGGCAACCGCGCCAGCTCCCGCAATGCCTCGAGCTGCCGCCGCATCTCTTCCCGCGGCCGGCCCAGGTGGGTGCCCATCAATAGAATGTTTTCCCGCGCCGTCAGGTGCGGGAACAGACCGCCTTCCTGGACGACGTAGCCCATCCGGCGGCGGAGCCGAAGAAGGTTTTGCGGCGAAAGGATCTCCCCATCGAACTGCACCGTGCCGGTGCTGGGCTCCGTCAGGCCGATGATCAGGCGCAGAATCGTCGATTTGCCGCAGCCGCTCGGGCCAATCAGGACCGTCGTGCGGTTTCCTTCGAAAGCCAGGTCGGTCGGGTGCAGCGCTGCGAAAGATCCGAAGCGCTTGCTCGCGCCATGGAGCTGGATCATGCGACGGTCATGGGCCCCCGGCCCGCCGCAGGTATTGTACACTGAACCATTGCCGCGCATCGGTCCAGCATCGGACCACCTCGAGCCCGGCCTCGGCCGCCAACTGCCGGAATTCCGGCAGGCTGTATTTGTAGGAATGCTCCGTTACGATCGATTCCCCGGCCGCAAAAGCGAAGCGCTCGCCATCCACCGGAACGGTCTGACGCCGCCGGCTGACCAGGTGCATCTCAATCCGGCCCGCGCTGGCGCTATACAGCGCGTGATGCCGGAATTGGGAAATATCAAACTGCGCCCCCAGCTCGCGGTTGGCCCGGGCCAGCAGGTTCAGGTTGAATTCGGCCGTCACGCCGCGCTCGTCGTTGTAAGCCGAATGCAGCACTGGCGCCTCCTTCTTCAAATCAACCCCGACCAACAGACCCCCGTCGTCGCCGCAAAGCCCCGCCACGCCCCCCAGGAAATCCACCGCTTCGGCCGGCTCGAAATTCCCTATCGTCGACCCGGGAAAGAATACCGTTGTCTGGCCGGAGCCGGCTGCTCGTTCCGGTAAGGCAAACGCAGCCGTGTAATCGGCGCAGATAGGAAGCACTTCCAGTTCGGGATAGGCTTGTGCCAGGTTCCTGGAAGTAGCCAGCAATTGAGCCCGGGACACATCGACCGGGAGGCAACTGGCGGGCCGATCCAGGTGATCCAGCAGCAGCCGCGTTTTGGCGCCGCTGCCGCTGCCCAGGTCCACCAGGTTGCAGCCCGGCCCTATCAGCGCCGCTATTTCGTCGATGTGTTCCTGCAGAATGGCCGCCTCCGTGCGAGTGGGATAATACTCATCCAGGTCGCAAATCCGCTCGAAGAGCCGGGCTCCCTCCTCGTCGTAAAGATACTTGCATGGCACCCGCTTTGTCCGTTCGGAGAGTCCCGCCAGCATGTCCCGCCGGAACTGCTCCGACGTCAATCCCGTCCCCAAAACCTCCCGCTCCGCAATCATATCCATATAACCTCGTGACTTTATGTTTGTGTGCTTTCGTGATTCTGAAACCCGACCCGCCCTATGCCCCCGCATTCCTAATTCCGCACTCTGCGCTTAGCCGTCTTTGGCCAGTCGAATGCCCATGAATTGCCATCGTGCATCGGGCGGAAAGAAGTTGCGGTAGGTCCGGCGCGCGTGGGTTCCGGGCGTGGCGCAGGAGGCCCCGCGCAGCACGTACTGGTTGCACATGAATTTGCCGTTGTATTCTCCCAGCGCCCCGGCCGCCGCCCGATAGCCCGGGTAAGGCGAGTAAGCGCTTTGAGTCCATTGCCAGACCTCGCCGAACATCTGATCCAAACCGCCCGGTTGCGCCGGCCCGGTCGAAGGCGCCGGATGAAAATCCCCGGCCTCGGCGAATCGGCCGCTCACCGGCGTCTCATTCGATGCGGCTTCCCATTCGGCTTCGGCAGGCAGCCTCGCCCCGGCCCAGCGCGCGAAGGCGTCGGCTTCGAAATAGCTCACGTGGCAAACCGGTTCACCCGGCTCGACCTCGCGCATCCCGGCTAGCGTCATCATCCACCAGCCGCCATCCCGCTGCTCCCAGTACAGCGGGGCGTTCCAACCTCGCTCCGCCACCGTGTTCCAGCCGAGCGAAAGCCAGAACTCCGGCCTCCGATAGCCGCCATCTTCCATGAAGGCCAGGTATTCCCCGTTGGTGACCAGCCGCGAGCTCAGGGAAAAGGCCTCGAGAAAAACCCGGTGCCGCGGCTGTTCGTTGTCAAAACAAAAGCCGCTCCCGTCATGGCCGATCCAGTGGATTCCTTCGCCGTAGCTCTGCCACCGTGGACTGCTATCTGTGCCGGTTAGGTCTCGTGGAGGCCGATCACAACGCGCCGGCATCCGTCCGCGCGTCTCGGATTCCAGGGGACGCGCAAACGGGGCGCTCTTGCTCCCGGAATCTCGGGCCTTTCGCTCACGAAATACCGGCCGCAGGGGATTCATCCAAAAAGCGTGCTTGATGTCCGTGAGCATCAATTCCTGATGCTGCTGCTCATGGTTGAGGCCGAGGGTCACGAGCGGCGCCAGGAACTCCAGCTTTCGCCCATCGGCCGTCTCGAGGAACTGGCGCAGGGTCGCATCCACATGCGCCCGGTAGGCGTAAGTCTCTTTGACCGTGGGACGGGAAATCAGCCCGCGTTGCGGCCGGGCATGCATTTTACCCGCGGCGTTGTAGTAAGAATTGAACAGAAACGCATACTGCGGATTCAGCGGGCGGTAACCGGACAGGTGGGGCTTGGCGACAAACGTCTCAAAAAACCAACTGGTATGCGCGAGATGCCACTTGGTCGGGCTCGCCTCCGCCATGGTTTGAATCATGTAATCCTCCGGCTCCAAAGTCGCGCAAAGCCCGGCCGAAAAGCCGCGCACCGCCTCATAACGCGCCAACAATTCCTCCCGTAACGAGTCCGGGCCGCGCCTCAGGTCATTTCGAGCCCGATCGGCATCGGTTTTCCCGGCGACTACACTGGCTGCATTCATTTGTTCCTCCTTGGCCTTAAGCTTCCGCTGGCGACCTATCCCGGTTTTCGGCGGGTGTATCGAAAGGTTCGAGTGTCAGGTGTCGTGGAGACCGTCCACTCGACACCCGACCCACTTTCGCTCACGATGTCGAAATCCGGGTAAACCTAGGGCACGATGTTCCGCGCGGCAACGATCCGTTCCTAAGGAGTTTTCCTCCCTCTCCCGCTTGGTTGGGGCAAATGGTTACTTGTCATTTTGCCGATCCTGGTCAACGTTATGCCCGCTATGAAAAGGATACTTGCAATTGCCGTGCTCTTGGGACTTGCTGCGGGCGTGTTCTCGGGCTGCCAGGATAATACTAGCACCTCGGGCTCTCCCACCAACGCGATGCCGACCAACGCAGCGCCCCCAGGCACGAACATGACCAAGTAGGACCGCTCGCACGGTTCTATTCGGGACGAAGACTCAGACCGGGCCTCGTATTTGGTTGCCCCGCTGTTCTGTGTCAGGCTTGGCTTTTGTCCCGCCGGAAGTAGAATGGCTTTATGAAACTTCTTTCTATTCTTTGCATTGCCGCCGGTTTGGTTTTCGTCGGCTGCGGCGAAAAAGCCGATAAGCCCGCCTCTTCCGGCAATACCACATCCAGCGGCAATCCCTTGACCGCGCCCGTGGATTACCTGGACGCCGCGGCCAAAGCCAAACAGTCCGCCGTCAAGACCATCGATACCACTTCGCTCGACAAAGCGATCCAGATGTTCAACGTCGATCAGGGCCATAATCCCAAAGACCTCAACGAACTCGTCGAGAAAAAATACATCCCCCAGATCCCCACCCCGCCTTTCGGCACCAAACTGGTCTACAATGCCGATGCCGGGACGGTGAAGGTGGAAAAGGATCAATAAGCCGATGGCCTGCGCCGCGGAGCTGTTCCGGATCGTCCGCTGAAACTCCGGGTTGAAATCCTGTTGACACTGGTATTCCTCTTTCCGGATGCGGTCGGCCAACAGCCCAGCTTGTGCAAAAAATCACAAATTCAGCTTGCCGGAGTTTTAGGGCCTGTTTAGGTTGTGGCACCGCGCGGCGGCGACCAACTGCCGGACCCAGTGAATACAACTACCGAAATGGGCTATAACTCGAAGGTCGAGGGCGATGTTGTCGTCACTCGGCGCGAGACGGCTATTCAATGGCTCACCCGGCAGGCGGACAAAGGACTGAATACGGCGCGCAAAAACTCCCTTTGGCCGATGCCCATGGGGCTGGCCTGTTGCGCCATCGAGCTGATGGCCGCCGGCGCCAGCCGGTTTGATATCTCCCGCTTCGGCGCCGAGGTCATGCGGTTTTCCCCCCGGCAGTCGGACGTAATGATTGTGGCGGGGACGGTCACCTACAAGATGGCGATGGCCGTGCGGCGGATTTACCAGCAGATGGCCGAGCCCAAATGGGTCATCGCCATGGGCGCTTGCGCCTCAACCGGCGGGATGTACCGAAGCTACTCCGTCTTGCAGGGAGTGGACCGGATTCTGCCGGTGGATGTCTATGTTGCAGGCTGCCCGCCGCGGCCGGAAGCCCTGCTGGATGCTTTGATGAAACTGCAGGAACGCGTGCTCAAGGAGCCGGCCCTTGAAACGCTAAAGAAAGTCACTTGATTTTCCCGCTCCTGAACAACCAACCACAACTCAATCCCCAATGAGCGCCCTGGAACTTGCTCAACGTCTGAGAGCCAGGTTCTCGGATCTGTTCTCTGAACCGGCGGAATTCCGGGGCGAAATCTCCATGACCGTCTCCGACGCCGAGCGGATGCCCGAGATTGGCGCCTTTGCCAGGACCGATTTGGGGTTTGATTACCTGGTGGATATCACCAGCATCGATAACTACGGCGAAGACCCGCGCTTCACGCTGGTTTACCACCTCTACGGTTACGGCCACCGCTGCTATCTTCGGCTCAAAACCAATGTCAGCGAGGAGAAGGCCGAGGCGCCCACCGTCATCGGCGTCTGGCTTACCGCCAATTGGCACGAGCGCGAAATCTACGACATGATGGGCATCCGTTTCCGGGGCCATCCGGACCTGCGGCGAATCCTGATGTGGGAGGGCTATCCTCATTTTCCGCTACGAAAGGACTTCCCGCTTTCCGGCAGGCCCACCGAGGTGCCTGAGGTGGCCTTCACCGACGCCGCGCCGCTGGCGGGGGGGCCGTTCGTGACGATCGCCGGGGGCAAGGATACGGTCGCGCGCGAACCGCGCGTGCGCATTCCCGATACGGACGAGTTGGAAACCAACTCGCGGCTCGAACGCCGCCTGGATATCAAAGAAGCCCATGGGCAGGCTTTCGGGCCGGGGCCAATCGAACCTGCAAAGGGATCATAGCCAATGCCCGAGACCCAAGCCATCCAGTTCAAGGATGCGGCCGCCCGCGCTGCCGAAGCCGCCGCGGCTCCCAGCGGGGATACAGCCGATTTGCAAGGGGAGAAAATGGTCCTGAACATGGGACCCTCCCACCCCGCAACCCACGGCGTCTTGCGCATCGTCCTGGAACTGGACGGCGAAATCATCACGGCTGCCAGGCCCGAGATCGGCTATCTGCACCGCGGCGATGAAAAAATCGCCGAGAACATGACTTACACCCAGTTCATCCCCTACACGGATCGGCTGGATTACCTGGCGCCCCTGGCTAACAACGTCGCCTATGCGCTGGCGGTGGAGAAACTGCTTGGGATTGACAAAGATTTGCCCCCCCGCTGCCAGTTCATCCGGGTCATCTGTTGCGAGCTGGCCCGCATTTCGTCCCATTTGCTTGGGCTGGGGTCCTACGCCATGGACCTCGGGGCGCTGACAATTTTCCTGCACACGTTCACGGAGCGGGAGAAGATCCATAATCTGGCCGAATCGCTCTCCGGGGCGCGCTTCACCACCAGCTATACGCGCATCGGCGGCCTTTCCCGCGACCTGCCGCACGGCTGGGTCGATCAATGCCGCCAGTTCTGCAAGCAAGTCGTTGTCAACATCGATGAAACCGAAACCCTCCTGAACCGGAACCGGATTTTTGTCGATCGGACCCAGGGCATCGGCGTCATCTCGAGAGAGGAAGCCATCAATTACGGCTTGAGCGGCCCGGTTTTGCGCGGCAGCAATGTCGATCACGACCTGCGCAAGGCCCAGCCTTACCTGGTCTATGACCAACTGCAATTCGACGTTCCCGTCGGCACCGCGGGCGACGCCTACGACCGCTACCTGGTGCGAATCGAGGAGATGCGCCAGAGCGTGCGGATGATTCACCAGTGCCTGGACAAGCTGCCGGGCGGCCCGGTCAATGTCGCCGACGGCAAGGTAGCCATGCCCCCCAAGCACCGGGTGCTGACCGGGATGGAGGAGCTGATCCATCACTTCATCCGCGTCACTCAGGGGATCAACGCGCCGGCCGGGGAAATCTATTTCGGTCACGAGAATCCCAAAGGCGAGCTCGGCTTCTACATCAACAGCAAAGGCGGAGGCACGCCGTACCGGCTCAAAATCCGCTCGCCTTCGTTCGTGAACCTGAGCATCCTGCAGCACATGCTGCCCGGGCACATGGTCAGCGACGTCGTGGCCATCCTGGGCTCGTTCGATTTTGTGATGGGAGAATGCGACCGATGAACCCGTCCAACGCTCAACCCATTCCCACGATTCTCCGGGAGCAACCGGACTTCGCGGTGCCGGCCGCGATGGCCTCCGAGATTGACGAGTTGATTTCTCACTATCCGAAAAAGCGCAGCGCCTCGCTCATGCTGCTCCACGCCGTGCAGGAGCACTTTGGATTTGTCTCGCGCCAGGCGGTGGAATGGATCGCTGCCAAACTCGAATTGCAGCCGATCAAC
>Ga0181520_10010218_pt1 | contig 12650 bp, 7 predicted proteins | sample PEATcosm2014_Bin_29_FD_132451 | JGI IMG/M metagenome (GOLD analysis project Ga0181520, IMG submission 132451) | Peatland microbial communities from MTU Mesocosm Facility, Houghton, MI, USA - PEATcosm2014_Bin02_30_metaG | ecosystem: Environmental > Terrestrial > Soil > Wetlands > Peat | place...
AACCGACAAAGATGGCAATCCGCTCAAGGTTCAGACACAGCCGGAGTTGCACGGGTTCAATGTGGTGCGCTGCTGGAAATTTGGAAGCACGGCAACCCCGTTTCGGTTGCTGTGGAAAATCTGGAGGTTGAAGCCCGACATTGTGTGGTACAACCTCGTCTTTTCCAGTTTTGCCACCCCCGATAGTCCAATAGCGGCATTCGCAGGACTGTCTGCGCCGGCGCTGACGCGCGCCGCAGGCTTCATTACGCACATCACCTTGCACCATATTATTGAGCACGTCGACTGTGGCGCCGCAGGAGTACGCAAAGGCAGGCTCTTTCAGTTTGGTAGCGAAATGGCGACGCGTGCCCTGCTTAGGGCCCATTCGGTGTCGGTACTGCTCCGCGGCTATCGCGACACCTTGATGTCGAAATATGGCGCCCGCAATGTGCTTGTAGGTAAGCACGGTACATTTGCGTCCGTTCCGTGTCCGCCTGATCTCACACAACGCGGCAATCCCGAGTTCCGTATCCTCGCCATAGGACACTGGGGAACCTATAAAAGGCTTGAGACTCTCATGGAGGCCTTTCCGCTGGTATTGCAGCGGGTTCCGCAAGCCAGACTTATCGTTGCAGGAGCGAATCATCACACAAAGGCCGGTTATTGGGAATCCATACGCGATGCTCAGCCATTCGGTTTACCGATTCAGTTTCTGGGGTATGTGCCCGAGGAGGCCATACCGCAGCTCTTCCAGGCTACATCGATTCTGGTTCTGCCCTATGACTCCGCGACGGGATCGAGCGGCCCTGCCCATCAGGCCTGCGAGTACGGGCTTCCAATTGTCTGTGCAGATATTGACGATTTGAGAGAGATGGTTGCGGACGAAGGGATGTCTGTGCGCTTCTACAGAAGAGGCGATGCGGAAGATCTTGCCCAGCGGGTTATTGAGATCCTGGAATCCCCTGCGTTGCAATACGAAATGTCGCATCGCAATTTTACGGCCGGAGTTGAAATGACCATGAGTGCGATTGTCGAAAAATATCTTAGATGGTTCGCCATTCAGAAGCATAAGAGAGCGATGAGAGTTGTGAATTCTCCTAGTGCAACTGGTTTTCGTCAATTCTTCAGTCCGGCAAAAGAGACCTCGCCAAACCATGGACGCCAATCGTCGCTTCATGCAGAACAAGACGAGGAGATGACGGATTGCCGTGAGAGTTGATCGAATTTGGTGCTTGATAGAGCGGTCCCACAAACCTTGCACTTTTTACCCGCCTTCTCGTTGGGTATCAAGCTGTCCGAATGGCGCGCAGGGAAAGAACTTGTGGCTGGCAGCGTTCTTCCAGCTCCCGTATCGCCTCCGCCCTGTGCGCAGACAAGTTCCATTGCAATGTGTGCTCCTATTTGGAGCGACCGTGTGGGACATCGGCCGTCGGCGGCGAGTCCGCACTCAATTCCGTGAGAGTCCCATCGTATGAGCTGGCCAACGAGCAAAAATGCCTGATTGCTTCCGCTTGTGCAAGGAGAATTTGCTGAACCTGCAAAATCCAGCTTGACTCGGTTCCGATACGGTGTATACTCAGTATATTGACATGCACAGTGACATGGTTATTTCGCAATCTGATGGCCGCCCGATGTACCTGCAGATCATGGAACAGGTGAAGCAGCGGGTGGCTGTGGGGGAATGGGGCCCCGGAGACGAGATTCCGTCCATTCGCCAGCTTGCGATGGATTTGCGTGTGAGCGTGATTACCGTCAAACGCGCCTACCTGGAACTGGAGCGCGAAGGCGTCATCTTAACCCAACATGGCAAGGGATCGGTGGTCGCCCCCAACCCCAATCTGAGTCCCCAACTCTATCGCCAAGAGTTATCGGAACACCTCGAACAAGTAGCGCGCCTGGGAGACCTGCTGGGCCTGAGCAGCGAAGAAATTGCTCGCCGTACCAAGGAAGCCTCAAGCCGCTTAAGCGAGGCTCGGCTTACGAAGGAGATTGTATGAATGAGCTTTCCGTCCAGTTTGAAGGTGTGAGCAAGAGATACCCACACTTTTCCCTCGAGAATGTCCACCTTGAACTGCCTGCGGGCAGCATCATGGGTTTTATCGGGGCCAACGGAGCTGGTAAATCGACAACCATCCGCATCCTGATGGGGTTGGTGCATCAGGACGAGGGCTCGGTGCGGGTGCTGGGGCGTTCGATGCCCGATGAACAGGCTGCGGCAAAGATCGATATCGGATTTGTGTCCGAAGATATGCGGCTCTATGGTCCGGCCACGCTGGCCTGGCACATGAACTTCATGCGACCGATCTACCCGCGGTGGGACCAGGCCTACGCCGAGGAACTGGCGCGGCGCTTCGATCTGAAGCTGCAGCAGAAGATCAAGGGTTTGTCGCATGGGCAGCGAGTGAAAGCCGCCATGCTGCTGGCTCTGGCGCGGCGTCCCCGTCTGCTGGTGCTCGACGAACCGACCACCGGGCTCGATCCGGTGGCACGCATGGAAGTGCTGGGCGAACTGATGACCGTGCTGGCCGATGAGGATCGGACAATCTTGTTTTCTTCGCACAACACCCTGGATGTGGAGCAGATTTCCGATCGGATTACTTTCATCGACCGTGGACGAATCATCGACTCCGACGACAAAGAGGTGTTTCTAGACCGCTGGCGAAGGCTACGGCTCGTGCTACCGCCGGATGGAACGGTTCCGCGGCTGCCCGGCGTTGTGGAAGTGGGAGGAAGCGGACGGCTGCCAGTGCTTACTACCAATCGATTCGAGCCGGCCATGGTTTCGGCCTGCAATGACCTGGGCGCCACCGTCCAGGCAGTGGACACAATGACCCTGGAAGAGATTTTCGTCGCCAATGTGCATTGCAGAAGGGAGCGGCTCACAGCATGAACTACTCAATGGTCAAGAGTCTAATTCTCAAGGACTGGTATTTTCACCGCACGGGGATTCTGCTCTCCCTGGCTGGCGGTGCGGTGTCGCTCGCTGTCGTTGCTTTCGGCGGCAAGCCCGGCTTTACCATCGGCCTCATTCTTCTTGTCACCATCATGATCATGATCGGCGCGATGACGGTGATGGGTAACACGCTTGGAGAGCGGGAGAACCAGACCCTCGCCTTTTCGATGAGCCTGCCGATCTCCTACCTTGAGTACACCACGTCCAAGATTGTGGGCAATCTGCTGATCTTTGTTCCGTTCTGGCTGGTCATCGTTGCCGGATGCCTCGGCTTGATCGTGGCCGCCCCGGAAATCCATGGCCTTTTTGCCTTCACTGTCATCATGGCTGTTGAGATCCTCGTAAGCACCTGCTTGATGATCGCGGTCGCCTTGGTCACTGAGTCCAAGGGATGGACGATTTCCGCCATGGTGACAGGCAACCTGGCCCTCAATGTTGTCGGTTACTTGGTCGCTCACATTCCCGGCATCGCCAAAGGAATGTGGGGGACAGCCATCCAGTGGAGCCCTGCAGCTTCCATTTCGCTTGCTACCGAGTTTGCTTTGATCGCGCTGCTGCTCGGCGGGACCTTCTTCATTCAATCCAGAAAAAGGGACTTCATTTGAGGCACTGAAAGCCGCAACCGGCATTTAGACTCCTGCCATCCTCGTGCACATCTGCGGTAGTGCGATTGCCCAGCTGGCAATTCCATCATGGTGGCGTGCCGGCCAGACGAGCTTCGTCAGGCATCCATCGGTGACCGATGTGCACCATTCGAAGAACAGCGTTGTGGAGAAAGCCAGCTCCGTAGGGCCAACGCAATCGGTATTCGGCAACTGCATTGCGAGTGAGGCTGTGGCAGAACATGCTCGAAATCCGGGTGCTCCGTGTTCATGCCCGGGAGGATTTGTATCGACGCGGCTGGGCGAGCTTGCGGGCGATAAGCCTGAAAGCCTGCGGCAAACAACCTATCAAAACAGGAACTTGATTTGCAGCTCCAATCGCCGATTATTGGCGTTCTCCAGAAAGCCCTCCATGTTTGGATTGCCAGCCACCTGATTGGCGTGTCCAAATAGAGAGGAAGAGATGTCGCCAACGATCGGGCCTGGGTTGTTATGGTTGAGCAGATTCCTGGCAGACATCGAAACCGCAACGCCGAAGCGCCGATCCGATGAGGGCGCACCAAACAGTCCGCGCAGTCCTCCTGGAGCCGACATGTTTGCGGCGTTGATTTGCGCACCGCTATCGCCTTTTGCCAAACCTCCGCCCTTCAGCGGACCCAGGCCGATGGTTTTTCCCACGCGGAGATTCACCGTGACCTGTCCAGGCCCCCTGCCAAAGTTGCGCGGCACAATTGTTTCTCCACTTGGTGGGTTCGGATCGAGCAACCCGTAAGACGTTGCGATTATGCCGGGGCCGGCGTTCTCGGCGATGCCTGGCCGGCAGTTAAACAGGGTTGTGCCGTAACGGTCTTCGCCCGTTGTGATGTTAAAGGGCGCGCCGGACTGAAGGATTGCGTAAGGACTGATTCGAATATTTCCGCGCATCTGCAATGAGCCGCCCAACAGAAAGCGATGATGGATGTCCGTAGCGGCCGGGCCGTACTCGCCGCTGCCGTCGTTCGGATTCGCAGGAAATGTTCCTACGCCGTCGGTATTGCTGCGGGCGTGGTTAAACACGTAGTAACCGAATAGAGAGACCTGCTTTGAGGGCTTGGTCCGGACGTTTGCAATCATCTGGTTTTGGTTGTAGAGCCCGGAAGAAGTCATCGTGAATGCCGGCGACACCGTTCCCGCGCCTTCCACATCCGAGAGCAATTGATGACTCCCATGAGAATGTGTATAAGTCAAGGCGAGTGCAGTCGCCCGTGTGACCTGTTGTTCAACGGTAAATGCAGTTTGAAGGATGGACGGCGCTCGCATTCCGGCATCTTGTTTCCACGATACCTGCGGCGCACTGGAATTCGCCCACGAAGCGACTTGCGGAACGGAAGGGAAGAAGCCTGGGGACGGCACTGAGTACTGAGCTTGCACGATGCCGTTGAATCGCCGTGCCGTCAAGACATCGGAGAGTGGGAAGCGGTCATAAAAGATGCCAAAGCCGGCACGTAACACCGTCGTCCTGCCATTCCGGGGACTTCGAGGCGCCCAGGCCAGGCCCACGCGCGGCGCAAAGTCCAGCCGGTCAGCGATATTTGTCTGTAACTCGTGGCGAAGGCCATAGTTGATCGTGAGGTTGGGAGTTACTCTCCATTCGTCGCCCCAGAACAGGCCGGCATCGAATTGACCCGCGGCCAAATGCGGTTGTCCGGTTGTGATCGAGAATTGCGACGGGCCGTATCCCGGAGCACCCAGCAAAGTTTGGCGATATGTGTCGATCGATGTAAAGGTATAGGTCCCGTTGAAGTTGTTCCGCGCGACGCTGTCCTCTTGCGCCTCCCGAAGTCGAACCCCGAAACGCCAGGCGTGCGCACCGCGTATCCACGAAACGTAGTTCTGAAGCTCGTAGTCATTCTGTGTATCGGCGCTCTGTCCAACGGTCGCGCCGCCGCTATTCGATGCACCCAATACCTGGACCAGGGGAGTCGTGCTCGTTGGGTCGGTAGTCATCGCCCAACGGAAGTATTGGAATCGCGTTTCATCGATCCACACCTTGCTCGCGAAAGTGTTGGAAACCTGCGCGGTTTGGAAGCCGTTGGTCAGCAGATATCCGCGCGAGGGAACGTCGAAGCCGCCAATACCCGCGCCATCCACGCTTGCATGAGTGAAGTTGTAACGCAGACTCAGTGTGTCGGCAGACGTAAGTTGATAGTCGACCAGCGGGCTGACAAGGGTGTGACGTTGCGGAGCGAGGGCGACTGTGTTGAACGGTTCCGCCTCCAGCGTTAGAGGATCCAGTTCGATGCCGTTCGAGATGAATCCGTTGTTAACCGCGTGACGTTCCAGATCCATGGTGAAAGAAGTCTTGTGGCCAAGCGGTCCGCCAAAAGAGTTTTCATACTCCTGCAACTGGAGTGGAGCCTTCTTCGCCGAGTAGGGATTTCGTGAATTCCAGATGTCGTTGGCGTAGTTGAATCCGAGCGTTCCCTTCCACTTGCTTGAACCGGGTTTCGTGAAGATCTCGATGCGGCCGTAACCCAACTTGTCATACTCCGGAGCAAAGGGATTCTGATTGATGCGAACTTCGCGAATGGACTCCTTGGCGGGCATCTGTCCGTTACTGAATCCGTCGATGTAGATCGCGCCGCCATTGGGCCCGGCTGCCGGTCCCGCCAATGCCTGCAAATCCGCCTGCAGGTCCTGCGCGTCGTCGCCCAGCGCGTTGAGGTCATCGCCGCTTATGATCACGGATCCCGCATTGGATGCGCTATCGGTGTTGACAGAAGGCGTGTCGCTGGCTCCCACCTTGACCTCTTGCTCAACCTTGACAATGCTTAGTCGCAAATCCAGTGTCACCCGGCCTGCAGTAAGCGCGATAGGCAGCGTCCGCAGCGTGGCGAGTTGTGGCGCGGAGGCTGAAACCTCATACCTTCCAGGCGTCAGCGAACTGAATTCATACGACCCGTCCGCCGCCGTGGCTACATTGAATGTCTTTGATTTCGGCCCCACAAGGGTAACGACAGCGTTTGGCACCGCCGCACCGGTCTGGTCGAGAACGCTGCCGCTAAGAGAGGCTGTCTGCGCGGCCCCAATCACTATAGACCACAGAAGAAATAGGGGCAATAAGGCGATCTTCAACGAATATAACTCCATTCTCAGTGGAGCCGGACCGCGCACATTGCCGGTCCGGCAACCAGTTGAATCATCCCGACTCTGTTCTACTTGGAAGCGAGCATGGTGGCGAGCTCTTCATAGTGGTCCGTTGAGATGAAATCGGCCTTTGCGGCTTTGGCAGCCTTCCAACGCGTCACCGCGGCTTCGTGAGAACCCATGTTGTAGTCCTTGTCCCAGCCCTGGTTCTGTTCCGCCGTGTAGCCGTCCAGACAATAGACTCCGACCAGGTATCCCATCTTGTGACCATAGTCGATAAACGACTTCAAGCGCTTTTCGCTCTCTTCGGTCCAGGGCCCGACTTTCGTCTCGCCGCCCTTCTCGATGAAGGCCCAATCGAGACCGATCCAGCGATGAAAGTTGTCCGCTTTGGCGAGGATCAAGTCGTCGGGGTTGGCCAGAAATTGATTATCGGTCGCCTCGTCCTTGGGCAGTTTGCGTCCGGGATTCGGATCCAGTTTCGGTACGCTTCCGAAAGCCCGGATGTTGCCGCCTACCGGAACCTGGTCATAGAACAGAAGTGTCTTGTTGATGTCGTTTTGCTTGTCCTCGAGTAGAACCAGCATCGGCCTGATCTTGAGGGGCGACACCTTTGTAATGTCGTCGGTCTTCACGGCCGTGGTAAGCCAATCCTGATAGTTGTCGAGCACTTTGGCGATCGCGGCGAGATGCTCCGGGGGATCGTTCTTGATGTCCAGGTAAAGGGTAACCAGCGGCCAGTTGCCTTTGTTGCCTTCCTTGAGGGCCTTTTCCATGATCGGCTTAACCTTGGGGAAGAAGTAGGTCTCGAGAGTCGGATCGTCTCCGCCGACGTTCTTGGCGCCATGGATCATAAGCGACTTGCCGTCAATCCACGACAAATCCTCCTCCACCATGAACGGGTGACCCGAAGCAATTGCCTGATCGATGCGTTCGGTGTATTTGCCGTGGTCAGGGTACGCATTGTGGGCCCACATCAGCGTGCGGGCGCCAGGCGCGACGGGACCCGTTTGGGCGAATGCAACTGTGGCCAGCGCGAGGCTTGCCGCGACTAAGATCTTCTTCATTTGGAGTCTCCCTTGCAAAATCGTTGAAAACATCGATAGTGATGCAGGTTACAAACGTCGTGGCGGCAAAGGCTACCGACACACGCCGGTTTCGTTCGTTGAAAAGTGTCTAGCGCCATTACTTTGGCTACATGGCAAGTGACGAACAGACTTCGCCTGTTCGCGGCTTACACAACGGATTGAAGCACCCACCCCTTAAAAAAACCTAAAGATACGGCAGTGTCACGGGATATTCATCCGACAGTTCTACTATCGCTTTCAAGAACAGGACGGCATCTCATGAGGATTCTGGTAGCGGAAGACAAACCCTCGATGGCCAATTTATTGACTCGGGCGTTGCGCCGGGAAGGCCATTCGGTCCAAGTTGCGTACGACGGTCAGGAAGCTCTTAACCAGGGCCGGTGTGGCGATAACGACGTCATTCTTCTTGACCTTATGCTGCCTCGCGTGGATGGCTTCACTGTCATTCGGACTCTGCGCGCTGAGAATCTGAGTACTCCGACGCTCATCCTCAGCGCCCGCGACGCCATGAGCGATATCGTGCTTGGCCTGGACGCAGGCGCCGACGACTATCTGACAAAACCATTCGCGCTCGACGTCCTTTTCGCCCGCATTCGCGCCCTCTCCCGCAGGCTTCCCGTCAGTACCGCGGCGAACCTCGTCTTCCAGGACATCGTACTCAACACGAACACTCGCTCCCTGCATCGCAACGGGCGCGTCAGCGCGCTGACGCGCACCGAATTTGCGCTGATGGACCTGCTCATGCGGCGGGCCGGCTCAATCGTAACGCACGATGCGCTCATCGAAGCCGGTTGGGGCTTGGGCGCAGAGGTGAACGAAGGGACGCTGTACGTATTTATCCGCATGCTTCGCGCAAAAATCGGAGAGATACAGCTACTGAGAACAGTTCGCAGCGTCGGTTACGCTTTACGCGCATGAGACTCAATCTCTCCATCTCGCTTAGGCTCACGCTCTGGTTCTCCGCGATCTTTCTCTGTGGATTCATAGTCTTTGGTGCGTTTATCTTCTCCGACCTTTCCGCATCTCTGGGGGGAGGCAAGGACAGAACATTGAGTCGACGCGCCGAGCGCATGGTGGAACTGCTCAAACATGAAGAAGGCGACCCGGACCCACTGCTGCAAACCAAGTACCGTGAATTCGTGGAAGCGACCCCCGAGGGCTGGATGATTCAGGTGTTCGCCCCTGCCGGGAAACGCCTGCTACCCGAGGCTGGCGCAGAAGCAACTCAGTTTCCCTGGCCCAAGGTTCCCGTCACGCTCAACGAGTACCGTTCCGACGTTTGGATCGGTGCACATCCTTACCGCGTGTACGTTCGTTCGGCCACGTTGAATGGAGCGCCAGTTCGTATCTGGGTCGCCGGTTCTCTGATGGACAACGTAAGCCTGCTAGCCAGACTCGCCGAGATCATCGAGCGATCCATCCCTGTCATGCTCTTGATCTCAGCTCTGGCGGGCTACTTCATTAGCCGCCGCGCTCTCAAGCAGGTGGCTCGCATTACGGAGTCTGTCCGCTCCATTACCATCGGAAATCTCGCGGCTCGCCTTCCCGTATCATCCACCGGCGATGAGTTGGCCCAGTTGTCCGACACGTGCAACGAGATGTTGAGCCGCCTGGATGAGGCCGTCAAGCGCATCAACCAATTCACCGCGGACGCGTCTCATGAACTGCGAAGTCCTATCTCGTTCATTCGCACAACCAGCGAGTTTGCACTGGGTATGCCGGGCTTGAGTGCGGAGACTGTGGAGGCCTTCGAGAACATCGTGAGTGAAACCGAACACTCTTCGCGCCTGCTTGAAGACATGCTTCTGCTGGCGCGATCCGACGCCGGGAGCGCTCAACTCGTGTGCGAACAGGTCTATATGGTCGAGATCGTTCAAGAAGTGGTTGCACGGATGCGTGTGCTGGCTAAAGAAAAGCACCTGAATCTTGTCGAACGATTTCCGGAAGCAGACCTGCAATTGTTCGGGGATCCCCTGTTGCTTCGCCGTCTTGTATGGATACTGGTTGACAATGCGATCAAGTACACGCCTCGCAATGGCCGCATCGAGGTCGCACTTGTTCGCCATGGGCAGCGGGCCCTGTTTACGGTTTCCGACACCGGCATCGGTGTCCCGGAACCCCTGCTCCCCCGCATCTTCGACCGCTTCTTTCGTGTCGACGCTTCGCGCGGCGAGCAGGAGGGCAGCGGACTCGGATTGGCCATTGGCAAATGGATCGCAGATGCCCATCGGGCAACGATCACCGCGCGCAGTCTTGACAACGCAGGAACCACTTTTGAAGTTGCGTTCCCTTTGAGCGGTTTGCATATGACCGCATAGACTCGCGCGCCAACTCACCCCTGAAATGAGTCGAGCGATCAACTAATCTGCCGGCCGCTTCATGCCGAAGGATTCTCAGTTCGCGGTGTTCTCCGTTTTCATTTGAGGCACTGGGTGAATGCATCGCAATGCAATCGAGCCGGCGGGCGCCGCTTTATCGTTCGATTAAAATCCGCCCAGGGGGCCGCATCTTTAGGTTGTTTTTAGAGACGGTTGTTCTAATTTATCTATCTCAATTCAGCGCGATCTGAAACGATTGCGCTGTCCTATTGAGTCACTGTGGGCATCGCTCGCGATGCGCCGACTTGCTTGTTCGAGCTCAAGCAAGATGCGAAGAGCCTTTCGGCGCCAGCGGAGATACCCGATACCAGAAATTCTCGACTCAATTGAAACTGGAGGCATTCATGCGCCCTTTTGTCGTACTACTTGCCATCTTGCTGGCAGCGCTTTCGCTGACGGCACAAACGGATCGGGCAACTCTGACAGGTGTTGTTATGGATCCGGCACAAAGAGTCGTAACGGGGGCGAAGGTCACCCTGAAGGCCCCGGCAACCGGCATCCAGCGCGTCGTCAATACCAACGCGGCTGGCGCATACACCTTGAGTGCATTACCGTTGGGTCAATACACCGCCTCGGTTACTGCGGCCGGTTTCGACACTGAAGAGATCGAGATATTCACGCTGGAGGTTGGCGAGACACGCACCCTCAATGTGACTCTGCGCGTCGCCGCCGCGCACGCGGAGATTTCGGTTGTCGCCGCTGCACCCGATCTGAACCTGAGTTCGGCGGCGATCGGCGGAGTCATCAATGGCAATCAGACGGAAGACCTTCCGGTGAATGGCCGTTATTGGGTCGTCTTGGAATCCCTGATTCCGGGCGCCCTAAGTTCCGGCAGCGGTACCGAAGACACCATTCGTTTCAACGGCATGTCACAGGAAGACAACAACTTCAGGCTGGACGGAGTTGACTCCACGGGCATCAACCACCAATTCATGAAGCAACCCTTGATCGTCCAGGTTCCAATGGAGTCCATCGCCGAGTTCCGGGGAAGCAGCTCCCTCTATAGCGCAGACACCGGCGGCATGGCCGGAGGCCAAGTGAGCATGGCCTCCAAGAGCGGTGGAAACGACTTTCACGGATCCTTCTACGAGTACCTGAGAAACAGCTTCTTCGACGCGAGATACTTTTCCTCCGCAAGCATTTCCCCCTTCAAGCTGAATAACTTTGGCTTAAGTTCAGGAGGCCGTATCTTTCGCGACAAGCTGTTCTACTTCGCCAACTACGAGGGTGTGAGGGAAGCATTCTCTACACTGGTCAGCAGCTATGTACCCACCAATGCATATAGGGCTCAGGTAGCTGCGAAGTCGCCCGCGCTTGCCGCATTCGTGAACGCGTTCCCACAGGGATCCCAGACAACCAGCGATCCCAATGCGATGCTTTGGGTAACCAGCCTGCCTAGCCCGACAAACGAAGACGGCGGTCTGGCTCGCGTCGATTACGTCGTCAATGCGAAGACTTCAATCTCCGCGCGATTCAATACCGACTCCTACACCAATACCGCTCCCGGTCTTGCCGAAGCCACGATCACCACAGTGGCCAGCCCAAACGCCGTCGTCGATGTGGCATATCGATTGTCGCCGTCGATTCTTAACGATGCCAAGATTGGCTACAATAACGACGAATACCAGGATGTAGGCCAGGGCGCAACAACTATTTACACGCTTTCGATTTCACCCAATTTCAGCTATACACTGGGCGACCATTCCTTTCGCCATGACAATTCCTTCAGTTTCCTGGACGACGCCAGTTTCTATCACGGGCGCCACACCGTCAAGGCCGGCATCGAGATCCGTCACCTGCAGGAAAACAAGCTTCACCCGCTTGTGGAACAGAGCCTGAGCTACATCAGCGAAGCGAACTTCATCAACAACGTGCTGGACTCTTACACCTACAAGCCGGCGGGCGTGGAGACGGCGGCTCGCATGACGACCTATTTCGGCTATGTTCTGGACGAATTCAAACTTCTCCCGAACCTCACCGTAAATGCAGGCCTGCGCTATGAATACTACGGCGTCGACTACGAAAAGAACCCCTCGCTCGGACAGGTATTCGACCCGTTCACCTGCGGCCTTCAATTCTGTCCCACGGGAGCGCCATTCTACAATCCCGATACGCTCGACTTTGAACCGCGCGTAAGCATTGGGTGGGCTCCCAAAGCGCTGCAGGGCAAGACTGCCATTCGCCTCGGCTTTGGCTCGAACTTCGATGATGGGCAGTTCGGAGGTCTCTATGCCTTGCAGACCCAGATCGGCCAGTCCTACGGCCTGACCCAGGCAAATACAAAGGGATTAAGTTACCCGGTAACGCCCTATCTTGGAGCGGCGAAATCCAACATCAGTTACTCAGCGTCGGACCAGAATCGCAAGGATCTGGGCGTAAACCAGTGGACACTATCCATCCAAAACGAGCTTATCCGCAACACCTACCTCACCGCTTCCTATGTCGGTAGCAAGGGAACTCACCTTTTTCGCAAAGGCCTGTCGCTGAATGGCATCAACCCGGCCACCGGCCTGCGCCCCTA
>Ga0181520_10010219_pt1 | contig 12650 bp, 7 predicted proteins | sample PEATcosm2014_Bin_29_FD_132451 | JGI IMG/M metagenome (GOLD analysis project Ga0181520, IMG submission 132451) | Peatland microbial communities from MTU Mesocosm Facility, Houghton, MI, USA - PEATcosm2014_Bin02_30_metaG | ecosystem: Environmental > Terrestrial > Soil > Wetlands > Peat | place...
GAAAAGACGTACGGTTTTAGTGTGAGGTGTGTCAGGAATAATTAACAAATCCTGATCAATCCCGGTGCTTAGTTTTTTACACAGCGAACTGAAAACCCGATGTTCTTGGCGCCACCTTTTCTGAATATTGCATTGGAGTTATAGACCAAATAAACATGGTAGCCATCCGTAGATGAAGCTGCAGTTGAGCTCCATATCCACACGTATTCACCATTTAGGTAAAAGAAACCATTCGAGTAACGACTGCCTGAGGGGACTCCCGTGAATCCGGTACTGTTAGTTGCCCCGGTATTTGGTGACCACCAATGTGTTGTGCCGGCTTCCTTTAATTTGCCGCCGGCCGTGGTACTGTCGGCCAGATAGGTAATTAATGTCAGCCATTCTGCATAGGTAGGCACATGCCAGCCGGTGGGTGCTAATTTACCCGTGTTTACAGCGTACCAATTGTACAATGCCCCATATGGATTCTTATAGGTCGATTCATCATTGTTGTACCAGCAATAGGCGGCCGTAGAATCGGTTGACCATGCTGTGACATCTGTTACAAGAGGTATGGATGTACCATCATTGTATTTCGTGGTTTTCAGGTTTGCAGCCATCCAGGTTTGTGTGCCAATGACCACGGTAGGATAAACGTTGCCGTCAGCATCGGTCACGGTAGGGCCTGATGTCGGATTGCTGCTACTGGTGCTGCTACTTTTCTTGCAACTGTAACATAAGATCATTACACATCCCAGTATCATCAATGGGTAAATCAATTTTCCTCTTTTTTTCATGTCAGTTTGGTTTTTAATGAAGTTAATAATTTTGAGTTCTATGTTTCTGAAGTATTCATCGGGTACAAATTTACAAGTATCCATTTTATTTACAAGTGATATATTATTATTGTAAAATTAATCATCAGAACCCCACCCCCGGTTTTTATAGTTTAATAACACGTTTCGTCAGCACAAATGTTCCGCACGTATTGGAAGCTTTCAGTTGAAGCACATACTCGCCGGATTGGAATTTATCGCCAGTACTTAACTCAATTTCATTTTTCCCGGAAGGTAAATCATTCTTATAAATTTTTTCTATGATTTTCCCGGTCATGTCAAGGAGTGATAATTCAATATCTGACTTCAGATGTAAATCGAAAAATACCGTGGTAGTGTTATTAAATGGATCAGGGAAGTTCAGAAATTCAGTAATCATTGCCATGGAATTAATCTCATTAACACCGTTTGTTCCTACGGGTACCAGATACCCGCCATTTACGAGGTTATATATTAAACCGCCAAGACCCGGATTAGTTGAGGGCGTATAAAATACATCATTCCCATTTCCGGTAATGTTCGATACAGAGGTTCCGGAAATGCATGGATCAGTTATCAATCCATTGATATAAGAAGTCGATGTTACCGTCCATGTACTGTTGCAGTCCATCGTCAATGTTACTGATTTCGCAGTGTTTGAATGATTAATAGCGCCGGTAAATGCAGATGAGGTTTGCAAAGTTATAAAGAGCTTGCTATAGATATCTGCATGGATCAGCCCCGACATAATTTGATGCTTAGCTGTTAAGTGCGTAAGCCCTCCGCTATCGGCAGATCCCTGGCCCCAGCTTCCTTTGATACATCTGATCAACGTATCGCAGCTATTTATTAGAGTTACACTATCCAATGTAATGATCGCCGTGGAGTTTGTATTATAAAACATCCCGCCAGCTGTCCCGGTATAAGTAAATGATCCTCCGGTCATTGTTAAATAGCCAAGAGTTCCTGATGCATCCCCCGACATGCTTTGATAGATCATAGAACCCCATTTATTAAAATTGGCATTGACCGAGCAATTGTTCAGGAAAATATAATTTGCACCTTCTATGACCATGGATTCTGCACCGTTTGCAGTCAATGTAGCGTTGTTACAGGTTATGTTTCCTGTAGAATAGATTGCGGCTGAATTACTTCCGCCTGATGTGTATGTTCCGCCGGTTACGGTTATTGTACCGCCGCCCCTGTCTGTTGCTATGGTACTTGAGCTTCCACCCGAAGTTACTGCCGTATCGTTCGTAACCGTTATTGTTCCACCTCCGGCGCACATAATAGCATGGGCACCTCCTCCGGTTTGTGTTAATACATCAGATGAAGAGATAATAGTTGCAGCACCATAGGCATAGATACCATTAGCGCCACTTCCGCTTGAAGTGATTGTATTATTGGATGAATTAATGACTGCAGTTCCGTTGTTTATTGTCGCAAGCATGACTGCATTCAGCCCGTAAAAGCTACTACTATCCGATGAAGTAGTATTTCCTGTCGACGAAACAGAAGAAGTGGAAAGATTAAATGTACCTCCGGCAACTTTTACTGCCGATACATCGTTCGTTGATGATTGATAAGTTTTTCCTGATTGGGTAACATTACCACTGTTCTGGTAGTAAGTCTGGGCATGAACAGCGACGAACGAATTAATCACTGTTAACATCGCCAGCGAGCAGGCTTTAGTAAAATTCTTAAGGTTTGTTTTCATCTTATAGCCGACAGTGTTTATCGTGCTGTCTCCGCACTTTTAGAGTAATACACGCTTATAATCAAAAAGGAGCGAAGAAGCAAAATAATATGGATGATATTCATATCGCTTCTAAGCCCCTTAATGATTCATTGACCACAAAACCCCCTTTGATTTTCACAAACCGGTTTACCATCCGCTTTTAGCCTGACATAATGGATAGCAGATTTCGATTTGTTTTTTAATATAATCCTGTTTTTATGAATGGTTGCCTTGGTGAAGGAGAATCTAACAGAAAAAATATTGTTAACAGGTAATACGACAATGTTCAGATATATCGAAAAGATCCGAGAAAAGAACGAAATGAATGATAAACCTAACCAGATCAGCTATTTATCGATCACAATTTTCCGAGATACACATTGGTGGCTGGTACGGAAGATCACAATGTAGATGCCATCAGGCAGATCCTGAAGATCCACCGGTACTTCAAGACTGCTTATTATATTCAGATAAGGAAGGTCAAAGACTTTTACCCCCATCATGTTGAATACCTCCAGGCTGCAATTATCCTGACATTCGCACTGAATGAGTGTTGTGAACTTTCCGTTATTCGGGTTCGGGTAAATGGTAAAAGCTGCGGCCACATGGTTAGTATCTATTCCCGACTCAACCTCTTGGCATGTGATTGCCGTAACATTAAGTGTCGTAGATACTAACGCTCTGCAACCAGCGGGTGTAGTGTAATTCACCGTCACTGTTTTGGCTCCAGGCAAAAGCCATTTAACAGCGATCTGATGAGTGGTAAATCCTGAATAGATTACACCACCTGAACCACCAAGCGTCCAGGAATAATTGGTCATTCCTGTTTCCGTTGTATAAGAAATTTCCGTTCCGACACAAGGAGTTGTGGGTCCAGTAATCGTAGGCACGGGGAGTGCATTCACGGTCACTGTTTTCACAGTTGGATTCGCAACAGGGCATCCGGAAGGTACGGTATAGGTCACAGAAATAGTATTTGCCCCTGCCGTAGTCCAATGTACATTTACTTGCATCGATCCCTGGCCGGATGTAATAGTTCCACCAGACGAAACGGCCCAGATATAATGGGTCATACCTGCAGTTGTGCTATAGGTGGCAGATGTATTGGCGCACAGGGTGAAGGTACCAGTTATTGGTGGAACAGGCGCCGATGTCACTGTTACATTGTATTGGGCAGGTGAGGGGGAACTGCACCCGCCACCATTTGAATAATTAACCCTGACCCATTGTGACCCTGAAACCGGCCAGATAACAGTAACAACGTTGGTGCCTGCACCGGCAGTAATGGTACCACCGGCTGATACGGTCCATGCGTAGCTGGTCATCCCGGACTGTGTTGTATAAACGTTTCCTGAAGATCCCTGGCAAACAGTGGTTGGTCCTGTGATCGTGGGAGTCATCAGTTGGCTTACTGTAATGTTGAATTGAGTATATGTCGCTGCACTGCATCCTGTCGGATCTGTATAGATGACCCTGACCCAATCTGATCCCACAGTCATCCATTCTATCGTGATGGTATTGCTGGTAGTGGTTCCTCCTGCTACGATGGTTGCCCCTCCGGAAGTTGTCCAGGTATAATTGGTCTTACCGGATTCAGTGGTATAAGTACCGGCAACACCTGGACAAAGTCCGCCGCTTCCAGTGATGGTTGGAACCGGTAATGCATTAACCGTAACATTTACCATCACAGGTGATGCCGCATTGCACCCACTGGAGTTAGCGTAATTGACTGAAACGTGCTGGGCTCCTCCTGAGGTCCATGTTACCGTAACGGTATTACTGGTCGATGTTCCCCCTGCGGTGATTGTGCCCCCGGATGAAACAATCCAGGTATAATTGCTCATACCTGTCTGTGTCGTATATACATTACCGGCAGTTCCTGCACACATTGAGGTAGGACCTGTAAAAGTCGGCTGCGGCAAGTTGTTTATAGTAACCTGGGCAGCAGCCGGAGAAGTGGCTCTGCAACCGGATAAATTCGTATAATTTACCGTTACTGATTGTGCGCCAGAAGTGTTCCATGTTACCGTGACAGTATTACTGGACGATGTTCCGCCTGCGGTTATCGTGCCACCTAATGAAACATTCCAGGTATAATTGGTCATACCAGTCTGTGTCGTGTATACATTACCGGGAGTTCCAGCACATATTGTTGTTGGTCCTGTAAGGGTCGGAAGCGGCAAAGGGCTAATGGTGACCTGGTAAGTAGCCGGAGAAGTAGCTGTACAGCCGAATGAATTCGTATAATTTACTGTTATTGAGTTGCTTCCTGCCGTATTCCAGGTAACCGTAACGGTATTGCTTGTGGAAGTGCCACCGGCAGTGATAGTCCCGCCCAATGTTACCCCCCAGATATAGCTTGACATTCCTGCCTGGGTAGTATAAACAACCCCGGTAGTTCCCACGCATAAATTATTATTCCCTGTGATAGTCGGCACAGGCAAAGGATTAACAGTTACTGGATAGATTGTGGCATTTGCAGCACTGCAGCCATAACTGTTCTTGTAATTGACACTCACCCATTGTGAGCCGGCTGAATTCCACTTAACTGTAACCGTATTGCTGGAAGTTGTTCCACCGGCAGTAATGATTCCGCCTGAAGAAACATTCCACAGGTAATTAGTCATACTGTTTTGTGTTGTATAACATTTCCGGAACAGTTCGCACAAACAGATGCCGGGCCGGTAATCGTGGGGGAGGGTAGAGTCCCAGCGGTAACCTGGCCGTTCACATAATAAGTTGACGTAGGGTTGTCAAATAAGGGGCTTCTCTGGGAATCGAAGTAACGGCAATCCCAACCTAAATCATCAACGTTGTCGAAAGAGAGGACAGGACTTCCTGAGATATAAGTGAAATGAAGATCTGCAATTAATCCCCCCGAAGTGATCGTCTTGGCTGAAGTTCCCTGCCATTGAAGCATAAGCTTATGGGTGGTGCCTGATACAAGTGAATCCGCCACCGTAAGTCCTGAAAGAACAGGGTTCGTGTTGCTGAACGAGGTATAGGTCAGCATGGAAACGTCGTAATTAAGGCGTAATGATAAACCTGTAATATTGGTGAAATTAGTTACTGTCAATGGGATAGTGATCGAGGTATTGGGACAACCCGTAACCGAGCCGGCGGTGGTCACTGGTGCTGCAGGTTCATTTGCTGCATAGGCGAGAATACAAAGGTTGAATGGATACGACGTACTGCTCCCGATCGGAGTCCATGTATTTCCATCCGGGCTGATCCAACCCACGCCAGACATGATGACTGCCCCTGAAGACCAATCATCCACGACCGCTTCAACCGGGATAGGAGTATTGTAGCCAGGTGTATAGTACTTTGCCTTGATGTAAAATGAATTGCCAACAGGTATGTTCAATGGGGTAGGAAGATCCCAGGAATAGAAACCGTTCATAGGTGTCGGTATGTTTGTTATGGAATCGAGGAGACCAGAAAATGTGGATCCATTGAAATTACTATACACCGAAAGATCCATGGTCCCGTTGCCGGAAGCGACCCAGGAAGAAATCCTGATCACAGGGTACGTGGAAGTACTGATATATTTTTCCACAGCATAAGCAACAGGGGAGTTAAAACCGGTATCTACACATTCCCCAAGAGGGGCATAATTGTACTGTGCGAAGGTTGTACTCATCCTGTGCCTGTTGGGATAATAGCTGGCTTCGCTGTTAATTTGGGAATCGTTGTAGGAAATATAAAAATACCCGTTATCTCCCCACCCTGTACCCCAGCTATTCTTAATGAGCCATGCTCCCTGGCCGCCGGCAGTGGTTATCGTATCATTCCAGCCTGCGACGGTCACAGCATGGTTTGAGCTATTGGTCCCGCTGTAATAATAGGTGTTATTATTGCTATTATAATAAGAGCCGTCATAATAAAAAGCCGTATATGTAGCACCATAAGTCATCAGGGTTTGTTTGATCAGGTTCTCGTCGTTTGGCAGGAAGCGTTCATCAAATTCAAAAGAGGTCTGGGTGTTGCCGAGGTTAAGGCATGGTTGAGCGGTATCTATATAAGGATCCTGGCTATCAAGATAGTCTCCGGAAAACCGCGTTAAATAAGAGACCGACATCCAGCTATTGCCTCCGTCACAAGGCCCCAGGTCGAAACCGGCACAATTCTTCAGGTTGTTCTCGGAGAGATCGTAATCAGTAAATCCCATTTCTTTCCACCGGGATTCCATGGATCCATAGGTGGCAAAAGTCCAGCAGGAACCGCAGCCCCCCTGGTCTTTAACGGAAGTCATCATGCCAGGGGTCCGCAGGTCGTAAACAGAAGGAAAGCTACCTGATAATATCAGCGGATGATGATACTGTGCAGGTGAAGGGTAATTCCGTTTCGGTGAAGGCACTAAGCCAAGGTAATGACCCTGTGCGTCGGTTTGGCTTATTTTCCCGGCACGCAGATCCTTCATGTACTTGGTAAATGCAGGATTTAATGATGATTGGCCAAAGGATAAAAACGAAATGCAAAGGACAAACAGAAGAGTAAATATTTTTTTCATAGGACTATGAATGTAATGACACCACGAAGTTATGACAGTTTTTAATATCATTGTAAGGCGATGCAAAATATTTTGGGATCATTTCCCGTCCAATGAATGGCAGATCTCGCGGTTCACCTTACTTATCCTGGCAGAATCCATCTTTATTACTTTGCGGTCGTAGGTCATCATGCCGTTGACTTCGCTTTCGACGTCGGTAGTTTGGGTGTATATGGCAGCCGAGAATCCACGGTTGATCAGGTCTTTTAATTTTGCGGCCAGGTCAAGATAAGCTTGGGTCACCTCGTCGGCGGTCTTGTATTTTACATAGCCCCAGTTGCGGTCCTTGTCCCAGAGGTGGTTTTCGACGGCAAGGCCGAGGCCGCCGAATTCACCGAGAACTGTTGCCCTGTTGCCGTCGTATAAGGTCATACAGGGATCGGGATAATGATGGATGTCAAATATATCGCCGACGGGGTAGAAATTTCCACCGCTTGCCGGGTTGACCAGCCGCGTCGGGTCATAACTCTTTATCCATTGGGCGATCTCGACGGTCTTGAACTGCCCCCACGATTCATTGAATAGGATCCAGGTAACGACACACGGATTCGATTTCAGAAAGTCGATCATACTTCTCAATTCAGTCCTGTATTCCTCATCTGATTCGGGCGATCTTACGGCTTCTTTACCATTGAAGTATTGGTCGGTTTGCCATTCAGGACCCTCATCGCCGCTTGGCATATCCTGCCAGACAAGAATTCCCTCGTGGTCGCAATGATAATACCACCGCTGGGGCTCGACCTTCACATGCTTGCGGATGAGGTTGAAACCGAGCTCTTTGGTAACGACGATGTCCGATCTCAACGCTTCATCCGTTGGGGCGGTATAGAGACCATCGGGCCACCAGCCCTGGTCGAGCAGGCCGAAGGGAAAACAATTCCTGTTGTTGAGCTGTATCCTCACCACCCCGGAAGCATCCCGGAGGGTGGATATCTTACGCATTCCGAAATAGCTTTTGACGATTTCTACCGGTTTCCCGTTCAATAGCAGGGTAGCCTCGAGATCATATAAAAAAGGTGATTCGGGGCTCCACAGCCGGGGCGAGTGGATACCCACCAGGCACTCCTCTCCCGGATAGGCTCTTGCGATGCCGATTTCCTTGCCGTTTTCCAGCACTTTTACTTCTATTAACCCGTTGGGCATTTTCTGATTGACATTAGCCAGTATCGAAACTGAGCCCTGGTCGATATCGGGAACCGAAGTGATGCCGGTGATATAATCTTCGCTTACCGGTTCCAGCCACACTGTTTGCCATATACCTGTTACCGAGGTGTACCATATACCCCCGGGTTTTGTCACCTGTTTACCCCTGGGCTGAGATCCATTATCGGCAGGATCCCACACTCGGACGATGATTTTCTGTTCTCGGCCCGCCACCCGCACTGGTGTAATATCGAAACTGAAGGGGGTATATCCACCCTTATGTGAACCTATTTTAATATTGTTGATCCACACGTCGGTTTTCCAGTCAACTGCCCCGAAGTTCAGGATGATCTGTTTTTTTTTCCAGGATGATGGAATGGTGAACGAGCGTGAGTACCAAAGCTCATTCTTTTCACCTATCGGACGCTGCACTCCCGAGAGGCTTGATTCGACAGGGTAAGGGACGAGTATCTTTCCCTCAAATTTTACGGGCACAGGCCCTCCTTTTGGAAGGATGGCATAATCCCAGAGACCGTTAAGACTTTGCCATTGCTCGCGTACAAGCATCGGGCGAGGGTACTCGGGCAATGGATTTAAGGGATCAACCTTGTCGGCCCAGGCTGTTCTGATCCTGTCGCCTGCCGGCTTCCATTGCTGGCATGGACTTATTAATCCTGTAAAAAGCAGTATTATGATCAGCAGATATCGGTTCATGAAATTTGAAATCAGATCGAAATTCAGACGTCGTTGATCGATATTCGATTGTTCAATAAACCAGTCAGAGGGAGATCAATTAGACCGGTTTGTCTGCTTGATGAATTTCTTTACTTCGACTGACCTGTTATTGGTCAGGCGGACAAAATAAACTCCGTCAGTCAGGCCTGATATGTCCACTCGTGTTTTCAGATCTGTAATTTGCCGCATCATTAGCTGCTGACCACGGATATCGACTATTGACAGGCTGGTTTCATTTTGTAAACCGGATAATTCTACCGTTATTTTATCTGTTGCAGGATCAGGATAAACTGACAATCTTAATTCTGTTATGTTATTAATCCCGGTGGTGTTGAGCGTATCAAATTTCATGACCGATGCATGATCCGAATTACCTTCATCCTTATATCCCACATAAGGGGTGGTACCATTCGGGCTAAAGGCCAAACTTGTATAATCAACAGCACCTGCTGAGAACCCCGAATCTCCGACATTCACCCAGGAGGTACCGGAAAATTTCATGACAGTTGCCTTTTCAGAATTTGCAAAATCCCTGTATGCTACATAAGGTATTCCGCGGTAATTGAAGGCAAGACTCTCATACCAGGCTTCTCCTGCCGAGAATCCAGCAGTTCCAACAATCTTCCAGCTAGTGTCATATCTCATAACTGTCACTTTTTGTGAATTTGCCATATCCTCAAATGCTATATAAGCCTTTCCAGCCTGACTGAAAACTAAATCGGTAAATAAGGCGGTGCCTGGCGTGAAAGCTGCTGAACCAAAATTTACCCAGGCTGTATCGTTAAAGGTCATGACGCTTGCTTTTCCTCCGTTACCTAAATCCTGAAATCCTACATAAGGCTCACCAGAGGGTCCGAAGGCCATGGAGACATAATATGCTGCGCCTTGGGAGAAACCTGTTTTTCCAACGTCTACCCAACTTGTATCATTAAACATCATGACAGTTGCTTTTTTATTTTTTGCAGTATCAGAATAAGCAACATAAGGTTGTCCTGCAGGACTGAAGGCCAGGCTTGTATATTGAACAGCATTCGTTGAAAAGCCTTGCTTTCCAATAGTATCCCAGTTCGTGCCATCGAATCCCATCAGAGTGGCCTTTCTTGAATGCGACCAATCCTCAAATGCTACATAAGGATTACCTAAAGTGTCGAAAGCAAGACTTGTCCAGGCTGCAGGTCCACCTGAAAAACCGGCTGACCCGACATTTACCCAATTGGGAGATACAAATTTCTCAACAGTCACTTTATTTCCATATCCACCGTCACTAAAAGCAATGTATGCATTACCGTCATGTGGGTTAAAGGCAAGGCTCGTATAATTAACGGTCCCCGGGGTGAATGCCGGATATCCAACGTATTGCCATGCAATCACTAACGGAGTGTCTTTAATCCATGGTTGCTGAGCACAAACAACCACCGGATATATGAAGATCAGGAGGCAGAACAGTTTTTTCATATCAAGCTGGTTTTAATTTGATTAACTATTACTTTAGAGGTTATTGATGATTCTCTTATGGTGCACAAAAGTACAAAATTTTCTTTGCGATAACGCAGTGTATTGAGTATTAGGTTTGGGTTTTGGGTTTCGGGTGTAGGAATAATCGGATATTGAACAAAGATTTTTGAAGTAAGATTGGAATTCAGAATTACTAAAGGCAGCAGGGAGATTCTCCCAAGAGGGAGGGGGTGTTAATGATGTGCTAAGCGCGAAATATTTTACACCTCACAATTCACTTGGATTATTTTAAAAAAATTAATTTGAAAAAGAAGATAAGTCTGAAACAATTTTGTATTTTTATGCATTAGTTTTTACTTTGATAACACAGGTAGCTGCTGTTTTCTGGTTTGATTAAAATCTTGATTGAGAGAATTGAGTTTTTGATTCTGTTATTGATTATAGATCAACTTATAATATCCTTCTATTTATTCTATAACAATCAAACAAGATAAACAATATGAAAAAGTTTTTACTTTTTTGTGGTGCTTTTCTTATGATCAGCAACACGTTATTTACTCAGACTGTTGGATTTCGCCAGGTTTCTGAGGAAGATAAAAACAACTTTCCTAATTATTCTCCTTCGATTCCTCTTCTCACTCCATTATGTGGATCCTATAATGTAGGAGCTGGACAAACGTACACTACCCTTACGGCTGCTGTCAATGATCTGAATTCGAAAGGGATCTCCTGTGCGGTCACATTTATTTTAACGGATAATACCTACCCTTCCGAAACATTTCCTATTTCAATAGGAACGATTACAGGGTCGAGCTATACGAATACTGTCACCATTAAACCCGCTACGGGGAAAACTCCCCTTATTTCAGGATCTTCGGCATCTGCTATTCTGATGCTTAACGGATGTGATTACATTATTATCGACGGCTCGAACAGCGGAGGAACCGACAGAAGCCTGACATGGGCAAATACCAGTACTGCTGCCAATACTTATTCTATTGAAATTATAAATCCCGGCACAGCAGCTTCAAGCAATGATATTATAAAAAATTGCCAGATCAAGGCAAGCAGTCAGGTGACAAAAAACACTTACGGTATTTTCCTGGATAATACCTATGGAGGATATGACAGTATCTCTATTATAAATAACGCAATTTACAGCGCAAGGATCGGAATTCAGTTTCAGGGTTTAGCAGGTGCGGTTGTCACTCATGGGCAGATCCTCAACAACACTATCGGTTCGACTACTGATGCCCAGGCTATTCAGTACCGGGGCATCTTTTTGAGACAGTCTAATACCACTATCATTCAGGGCAATGAGATCATGGGAGCGGCAGCAGGCAATGCCAATACTACCCAGGCAGGTATCTGGATCGGGGCAGCTTCACCCAATACCAAAATGCGGCAGAATAATATTCATGACTGGTATTACACTGGTACAGGTGGTTATGCGAATTACGGTATATATTACGGGGACGGAGCAGGTTCTGCAACGGAGATATCAAACAATACCATAACTAATATCAAGGCAGATGGAAATAATGCTACACAGGATGGGCTGATCGCGGGGATTTATCTGGAAAACGGCGGAGGTATAACCATCCTTTATAATTCCATATGGCTCACCGGCGCAACCTTGCAACCTACATACAACGGTTGGAGCGCTTGTCTTTCCATCTATTCCGGGATCACCGGATTAAATATCCGGGATAATATTTTTAAAAATTCCATGACCTTGGCTTCAGGAACGACCGGGAATACCTATGCTGTTTATTGTGCTTCTGCGAACACTGCATTTACAGCAATAAACTTTAATGATTACTATGATGACGGGGTTAATCCCAACATCGGGTATCTTGGAGGTAATCAATCCACACTTGCAGCCTGGCAGACAGCAACAGGTCAGGATGCCAACTCCCTGAATATTGATCCTATGTTTACCGGGCCAAATGATCTTCATACGACCGCTCCAGGACTTGCAAAAGCCGGGGTTTATGTTGCACTTGTAACGATTGATATTACCGGGGCGGGCCGGACAAATCCTCCTGATATCGGCGCTTATCAGTTCTCTGCCAACCCAACAGCCACTTCAACTGCTGCAGCAGGAATAACAAGTACGACGGCTACGTTAAACGGAAGTATTACCGCTAACAATGCCACGGTTGTCACTGGTTATGATTATGGATTAACAACCGCATACGGAACTTCCATCGCCGGCGTTCCGGCAAGTATC
>Ga0181520_10010222_pt1 | contig 12647 bp, 15 predicted proteins | sample PEATcosm2014_Bin_29_FD_132451 | JGI IMG/M metagenome (GOLD analysis project Ga0181520, IMG submission 132451) | Peatland microbial communities from MTU Mesocosm Facility, Houghton, MI, USA - PEATcosm2014_Bin02_30_metaG | ecosystem: Environmental > Terrestrial > Soil > Wetlands > Peat | place...
CGCCGCGTTGTATGACCGGTACGCCGTGCGCCTTTACCGGGCGGCCGCGGGGATGCTGGGCCGTCGCGAGGATGCGGAAGACGCCGTGCAAGAGGTCTTTGCCGCCATGTGGCAGTCGAGTCACAATCTGGCCGCGGTGCAAAACCTGACGGCGTATCTGTTTACGGCTTTGCGTCGCACCGCCGGCCGCCGGGCCGCCCGACGGGTGCGCGAGCCTCGCAGCGGCCTAGCGGCGATCGCCGACGTCGCGGCCAAGGCCGAGCCCGACGACCGGGTTGGTTTTGACGGCCAACGGCTCCAGCAGGCGGTGCTGGCCTTGCCCCGCGAACAACGCGAAGTGATTGCCTTGAAGATCGACGGCGGATTGACCTTTGCCGAGATCGCCCTGGTGATGGGCTCAAGCGCCAATACGGCTGCCAGCCGCTACCGCTACGCCCTGGAAAAACTTCGCGACCTGCTCAAGGAGGGAGCCTGGACCGGCGGGACCTCCGCAACGCTCGGACCGCTGGAGCTGCGCGCCTCGGAGCAAGGAGGAGACTGATGGAATCCTGGCGATTATCCGCCGATCTGGAAGAGATCCAGCGGGCGTTGAGCAACCGTCTGCTCCCCGGGCCCTCCCCGCTCCTGCGGCAGAAGGTGCTCGCCGGCATGCGAAGCCCGCTTCGTCGCCAACGGTCCCCTGCACGATGGCGGTTCACCATTGCGGTTGCGGCAGCGGCGCTGTTTTGGCTGAACCTCTCGCTGACAGCCAGCCGCATCACCGATTGCGGCCTGCGGTGGCGCCGGCCAAGCGGATCCATCGAGATCGCCGCCCGGCAGATCGAACAACTCCTGCCGGGGCTCTCCCCGGTGGAATCGCGGCGCCAGGCGATCTTGTTGCGGGCGGGCTCCACGTTGACGCCTTGCCTGGACCTGTCCGGAAACCGTGATCTTATCAGTCATGCGAGCCGCTTTTTGTTGGACGAGGGGCGCGCGGAAAGGAGCCAGTGATGAGTTACCTCTTGTTGTGGATCGAAAGTCTTACCGTGTCGCTGCTGTTTGTGGCGACGATTGTGGCCTGCCTGTCGCAGCTTGGGCCGCGGCAGGCGCGTTGGGCTGCCCGGGGGTTCGCCCTGCTCGTCGTGTGCGGCGGGGCCCTGGCCGCCGTGGGCCTGGCCGCCAACATGGGCCAGGCGATGGGCGGCGCCCTTTCGCTGCTATGCATTGCGGCGATCATCCTGGCCACGGCCGCAATAGCTTGGGTATTGCTCCGCAGAGCATGGCTTGCGACCGCCGCGATTCTGACAGCGATGGCACCCTTGGCGGTCTACGCCACCGTGACCGTGTTGGCCGGATTCCTTGTTTGGCGCCACCGCCTCAACGGGGACACGTCAGCCGCGCTGGCGGCGCTCACAGCGGCCTTTGCCCTCGGTGCGGGATGCATGCTGGTGTACGGCCTGCGACGCCAGGCCGAGCTCACCCAGGTCCGCGCGGCCGGCTGGCCCCGCGGCCCTGTGGCCGTCGCGCTGCTGACCGCGGCGGCCTTGCACCTGATGACTTTTTGGAACCTGGACCTTGCGGCGCGGCAGCAACTCTCGGCGCTGCGGACCGAGGCCGGCACCGTGGCCCTTTCGGTCGCCCCGCCCCGCCTCCCGGACCGCGACAATGCCGCGATCGTTTACCAACAGGCGTTCGAGGGCATGGGCCGTAACGAAGCCGCACCGGGCGGCTGGCAATGGGAGAAGCCATGGCAGGAGGCTTGGGATAAGCGATGGACGACTTGGCACGGGTCGGAGAAAATCGGCTTCGACCTGCACGACCCCGAACTGCGGCGTTTTCTCAAGCGGCAGTCTTCCGCGCTGGCCCTGTTGCGCGAGGCGGCGGCCAAGCCCGGCTGCAACTTCGATCGTGACTATGGCCGTCCCACCATCGCCATGCCGCTCCCGGAACTGGGCCCCTTGCGTGACGCCGCCCGGCTGTTGGCGCTGGATGCGCTTTGCAAGGCAACCGACAAAGATCATCGCGAGGCGTTGCAGGACGTCAACGCCATGTTTCGCATGGCCGGGCATATCGGCTCCGATCCGATCATGGTTTGCGAGCTAGTCGCCATCTCCGTCGACGGCTTGGCTTGTGACACGCTCCGCCACGTGCTGGCGTCAGGACGAATTCCGCCCGGGGATCTGAGCGTGATACAGTTCCCCGACGGCGTATCCTACCGTACCCTGCTGCGACGGGCCGTCCGCATGGACGAGGCGTTCCGGCTGATGACCTTCAGTCAAGTGGGCGAGGGACAGATCGGGATTCGAGAGCTTACCGCCCTCGACGGAAATCAACCTCCACGCGAGCCGCCGATGTTCGCCGCGCTCTACCGCGTGTTCCTGCTCGGCGACGACCTGGCCGCAGAGGCTCGCCACACCGCGGAGTTCGCGAAAATTGTCGGACTGCCCTATCCTCAGGCCAAGGACCGCATGCAACAGTTTCAGCGGGATTTAGCGGCCCACCCCGGCGGCATCCTCACGGGGCTTCTGTTCCCGGCGCTGGTTCTGGTCGTGGAGCCGACCACCCGGGCGGAAGCAAAACGGGACGTTGCCCGGCTGGGGCTGGCCCTCTACGCGTATCGTGCCAGCAAGGGACGATTCCCCGACAAGCTGGACGATCTGGCGCCCGACTTCATCTCCGCCGTCCCCCGCGATCCTTTCGACGGACAAGCGATGAAGCTCAAACGCAGCGGGGAGGGCCTGACCGTCTACAGCATCGGCCCCGACATGATCGACAACGGCGGCGCCCCTTTCGACCCAAAGACGAAGACCGGCGACATCACGTTCGCGGTCCAATAGCTCAGGCTTTTCAGTGGAAATGCCCGCAAGGCACGCTACGAAGGCCCTTCCAGCGGAAGCAACTTCGGCGCGGGGACCTTGGTCCCATAGATCCGGCCGTGTCGGGCATGCAGCGCCTGATAGCCGTCACGGAGGAACTCGTACAGCGCCGGGTCGGGAGCGGAGGCCAGGTAGTCGTCGACCAGCCGGTGGGCGTGTGCGTCGTACTCCCGCTTGGAGGAGGTGTGGAAATGGCAGCGGCCGCCGAAGCGGCGCAGGTCGCCGTCGAACGCGGGGCTGATGTGCCACAGCTCGTGGACCACCGTCTTGAGCTTTTCCCGTAGCGGCAGATCGAGATACCGCGGCAGGTAGAAGCTGAGGATGTAGAGCATCTCCCGGCCCGCGGCGTCGTAGAGCCGCTGGATGATCCAGGGACGCCCGCGGCGAATGGTCTGCGTCTGGCCACCGGCGAATCGCAGCGGGGTGAGCGTGGCGTAAATGCCGAAGCGCCCCAGCTTCCGCGCCTGGCAGAAACTCACGGCCACCCGCGTCATGTCGATGTGCCCCAGCTCGGCAATGCGGCAAACCATGTCGTCGCAGAGCCGGCGGATGCCGGTGGTGAAGTCCAGTCCCTGATGGGCCGGATGGGACCGGAGCTCGGGCTGCCGTGGGGGGCTCACTCGCGATCTCCTCCGCGGAAAGCTGGCGACGGCTACTCCTGGGCGACTCCCTCCGCCGGAGCGGACTCGGCCACGGCCGGGGCCGCGGCGGGCGCGGTCTCGAAGGCCGGCTTGGGGGCCTTCTTGTGAACGCGGTCGCGCTGGCCGACAAACTCCAGGATCGCCCGCACGCCAGCGTCCCCCAGCCGCGGCTTGGCCAGCCGCAAGATGCGGGTATAGCCGCCGGGCCGATCGGCATAGCGAGGCCCGATGGTGTCGAACAGCAGCCGCACCGCTTCCTTGCTGCCCAGCAGGCGGAGCAGACGGCGCCGCGCGGCGACCACGGGAGCGATCGCCTGGTTCCACTCCGACCAGCCGCTCCCGTCGCGCCAGGTCCGCCATTGCTGGCTGTTGCGCTCGGCGTGGGGGCCCAACGGCTCGGCGGCCTCCAGGTCCGGCAGGACCCGGCGGACGATGGTGACGCAATGTTCGACCAGCGGCCGGACTTCTTTGGCCTTGGGGAGCGTGGTGATGATGCGGCCGCGAACCTTGGGTTTGTTGTCCGCGTCGTCCTGGTCGTCGCGCTCGGTGAGGATCAGCGCCGTGGCCAGGCTGCGCAGCAGTGCGCGTTGGTGGCTCGGGATCCGGCCCAGCTTGCGGCCTCGATTTCTGTGTCGCATGGCTTTCGAGTTTTCGTAGCGGAAAGGGAGATTAGTCGAGTGTGATCACTCACCGTTCATGGTCTACAACAGGCCACCCGAAGGGGCCGGCGGGAGCCGCATGCCCAGGCGGAGCCCCAGGTCGGTCAGCTTCTCGCGAACTTCGTTGAGGGTCGTCTCGCCGAAATTGCGGACTTCCAGCAACTGGTCCTCGGTCTTGGTGACCAGGTCGCGGACGGTATAGATGTGCTCCGATTCCAGGCAGTTGCTCGCCCGCACCGAGAGCTTCAGCTCCGCCAGGGTCAGGTTCAACCGCGACTCGGTGGCGGGATCGATACCCGTGATCACGCCGCCGGTCCGCGCCTCGCTGTGGACCTTGGGGCCCAATTCGGTATATTGCACGAAGGGGTTGAGGTGCTTGCGGAGGATCTTGGCCGACTCGACCAGCGCCATCTCGGGCGAGATCGAGCCGTTGGTCCAGATCTCCAGGGTGAGCTTATCGTAGTTGGTCTTCTGGCCCACGCGGGTCTCCTCGACCTCGTAGCGGACGCGGACCACCGGGCTGAAGGCGGCGTCGACGTGGATCACGCCGATTTCCTGCACGGGCGCCACCTGTTCGCCGGCCGCCACGTAACCCCGCCCCTTCTCCACCACCATTTCCACGGTGAAGGGGACGTCCTCGGTGAGCGTGGCGATCAAATGGTCCGTGTTGATCACTTCCACCTGCTCGTCGCAACGGACGTCGGCACCGGTCACCAGTCCGCGGGTGTTCTTCTCGATCCGCACAATACGGGCCTGCTCGGAAGTGCTCTTGACCACGATCGACTTCACGTTGAGGATGATGTCGGTCACGTCCTCCACCACGCCGGGCAGGGTGGTGAACTCGTGCTGCGGGCCGTGCAACTTGACCTGCGTGATGGCGGCCCCTTCCAGGCTGGAAAGCAGGATCCGCCGCAGGCTGTTGCCGATCGTCACGCCGAAGCCGCGCTCGAACGGCTCGGCCGTGAATCGGCCGTAGGTGGAGGTCAGTTTTGCCGTGTCGCACGTTACTTGACTGGGCAGCTCAAGTCCGCGCCATCGAATACGCATGGGGTGCCTCCGCTGAGAAACCTATAATCAGCCGATTCTTGCCGGGTTACTTGGAGCAAAGCTCCACGATCAGTTGGGTCTGGACCGGGATCGACGCATCGGCCGCTTCCGGAACCCGCAGCACGTGGCCTTCGGGTTGCGGGCCGTCCACCCGCGAGAGGAAGTCCGGCACGTCGCGGTGGAACTCGGCCAGGGCCGCCTGCGCCAGGCGGATCGCCTTGGGACGGTTCTTCACGCGGATCACGTCGCCGGCGCGGATCAAGTAGCTGGGGATGTTCACCGCCACGTCGTTGACGGTCACGTGTCCGTGGGTCACCAGCTGCCGGGCCTGGCTGCGGGACAGCCCGAAGCCCAGGCGGTGCACGATGTTGTCCAGCCGCCGCTCCAGCAGCGACATCAGCGCTTCGCCGGTGTTCCCGGTGCCGCGCTCGGCCTCCTTGAAATACTTGCGGAACTGCCGCTCCAGCACGCCGTAGAAATGCTTGACTTTCTGCTTTTCCCGCAGGTGCACGCCGTAGTCGGTGAGCTTTCCACGGCGAAAGGAGTGCATCCCCGGCGCGGAATCGCGGCGTTCCACGGCGCACTTGGGCGTGTCGCAGCGCAGGCCTTTAAGAAACAGCTTCATGCCCTCGCGGCGGCACATCCGGCACACAGGTCCCGTATAACGAGCCATCTTATACTCTGCACAGTTGGAATTGATCGGAACGGCAAGAAGAGGGAAAGGTTCGTCTCACTCTTGCTCGCTCACATGAAAAGTCGCCACTTCCCGAACGTTTGTTATCGTCGGGTACACGCTCACGCCCGCCGCGGTTACACGCGGCGGCGCTTCTTGGGACGGCAGCCGTTGTGCGGCAACGGCGTGACGTCCTCGATGGACTTGATCGTCAGCCCGGCCGACTGCAGCGCCGTGATCGCGCTTTCCCGTCCGCTGCCGGGGCCCTTCACTTTGACGTCCACTTCCTTGACGCCGAACTTGACGGCCTTCTCGGCCGCCTGCTGCGCGGCCATCTGGCCGGCGAACGGCGTACTCTTGCGGCTCCCCTTGAAACCGCTGGTGCCGGAACTGGCCCAGCACAGGGTGTCCCCCTTGGTATCGGTGATGGTGACGGTCGTGTTGTTGAAGGTCGCCTTGATGTGGGCAACCCCCACCGTCACGTTCCGCCGCGCTTTTCGTCGTTTCGACTTGGCCACCGCTGGTTCGTCTCCTTCTGATCGGTGCCCCGCGGGTCAAGCCCGCCTGGACACGAGTTGTTGTCGACGTGGGCCGTGCCCACCATGAACGTTCATCCCCGCGATGCTCGCGCGCCGGCGGGTGCAACCCCCAAAGGGGTCGACGGATATTAGTGGAGGTCCTTCACGCCCTTCTTGCCGGCCACGGTCTTCTTGGGGCCCTTCCGCGTGCGGGCGTTGGTGCGGGTCCGCTGGCCGCGTACCGGCAAACCGCGGCGGTGCCGGATCCCACGATAGCAGCCGATGTCGCGAAGCCGGGCGATGTTCTGCGCCACCTGCCGCCGCAACTGCCCCTCCACCACGTAATCCTTGTCCAACAACGCGGCCATGCGGGCCAACTCATCCTCGCGCAGGTCGCGCGCCCGCCCGTGCGGATTCACTCCCGCCTTATGGCACAGTTCCCGGGCGATCTTCGGGCCGACGCCGTACAGGTACGTCAGCGAGATGATCGTTGGATGATCGTTCGGAATGTCCACACCCAACAAACGCGGCATGTTCAATGACTCCCACAGATTCCCACGAGTTCAAATCACCCCCTGCCTCGCTCGCCGAGAGGGCCGGGGCGAGGGGATGCGGCACAGATGAGGCTTCCCTCGCCACTTCCCCTCACCCTCGCCCTCTTCCAGGGGCAGAGGGAACGTTGCTTTCGGCCGCTCACTCAACGACATTGCGGCTAGCCCTGGCGCTGTTTGTGGCGGGGATTGGTGCAAACCACCCGCACCACCCCACGGCGGCGGACAATCTTACAATGTTCACAAATTCGTTTGACGCTCGCCCTGACTTTCATGACTTATCACTTACACGCATTATATCGAAATAGGGACAAAGCACCTCAGTATAAGCCCTGTACCGGTCATTCCACAAGGCCCTCGGGCGAGAAAACCACCTTCCTTACCACGATACTTCGCGGCGCGGTTACTCGACTCAGACAACCATATTTTTCTCAGTTAACGTATTCTACGCCAACAACCCATCCTTCGTAACAAACCGCGATTCGACCAATCAACCTACGCTGCGGCATATCAAAGCTCCGCGAGGTTCCCCTCGACCAGGGCCTGCATTTCTTTCTCATTCGGGGCCGCCGTCAGCACGTATGGCCCGTTCTTCGTGATCGCAATCGTGTGCTCAAAATGGGCGCTGGGACGCCGGTCGGCCGTAAGTTGGGTCCAATAATCGGTGCCGGTTTGGACCTCCTTACCCCCCATATTTACCATCGGCTCGACCGCCAGCACCAAGCCGGGCGACAGGCGGAAATCGCCGTTACGACGAAAATGGTTATTGACGTAATTGGGAACCTGCGGATCCTCGTGCATCTGGCGGCCGATCCCGTGGCCGACGAAGCTTTCCACCACCGAAAAACCGTGTCCCTTGACGTACCTTTCCATTTCCACCGCCACCTCGCTCCAGAGGGACTTCTGGCCCATCAGCCCGATCGCCAAGTCCAACGTGCCTTGGGTGACGTCCAACAGCCTCTGCACTTCCGGCCGGATCGTCCCCACCGGGAACGTTAAGGCCGCATCGCCGCACCAGCCGTTCAGCTTGCAGCCGGTGTCGACGCTCACGATGTCCCCCTCGACCAGTTTCCTCGGCCCGGGAATCCCGTGGACCACCTCTTCGTTGATCGAGATGCAGGTCACGGCCGGGAAGGGCACCCGGCCGGGCACCCCCTTGAACAGCGGGGTCGCCTGGTGGGTCTGGAAAAAACGCTCCACGGCGGCATCGATCTCGCCCGTGGTCACTCCGGGCAGGGCCATCGAACCGGCTAGCTGGAGCGCCTGCCAGACCAACAGCCCGGCTTTGCGCATCTGGGCGATTTCACGGGTGGACCGAAGGATTTGCACGCCTTGGGTTTGCCTTTCTGAGGTGCGACCGATTCCTTTCACTCGTGTAGGTGGTCCAAGAACTCCTGAATACGTCCGAATATCTCGTCCACGGTGCCCAGCCCGACCACGCGGGTGAGCAATCCGCGTTTGCCGTAGTAGTCCAGCAGCGGTTCGGTCTGCTTACGGTAGGCGACCAGCCGCTGGCGAATGACTTCGGGGGTGTCGTCGGCGCGGCCTCGGCCGGCCAACCGCCGGAACAATTCCTCCTCGGGCACCTGCAATTCCAAAACCACGTCCAACGGCGTTCCCTGTTTTTCCAGCATCGCATCCAAGGCTTCGGCCTGGGCGATGGTGCGGGGAAAGCCGTCCAACAGATAACCCTGCCGGCAGTCGGCGGCCCGCAATCGCTCTTCGATGATCGACACGATGATCTCGTCGGGGACCAATTGCCCGGTGGACATGTAGCTTTCGGCCTTCAGGCCCACGGGGGTCTGGGCATCACGGGCGGCGCGGAGCATGTCGCCGGTGGAGAGATGCGCCAGCCGATAGGTGCTGATCATCCGCTCCGCCTGAGTGCCCTTGCCTGCGCCGGGGGGCCCGATAAACACAATCCGCATCACATGGATCCTCTCAGGAGCGCTCCAACAGGCCGCGGTAGTTCCGCATCACGAGGTGGCTATCGATCTTCTGCACCAGGTCGAAGGCCACGCTCACGGCGATCAGCAACCCGGTTCCGCCGTAGAAGCTGGCCACGGAATAGTCGACGTTCATCATCGCGGCGATGATCGTGGGCGTGATGGCCACCACGGCCAAAAAGCCCGCGCCGACGTAGGTTATCCGCACCATCACTTTTTCCAGGTAGTCGGCCGTGCGGCGCCCCGGGCGATAGCCGGGGATGAAGGTGCCGTAATTCTTGAGGTTGTCGGCCATGTCCTTGGGATTGAAGGTGATGGCCGTCCAGAAATAGCAGAAGAAGTAAATCAGCGCGACGTACAGCACGTTGTAGACGAACGACTCGCCGCGGGTAAGCGAGTTATGGATCATGGCTATGATTGTGGACTTGGGAAACGCCCCGGCCAGGCCGCCGAACAACAGCGAGGGGAACAGCAGCAGGCTGCTGGCGAAAATGATGGGCATTACGCCCGCCTGGTTCACCCGCAGCGGCAGGTATTGCCGCGCTCCGCCGTAGACGCGGCGTCCGCGGACGTGTTTGGCGCTTTGGGTGGGAATCCGCCGCTGTCCCTGGGTGATGAACACCACGCCGGCCACCACCGCCACGAACAGCACCATCAACACCAGGATCTGCTCCACGCCGATTTGGCCCTTGGAGCTACCCAGCTCGAGCTTGCCCTCCAACAGCGGCCCGAGCAGTTTGGCGCCGGCGGAGGGCATCCGCGCAAGGATGCCGGCCATGATCAGCAGGCTGATGCCGTTGCCGATGCCGTACTCGTCGATCTGCTCACCGAGCCACATCAGGAACACGGTCCCGGCGGTCATGGTCAGCGTGGCGGTCAGGTGCCAGGCGAAGCTCAGTCCTCCAGCGGAGGTGAGCATCGACTCGTGGATCATCTTGTTATGGATGAGGAAATTGACATAAAACCAGCTTTGTCCCAGGCAGAGCACGACCGTGGCATAGCGGGTGTACTCGTTGATCTTCTTCCGCCCGCTCTCCCCCTCCTTTTGCAGTTTTTCCAGGGGGGGCCAGACGCTGGCCAGGAGCTGGAAAATGATTGAGGCCGAGATGTAGGGCATGATGCCCAGGCCGAAGATCGTGGCGTAGCTGAGCTGGCTGGCACTGAAGGTGGCCACCTGCTCGATCATCTTGCCGAGGCCCCCCGTCTGGTGGCTCTTGAAGAAGTTCTGCATCGCACCGACATCGACGATCGGCAGCGGAATCCACCAGCCGATGCGATAGATGGCCAACAGCAAGAGGGTCAGGAGGATCTTCTGGCGCAGCTCAGGGATCGTGAAGACAACGCGAATTTTTTCCCACATTGCTGGACCCCTCCTTTATTCCGGAGCCTTCCGTGTACCAAGGGGCTTCTTATAGCCTTCGCAGTTCGAGGTGATCCCAGGCGTGGCAGTATGGAAAACCAATGTCATCTTCAACCGCTCGCCGTTTGGCCATTCACCGTCTAGTTGGATTTCCGCGCCGAGTGCTGTTTGTTCTTCACGACCGGCGCTTTGCCGGGGAGGGTCACGGACTGGCCGCCGGCTTTTTGGATTTTTTCCAGGGCCGACTCGCTGAAGCGGTGCGCGGAGATCTGGAGTTTCTTGCTCAGCTCCCCGGTACCCAGCACCTTGAGCACGTCGTAGCTCCCCTTGATGATCTGCCGGGTCTTGAGGATTTCGGGGGTCACGTCGTCGCCGTCCTGGAACAGCTCTTCGAGGTCGCCGACGTTGACGATCGCCACGCTCAGGGCCCAACGGTTGGTGAAGCCGCGCTTGGGGATGCGGCGGACCAACGGCATCTGCCCGCCTTCGAAGGTGGCGGACATCGAGTAGCCGGCACGGGAGCCGGCGCCCTTGTGGCCGCGACCGGCGGTCTTGCCCTGGCCGGAGCCGATGCCCCGTCCGAGCCGCTTCCGCGCCTTGTGCTTGTGGACTCCGCGGTTGACCTGGTTGATATTCATGATAGCGAGACTCCCCGCAACCGCTCGACGTCGGCTTGGGTGCGAAGTTGCTTCAAAGCGTCGATGGTGGCTTTGACAAGATTGATGGGATTGTTGGAGCCGAAGCTCTTGGTGAGGATGTCGCGGATTCCGGCGCACTCGCAGACCGCCCGCACCGCCGTGCCGGCGGTCACGCCCGTGCCGGGGCCGGCCGGGAGCAGCACCACCGCGGCGGCGCCGTAGGAACCCTTGACGATGTGCGGGATGGAGGAGCCCACCTGGCAAACGTCCATCAAGCTGCGGGAGCCGTCTTTGACCGCTTTTTCCACGGCGGGGGGCACCTCGTTGGCCTTGCCATATCCCCAACCGACCTTGCCGCGGCCGTCGCCGACCACCACCAGGGCGGTGAAGCTGAAACGCCGGCCGCCCTTGACCACGGCGGCGCAGCGGCGGATCTTGATCACCTTTTCCAGCAGTTCTCCACGCGTCGATGAATCGTTAGGCATGTGCGTCAGAGCTCCAATCCGGCTTGACGGGCGGCGTCGGCCAGGGCGGCGACGCGGCCGTGATATTTGTACGAGCGGCGATCGAAGGCCACCTGCTTGATTCCGGCCTGGAGGGCCCGCTCGGCCAGCAACTTGCCCACCACCGCAGCGGCCAGCTTATTGCCGGACTTGCCCCCTTGGCTGCGGAGATCCTGGTCGGCGGTGCTGCACGCCACGAGCGTCCGACCCGCCTGGTCGTCGATGATCTGCGCGTACATGTGCTTGAGGCTGCGGAAGACGGCCAGCCGCGGCCGGGTGGAGTCGCGCTTCACGCGATTGCTCACCCGAAAGCTGCGACGCTGGCGTTGTCGGCCGATTTGCTTTTCGTGTCTCACGTTCTCATCTCCAACCGTTCACAGTCTACTTCACCGTGGCCTTGCCCTGCTTGCGGCGGACTTGCTCGCCGTCGTAGCGGATGCCCTTGCCCTTGTAGGGCTCGGGCTTGCGCAACGCGCGGACGGAGGCCGCGAAATGGGTTACTTTCTGCTTGTCGATACCCTTGATCAGCACGTGCTGCTGGTCGGGGCAGGTCACCGTCAACTCGGCCGGGATCCGCACCTGCAACTCATTGGCCAGCCCCACGCGCAGCTGCAACACGTCCTTGAGCACCGCGGCCAGGTAGCCCACGCCCACGATCTCCAGTTTTCGCTGGTAGCCCTGCGTGACGCCCACCACCAGGTTCTGGATCATGGCGCGGGTCAGTCCGTGCAGAGCGCGGGAAAGGCGATCCTCGCCGTGACGGGTCACAATCACCCGCTGGGCCGCGGCGTCGTAGTCCACCGCCACTTCCGGGCGGTACGCAAATTCCAATTGGCCCAACGGGCCGGACAGCGCGATCTTGCGATCGGCGACGGTCACTTGGACCCCGCTGGGAATGGGCACCGGGAGTTTTCCGATCCGGGACATGTGAATTACCTTCGAACTATCGTTGCAATGAGTCGGGCTGAGTGATTTCCGCTCTAACCATGGCCACCGTAGCTTACCAGATTTCGCAGAGCACTTCGCCGCCCAGTTTTCGCTGCCGGGCCTCGCGGTCGCTGACCACTCCGCGGCTGGTGCTGAGCACGTAAATCCCCAGCCCGTTGAGCACCGGCTTGAGGTCCGAGGATCCGCTGTAGATCCGCCGCCCCGGCTTGCTCACGCGGCGGATGTGGCGAATCACGCGCTCGCCGTTGGGACCGTATTTCAAGTGGACCCGCAGGTGGCTGGCCGGCTGGTCGGAAATCTCTTCCCAA
>Ga0181520_10010223_pt1 | contig 12646 bp, 12 predicted proteins | sample PEATcosm2014_Bin_29_FD_132451 | JGI IMG/M metagenome (GOLD analysis project Ga0181520, IMG submission 132451) | Peatland microbial communities from MTU Mesocosm Facility, Houghton, MI, USA - PEATcosm2014_Bin02_30_metaG | ecosystem: Environmental > Terrestrial > Soil > Wetlands > Peat | place...
ATCCGGGGATCAACGACGCGTTCGGGCAGGACCCGACTGGGGCAAAGTTCAATCCGGTGGTGTTTACGCTGTTTGCGGCGTGGGAAGGGAGCGCGAATCCGGCCCAGGCAAGCATCGCGCGCGGCGAAGACCTTTTCAACAGCGCACCGATGCAGATTACGGACGTGCACGGACTGAATGACAACACCGCTCTGGGTAGCCCGGCAGTGATTGTGGGGACGTGCGGCACGTGCCACGACGCGCCGAATATAGGAACGCATTCGCTGCCACTGGCGATGGACATCGGCACAAGTCATGTGATCGCAAGCGAGACGGACGCGAACATCATTGGCGGGTTGCAAGCGCTGACCGCGCCGAGTTTGCCGGTATACCAGATCACCGGCTGCACGAATGCAGGCGGGAATGCGGTGGTGTATGTGACGACCGATCCGGGAGTCGCGCTGGAGACGGGACAATGCTCGGACGTGAATCGGCTGAAGGTGCCGGGGCTGCGCGGGCTTGCTGCGCGTGGGCCGTATTTTCACAACGGCTCGGCGGCGAACCTGGGGCAGGTCGTGCAGTTTTACAGCACGCGCTTCCAAATGAACCTGAATCCACAGCAACTGGTGGACTTGCAGAACTTTTTGGCTGCGCTGTGAGGGGACCGCGGGGAAAAGGCACACGGGCGCGCGTTGACCATTTGCGCGTTGAATCCAGCCGCAAGCATAATTCCACATGCGCCTTCTTCCCTTCATTCTGGCGTGATTGGCGATCAATGACTCAAGCGAATTTCTGCGCAGGCGGTTTCTGGCGGCGGCCGATGGCGGCGGGTGCGGCGTGGCTCGCTGTTGCCGCAGCGACAGCCGGCGCGCAAACAAACTTCGGCGCAGTGAATGTAGCCGCGAGCACAGCGGCGAACGTGACGGTCACGGTCCCCGCCGCGGCCACGCTGGGCAGCATTGAAGTCGTGACACAGGGCGCGACGGGATTGGACTTTACCAACGGAGGCGGTGGAAGCTGCGCGATTGGGGCGAACTATAACGCCGGGCAATCCTGCACGGTGAACGTGATGTTCAAGCCGGTGTATGCGGGAGAACGCCTCGGAGCGGTGCTTCTGCTCGATGCGACGGGGAACGTGATCGCGAGCGTGCCACTCGAAGGGAATGGCGTGGGTCCGCAGGTTGCTTTCGGTGGCGGCGCCGCGATTGCATTCGCGCCGATGGCGAACGGTATTGCGTTCAAGGATCCATTCGACCCAGTGGTGGACGGCTTGGGAAATCTGTACATCACCGACCAGGACAACTCGCGTGTGGTCGAACTGCCGGCGGGCAACGGCGCTCCGGTTGCGATTGATCCGATCGTTGGCGGCGAGGGATTGGTGCATCCGGGCGGCGTGGCAGTGGATGGCGCGGGAAATCTGTATATCTCGGATCTCGACCGCAATTTCGTGGTAGAAGTATCGGCAAACGGCGGCGCAGCGACTGTGATCAACCCGATGGTGAACGGGATCGGGCTGCATTACCCGTGCGGAATGGTGATTGATGGAGCGGGCGACCTGTACATCGCGGATGTGGACAACGCACGCGTGGTGGAGGTGCCGGCGGGCGGCGGAGCAGCCATCGCGATTGACCCCCTGGTAAGCGGCGAGAAGCTATCGTATCCGGTGACGCTGGCGCTCGACAGCGCTGGAGACTTGTTGATCGCGGATTTGTTTGCCAATCGCGTTGTGGAAGTTGCGGCGAACGGTGGAACGGCGACAGCGATTGATCCAAGCGTGAACGGGGAGAGCCTGCACTTTCCCTACGGAGTTGCGGTGGACGCGGCGGGCGATTTGTTCATCGCGGACGCCAACAATCGCGTGGTAGAGGTGCCGGCAGACGGAGGCGCAGCGACTGCGATTACTCCGACGGTAAATGGCGAGGCGCTGAGCGACCCGATCGGAATCGGCATGGACGCGGCGGGCGATTTATTCATAGCCGACTCGCTGAATAATCGCGTGGTGGAGGTCGAGCGAGGGCAGCCGCCGGCGATCAACTTTGCGGCGACAGCGGCGGGGACGGTGAGCAGCGACAGCCCGCAGACGGTGGAAATAGAGAACGTGGGCAATGCTGCGCTGACGTTTCCCGTGCCGGGCACAGGCGCGAATCCTGTGATCTCGTCGAACTTTACGCTCAACAGCAGCGCGACCTCGGCGTGTCCGGTGCTGACGGCCGGCGCTGCGCAGCCGGGAACGCTGGCGGCAGGAGCGACGTGTGTTTTGCCGATCAGTTTTCAGCCCGCGGCGGCGGGGACGGAATATGGCGCGCTGACGCTGACGGACAACAATCTGAATGCGGCGGCTCCGGCGTACGCGACCCAGACGATCGCTTTGAGCGGGGCCGCGCCGGTGGCGGCAGTTTCGGCGACGCTGCTCGCATTTGGGCCGCAGCAGGCGCAAATGGCGAGCGCGTCGCAGCAGGTGACGCTGACCAACACGGGAAGCGCGACGTTGACGATTACGAATATCACCGTGTCGGGTACGAATTCCTCAGCGTTCGTTTTTCCGAATCCGTGTGGAGGGAGCCTGGCGGCGGGCGCGAATTGCACAATCGAAGGGCACTTTACGCCCGCGGGCGCTGGACCAATGGCGGCTGCGCTTACGATCACGGACAATGCGAGCGGGTCGCCGCAAAGCATCGGACTCAGCGGCGTCGGCGTGTTCCCCGTGACGGTTGCGGTGACGCCGTCCGCGTTGAGCGTGACCACTGCGCAGGCTTTCACGGTGACGGTGTCGGTAGGAGGGGTGAATGGCGAGCCGGCGCCAACCGGGTCAATCTCATTGACCAGCGGCGCCTACGATCTGGGAACTGCGACGTTGGCTGGCGGCAGCGCGACGATTGACGTTCCGCCAGGAGCGCTGGCTGTAGGGACAGACAACATCGAAGCCGTGTACTTGCCGGACAACGCGAGCGCTCTTTTGTACGCGAGCGAAACGGGCGAGAACCAGGTGACGGTGACCGCGTCGTCGACGGCAACAGCGCCGGCCACAGCCACGGCAGTCGCAATGGCGGTGACAGCCAATACCGCGACGCTCGAAGGCACGGTGAATCCGAACGGAGCGGACACGCACACGTGGTTTCTGTGGGGCACAAGCAGCTCGCTGAGTGGGGCGACACAGACGGCGATGCAGGATCTGGGATCGACGGCAGGCAACAACTCAGTGAGCGCACCGATCCAGGGACTGAGCGCGAGCACGACGTACTACTACCAGGCCGTGGCACAGAACAGCCTGGGCACGACGAGCGGGGCGATCTTTTCGTTCACGACAACGCCTGCGCCCTATTTCTCCGTGCTGACGGGAGCGCCCTTGAGTGTCGCGCCAGGAGCGGCGACAGGGAACACGTCAACGATCTCAGTGACGCCGTGGTACGGATTCACGGGAACGGTGAGCCTGAGCTGCGCAATCACTCCTGCGGCTGCGAATGATCCGCCGACGTGCAGTGTGCCGGCTTCGGTGATGGTTTCGGGTACAACCGCGCAGACGGCGACGTTGACAGTGAACACGACGGCGGCGACAGCAATGAATCGGCCGATGCGGATGCCGTGGCGAGGCGCGGGCGGCATGATGTTGGCGTGCGTGCTGCTGCTGTTTGTGCCGGTGCGGCGGAGCTGGCTGGCGTTGATGGCGTGGGTGGTGCTCTTTGCCGCAGCCGCCGGGATGGGATGCGGGGGCGGAGGCAACGCTGGTGGAGGCGGTGGCGGAGGACAGACAAATCCCGGGACCACAGCCGGGACCTACACCGTGACGATCACCGGAGTGTCAGGCGGAATGACGGAGACAGGGACAGTGGCGCTGACGGTGCAGTAAACCAAGTGGTCAGTCGTCATATCAGGCAACTACATCCCAGCGGGCTTGGGGTTTTTGCGGTCGAACTTGGCGACCTGGACTTTGCGGGCGAGGCCAAGTTTGGACAGGATCCAGATGCCCCAGAAGTTGGGATCGATCTCGTACCAGGTGAGGCCATGGCGCGCGGAGACGGGATGGGCGTGGTGGTTGTTGTGCCAGCCCTCGCCGCCGGTGAGCAGGGCGACCCACCAACTATTGCGGGAGTCGTCGTGGGTATTAAAGCGGCGTCTGCCCCACATGTGGGTTGCGGAGTTGACCAGCCAGGTGGCGTGCAGGCCCAGGGTTACGCGGAGCAGCGCGCCCCAGAGGAACATGGCGAGGCCGTTGACAAAGCCGCCCCAGTACCATCCGAGGGAGAACAGAAGAACGCCGCTGATGGTGATGGGAATCCAGTGATACTTGCTGAGCCAGACGTGGAAGCGGTCGCGGCTGAGGTCGGGCGAGTAACGCGAGAGCGCCTCAATCTGCAAGTGCAATGACTGGCCGAAAAGGATCCATCCGGCGTGCGCCCACCAGCCGCCTTCGCGGGGGGTATGGGGATCGCCTTCTTTATCGCTGAGCTGGTGATGCACGCGATGCGTGGAAACCCAAAAGATGGGCCCACCCTCAAGGGAGAGCGTGGCAAAAACCGTCATGGTGTATTCAAGCCACTTGGGCACCTTGTAGCCGCGATGAGTCAGCAGGCGGTGATAGCACATGCCGATGCCAACATTGATGGCGAGGATGTAGAGAATGGCCATGACCAACAGGCGCTGCCAGCTAAAGAGGAAGAGTGCAGCCACTGCGCCCAGATGAAACACGGCGATGACAAACACCATCGGCCAGCTCAAGCCATCGCTGACGGCGTTGGCGCGGCCCATGCGAATCTGGCGCCACTTGGCAACGGCTTTGGCGGCGACGGAAGCGGATGCGGGCGTCGTTGCGTTCGACTCGGGAACCAGGGAAGTGGGCTGGGTTGACTCAGTTGCGACGGTGTCGGTTGAAGGAACGGTCGTGATTGATGCCATTCGAAGGGAAGTCCTTGAGAAGTGTCAATGTGCCCACTTGTATCTTCTTATTGTATAGGACACCTTGTAAAAACGCGCGGCCGCCACGGAAAAGAACGGGCGAAAGTACCGTGAAGCAGTAATCAAAGAGCAAACAGTGGCACGCCAGCCTGGTTGATTCTAAAGGTGCGGGGAGCGCTGCGCGGGCGATGGACGGCGAGAGATCGATCAGTTCGCCACGGGAACCGCGATGGATTCCGGGCCGCTGAGGAAGATGCGCGTGGCATCGCCGCGAAGGACGCGATAGAGGGCGAACTGGCGCTCGGTGGCGCCGCGGAGCTCAAACAGGAGCTCGCCCCGGTTGTCGGCTTCGGCGTCAACGGCGTCGACGAGGCGCATGCGCGGCGTTTCGTCGAGGTGTGCTGCGTCGGTGACGTTCTTGACGAGGACGACGACGCCTCCATAAAGATCGGGCTGCGCAACCAGGGTGACAAATTTTTCCTGCTCTCCGGTGCCGGTGGTGTGCGCGGAGAGAACCATAGTGGCGCCGGAGCCGTAGGCCAGCTCGAAGACACGGAACTGCTCGACGAGAAGCGGTGAAGGCGGTGGCGGAGTAGCGGCCTTCGAGGATTTGTGCGTGGCGGCGGATTGAGGCTTTGGCTTGGGTGCGGGTGGCGGATTGAGGCCGAGTGCCGTGCGCGCGATATCCTCCATCGCCGCCTTCATCTTGTCCTCATCGTCGGGATTAGCCCACGTGTAGTTCCACAGATGCTCAGGACGGTCGGTTGCGTCTGAGACGGCGACGGTCTGCCGCATATCGACAGGCAGACCGAAGAGGTTGGGAACCACGGGCGCACCATAGCCTGAGGGCTTGCCGTAAAAGAGATGCGGGCGATCTGGATCAGTGGAAGTTGCAACGTCTTCAACGTAGCCCACATCGTCGTCCGTCTTTTTCTTTTTCAGCTTCGGGCCGCTGGAGTCGCCGGAGGATGCGCCACTGGAAGATGAATTGTTGTCGGTGTGATGGAGGACCGGGCGATCGGAATCGGGCGGAGGCGCGTTGGAGTCGGTGCTGGAATCGCTGCCCGTGCCGGAGGTTGAGCCGGAATTTGTTCCGCTTGTGCCGGAGTTTGTGCCGGAACCCGAGCTCGAAGCGTCGCCGCCCTTGTGCAGCGTAGGACGATCAGGATCGGGAGCAGGCGAGTTGGAGCCGGAACCTGACCCGGAACCCGACCCCGAGGCTGAGCCCGAGTTGCCGCCGCCGGCGGAATCGTCGGCGTGATGCTTGCGGTGCAAAATCGGAACGTCGCTCTGCGCGTCGTCTTCTTCGTCCACTTTGGCCACCTGCGTTGGGGCAGGTTTGGGTTTGGACAGCGGCCTCCACTTGCCGAAGCCGACCCATCCGCCCTGCTCGCGGGCGGAGGTGTCAATGTCGAAGAGGCCGATCGGCTGGCCATCCTGCTGGAGTTGATACTCGACGTCGCTCTGCAGTGCGAGCGGCTCGGGCTGGGTGAGATAAACGCCGGCATCATCAAGATCCTGGCCGTCGTAGATGCAGACGGGAACGAGACGGCCTGCCTTGGGATGCGCCTCATCGCCGGTCCACTCGAAGACCGCGACTGCGCGCAGGTCGGGCGCGTTTGTGTCGGGTTTCGCGATCTGGCCGGGATATTGCGCGTACGCGCGCAAGGCGAAGACGAACGCAGCAGGAGCGAGCAGCACGGCCGCCTGTATCCACAATCGACTTGCGCTTCGCAATGACACGTTCGACTTCCCTCGACAATAATCAAATCTGACGGCCGGATCGCACCTGGCGGTCGCGCTCGTGCCCGACCCATCTCCCGCATTGCGGGCCCATCCATCTTTTGAAAGGATATTCCCCATGAAGCTCAATGAGAAAGTCGCCGACTTTACCCTGCAAACGGACGAAGACAAAACCGTGAGTCTTTCTGACTTTGCCGGCAAGCCGGTAATCCTGTTCTTTTATCCAAAGGCCGATACCCCCGGCTGCACCATTGAGGCATGCGGCTTTCGCGATACGTTCAAAAAGCTGCTGGCGGCGGGCGCTGTGGTTCTGGGCATCAGCCGCGACACGCCGCGCGACCAGGCCAAGTTCCGGGCGAAGTACGACCTCCCGTACGCACTCCTTGCTGATGTAGACGAGAAAGTATGCAAACAGTTTGATGTGCTGAAGGAAAAGAACATGTATGGGAGGAAATCGATCGGCATCGAGCGGACGACGTTTGTGATCGGGCCGGACCGGACGCTGCTGCACATCTACCCCAAAGTGACGCCGCAGGGCCACGCCGAGGAGGTTCTCACGCTGATCGAGGAATGGAACAAGGCGCACAAGAAGGCATGACGAGGGAGGCGACCGGAACCAGGGAGAGCAAATGCGCGGCAAGCTGCTGAAGCGCGCTTTCTTTGAAGATGCGCCGGAGCGTGTTGCCCCCAGGCTTCTGGGGAAGCTACTGGTTTCAAGGACGAGCGCTGGCCTGCTGGCAGGCCGCATCGTCGAAGTCGAGGCGTACCTGGGTCCCCACAACGCCACACCCGATCCCGCGGCGCACTCCCATCGCGGGCCGACACCTCGGAACAAAGTGCTCTTCGGGCCGCCGGGCTTTGCATATGTCTACACGATCTATGGACTCTATGACTGCATGAATTTTTCCTGCGAAAAAGAGGGCCGGGGAGGCGGCGTGCTGCTGCGCGCGCTGGAGCCGGTGGCGGGGATCGAACAAATGGCTCGGCGTCGCGGCTTGCCGCCAGACGCCGCGGCGTGCGACCTCACGGGTGGGCCCGGCCGCTTGTGCCAGGCGATGGGGCTCACGCGCGAAACCCATAATGGGCTCGATCTGCTTGATCCGCAATCGCCCTTGCAGGTGCGCGACGACAGCATGCGCGTCACGCGCGTGCTCGTGACGCGCCGCATTGGCATCCGCCACGCCGTGGAGCTTCCGCTGCGCTTTGCTCTGCCTGGAAACGAATGCGTGTCGGGGCCCAGAAAGATGGAGGGCAAGTTCATCTTTCTCCGCAAGGGCGGCGAGGGTAGACTGTTACGGTGAACGAACCGGGGTCTCAAGAACAGATCCCGAGAGGAAACGCGCCAAGTGAAGCTCACTTCCCTGCTCTCGCCCGCCGCCGCGGTTGCGCTATTGACCGCGGCCGTGCTTGCCGCCACCACTGGAGTGCAAGCGACGCAAGACCAGCCGCCTCCCGCACAAGCATCGCCCGCGCCGGCTGCGCAAACCGCTCCCGCTCCGCCTGCCGGGGGCGCGCCGGGAGGCCGGCCGATGCGGAGTTATCCGGCGCCCACCAACCTGCAAGTGCTTCCGAAAGACATTACGGGCCAACAGCTGCACGAAACCATGGAGGCTTTCGCAGGCTCGCTCGGCGTGCATTGCGATTTTTGCCACGCGGCGGACCCGAAGAACTTGATGCCCAACGGAAGGCCGCGGCTGAACTTCGCCGACGACTCCAAGGACGAAAAGAAGATCGCGCGGATCATGATCTCCATGGTGCAGCAGATCAACGGGGAATACATCAGCAAGTCAACGGCGCTCGATCCGGACTCCATGGGCATGAAGGTCACGTGCGGAACATGCCATCGCGGCCACGAAATGCCCGAGGAGTTTGTGATTCCAAAAGAGGGCGGGCCGCCTCCAGCTGGTGGACCACCGTCTGGCGCACCGCCCGCAGCCGGGACGCCGCCTCCGGCAAACTAAACTGCTGCGCGCCGTCGGCATCGCGCGGAATTACACTGGCTCGGTATGCGGCTATTTGTGGGAATTCCGTTGGCGGATGCGGCGGCGCGCGAACTCGGCAATGTGATTGCGCGGCTGCGCAGCGGCGTAAACGCGGAGCAAGGCGGTGGTCTGCGCTGGACGGCCCCGGAGTCGTGGCACATTACGTTGCAATTCGTGGGGAATGCAACAGTGGAACAACTGGAGTGCCTGAAGGCGCACCTGAGCCAGGTGCGCTCGGAGCCGGTTCCCGTCGAATTGGGCGAACTCGGCTGCTTTGAGCGCGCAGGCGTCTTCTTTGCGGATGTGACGGTGACGCCGGAACTGGCCGCGCTCGAAAAAAGCGTCGTGGCGGCGACCAGCCGTTGCGGATTCGTGGCCGAGACGCGGCCGTATCATCCGCATATTACGCTGGCGCGAGTGAAGGGGCAGGGACGGGGAGCAGAGCTGCGCGTCCTGCGGGCCAAGGTTTGCAACCAGCCCGCGTTCGCGCGCTTCACGGCGAGCGAGCTTGTGTTGTACGAGAGCCATCTTGGGCCGGGCGGGGCGCGATATGAAGCCCGGATGCGCGTGGCGCTTGGCAACAAGTGAGGCCTGATGGCAGGCGCCCATCACTGATATACTGAAGATTCGGCAAGGTGATCGCGTGGGCCTCTGTGCGCGCCCCGGCGGCTCAGGCCGCCCCCGAAGACATTAGAAGATCTGGAGTTGGACGATGGCACAAACTTGCGATATCTGCGGCAAAGGGCCGCGCTTTGGCAATAACATCTCGCACGCGCACAACATTACGCGGCGGCGCTGGAACGTGAACCTGCAGGCTGTTAAAGCAATCGTTGACGGCACGCCCAAGAAGCTGCGCGTGTGCGCCAGCTGCATCAAGAGCGGAAAAGTCGCCAAGGCGTAGGCGCTCCGCCCTCCTTTCTTTTCATTCAACGTTGCGGAACCCCGTCCCACACGGACGGGGTTTTGTTGTGCGCGAAAGCGCGTGAGCGCAGCGCGAAGCGATCCCCTCCTTGCCACTGGCCGCGGAACTACTCGCCCTGGCGAGTGAAGCTGAGCGAGGCGGAGTTGATGCAGTAGCGGAGGCCGGTTGGACCGGGGCCGTCGGGAAAGACATGGCCGAGATGGCCGCCGCATCGCGCGCAGGTAACCTCGACACGCCGCATGCCGTGGCTCCGGTCCTCGTGCTCGTCAACGGATTTGGAGCCGGCAGGAATCATGAAGCTGGGCCAGCCGCAGCCGGAGTCGAACTTGGCCCCGCTCATGAAGAGCAGCGCGCCGCACGCAGCGCAGTGGTAGTTTCCGGTCTCGTGATTCTCGGTCAGCAGTCCGGTGAAAGGGCGCTCGGTGCCTTTCTCGCGCAACACGTGATACTGCTGCGGCGTGAGAAGGGTGCGCCACTCAGCGTCGCTGCGGACGACTTTCTGCTCGGAATCGATTTTGGAATCGCTTTCGGATTGACTCACGGTGTCCTCCTGCACTTGCGGGGTGGCGCGATGAGATGCGGGGTGCCGACGCTGGCTCGGCGGGAGCCACACGGAAGCGGCTCACTCTTCCATTGAAACAGATCAGAGGCTGCCCAGAAACAGATCGGCGGCGTCGGTCAGACTTCGGCGACGACTTCGATTTCGACGAGCAGATTGCGCGGCAGGCGGGCGACTTCAACCGTGGTGCGCGCGGGAAGTGTATCGCTATCGGTTCCGAAGCAGGACGCGTAGACCGCGTTCATGGCCGCAAAATCGTTCATGTCCTTAAGAAAGACTGTGGCCTTCACAACCTGGCCAAGGCTGCTGCCAGCGGCCTCAAGAACGGCTTTGAGGTTCTCAAGGGTTCGCGCCGTTTGTTCCTTGATTCCGCCGGGGACAGCCTGGCCGGTAACGGGATCCAGGCCGCCCTGGCCGGCAGTGAAGACGAGGTTTCCTACACGCACGCCTTGCGCATAAGGGCCGATCGCGGCTGGCGCGCCGTCTGTGGTGATATTCGAGCGACTCATGGGTCGATTCTATGACGGTGGGGTGGGGTGATTCGAAGAAAATCGTGTGCAGCGCGTAAACGCAGTTGGAGGGCCAGGCCGCGCGGCCCATAAAAGATAAAAGGGCAATTTCACAAGGAAATTGCCCCTTTATCCGCTGGATTCCTGAAGGCTCGAGCGAGAGATGCCTGCTATCCGTGGAAGGCTGCCGTGAGACCGCCGGCAATGGCCATGACCAGCAGCCAATAGGCGGCGTTGATGGCAAAGAGATTGACGCGGCGATTCTCGAAAATGTGCTGCGTAAAGAGCGGCGGCGCCATGAATCCAAGCCAGCAGACGATGCCAAGCTTGGCGCCCGAAGTGAAGGTCATTGCTCCCGCCCAGCCCACGACGTGCCCCATCACAAAGGTGAGAAGCAGGCAGGCGATAAACGATGCGACCATGCCGAAGGCGCCGTTTTTCGGCTTATTGGTCTCGGAAAAGCCGATCAGAGTCAGCCAGGACTTGCGGAAAACGAGACCGTACCAGAGGGCGCCCAACAGCCATTCGATCACGGCTGCAATCACGACAATCGTCAAAAGATGCTTGGAGAAAGCTGCCGGCAACAAAACCGCGGAGTAAGTGACAACATGCATTCTTGAATCCTCCACAACGGGATTGAGGTTCGGCTCCCACGCACAGAAGGCCCACGGAAATGGGCTCCCGCGCGGCCCCGTTTTTCAGGAGTCGCCGCAATCACGATGCGGCATGCAAGGAAGCCATGTCAAGGCAATTCAGGGGTTACGCGCAGAAGTGGTAACTAACACGAATGAGCCATGGATAGCGGCAAGCAGCTCCCGTCGTCGCCATCCCCGGTAGTGTGAACAGGCCCTAGCGGCGCTTGAGCGCTTCGATCTCTTCGAGCGTGCGCGGCCAATCGGAGCCGAGGAGGCGCGAAAGACTGCGGTCAGCGAGAACTTTGCCGGCGGTCTGGCAGGTGGCGCAGTAGTTGGTCTCGTTGTCGGCGTAGCGTATTCGCTGGATTGGGTTGCCGCAACGAGGGCAGGGCTTGCCGAAGCGGCCGTGAACAGCCATCTCCGGTCGGAATGCAGTAACGCCCTCGGGGAATTTCTTTTTGGCCTCGGCGACGAAGCGATCGATCCATAAAGAAAGCGTGGATCGCGTGGCGTCGAAGAGGCGCTTCCACTCTTCGGGAGTGAGTTTATGCGTGAGCGCGATGGGCGAGAGGCGCGCGGCATGAAGAATCTCGTCGGAGTAGGCATTGCCCACGCCGCTGATGAGGCGCGGATCGGTGAGAGCACGCTTGAGGGTGCGGTTCTCCTTCGTGAGCGCGGCGCGAAACCCGTCGAGATCGGTGGCAAAAATCTCGATGCCGCCGGGATCGATGTCTTGGAGGGCCTGCTCGCCGCGAAGGAGATGGAGCGAGGCACGGCGCTTGGAGCCGGCCTCAGTAAGTGTGAGCGAGCCGGAGGGAAAGTCGAGCGCGAGGAGAGCCTGACGGCCGGAGAGCTTGGCGTGCGGCGGTCGCCAGTGGAGTCGGCCGGCAATCATGAGATGGATGACCAGCCAGAGTTTCTCCTGGTTTTGGACGGAAGCGTCACTGACGCCGATTGCGATGCGCTTGCCGATGCGGCGAATCTCGCGGACGGTGCGGCCTTCAACGGAAGCGATGGGAGGGTCCGCGGTGCGGAGGACGAAGACGCTGTTCAGGCGGACGCGTTCGAGCGTCGCCCCAAGGATCCGCGGCTCAAGCGCGGCAAGGTAGGCGGTGATGTCGGGAAGTTCCGGCATTGTTATCAGCTTGCAGCCAATGAGTTGGCCCGCGCAACGGATTTCTTCCGCCGGCTTAAGGCAGGATCGCGTTGTCGATTAAACGCGTTGTGCCAATAAACGCCGCGACGGCGAAGAGCGTGCCGGGAACGGCAGTTTCAACTGGCAACAGAGTGGACCAATCGACGAGGGCGATGTAGTCGATGCGAACCTCGGGCTCGGAGGCAAAGACGCCGTGCGCCGATGCAATGAGCATATTTGCGCGGCGCTCGCCCTGGGCGGCAAGCGACTCGACGTGGCGGACGGCGCG
>Ga0181520_10010224_pt1 | contig 12644 bp, 10 predicted proteins | sample PEATcosm2014_Bin_29_FD_132451 | JGI IMG/M metagenome (GOLD analysis project Ga0181520, IMG submission 132451) | Peatland microbial communities from MTU Mesocosm Facility, Houghton, MI, USA - PEATcosm2014_Bin02_30_metaG | ecosystem: Environmental > Terrestrial > Soil > Wetlands > Peat | place...
CAACATCAAGAAAAACGGCAAGAACAACAGCAAGAACCATAAAAATCTATGGCCATCGTCCACGTTGCAATGAAGTCGTCCGCCAGTGCACCGCCAGCGACGGCGCACGCGGAATATATTGCGCGCGCTGGCCAATATGAAAAGCGCGGCGACGTGGTACACGTCGAACCCGGCAACATGCCGGAGTTCGCCCAGGCCAATGCGCGCGCATTCTGGCTGGCAGCGGACACGCACGAGCGCGCCAATGGACGCGCCTATACGGAGCTACAGATCGCCCTACCCCGCGAGCTGAATGATGAGCAGCGCATTGCGTTGTCGCAGGAGGCGGCGCGGGAGTTCATGGGCGACCGTTTTGCGTATATTTTGGCCGTTCACAATCCCGTAGCCAAGGACAAGATCGAGCAGCCGCACATGCACATTATGTTCTCCGAGCGGGTTGTCGATGAGCGGACTCGTGCGTTGCCGGAGGAGCAGTTTTTCAAGCGCAACGGAGCCAAGAAAGACCGGGAATGGAACGATAGGGCGAAGCCCGAAGAAATCCGGGTGAAGTGGTGCGAGATGATGAATCGCGCGATGGAGCGCGAGGGGATTTCCGAGCGGGTCGATCCGCGCACGTGGGCGGCGCAGGGGCGGGAAGACCTTGCCGCTTTGCGCGAAGAAAAGGAGTTGCGCGGCGACGAGCCGGATGCAGTCGAGCGGCGGGAAGAAATTGCGCGGTTGCGCGAGTTGCGCAAGGAGTTGCCAGCGCCCGGACTGGCGAAGCTGGCCGACATTCAGCAACTCGAAGCGGAGGCTGCGGCGCAGATCGCCGCCATCGAGCGGAAGCTCGAAGAAGAGACCGGCATTTTGGACAAGTTGATAGCGAAGGCCAGGGAGGCGGTTGGCCAGGTGATCGAATGGGGCCAGAACATTTTGGCCAGTCCAAAGGTGCCGGTATTTGCGCGTACGCGCGTTGCGCCCGATCTGGTGCGCAGTGGCCCGCCGCCGCCGGCACAGATGCCGGAGACTCCTTCCGTTGCCGATGCCGCCAAGGAGCAACCAGACCGCGGAGCAGACCGGCTACGAGATTTTCTGGCCGGAGTGGACGACTTCGAGCGCAAGGCTGACACGGAGATTGCTCAGAAGCAGGAGGCAGAGCGCCGGGCGGCAATGCCCAGGTCCTCGGTGCCAGACCGGAAAGAGCTTGACCGGCAGCTTCGGGAGATTGCGCGGACCAAGGCGCGGCATCCAGATGGGCGGATTCAGGCCGTCGAGGAGATCATGCAGTCCGAGATTACCGGGCGCGTCCTTGGCTATACCAGCGGCAGGGAGGAGGCGCTTTTCCAGCGGCTCGGAGGGGAACTGGTTCGCCTGGATATGCGTGGCAAGCCGCCCATCGAGGTTGGCAAGGAGATCAACTACGACCCCAAGAGCCAGAGCATCAGCCGGGGTCATGGAATGGAGCGATAGATGGACGACAACGAAGACCTCAAGGCAATCTACGCAGCCGCCCGCTCTATCCAGAGCGCGGCGGCCCAGGCCGTGGCCGAGCTGGCGCAGCTCGTGGCCGACAATCGCGCCATCCCTGGCCAAATCGCCCAGCAGGTGGGCCGGACGGCGCAGGAGGTTCCCCAGTTGGTCAGGCAGTCCGCAGACCAGGCGTTGGCCCGCATCGCGGACGGAGCCGAGAAAGCGATCCGCAAAGCGGCCGTCAGCGATGTGGGAGTGAAGATCGAAGCCGCTATGTCTGGCCCGATGGCGACCATCGACGAGGCTCTGCGGAAGCTGAAGACTTCCGCTGACCAAGCGGAGTATGCCGCCAGCAAGTGGCGGTTCTTCGCCAGGGTGTTTCGCTGGCAGCAACTCGCCATCGCCGTGCTTGTTGGCGTCGTGCTTGGCGGCACCGGGACGTGGTACTTCGCCTACAGGCCGCTCAAAGAAGCTGCCGACTACATCCTATTTCTCAAGGAGAGGCCGGTTTCACCGACAGAGGCGGGGCATGGCGGGGCTGAAGGGCATTCCCGTGTAGCGCATGGCGCGAAGCCAAAAGGCAGTCAGGAGACTCAACCGCCAGCCGTGGACAATCAGGAGCAGCCATAGACCTGTTGGGAGGATTGGTTATGCCGCCCCCTGCGGCCCCGGCACCCCGCCCCACGATTATCCGTAGCTGGATGAATAATCTCGATTTGATGAACGGGGGCGTTACTGATAGGATCGGTCTTGCGTTTTTTTAGGTTACTCGTGGAGACGTAAAATTTGCGCAAATTGTGGCTTTTGCGGTCTGAAAAGCGGGTGGCAAGGCCGGTTCTAGGAGGGGTCTGATGATTTGTGGGGCTTGGAACGTAAAGGAGTGGGCATAATGATTGGCATTTTGTTGCGTAAGTCTATTCTTCATCTAACGGCCCAGTGTCAATTTAAAGCTAAACCTTGTCTTAATCTGGTTCTTTTGCTTGCTTTCATGGGAATTGTAGTATCACAGCAGGCAATCGCCAGTAGCCTTAGCCTCGGTGGAGGAACACTCAGTTGGACTGTGACTACGTCCACACAATCATGTGGACCCGCCCCGGACACGATGACAGTGTATTCATACAGCAGTTTTTCTTTCACAAGCTCTACCGGGGTGGTGACCTCTTTAAGCGGTGGTGGAGCATATTTTGTATGGAATAGCACTTGTGCCTCAGGTGTGCCTCAGGGAGCGTATCCCTCATCTTCCATTACGCTTACAGGATCTACCTTTGTTATTACCTTTGCTCCTCAAGGCGGTGGCGGCGGTAGTGCCACATATACCGCGCTGGCAACCCAGACCATCTCTTTCACAGCACCTACAACGCCGGTCACCTATGGTGTATCGGCGATCACGTTGTCGGCAACAGCCAGTTCTGGACTTGCAGTGGCCTTTACCGTTGTTTCTGGGCCGGCGACCGTCAGCGGCAGTGTACTCACCATCACCGGCGCAGGAACCGTGGTGGTGGCAGCGAATCAGGCAGGGAACTCATCCTACGCAGCCGCTACCCAGGTAACTCAATCTATCACCGTCAATAAAGCTGTTTTGACGGTAACGGCTACTAACGCCAGCCGAAATTATGGCGTCGCCAACCCAACCTTCACCGATACAGTCACAGGATTTGTCAATAGCGATACACTAGCATCAGCCACATCGGGCGCGGCCAGTCTGACAACCTCGGCGACCACAGTCTCCGCTGTAGGTAACTATGCGATCACCGCTGCTACGGGCACTCTCACCGCAACGAATTACATCTTCACATTTCTTAATGGAACCCTGACCGTCACCAAAGCCACACCGACGATCACATGGGCCACGCCAGTAGCTGTTCCCACAGGAACAATCCTCAGTGCGACGCAACTAGATGCGAGCGCCGGAGGAGTGGCGGGTTCCTTTATATATACGCCGTCGGCCGGTACTGTACTGTCAACTGTTGGATCGTATACCCTATCGGCAGCTTTTACACCCACAGATACAACCGACTACAACACACCAGCAGCGCAGACCGTAGTGCTCATAGTCAACTCTCCAAAACCGGTAATAACTTGGCCGACACCGGCCGCCATCAATTTCGGTACGGCGCTTAGCGCCACGCAGTTAAATGCGACGTCGAATGTTGCTGGTTCATTTGTGTATAGTCCAGCATCAGGGGCTATACTGCTGCCGGGTACTGATACGCTAAGTGCGACCTTTACACCGACAAATCCAAGTTACGCAACAGTAACCACGACGGTATCATTGGTTGTCAATCCGAGCACGTCGAGGATTACTTGCTGGTAGCGACCGCCGTTATGTGTTACGTGGCATGAGCCGATCAAACCCCACAGGAGAATCATCATGCAGTGCTTCCTCAGAAAGACAAGCCAAATGCTGGTATGCATCATCCTGCTTGCAAGTTGGCAGCTCCTGCAAGCCCAGCAACGAACTCTCACGGGGGTGTATGACCGTTCGATAAATTTGCCAACGTTTGAGGGAAGGGATGGCCAGCAAGATGCTTCGGCCATTCAGGCATTAGAAGAGTATGTATCAGCGACGGGTTTGGGGCGTTCTGGAAGTGTTACGTTGCAGGGGGATATCGTCATAAGCCCCGACAGTCAGCGGCAACAAGGGACGGCGACGTTGACCGTTGAAGGCTCGAATCGTTTTAGATTCGACATTCATACTTCTACAGGCAATGTGAGTACGCGGATCGAAGGTTTGACTGGAAGCATCCAGCGCGACGAACAGGGTGTGTACAGGATGCCGGCGGAGACCGCAATGTCCGGGGCGATCATCTCGCCGTGGACGATTGAGACATTGCTAAAAGACGAACGCTTATCCGTCGAAAATCGGGGAATAGTTTCAGTCGATGGAAGCAGTCTTCTCAAAATCACGCTGCATCGTCCTTTATGCTTGCACGCCGGAGGATGTGCTCCTGATCTGCAAAAACTGCGTTTGACAACAGACTTGTATCTGGACCCTCATACGCACTTGCTAATCAAGAGCGTGGAGACTGTTCGACTGTCTGAGCAACTGCCGACAAGGAGTCTCCGGGTGATCACATATGGTGATTACCACCAATTGAACGGAGCCGCGATGGTTCCCTTCGAGTACAGAGAAACGCTGAATGGACAACTGATATGGAACCTCACAACCACTGAGGCCTCCATCGGCAATCGGCACGAGCAATCCTACTTTCGGTTCTAAGGACAAAAACGATGAAGACCAGGCGTGTTCTTTGCATTGCATTGTTTCTCCTGTCAATTGCGCTTCCGACCAAGTATCTGTTGGGGCAATCGACGCCAACTTCGATTGGCAAGCCCACAGGGGCAGCAGTGTTTCCAATTGAGCATGGGTTTGTTGACCTGAGCAACGGCAATGTTCATCTGGAGATTCCGATTGAGGGTTATAAGCAGCGTGGCAATGTCCAAGCACCCGCAGCCTTCGTCTACGATAGCTCCATTTGGACGGCTAATGTCAATTCAACGTCTGGCACCGGAAGCTGGTCTCCAACTAATGTCCCAGACAACATTAGTTATTATGACGAATATATTAATACCAGCTATTCAGGATGGCGATTTAATTATGTTCCAGATAATGCCTACTCCTATCAGAGCGGGCCGAGTTTTGCGTGCACGGAATCAAACGGGTCAACGGTATATATATTTCCATATGAAGGGTTTACCTGGTATGACCGCTCAAGCACAGCTCATACATTTGTTATTCAAACGGTGGACATAAGTTACTATGGATGCACAAACTCTGTACCGTATAAGGATACCCCTTCAGGGTCGGCATACGCTACGGATGGGAGCGGATATTATGCCACCGTGACGAACTACTCAGACGTGGCTATCTGGGCTCCTGATGGTACGCAAGTGGTGAATCAGTTGTCGTCGCAATACATTCAGGTGGATCGGAACGGAAATTACCTTACATGCGTTAATCCGGAACCGTCAACGTGTGTCATGGCAGCCGATACACTTGGTCGAAATCCTATCAGTGTGACGTCTGGCGGGGTGAACTCCAGCGGGGAAACTGTCGAATATTTGAATGTGATAACTACGGGCGGCGCAAAAGCGCAGTACACGATTACTTATGAGCCGATAACCCTTAAAACTGATTTCGGAATCAGTGGAATAAGTGAGTTCTCTGGCAGCGTTACGACGATTGCAAGCATTGGGCTGCCGGATGGAACATCCTACTCGTTTAGCTATGAGAATGGTACTTACGGAGAATTGACAGGAATAACACTTCCACATGGTGGAACGGTTGATCTATCCTACACAAGCAATTCGAGTTCTGGAACAACTCTCTCGGCGCGCTGGCTCAGTTCTCACACAGGGTCGAACGGGACAACATCTTTTGCAATGGCGTATTCCGGGACTACAACCAACTCGGTGACTGGCAATTCATGCGAACTTACGTCGGACACTGTGATAAATGCCCCGTCTCAAACAAAATACAATTTCCAGAACTGTGGGGAAGGAACATATGATTACGAAGACGACTACTATCAGAGCAACACGAGTTCTACGCTGGTCTCAAAGACTCTAAAAAGCTATGACTATACGCATAAATGTGCGAATATAGGTTGCTTCAGTTATGGTGGCACTCAGCGCTATCAATGGGTTAATGTGACCGGCATAACGCAAGTTCTCATGGATTCTAGCCTCACGGCGGATATACAGTATTTGTACTCTACGCCGGGAACCGGAGTTCCAACAACTGTTAAACAATGGGATTTTTACTCGGCGAAGCCATCCAGTCTGCCAGACTCGCCTTCAGGATTGCCGACTAGGGAAGTCGATCAGGTATTGGGCTATAACGTCAATGGGGCGCTTTTCCCAACATCGACAACCTATAAAAACTCATCGGGAACAGCAATCTCGCAGGTCACCTATGCCTATGATGGGAATAGCCTGACGGCTGCTCCAAGCACAACTCCAAACCTTCTAAGCGTCAGTGGAAATAGAGGGAATCTTACAACACTGACAGCGACTGATCCTGTTCTGGGTGTTTCTCACGTCTCTTCGTTTTACTACGATACTGCCGGGCAGATTCAGTCTGTCAAAGACCCAAATCTGAATGTGACGAGCTTTACATACGACAGCACCGATACCTTTCCTACCAAAACATGCGCCCCTTCGACCGGGTCTGTCGCTCATTGCACGAGCAAGACCTTCGATACGAATACCGGCCAGGTCACATCGTATACAGACCAGAACAATCAAACGAGTACGTACAACTATGACAGCATCGGAAGGCTCCAGTCAGTAACCTTCTCCAATGCCGGCTCGCCGGTCACGCTTTCCACCATTCAGCACCCATCCGCCAATGAGACCGACATCACGGTTCAGCAGTCTCCCACATCGACCATATCTATCTCGAAGTTTACTGATGGGTACGGCAGGCAGAGCCAAGCGGTTCAAAGCGGGGTATCGACAGAGTGGACCTACGACTCCCATGGCCGTCTGTCCAGCAAAACGAATCCACATATCGCGGGAACGACCTCCGCTACAGATGGAACGTCGTACTTTACATACGATGAGCTTGGAAGGATTCTGACCGCGACCAATCCTTTGGGGCAATCGATCAGTAATTCGTATACAGGAAATACGCGCACGGTGACAGACCCCCTCGGACATCAGCGGAAGTTGGTGTTCGACTCTTTTGGTGATCTTACGTCCGTTGTTGAGCCGAATAGCAGCAACACGTTGAGTTGGATAACCACTTATCAATACAACGGGCTTGGTCAATTGGCCAGCGTCAATCAGCAAGGCGGCACAACCAACACTGCGCAGTGGAGGACCAGAACCTTCAACCACAACGGTTTTGGTTATCTTACCTCGCAGACAACGCCTGAGGCTGGAACCACTAGCTTTGTCTACGACAACGACGGTAACCTCAAAAGCTCAACGGATGCGCGCGGGCTTACGACATCCTACAGTTATGATGCCTTGAATCGCGTAATAAGCAAGACGATTCAGAACGGCGCAACACATACCTATTCCTATGACGCGCAGGATTCATCGGGCGATCAGTATGGGATGGGGATGCTCACGCACATAACCAACGGATCGAGCACAGAACCGGTGCAAGCCAACTTCACGCATAATCCGTTTGGCTATCTTACATCTGAAACCTATTGTTTGCCATCGAACTGCGCAAATGCTTATGTGGCGACCGCTGGCACGGACTATCTAGGAAATGTCACGTCTCTGACATATCCCGATGGACGTGCATTGTCAATGACATATAACAACCTTAATCAACTGACGAGCGAATCGTGGTCATCCTGGAATGGAACGCCGGAGAGCGTTGCCTACTTGTACGGCGTTACATACTATCCGCCGGGAGAGGTTGCAACTGCCACCTACGGAAACGGCGTTTCGCTTAAAGCGACCTATGATGCCAACCAAAACCTCAAGACTCTCGGGTATGCCAAATCTCAGTCCGTCGTTTCTTGCAAGGCATATAGCTGGCAATCGAATGCAGCCAATCTGCAAAGCATCGAAGATGAGGTGCCTGGCGTCACTCGCACATTTACCTACGATCAGCTTGACCGTCTCCAGTCAGTGAGCGATTCGGGAGGAAGCAACCCGCTGAGCGAGTCGTATTCTTTCGATGCATGGGGGAACCTGCAACAGAGTGGTAATTTCTCCTTCGTGCAGTCGTTTGGAGCGAACAATCAGATCAGCACGGGCGGATATGGATACGACGCAGCAGGAAATCTGCTTTCGGAACCCAGCCCTATCAGCAACACATACACGTATGGCGCGGATGGACTGCTGACCGGAAGCAATGGCGCGGCTTATACCTACGATAGCTTTGGGCAGCGGGTACGGAAGGACAATGGGAGCACTTCGCAAGAGTATTTCTACTTTGGTGGCGGGCTACTCGGGATGCGTAATCCGTCCACAGGAGCGTGGACAGACCATATCTACGGTGCAGGGCGATACATCGCATCAGTTGCGGGAAGTTCCTCTGCAACGCCAACTTGGCGCGTTGGAGACCATCTCGACTCGCTTTCCTATCAGACCGACAATAACGGCAACGTCACGAGTTCGACCAATGTGACTCCGTTCGGGCAACTGGCTTCCGATACCAGCGGTGACGCATTTCCTTTCACCGATCATGAGCGGGATGCAGAGAACGGCACCGACCACACTCTCTTTCGCCATTATTCTCCTGGGCAGGGGCGTTGGATTGCTCCCGATCCATCGAATGGAAGCTATTCTCTAGCCGATCCGCAGTCGCTCAATCGCTACTCTTACTTGACGAACCGCCCGATGAATAAGGTGGATAGGCTCGGTCTCGACGATGATGATGATGACGACGATGATGATGACGATGCACCAAATCCTGCACCACCAAACGATCCCAGCGCTAATCCGTTTCCCACTGATACATCCAATGTGCCGATTCTTCCGAATACTGGAACACCGGACTGCGGCGGCAATGGTTGTGGTGGTGCACTCGTATTTAACGCTGGCGGGGATTCAGCAATTGCGACAGGTGATTCAAGTGCTGACGCTGCGCCCTCGGATGGTGGATCGACCTCCGTTGCATCTGGAACAGGAAGCGATTCGATTGCAGGGGATATATTGCTTGGTGGCTTGATGCTTCTAGGCAATGTCCCGGAGGTTGGTACTGTTGCAAATGGAGCCTTGGCCGTAATTTATTTGGCTAAAGGTCAATATGGGCAAGCTGCTTTGTTCGGGGGCGCAGCCATATATTCGACCTTTGGAGGAGTTGGCGGAAGCGAGATTGCTGAAGGGGTTGAAGCACTCAGAGCCGCCGAGACAGTTGGAGAAACGGCACTCGATGCTGCCGGGGAAGCTACTGCTGAGGAGAGTACACTCGTTTGTCGTGGAGGTTTATGCACGGCTGATAGGTTCGCGAATGGAAGCGGTGTCTCGATAGACGCAAGCGGCAATCTACAGGGCGTTTCGGTAAATAGTTCTCCGGGGTCAACCCTTCAAGAGCTAACCTCAACAATACCCAACAGGCAGGTTGGAGTTACCTCCTTAGAAGACATCGAAGCTGCGGGAGGTACTGTTACACCGTCGCCGACCCCGAATAACCCCTATCACTGCACTCTATGTGGGATTTCGCCGCAACAGGCCGAACAGTTGTTTACTCCAACTGTTCCAAATCCTAATTACTGAGGTTCACAATGTGCAAAGAGGACAATGCAATGAGTTTCGTCGAGTTAGAAGAAATACGATTGCGGTGCGCTAGTGCAACTCCAGGACCGTGGAAGTCGTTCATCGAAGGCCGAGATCACACGAGTGGATCGAGTTTTATCATGACCGGGGCCAGTAAGAATCGCGGGAACGATATTGAGTTGAGCGGCGCGACAATAGCCGACCAAGACTTTATTGCTCACGCCCGGCAGGATATTCCTCGATTGCTGGATGAGATTGCGAGACTGACAAGACCGACCCGATAGGGGACTATGAGAACAATGCACAGATTGCTGCTCCAACCAGTAGATCGTTTTAGGGTGCTCGATATGAGCAAACTTCTGACTGTTTGCGTGTTAGCTTCCCTGCTGGTTGGATTGCAGGCAGAAGCTCAGGCCACAACAACTGAGCCTCCGCAGTTATTTCCTCCAGTGGGCAAGACCGAGGCCGCGAAGTCCTCAATTTCTGCAGGCGGAGTAGAAATCCTTTCCGATACATTGGGCGTGGACTTCAAGCCGTTTATGCAAAAACTCCATCGTAAAACAGAGAAAAGCTGGGATCCCCTCATTCCCGACGAGGTGAATCCTCCCAAACTCGCCTCCGGGATGGTTGTGATTCGCTTCAAGATTCTTCCCAATGGAAGAGTCATGAATGGAAGCATGGTTCTGGAGGGGCGATCAGGCCATACTGCGCTGGACCGAGCCGCGTGGGGAGCAATTGTAAATTCGAATTACCCTCCACTGCCAGAAGAATTCAAAGGTCCATTCCTCGAAGTTCGTCTCGTCTTCCTGTACAACAAGAGACCTGTCGTTCAAGATAAGTGATGTTCGAGGCCCAGCAAAGCGGAAAATAAGGGTTAAGGCCTGAGTTGCTGTTGGTAGCGTAACCAGGCGCAGAGTGCGTGTTGGACAAAATCAATACGGATGTCGGCGCTTCCGGTCTCCGTTGGAATATCGGCTCCCGGCATACCGCCCGCGTAGAGGCCATCGCGGATCTGAGCATGAAGCAGGAACGCGATGCCGTGATCGATGGTGCTTTTGACTTCAGTGCGCAGGTTTCCGTTGGGCAGGAATTCGAGGGCTGCCAGCAGGCCCTCCATGCGGGTAGCAGTGGGCGCGGTTCGTCCCGTGGGATCGAATGAGCCGTCGAGTGCTTGATTGGCTGGGTTGCGTAGTTGATCCTTCATCAGCGATTGGCAAATCTGACTGGCGTGGTGAATCAGCTCTTCCCGCGAAGCTGAGGATGCGCTCTGCGAATAGTATGGGAGCAACTTGGCTGTTGCAATAAGTGCCCAGTGATCAGGCGGAACATCTGTGAGCTTGGCGCGGCTTCTTGCCAGATAAGAGAGAGCCTTAGCAGCGGCATTCAACCACACGGGGGAATGGTCTGTTTCATAGAGATCGATGAGGCCCAGAGCCGCTTCTCCTGGATAATAAAGACTCTCGAAGTCTTCGTCAGGGCCGCTCTCTGCGCGATATTTGCTTACGAAACTGCCATCGTTCCTCTGTAAGAAAAGAAGAAAGTGTCCCATTTCCTGCAATTGCTCAAGCGGCACCGAGTTTGGCTTTGTGGCATTCACGCCAGTAAGCGCGACCAGTCCCAAACCGGTCGCGCCCAAATCGGCGGCGGAAGGTTGGGGCAGCGGTTTTGACCATACGACCAGTTGATCGGGACGGACACCCGTTCCTATGTAGTTTTGGCGCATGAAGAACGCCGCTCGCAACATGGCATCGACAGCCTTCTGATCCGGCTTTGAACGTTGCAGCATGGCAAGTGCGTAAATCGCTCCAGCGTGACGCACGATGTTGTAGGAGTGGCTTTGCTGGCCTGAGCTGATGCTGATGCGGTACACAAATCGGCCATCCGGCCCGCACGCGCGTTCCAGATAGCTCGCCGCCAGAGTGATGGCGCGATCAACCTCGGCGTGGGATGGTATCTCAAAGCCAGGAGCAGTGGTGTTACGCACCTGTTTATGGGACTCTGGAACTTGAGCGATAATCGGCAGCACGAACAGTGAAGCCAATAGCAGCAATTGTTCGAATTGCCAGACGGCATGGCGATTGCGGTTCCGCATACACTGTGGTTTCATCCCCGTGCAAAATTCTCCCATTTTCAAGTCTGCCACCAGTCTATGCGTTTTCACTCTCCTTCACTTTATTCGTGTGGTTTTGTGGTACGCAAAGGGTAAGTTTTGACCCACGACCGCCGACCCTTGTTTCCAAGGGCTTGCATGGGTCAAATCTCAAGGCCATAATTAACCCATGAAATACGGCTATGCCCGCGTATCGACTGACGACCAGAGTACAGCCTTGCAACTCGCGGCCTTGAAGCGGGCCGGATGTAAGACACTTTTCAAGGATGAGGGTTTGTCAGGAGCCACGACTAAGCGCCCCGCCCTGCTTCGCTGTCTCAAGGCATTGCAGGACGGCGACACGCTCATCGTCTGGAAACTTGACCGCCTGGGCCGCAGCTTGCGCGACCTGATCGCCATGCTCGATGACCTCAAGGAGCGCGGCGTCAAATTCCGTTCCCTCACCGAGCAGATCGACACCGAGACGCCGACAGGCCGGGCCATGTGGCAGATGATCGGCGTACTGGCCGAGTTAGAGCGCAGCCTTATTAGCGAACGGACCCGCGCCGGAGTGAAGGCCGCGCAGCGCCGGGGCGTGAAGTTTGGCCGCAAGCCGAAATTGAACCCGCAGCAGATCGCCCACGCCCGCAAGCTGATCGACCAGGGCGAGGACCGGCAGAAGGTTGCCGACCTGTTCAAAGTCGGGCGGAAGACCTTATACCGGGCGCTTGCGGCGTGAGACGGCTTTGGGCTTGCGGATGCCCTCGTCCTCTTCGCTAGCATTTTGGCTGTACAACTCATTGAGCTTGCCTTGCAGTAGTTTCTTGTCTGGAAGCATCGTCTGATACTCGGCGATCAGCGCCGGAGACAGAGTACGATTCAGAGCGTATTCCACGACCTTATCCTCTTTGCTGGCGCACAG
>Ga0181520_10010225_pt1 | contig 12643 bp, 7 predicted proteins | sample PEATcosm2014_Bin_29_FD_132451 | JGI IMG/M metagenome (GOLD analysis project Ga0181520, IMG submission 132451) | Peatland microbial communities from MTU Mesocosm Facility, Houghton, MI, USA - PEATcosm2014_Bin02_30_metaG | ecosystem: Environmental > Terrestrial > Soil > Wetlands > Peat | place...
CAGCGAGTGCTTCACGTCCGGCTGCCCGTAGGCGATGTTGTTGCGCACCGTGTCGTTGAAGAGAATCGTCTCCTGGGTCACCTGGGCCACTTGACGCCGCAGCGAGCCCAGCGTCAGTTCGCGCAAGTCGTGCCCATCGATCAGGATGCGCCCCGAAGTCACGTCGAAGAAGCGCGGAATTAGATTGACCAGCGTCGACTTGCCCGCCCCGCTTGGCCCCACCAGCGCCAGCACCTCGCCAGCGTTGACCCACAAATCCACGTTGTGCAGAATCTGGTGCTCGCCTTCTTCGGTCGAATAGGAAAAGCCCACATCCTCAAACCGCACGGACTTCTTGAAGGTCTTCAGCGCCGTGGCGTGGTGCTTCTCCTTCACGTCGTCCTCGGCGTCGAAAAAGCCGAAGATCGAGGCCGAAGCACCCATCGCCTGCTGGAAGTTGTTGTAGAAATAGGCGAACTTGCGCACCGGATCGTAGAGCTTGAAGAGCAGAATGATAAACGCGCCAAAGATGCCCATGGTCATCTGGCCGTGCATGATCTCGTTGCGCCCGATGAACAGGAACATGGCGATCGCCACCGCGCCGATCGAATCCATCAGCGGCGAGCTGATTGACTGGATGCGCACGTTGCGCAAGTTGGCGCGGAAAAGCCGCTTAGCCGCATTCTTGAAGCGCAGAATCTCCCAAAGCTCGGTGTTGAAAGCCTTCACAATGCGGTTTCCGGTCACCGTCTCGTGCAGGATGTTCTGAATCTCCGCCAGCTTGTCCTGCCCGGAGCGCGTGCGGTGCCGCACTTCCCTGCCGATCTTGCGCGCCGAGGTCACCACCACCGGAACAAACAGCAGCAGCGCCCAGCTCAGGTATCCGCCCAGTTTAATGACGAAAACCAGTCCCACCAGAAACGTAAAAAACTGTTGCAAGAACTCGCCGATTACCGAGCTGAGGGCAAATTGCACGCGATCCACGTCGTTGATCAGCGTAGAGAGGATGGTTCCGGTGGCGTGCTTGTGAAAGAAGCTCGACGACCGCCGCATCGTCACTTCGTAAAGATGGTTGCGCAGATCGGTGATGGTGCCAAAGCCGGCGTAGTTCACCAGATAGGTGCCCGTGTAGTCGCAAATCCCCTTCAGCACCGTGGAGAGCACCAGCGCAAAGGCCACCACGTTCCAGGCGTTGTGCATATGCACAAACGGAGGAACCAGCAGCCGCAGGTCGAAGTGCCACTCGCTCCGGGGCAAACCCAGCAGGATTGGGCCCTCCGGCGCATCGGGCCGAAGAACCTGGTCGAAGATGGGTTGAAAGAGCAGGACGCGGAAGGTGTCCAGCGCGCCCACCATGGCCAGCAGCATCACGCCCGGCAGCCATTGCAACACATAGGGCAGGCCGTAGCGCAGAAGGCGCAAGAATCGTTTCATGCCGGTAGACCCGCCTGGCGGTTGCAGAACTCCATCCCCGTATTGTATCCGGCGCAACTTCGCCGCCTTCACCGGCCTTGCCGCATGCCGCCTAACTATTTGTGAGCATTGATGTTAATTGATCTTGGCTTACGACTCCTTTGGTCACGGCGTCCATAAACACAAACGGGACAACCATCGGGTCGTTGAATCTGAAACGATAGGCCCGGGGTTGGCCGTCTCGTTCGAGGACTGGCCCTCTCTTGTCCTGGCAGAACTCGCTGAGATGCGCGTTGAATGTTGCGATCTCGACATCGCGATTGAGAATCAGCGAGAGCGGTTTGACTACCGAGCTGGGGTTGAAATATCCAAGTTCGTCATTCGATTTGGCTACGGCAACCGCACACGCAAGCAGAACCTGACGGTACAGCGCATCCTTGTGGGAACTATGCGTCGCCTTCGTATGCTTGCCCCTGGCTGACTGTTCAGCCTGCTTTGTCGCTTCTTCCAAGGCTCTAAAGACATCATCTCGTTCGATTCGTCGAGAGAAGCTTTTCGTCGCAGCAACCCTGACCGCATTCAGGCCGATCAGATGGGTGTAGTGCGGCAGCCCCTGGCAAATATGGACAGTCAGGCTGGATGCCTCATTTGAAAACTTGACCCCTAAGGCCTTCTCAGCATTCAGGAGGATAATTCCCAATTCCTCGGGGCTCATTCGTCTGAGAAACACTTGCGAAATCGCGCGGACGATTGAAGCATGATCGGAGATCAGACGGTCAATGGTCTCTGCGACTCCCACCAATACCACTGTGGAATCAATTCCGAAGTCCGAGAGGGCCTTGATAAGATCCGTCGATGACTTCGAAACCTCACTGGAAGCTCTATCGAATTCGTCGATGATGAAGACCGAGCCTGGGATGTTTGCTAGGACGCGACGCACATCGTCCACGCTCAGTGGCTCCTGCAAACCATATGCCTCCAAGAGCGGAACCCTGCCCCTTGCTACCGGTCGCAGACCAGCGGTAGGTCGATCATCCGTCAACGACAACTCACGAAGCAACTTTCCCCAAATTGATGAAAAACTATCGCCTGTCGTTGTGACAGTCTTGACAATTAGGCGCTCGGCGATCTGGCTCTCCAGCTTCCCTCTGCGATCAAGAACCTGAATTGTAGGGCTAAGCACATTTGCCAAAGAGGTCTTTCCGACTCCGCGTTCGCCGTAAATGACAACGTGCAGCCCAGGCTGGTTCACGGCATCCGCAACCGCTGTGAGTTCATTCCAACGACCCGCAAACAGCTCTTTTGATGTAATGGGGGTGCGGGGTCGAAAGACTTTCGCGGCTTCTGCGACAAGAACCGTCGATTCCTCGTAGGTGAGCAGCTTGTCCAGCGGGTCGTTCATTGCCCAAGTATACAGCTAAATTGTCTAAGTAAACGCCATTTTTAACCAAGTACCCCAATTTTCCTTTGCCTAAACACCGGCACTCCATCCCTCGATGCACTTTGCGAAGGGGCGAAAAGGACCCGTGCCTCCCGGCCTCTCCTCTCTCCGCCAGCCTTTGCAGCCAAACCCCATTCACATCTTCAAGCCGCTACCCTCCCCACCCCTTGCACTAAACTCGACTCAAGGCAATTTCACTGTCGAGGTCCCCTCCGTTGAAGAGTCTGCGTCTCCCGCTCCTGGCTGTTTCCGCGCTTTTGCTCCTGGTCACTCCCGCAGCTCTGCGTCCGCAGCCCGCGCCTGCCGCGCCTGCCTCGGTCGAAGGCAACCGCAAGGCGCTCAACGCTCTCTTTGCCAGTTATTGGGAAGACAAGCTCAAGCACGATCCCGAGTTTGCCTCCACGCTGGGCGACAAGCGCTACAACGACCAGATCTCCGACTACAGCGTGAAAGCCGTGAACGACACCCTGGCCCGCGAGCAGAACCTGCTCCTGCAACTGGCGGCCATCGACACCAACGGCCTGAGCGACCAGGAAAAGACCAGCCGCGATCTGCTCCTGCGCGACCTTGCCGAGAACCAGGAAGCCGCCGACTTCAAAGAGTGGGAGATGCCCCTGGACCAGATGGGCGGCATCCACACCACCTATCCCCAACTGGTTGCCCAGCTCAGCTTCACCTCGGTAAAGGACTACGACGACTGGATCGCCCGCCTGCACGCCATTCCCAGGGCCTTCGACCAGGTCAGCGCCAACATGGCCATCGGAATGGAGGATGGGCGCGTGCCGCCCAAGTACCTGCTCGCCAAGGCGCTTGAGCAGGTGAAGCAGTTGGCCACCCAGAAGCCCGAAGACTCGCCTTTGGCGCTGCCCTTGAAGAGCTTTCCCGCCGCTGTTCCAGCCGCCGATCGCGAACGCATCAAGGCGGAGATGCTGGACGCCATCGGCAAGGAGGTTTTGCCCGCGTATCTGCGCTTTGCCCGCTTCCTCGAGGTCAGCTACATTCCCGCCGGCCGCGAGCAGCCCGGCATCTCCGCCCTGCCCGATGGGGCCAAGTACTACGCCTTCTGCATTCGCCGCGCCACGACGACGGACCTCACCGCCGAGCAAATCCACCAGATCGGCCTGGACGAGGTGAAGCGCGACGAAGCCCAGATGCTGACCATCGCGCAGAAGCTGGGCTTTCCCGACCTGAAGAGCTTCCGCGCCGGCCTCAAGGCCAATCCAAAGCTGAAGGGGGCCTCGGCCGATGCGCTGCTCGATGCCTATCGCGCTTATCTGAATCCCATGCAGGCCAAGCTGCCTACCCTCTTTGGCCGCCTGCCCAAGGCGCCGTTCGAGGTCGTGCCGATTCCGGATTACATGGCCAAGAGCTCTCCGCCTGCCTACTATTACCCCGGCACGGCCGACGGCAGCCGCCCCGGCCGCTTGCGCATCAATACCTCCAACGCCGCGGAGCGCAACCTCTACGCCGTCGAGGCCATCGCCTACCATGAGGGAATCCCCGGACATCACCTGCAAATCTCCATCGCCCACGAGTTGGACGGCCTGCCGGAGTTCCGCAAATTCGGCTTTTACACGGCCTATGTCGAGGGCTGGGCACTTTACAGCGAGCGGCTGGGCAAGGAAGTTGGCTTCTACCAGGACCCCTACTCGGACTACGGCCGCCTGGAAGCCGACATCTGGCGCGCCATCCGCCTGGTGGTCGATACAGGCGTCCACTCCCAGCACTGGACCCGCGAGCAGATGGTCGATTACTTCCACGAGCACTCGGCCATCGACGAGCCCGCGGTCCAATCCGAGGTGGACCGCTATATCGGCTGGCCGGGCCAGGCCTTGGCCTACAAGGTGGGGCAGTTGAAAATACTGGAGTTACGCGACCGGGCAAAGAAGGCCCTGGGCGATCAATTCGACCTGCGCGCCTTCCACGATCAGGTGCTGGACGCGGGTGCGCTGCCGCTGAACGCGCTCAGCGACCGCATCGATGGCTGGATCGCTAGCCGCAAGGCCGCGGCGCGGTGACCAGGCCAATCGCATGAAGCCGATGGACCAAGAGGAACAAGAGTTTTGAAAGGGCACGGCTTCAGCCGTGCCGGAGAACAGCTAGACGAATCCTGGGCTTTAGCCTCTGAGGGATGGTTTTGATGCAATCGATACGCCCTTCCGCGGCTAAAGCCGTCACATTCTGGATTTCGAAATCGGCACGGCTGAAGCCGTGCCCTTTCAAAGCCCGTTTTCATGCGCTCAGAATCTTCATGCGATTGCCGCGGCGCGGTGACGGGAAGCCGTGAAAACTGACTGTGGGGCATGATAGCCTTGCAGGTTGCCCCTTTACTTGCGCCGCGACCCAAGTGAAAACGTTTGCGAGCGCGGGAATTTCAATCACGAGAGAGACTGCCATGAAACGCCTTCTTGCCATCGCGCTGTTAAGCGCGTCTTCCTGCTGCCTGCACGCGCAGGCGGTCGATGCAACTGTTTGCGACATCCTCCAGAATCCTGCCTCGTTCAATGGCAAGATCGTGCGCGTCAAGGGCACGGTTGCGGCCGGCTTTGACCGTTTCGCGATTGAGGGCGCCAACTGCGGCCAGCACGTGAACGGGATCTGGCTCTCCTATCCCGAAGGCACAAAGGGCAAGGCGGGACCGACTGCCCTGGTGGAGCTGGCCCCGGCCAAGAACTTCACCGGCGCAGTCGACGCCCCGGCGCGGACGCCCGTGCAACTGGACAAGAGCAAGGACTTCAAGCAGTTCGACTCCCTGCTTTCCGCGCAGTTCAAAGAGAACTCGATGTGCCTGGGATGCACCAAGAACAAGGTCACCGCAACCCTGGTCGGACGCCTCGACGGCGTGGCCAAGGCCGGCGTTCAGCGCGACAGCTCCGGCAAAATCGTGGGCCTGAGCGGCTTTGGAAACTTGAACCTCTACACCGCGCGGCTGGTGCTCCAGTCGGTGTCGGATGTTGCGGCGCAGGAGATCGACTACTCGAAGGCCGCCGCCATAACCAAGACCGATGTGGTGGAATTGCCAGGGCCCGGCGCCGGACCGGTGCTCACCGACCCGGTCGAGGATGCGCACAAGGCCGCCAAGGCATTCGGCGCCGGCAACCCCGCGGGCGATCAGATTGAACGGGCCGCCGCGGCATTCGGCAAGCCCAACGACCACAATGGCGTGATCAAGCTGTCCCGCACCGCCAACGAAGTTCCCAAAGGGGAAGGCGCAAAGGGCACGCAGGATTCCCCGGACGGCGTGCTCTACAACTGCTCCTTCAACCAGGACCGCTTGCTAGGTGATGCCATCACTCGGGCGTACGTGCACAACGGAACCCTCGTTGCGGAAGTCCGCAACCCCACTCCGGAGATGCAAGGCGATGGCCTCTATGAGATGGAGTATCGCGCCTGGGCCACCACATCCTTTGACGCCGTGGCCACGGGGCAAAAGACGCTGACGATTTACGGCGGCGTTCTGCTTTTTAACTCCGCATGGGGCAATGACGAGCGCTCCGCAAAACTGGGCGACGCCCTCAAGACACTGCTTGCGGGCGAAGGGCTGACCGCACAATAAGCTGGTTCTGAGCCGATGGCCCTGCCCCCCCAGGCAGGGCCATTCCTTTTTGCTCGCTCCGCCGCAATGCAGCTCCCGTTCGCATACCGTTCCATCCACGTGCCAGTGCGAGTATCCTTGAGAGTAGAATCAACGCACTCATCTAAACATCAAGGAAAAAGGAAAAACATGGCGGAGATAGCCGTTGAGGCCACCCAAGTACCCGCGCAGTTGCCCCATTTGCATGTAGCCGTTCTGGGCGCCGGCAAAATGGGCGGCATTCTGTTGCAGGCCTTCCTGAAACAGAACCTCTTTGCTCCCGACCAGATTCACGGCACCGTGGGCCACGCCGAGCGGGCTATCGCGCTGAGCACCCAGTGGGGCGTGGACGTGAGCACCGACAACCTTGAGGCCGCCCGCAAGGCTGACCTGATTCTTCTCGGCGTGAAGCCCTTTCAGGTGCCCGACCTGATCGCCGAGATCAAGCCCGCCCTCACCAAGGACAAGACGCTGATCTCCTTCGCCGCCTCAGTAAAGACCCGCTCCATTGAAGAGGCCGCCGGGTTGGACATTGGAGTGATCCGCGCCATGCCCAATACCCCCTCGGCCCTGGGAGCCGGCGCTGCCGCCTTGTGCCGCGGACGCTTTGTCTCTCCCGCGCAGATGGAACTGGCCGAGCGCATCTTTGAGACCGTCGGCCGCACCGTGGTGGTGGACGAGAAGCACATGGATGCCGTCACCGGCCTTTCCGGCTCCGGCCCGGCCTACATCTACATCATCATCGAGGCGCTGGCCGAGGCCGGTGTCAAGGTGGGCCTGCCGCGCGACACCGCGACGCAGTTGGCCGCCCAGACCGCCTTCGGCGCAGCCAAGATGGTGCTCGAAACCGGCTACCACCCCGCCCTGCTGAAGGACGCCGTCACCACTCCTGCCGGGTGCACCATCGACGGCATCCTGGAGCTTGAAGAAGGCGGCCTGCGCGTTACCCTCATCAAGGCCGTGATGCGCGCCACCGAACGGGCCAAGCAACTGGCGGCGGGATAAGGAACAGAGATCAGGGGTCAGAGATCAGAGATCAGTTTTCGTGCTATCCCAGGTCTCGGAAACGAGACTTGGGGCGCCCGGCAACCGCAGGTCCTTCGACTCCGCTGCGCTCCGCTCAGGATGACAACCATTTTGGGCCGATTACTCCGCAATGTCAGTTGCAAGAAGCTGCTGGCTTGCCCATTCTCCGGACTGCTTACTTACTTGACTACAGGCTGAATCACTTGCTCATTCAACGCCCCACCTGGCTGCCCAAAATTCTGCCCGAACTCGACGGCTTGCGCGGCCTTGCGGTTCTGGGCGTGCTCTTCTATCACTGCGATCCGCTGCTTGAAGGAACCTGGCTTCATGACGCAGCGAGGTGGGGCTGGGCGGGCGTCAATCTCTTCTTTGTGCTCTCCGGCTTTCTGATCACCTCCATCCTGCTGGATTCGCGCCAGAAACCCCGTTACTTTCGCAACTTCTACGGGCGGCGCGCGCTGCGCATCTGGCCGGTCTACGTCTTTGTGCTGGCCATCTGCTACTGGCAATCGGGATGGTTCATCGATCCGACTGTGCCTCACCTGATTCGCACCCCATTCTGGCCGGGATACATCTTTTTCGTTCAGAACCTCTCTGCCGCGGTGATGCCCTCCTCGATTGGACCCACCTGGTCGCTGGCCATCGAGCAGCAGTACTACCTGCTCTGGGCGCCCCTAGTGCGCTATCTTCGCAGGCCCTGGATGCTGGCCGCCGTACTCGTTTCGGCGCTGGTTTGCTCGCCCTTGGTGCGGCATTTGAATCCGCATTGGATGTGGGAACTGCACAATCACACCTTGATCAAGCTGGACGGCATCGCCCTGGGCAGTTTGTTGGCGCTGGGGCTGTACACGCTCCGGCTCAGCCAACGTGCCTGGATCTGGATTGGCATGGGCGCGTTGGTGCTGGGCATGGCAACCGCTGCAACCGTGGCCGGCGGAACCTCGCTTCTCGATACCGCGCTGGCCTTGGGCTTTGCAGGCGCGACGCTGGCCGCCATGGCCTCGACAGGCGCACGCAACCCCATCGGCGCTGCACTGCGCCACGGGCCGCTGGCCTTCTATGGACGCATCAGCTACGGCCTTTACATGACCCACATCATGGTCTTCATCTGCTTTGGCTGGTTCAACATTCAGATGAATGGGCACGGCATACCCGGAAACCTGGCCGTAGTGGCCGTGCGGATGGTCACGACCACCGCAGTAGCGGCAGGGCTGTGGTACGGCTTCGAGTCGCAGGTCCTCAAGCTGAAGAGATACTTCTAAGGAGACTAAGAAAAGTCGCCGTTTTGAAAGGGCACGGCTTTACAGGCTGTGGAAAAACTCCTGATAAGCCGAGTTTTTAACAGAGCACGACTTCAGTTGTGCCGCAAGATGCTGATAATAAAGGATTGGCTTGAGCCCCTGCAGAGTGCTTCTCGGTAGCTTCGCCCATCTTTCGGGGCTTTTCCGCATCCTGTTTATCTCCCCGGGGAACATGATTCGGGAATTGGGCACTTGATCGGAGGCCCCTAAAGCAACTTTGGCGCGGCAGAGGGCCTTAGCGCGGCCAACGGCCCACAATCACAAAGAGCGCCAGCAGAAACAGCGCAACCGTCGGAGCGGCCGGCTCCTCGCGGCGCAGATGATAGACGCCGGCCAGCACCATGATCAGCGCCAGCCCCGCCGCCGCCAGACGCACCAGCAAATGTCCGGGCAAAAGCGAGGGCGGCGAGACCACCCCCAGCGCGCCCGCCAACTCCGCCACCCCAATGAAAGCGGCCAAGCCGCGCGAGATACCCGCGGCGCCGCCTTTCATGCGGGCTTCAACCGTGTCGACCAACTTCTCGTAGGCAAAGAGCTTGGTAGCTGCGGTGAACAGAAAGATCGCCGCCAACAGAACTTGTGCAATCCAAAGCAAGGTATTCATCGCTCGTCCGCCATTCTCTGCCTCTACTATCGGCAGTATGCCAAAAGAGGCGAAAATCAAGAAGTAGCAACCGATTGAAACCCGGAACCACAGAGAGTGTCAAGAGCGACAGAATTCCCTCGAAGTTTATCGTCAGTTAGAGCCAATGCCTGAGAATGGAAGTAGCGGATGTGTACCACGATGCGAGCCCCCGTATCACCTGACTGTGATTTCAATCACCCCAAGCTCTCATTCGCGGCTGGTAGGCTTTTTGAATCACGTAACCTCAGTTAGCGAGGTACATCATGAGCGATGCAGCAACGAGCAATGGCCCTTTGAGCCCTGAGCAGTTGGCCAAGATGAACGCCTACTGGCGCGCCGCCAACTACCTTTCCGTGGGCCAGATCTATCTGAAAGACAACCCGCTGATGGAGCGTCCGCTGACCCTGGACGACGTGAAACCGCGGCTGCTGGGCCACTGGGGCACCACGCCGGGTCTCAACTTCCTCTATGTTCACTGGAACCGCCTGATCCGCGAGCGCGACCTGAACATGCTTTACATCATTGGCCCTGGGCATGGCGGGCCGGGCCTGGTGGCGAATACCTACCTGGAAGGCTCCTACACCGAGGTCTATCCGCACATCGAGCAGAACCGCGACGGCATCAAGCGGCTCTTTCGGCAGTTCAGTTGGCCCTACGGCATTCCCAGCCACGTGGCGCCGGAGACGCCGGGTTCGATCCACGAGGGCGGCGAACTGGGTTACTCGCTGGTACACGCCTACGGTGCAGCCTTCGACAATCCCAATCTGATCGTGGCCTGCGTAGTAGGCGACGGCGAGGCCGAAACTGGCCCCCTGGCCACTAGTTGGCACGGCAACAAATTCCTCAATCCCGCCACCGACGGCGCGGTCCTCCCCATCCTCCATCTCAACGGCTACAAGATCGCCAACCCCACCGTGCTGGCGCGCACTCCTCATGCGGAGTTGGAAAGCCTGATGCGCGGCTACGGCTACGAGCCCTTCACCCTGGAAGGCGACGATCCGGAGACGATGCACCAGCAGGCCGCGGCGGTTTTCGACCTCATGCTGGACCGCATCGCGGAGATCCAGAAGGCTGCCCGCGAGGACGGCTCGACCGCGCGCCCGGCCTGGCCCATGCTCATCATGCGCACGCCCAAGGGCTGGACCGGCCCGAAGTTTGTGGACGGCAAGCCGGTGGAAGGCACCTGGCGCGCCCACCAGGTGCCGTTCTCCGAGCTGAGAGAGAAGCCGGAACACATGCGCTTGCTGGAAGAATGGATGCGCAGCTACAAACCCGAGGAATTGTTCGACGAGAAGGGCGCATTCCGCGCCGAGTTTGCCGATATCGCCCCCAAGGGACGGCGGCGCATGGGCATGAATGCCCACGCCAACGGCGGCTTGCTGCTGCAACCGCTCAAAGTGCCCAACTTCCGCGAGTTCGCGGTGAAGATTGAGGGCCGCGGCCAAGCCGACGCCGAATCCACGCGCATTCTTGGCCGCCTGCTCAATGCCGTGATGCACGCCAACAAAGAGCAGAAGAACTTCCGCGTCTTCGGCCCGGACGAAACCGCATCCAACCGCTTGGGCGACGTGATTCCCGATGCCGGCAAAGCCTGGATGGCGGAGACCCTGCCCGTTGACGAGAATCTGTCCCAAACCGGCCGGGTAATGGAGATCCTCAGCGAGCACATGTGCCAGGGCTGGCTGGAGGGCTACCTGCTCACCGGACGCCACGGCTTCTTCTCCTGCTACGAGGCATTCATCCACATCATCGACTCAATGGTGAATCAGCACGCCAAGTGGCTGAAGGTGACGCGGACGATTCCCTGGCGTAAGCCCATCGCATCGCTGAATTACCTGCTCAGCTCGCTGGTATGGCGGCAGGATCACAACGGCTTCAGCCACCAGGACCCCGGCTTCATTGACCACCTGCTGAACAAGAAGGCCGATGTGGTGCGCATCTATCTGCCGCCCGACGCCAACACGCTGCTCTCGGTAGCCGACCACTGCCTGCGCAGCAAGCACTACATCAACCTGATCGTGGCCGGCAAGCAGCCGGCGCCGCAGTGGCTCTCCATCGACGAGGCGGTTGCGCACTGTACGACCGGATTGGGTGTGTGGAAGTGGGCCTCAAACGACGAGGGCTCGCCCGACGTGGTGATGGCCTGCTGCGGCGACGTGCCCACCATGGAAACGCTGGCCGCCGTTGTTCTTCTCCGCTCGCTGGCCCCCGACCTCAAGATTCGCGTGGTCAACGTGGTGGACTTGATGGCGCTGGAGCCATCCTCCGAGCATCCGCACGGGCTGGCGGACGAGGACTACGACCAGATCTTCCCGGCGAAAACACCGGTAGTCTTCGCCTTCCATGGCTACCCGTGGCTGATTCACCGTCTCACCTACCGGCGGCACAACCACGAGAACATTCACGTGCGCGGCTACAAGGAAGAGGGCACCACCACAACACCCTTCGACATGTGCGTGCTCAACAACATCGATCGCTTCCAACTTGCTCTGGACGCAGTCAAACGTGTTCCGCGCCTGGCGGCGCAGGCCGATGCGGCCGAGCAATGGTACTCCGAGTCCATCCAGCGCCACAAACTGTATGTGGCGGAAAACGGCGACGACCTGCCCGAAATCCGGGACTGGCGCTGGCCACAGAGCTAACTCTCTAACAGAAGGGATTCCGCAACGCGGATTCCCTTCGCTAACTCCGCTAACTTGGCAGGCTGCGCGCAGCGAAGCCTGCCAGCTAACTCAGCTAACACGCGCGGCGCGGCTAACTTGCTCAACCCTTAACCCGCTGATTCGCTCAGCCCAACCCAAGAGGTTTCTACTCATGTCTTCTTTGCCCGTATTGGTTTTGAACAGCGGTTCTTCTTCTATCAAGTTTGCAGTCTATGAAGCCGGCGATGGTCAGCGCAACAAGCTCTTCGAGGGCGCGGTCGACGGCATTGGCACCGATCTGGGCAAGTTCTGGATCAAGGACGCGGACGGCAAGAAGCTGGTCGACGACACGCCGGCCGTGCCCACCCGCGCGGTTGCCTTCAAGATGGTTGCCGACGCACTGCACTCCGGCGATTTCCCTGCCCCGGCGGCCATCGGTCATCGCACCGTTTGCGGCGGCCCGACGATCACCGAGAACCAGCTCATTACGCCCGAATTGATCGACGAGATCGAGAGCTATTCCGCCCTTGCGCCGTTGCACACTCCCATCGCCGTCTACATCATGCGCGAGGCGCTCAAGCTCTTCCCCGGCATCCCTAATTTTGCCGTGCTCGATACCTACTTCCATCGCACTCTGCCCGA
>Ga0181520_10010226_pt1 | contig 12643 bp, 17 predicted proteins | sample PEATcosm2014_Bin_29_FD_132451 | JGI IMG/M metagenome (GOLD analysis project Ga0181520, IMG submission 132451) | Peatland microbial communities from MTU Mesocosm Facility, Houghton, MI, USA - PEATcosm2014_Bin02_30_metaG | ecosystem: Environmental > Terrestrial > Soil > Wetlands > Peat | place...
CGCAGTTGATTCTCTATGACGAACCGACCAGCGAACTTGATCCGGTGTCAGCGGTGAGCATCGCCGAAGACATCGTAAAACTTAACCAGCGGATTCATGCCACTACCTTGGTGGTATCGCATGATCGCGATCTGGCGTTTGGGATTGCCCACCGCATCGCGATGCTCGATGAAGGTCGCATCGTCGCCATCGGAACGCCCCAAGAGATTAAGCACAACCCCGATCCGCGCGTGCAGCACTTTTTGTCAGCAAGCATTGCCCAAGCCAAACTCATGGGTCATCATAATGACGCCATCATTCAAGCGGCAGCCAAAAAAACAAGCATTCTAATCATATAGTCACCTTTGTTTGGAGTCGCTGTATGTTTGCCCAATCTTTATGAAACCCAACGGTCCCGCTCCGACTGACGCGCGCAACCAACCTAAACCGATTCTCCAAGGTAAGGCCAGCGACCGGGTCATGCTTGCCGGCATTGCGCACCAGGCCATGATTGAGCGCGGCTTGGAACCAGACTTTCCGTTGGCGGCGCAAAATGAATTGGCCGCCATCAGCGGACCAGGCAAAGCGACAGACAATGTCCGCGATCTGCGCAACCTGCTTTGGGCTTCAATTGATAACGACGATTCCCGCGACCTAGATCAACTCACCGTGGCCGGATCACTCGCGGGTGGCCAAGTGAGAATTCTCGTCGCAGTTGCCGACGTGGGTGCCTTGGTGCATAAAGGCTCGGCGCTCGACGGCCATGCAGCGCGCAACACGACTTCCGTTTATACGCCCGCAGCGATTTTCCCCATGTTGCCGGAAGTGCTGTCCACCAACCTGACCTCGTTAAATGAAGATCAAGACCGTCTCGCCATCGTGGCGGACATGGTTTTCAAGGAAGACGGTTCTCTTATCACCTCGGAACTTTACCGCGCGCAGGTTCTCAACCGCGCCAAGCTGGCATACAACAGCGTCGCCGCGTGGCTGACCGGCACCGACCCGGCCCCCAAACGAATTGCTGAAGTCCCTGGACTCGACGAAAATCTACGGCTTCAGGATCTCGTCGCGCAACGGCTCACCGGACTGCGACACCACCACGGCGCGCTAACTCTGGAGTCGCTGGAGGCGCAGGCGATTTTTGCCGGTGATGCGCTTGCTTCGCTGGAACTGGATCAAACCAATCGGGCGACACAGTTGATCGAGGAGTTCATGGTGGCCGCGAATGCCGTGACGGCAATTTACCTGGCAAAGAAAAACTTTCCATCCCTCCGCCGCGTTCTGCGTGATCCCGAACGCTGGGCGCGTATCGTCGAACTCGCGGCTGAACTCAAGGAATCGCTTCCCGCCGCGCCGGATGCTGTCGCGCTCGAAGGCTTTTTGACGCGCCGCCGAGCCGCCGCACCAGAAAAGTTCGCCGACCTTTCGCTATCCGTCATCAAACTCATTGGTCGCGGTGAATACGCGATCAATCTTCCCGGCGGTGAGGCTCCCGGCCACTTCGCGCTGGCGGTGAAAGATTACACCCACTCCACCGCGCCGAATCGGCGCTTTCTTGATCTCGTTACGCAACGGCTCTTAAAAGCCGCGCTGGCGGGCGCGCCGCTGCCTTACACCATCCCAGAACTGACAAACCTCGCCAAGCACTGCACCGTCCAAGAAGACGCCGCCACCAAGGTTGAGCGTCAGGTCAACAAGTCTGCCGCCGCGCTGTTGCTGTCCGGAAAAATCGGACAACCATTCGACGCCATCGTCACCGGCGCTGCGGACAAAGGCACTTGGATTCGGCTCTACCAACCGCCGACCGAAGGCCGGCTCATGCGAGGCACCCAAGGTCTAAAAGTGGGCGACCATGTTCGTGTCAAACTCATCCACACGGACGTCCAGCGCGGTTTCATAGATTTTGCCCGCGCCTGATTGGAACGGATTCCGAACCAGACCGTAAGTTTCACGGTTCCGGGTGGGGTGAACACCCCATAGCCAGCAGTTGGTTTTCCAGCCATGTTCAATCAATGCAAGCATATGGTTTTTCCGCCGACACAACCCTCAAGACAGCCAAAGCACAAAAATCAACTGCGGTTGCGGACTTAATCCAAAGCAAACCAACTTCCGCAATATCGGCGGAAGCCGTGGCTCGCCGGGCTTACGCCATTTATGAGCAGCAAGGTTCGCAGCCTGGACATGAAGTGAAACACTGGCTGGAGGCCGAGGCGCAATTATTCGGAGGGGTTGAACGCGAATCCCAAATGCATTCAGGTTCATCACTTTTCACAACGGAACATTAAACCGCCATCAATCTATGAAACACCATAAACTATCCAAAATTCAACAAACAGTCATCGCACCTCGGCCAACTTCGGCTGCGGGCATGGGCCAAGATGAAGTTAGTTTTGCGCCCTCACCGGATGAAGTGGCCCGAAAGGCATACTTTGCCTACGAGAATCAGGGTTCGCAACCCGGTCACGAGGTGCAGCATTGGCTGGCAGCCGAGGCGGATTTGATCGCGGAGCGCAATCTGACGCGCGTCCACGGTTTTCACAACCAGACATAAAACAAATTTCCAAACAACCAACCATTTAATCGCAACATTAAAATTATGAAAACTTTGCACAGCACCAACGCGGAAGCACCCAGAATGTATGAAACCGAAAACGATATTTCACTCCAGCGACGGACGCAACTTAACGCGCTGTTGAACCAGCGACTGGCGTCCGCCGTGGATCTGCAAATGCAGATGAAGCAGGCGCATTGGAACGTGAAAGGTCCAAGCTTTATCGGCCTGCACGAATTGTTCGACAAGGTGGCCGAGGCCGTGGAGGGCTACGTGGACGAGATCGCCGAACGGATTGTGCAACTGGGCGGCGTGGCCGAAGGCACCGTGCGCATGGCGGCATCCCGCACGCGGCTCACCGAATATTCTCCGGAAATCTCCGAAGGCATGGCGCATGTGGAAGGCGTGGCGCGCGCACTTTCAACTTTCGGCCAGGAAGCCCGCAACACCATCAATGAAGCGGACGAACTGGACGATGCGGACACGGCGGATCTGTTCACCGAGATTTCGCGCGGCATTGATAAATGGCTATGGTTTGTGGAAGCCCACACCCAAGCCAAGAAATGATGATTATGAAGAAGCCCATCATCAAGTTCGCAGCCATCGTGCAAACGCCAGTTTTTCCAAAAACGCTGCATCAATTCCGGCCTGCTCCCGAGTCTGCCGCAAGTCCCAAGCCGAAACGGGATAACATCTTTTCCAAATCCCGCGACGTGCGTGAAGATCGCGGCACGCGCGAAATGAAAACTTCGCATAACGACCAAACCAATCACGCAAAGTAATTTTTAACTTATGAAAACAAATCCACTGAAGGACGGTGTCATTTCGGAAAATTCCGCCGCCGTCGGCACCGTCACGCGCAAGATGGTGCGGGCGCGGGCGGCGGAACTGGCGGTTATTGACGGCCTTTTATCGAGTGCCGCGACCAAGTCCCATTTTGCGCAGGCCAAGCGGGAATTGACCGGCGTTCCGGATACGGATCCGAAAGATGTGATTCTCGAATCTGCGCCCGAGTCTGAGCGATGGGATCCGGTGCCCGGCTCGACTGGCGGCAAAGCGCGCGTGGCTCCGAGCGAAGATGAAGACGAAGAAGGACGCAGTGATAATGAAAGGCTCGTCGAAGGCGGCATCGCTGAAGCCGAGATTGAGCAAAGTTTTCAAGCCACCAAAGCCGCCGCAAAAAAGGATTTATGAATCCACCGGCGGTTATCGGTTCGCAGGCGGGTGAGGTGACGTTGGCTTCTACTTTACCCGACTTGAGCGACACATTGTCGCAGGAGCTTTATGCGCTCATTGCGCAACAGCCATTTTTTAAGGGATTAAATCCGCAGCAGCTTCAACTGCTCGCCGTTTCGGCCTTGGAGATGAAGTTTGAAACCGGGGCGACGATCTTTGAGGAAGGCAGTCCGGCCAACCGGTTTTATCTCATATTGACCGGCCGGGTGGAACTCTCAGCGGAAATGGAAGACCGAAACGTGATTCCAGTTCAAACGCTGGGACCGGGCGACGATCTGGGCTGGTCCTGGCTTTTCCCGCCCTATTCCATGCACTTTACAGCGCGCGCGTTGGAACCGACCACCGCGATATTTTTTTATGGGACACGGTTGCGCGAGCAGTGCGAACAAGATCACGAACTGGGATACCAACTCATGAAGCGAATTGCCGAAGTGGCGACCCAGTCGCTCCGGGCCACGCAGCGACGCTTGATGCAATACATTGATAAGAATATTCCCGAAAAGCCATGAGGATCGGGAAATAAAACACTGAACCAGCAATGAAACCTACCATGAGCCGAGAAATCCGGCTGGCCTCCCGCCCGCAAGGGATTCCCACCGCCGCCAATTTTACCCGCGCACAGACCGAACTGAAATCGCTGCCGGACCAGCAGGTGCTGGTTCGCAATCTGTTTATGTCGGTGGACCCTTACATGCGCGGACGCATGAATGATCGAAAATCGTATGTGCCGCCGTTTGAGATTGGCAAAGTGCTGGAGGGCGGTGCCGTCGGCGAAGTGGTCGAGTCGCGCGCGAAGGAATTTAGAACCGGCGATGTCGTCGTCTCCAACTTCGGCTGGCGGGAATATTTCATCGCCTCTCCGAAAGACCTGCATCCAGTCAACCGCGAGGTGCAACCACTCTCGGTTTATCTCGGCGCGCTCGGCATGACGGGCATGACTGCGTGGGCTGGCTTGAATCTGGTCGAGGTCAAAGCGGGTGATGTGATTTATATTTCCGGCGCCGCCGGTGCCGTTGGCAATGTCGCCGGTCAACTGGCAAAATTGCGCGGTTGCAAAGTCATCGGGTCAACCGGTTCCATGGAGAAGGTTAAATTTCTGCGTGAAGAATGTGGCTTTGACATCGCGTTTGATTACAAGACCGGACCGGTGCTTGAACAATTGAAGGTTGAGGCACCGGATGGCATTGATGTGTATTTTGATAATGTCGGAGGCGAAGCGCTGGAAGCGGCGCTTTCGGTGTTGCGCGTGTATGGCCGGATCATCGCCTGCGGCGGAATCTCGGGTTACAATGAGGAAAAGCCGAGCCCCGGCCCCTCCAATCTATTTAATATTACGACCAAACGATTGACGATGAAAGGGCTGATTGTTCGCGACTGGCTGGAGCATCAGGACGAATTTGAATTGGAAGTGGGCGGTTATTTGCAATCTGGCAAATTGAAGAACAAAGAGACGGTGGTCGCCGGACTCGACCAAGCCGAAGGTGCATTCATCGGTTTATTCTCCGGCAATAACATTGGCAAGATGGTGGTAAAGCTGGCGTGATCCCATTTTGTCAGTGTGCTGCAATACCGACTTCCGCCAGCAGCGCCTTGACGCCGTTCCAGGTGATGCTCACGCCGATGCACACCATGATAAACGCTGAAAGCCGCACCACCACAATCATGCCCGTGTGTCCAATCCATCGGCTGACCCGCTGGGCATAACGATACGTCAGTAGAATGGACAGCGCGACAATGCCCGCTCCAATACCGGCGGCGAGAAACTGAATCACCGCATGTTTGAATGAATGCGCGTGATTCGCGCCAACGGTGATCGCCACGGAAATGACTCCGGCATCAATTGTCATCGGCAACGTCAACGGAGTGAAGGCGCGACCGAGCGCGAAAGCCTTGGCATGGATCGCATCCAAGGCCGCATCGGCGGGTTTGGCAACGTCGGCCAGGAGTTTCCAACCGAGCGCACAAACCACGGCTCCACCCGCCACTTGCACGACGGGAATTGAAAGACCAAACATCAGCAGGACGAAAGAGCCGAGCAACAGCGACCCCAGCACCATGAAAAACGAGTAGAACGCAATGCGCTTTGCCAGAAAGATGCGGGTGGTCTCGTCGCAGCCGGGCGTCATTCTCAAGAAAATCGGGGCGTCGCCTAGAGGATTCACGACGGGCAGCAGCGCGCCAATAATCAGTAGGATGGCCCCGATCAGTTGGTCGAAATCGGTCCAGATCATCGGTTCACCCTCACTTGGCGGTTTTTTCCAGATGGCCGCCGAAGCCGTAGCGCATGGCCGACAGCAGCTTGTCTTGAAAGTCGGCGTCGCCGCGCGAACTGAACCGCGCATAGAGCGCCGTGGTCAGCACGGGCGCTGGGACACCTTCATCAATGGCCGCCTTGATCGTCCATCGCCCTTCGCCGGAATCCGAGACGCGTCCGGCAAATCCTGCGAGCGCGGAATCCTTGGCCAGCGCATCCGCCGTCAAGTCAAGGAGCCACGAGGCGATCACGCTGCCGCGCCGCCAGACTTCCGTGACGTCGGCGAGGTTCAAATCGTATTGGTAAAGTTCAGGGTCGCGCAACGGCGTGGTCTCGGCATTGCTTTCGCCCTGCTGCTTGCCGATGTTCGCGCCGCGCAAAATGCCTAGGCCCTCGGCATACGCGGCCATCATGCCGTATTCGATGCCGTTGTGGACCATCTTCACAAAATGCCCGGCTCCATTCGGCCCGCAGTGCAGATAACCTTGTTCTGAAGTTCCGCCGAGCTTCGCACGTCCCGGCGTGCGCGCGACATCGCCGATACCAGGAGCGAGTGTGGCGAAAATTGGATCCAGCCGGCGAACCACCTTTTTATCACCGCCGATCATCATACAATAGCCGCGCTCAAATCCCCACACGCCGCCGCTGGTGCCCACATCCACATAATGAATTTCTTTGAGCGCGAGTTCCTTCGCTCGCCGGATATCGTCAATGTAACAGGAATTGCCGCCGTCTATCAGCGTGTCGCCCGCTTCAAGCAGCGTCACAAGGTCGGCAATGGTTTTATCCACGACCGCCGCCGGCACCATGAGCCAAATGGTTCGCGGCTTGGCAAGTTTCTTGACCAGGTCGGCGAGTGAAGAAGCCCCGACCGCCTTGGCCTTGGCCAAATCCTTCACCGCTTTGGGCAACTGATCAAAGACCACGCATTTATGCCCGTCCTTGATGAGTCGGCGCACCATGTTGGCACCCATCCGGCCGAGGCCAATCATGCCGAGCTGCATTGTTGATTTCTTTTTCATGTCAGGAATTGGAGTTTGTGGTTTGTTGTCAAAATGAACCGGATCACCTGGCTCTGGAGCGCGGCTGTGTCTGACCAGCCGCAGCGCATGGCCAGACCGGATGCCCTCGAAAGATTCCAACTTGCTGCGGCTGGTCTGCGACCCAGCCGCGCTCCGGGCTTTTCAAATTATGCCGCCACCGCGCGAGCTTCCGTGCGGGCGGGCTGATGTGATTCCAATGCTTCCGGGTTGGTGCGGCTGATGATTTCGCGGGCGTGAACCGCTTCCACATCAGAACCGTGGGCGATCAAGACATACTTGCCGCTCTTTACCGCCGTCTCGTAACGCAGAATGCTGTCCTTGGGGATGCCAATGCTGTAAAGTCCGGCACCCAGCGCGCTCAAGCCGCCCACGACCACCGCGCCTTCCAACGCTCCTACAATCCAGCCGACCACCGGCCCCGCCATGAGCAACGGCCCGACGCCCGGAACCAAAAAGAACGCGGAGCCAAACAACAAGCCCCAAAACCCGCCCCAGAAGGCTCCCAATTTTCCCCAGTGTTTCATGCGGTCCCCGGTATTGTAATAGCCAACCACATTTTCATCGGTGTGATAATCACGACCGATAATGGATAGTTTCTTCATGTCAAAGCCCGCCTGCTGGAGTTCCTTGACGGCGGTTTCAGCTTCAATGTGCGATTTGAAAATCGCCACGACGGAATTGTTTTTGGTCATAAAATGTTTCTCTTTCGTTTTACTTTATTGGTTTATTGCCGATGTCACATTAGGTTGCGGACTGGCCATTCGCTATGGGGTGTTCACCCCATAGCGTCCGCGCGCTTCTTGGCCTATCCTCACACTGTTATGCAAACTTTATTAGCTGCAAATTACTTGGCGCCGGTCGGATTCAGTCTGGTCATCCAAGCAGCCGTCTTGGTGGTTGCGGTGATTGCCGCGCGGCGATACAAACTGAACGGCTTGTGGATTTTGGTGGCGGCAATTTTCTTGGCCGTTTTACAAGACGTCATGGGTCTGGTGTCTTCCTCGTTGATTAGCGCCGGACATGATAACGCAATGGCGTATTCGGCATGGCTTCAATATGTTCCCTGGGTGACGATGATCCTGGTTCTCTGCGGCTGGTGTGTCCTGGCTTTCAGCCACAAGCAAGGAGCGAAGCCGGCGTGATAACGTCCGCAAGATATTCTGATTTACATCACCGGTTTTGACATGATTGAGTCGCTGCTGCTGACCACACAATGCAAGGCTGAATCAGATTAAATCGGATTTATTCGCGGTGATGCCGATTTGTCGGCGGAACAACTCATTTTCGCCGGTCGCAGCAGCCATTCCAAGGCGGCTGACTCCGCATTAAAATTTTCTAATTCAAGTCCCCGATTTCCGGCCACCATGACTCTAAAGTCCCCCGAACGAACCCACTCTGGACTGGCCACGTGTGCAATCTTGACCAATGATGCTGCGTCAGCAGCAATTTGTTCGGCGAAATTATATTGTTCGGCAATTCCGGCCGAATGAAAACCGGACGCTCCCGTTGAAATAATCAGGAGTTTTCCGATCTTTTGCCTGCGGCAACGAACGACCGCGCGGCTAATTAAATGAGCCAATTCGTCAAACGAAAACTCTCCAACGGGAAAAAACACTGCATATCCCGGTTTCCGTTCGAAGTGCTCCAACTTTTTCATTGGATGTATAGTAAATTATATTGCAAGCCCTGACTCAAGCGGAAAACGCCTCAATCATTCAGGAACGTCACACATGGGGTGAACACCCCATAGCAGACGCAAAGTTTTTCTGTTTATTTATATCATCGCGCTATGAAAAAAACCAAAATCTTGCAAGCTGAGGCGATGGCTGGGGCAGCGCTCCAAATTCAAACAAGTCCGATTCATCGCATCCTCGTAGTGGATGGCGACCCTTACATTTGTCATCTCAATGCCGACGTGCTGATTCAGCATGGCTACGAAGTGAACGCCGCCGAAGATGGCGCAGCCGCTTGGGAGGAACTTCAAATCAACAACTACAATCTTCTGATCGCCGACCAAACAATCCGGAAGGTGTCAGGCGTTGAGTTGCTCAAGAAGATTCATGCCGCCCGCATGGCGCTGCCGGTCATCATGGCCACCAAAACATTGCCCACACGGAAATTCAGTCAGCTTCCCTGGCTCCAACCCGCTACCGTTCTGCGCAAGCCCTATACGTTCGAGAAGTTGTTGGGGATGGTGAAAAATGTTCTTTTCGCGACCGCCATTGTCCGCGGGGAGATTGCGCCGTCGTCAAACTCGCAAAGCCGGCTGTTCGCATCTGGTTCAGGACAATGATGATTCTTCGCAAGAATGCACATGGGATGAACAACTCATTGTGTTTAACCTGAACCAAACTTGAATGTCCAAGAATCAAATCACTGTTTTACCAGCCAAACTGGATTTACCCTGCTGTGTTCGTGATTAGCAATGAATATCCGTGAGCCGCGTTAAAAAAAACGATCAGGAAATCGGTTGCGCACGGCAATTGGTGGGGTATTAAAAAGCCTGTCTTCGGATGGGCTTTTTTATTGGGATTTTCAAATCACGCATATTGGAAACTTGCCAGGAATCTCACGCCGACGGAAATGGGTGCCCTCATGGCGTTCCTGCAATCGCGTAAAAAAACGTCCCTGATTTTATTTAATCGCGCGATTTTCACGCCTGATTCTCTTGATATGCCTTGTCATCTTTTTCATGGAGGATTTCGCGGCTCAAAAAGTTAGCAGATTGTCCAGCCACTGGTTTTTCACTGAGCCGGCGGGTGGGGTGTTCACCTAATGGCAAGAAGTGGTTTCACTCGTTAGTGTGGTGCCAATGCTAAACATCAAACCAGCCGACATGACAAAGCTTGAAGAATTTAGTTTATGGCTGGCAGCTAACGGCGAAAATGACAACAATCCGAACCCGGTGGAAACCGGCAATCCGCCACTGTCCTTGCCGCCTTCGGAAGCGGAAAATTGCACCGGAAACACAACTCGATTGTAGAAGTCACCGGGCAACACTTTTAGTGAACAACCAACACCAATCAACAATAAAAAGTATGAAAACATTGCAAGACGATAATCGCTCGGATAAAACCAAGAAAACGACCGAGGTGCGCATGGGGCGCGAAGTGCCAATTATTAAAAAGGCATCCGGTTGTGATTCTGAAAAGGACACTAAATGCTCGGACAAGAAAGAGGAACTCCGTGAGGACCGGGCGAGTTCTTTAGTTTAACGGGAATCCGTTAAGAATTCGTCTCTTGGATGTTCGACCATCGGCTCACCGCCTTTATGGGGAGAAGACCCCATAGGCAACGGGCAGCGGAGTGTTATCTTAACGCCATGAATATGTTATTACTCATTGTTGTCCTGCTTCTCCTGTTCGGCGGTGGCGGATTTTACTTTGGCGGTCCCCTCATCGGCGGTGGCGGCCTTGGCCTGATTTTGCTGATCTGCCTCGTTGTCTATTTCGCGGGCGGATTTCGCGGTTCAAAAAGTTAAATTCAAAACTGAAAGACAAATTATGAAAAGCAAAACAATGATTCTTGCGGCTCTGGCCAGCGCCATTCTCGCGACTGGGTGCAAACAATCAAATACCGCAGATGAAAATACGACTGGCGACACCAACGTCACGTCAACGGCTGAAAATATCAAGGATGGTGTCACTAATGCCTGGGAAAAAACGAAAGAGGTTACAACCAACGCCTTGGCGGACGTGAAGGAAGGAACGACCAATGCCTGGGCAAATACAAAATACGCGGTCACGAACGCCTGGACCAACATCAAGGAATCACTTGGTGCAACTGAAGATTACACTTTCGACAAGAAAGCTGAATTTGTGACCGGCGCTCAGTCGGACTTGAATGCACTGGATCAGAAGATACAAGCCCTCTCTGGCAGCGCAGATGCCAGCCTGCATGACAAACGCGCCGCGCTCGACCAAAAATTGACTGATGTGAAAAATGCCACGCAAGACAATTGGAATGATGCGAAGACCGCTTTCGAAAATTCCTACGCCGACGTGAAGAATTCCGTCAAGCAGGATTGGGATGGCTCGGTGACTAATTCAATGACCAGTAGTTCCATAATGAATTGAGGCTATAGATTTACCGAGGGTTATTGGAACTGAACCGGCCGCGTTAAACGTCAAGTCGCGCCCGACATTCTAATTCAGCCTTCCACAGGCGGCGTAGCACTCTGTGCGCGCCGCCGAATCTTTTTCCACACCCGGTTTTTGAATTTCAGGATTCAGCCCGTGCGCTGAGCAACGGCGGCAACGATTTCATCCTCCGGTTCCGCGCCGACAAAATCTTCGTCGCGATCCAAGCCGGGCAACCGTTCAGGACAGGCAACGCTGGCTGCCCGATCGCCTTCATTCTACTCGACCTTCCCGTGTGGCACAGGCTTGGAGCTTTTGAAATTTAGCTGAAAATACCGCAGTAGGGTTTCACCCCATGGCGAAGAGGTGCCGGACTGCGTAGCGTGTCTCCAGTCGCAAAACCAACACAACAAGCCAACAATAGCTTGAGCAAAACACCATTAAAATCCATTTATGATTAGAATTCTAAGAGCTTTAATTAATATTGTGGTAGGCATCATCGAACTGCTTTTAACTTTCAGACTGATATTCAAGTTTTTGGCAGTTAATCCAGAAACGCCGTTCGTTGCGTGGCTTTACGGGGTCTCGGCACCGCTGGTGGCGCCCTTCGCCAAAATTCTTCCGAACTGGAAACTTTCAGGTTTCGTAGTTGATTTTGCCACCGTTGCCGCGCTGATCGTGTTTGCTTTGGCTGGCGGCTTGCTGCTGATGATATTTTCCTATCCTCGTAAAAAACCTGCCCCGGCAGAGGTGTCCCCCGATTTCTAGCTATTGTTGCGGTGATTTAGTATTTGTCCCGCGCTGTGTTGATTAGCCGGTGGCGGTTGGATTCAATGCGTAGCTTTCTTCATAGGAACGAGACCGGATTACAGTCAATGTAGTCGAATCGGATGCCATGACCTTGACCGGTGCAAAGTGTGGCGAAAAGATTCACCCGTGCGGCCCGCACGCGATGTCTTACGCAGTGGTTATCTGGGCTTCAGCTTGTAGCCAATGCTCCACATCGTGTCCTGGAATGTATCCACTCGCGGAAAATAAATTGAAGGCCCTCTCGGCGATTTCATCATGGGAAGGCTTGACGGCGGCATGGCGTTGGTTGTTTTTTGGTGTCCTTACTGGCGCGTCGGCATGAAGTGACCCCAAGTGTGCTGAATCTTCGGTTTTTTGACTTTGGAAATAATGTTGTTCGTTCATGCGATGAGAATAGTTCAGGAGCCGGCACTGTGCCATGGGGTGAACACCCCATAGCGAAGCTGTCCCCGCCGGCGTAATTTAGTCTTGGCATCCGTGCTGATCGCGGAGCAGTTGATTTGTCAAACCCGCTGCCTGCCAGATGACAGCAAACAAAACATAACGCAAACAACGAAAGAATTTTTATGTTAAGCAAAGTCAAAAGCCTGGTGGGTTATAAATTGGACAGCCTCGACGGGGAAATCGGGAAGGTCAAAGAGTTCTACTTCGATGACCGGCACTGGACCATCCGCTATCTGGTCGCCACCAC
>Ga0181520_10010227_pt1 | contig 12643 bp, 13 predicted proteins | sample PEATcosm2014_Bin_29_FD_132451 | JGI IMG/M metagenome (GOLD analysis project Ga0181520, IMG submission 132451) | Peatland microbial communities from MTU Mesocosm Facility, Houghton, MI, USA - PEATcosm2014_Bin02_30_metaG | ecosystem: Environmental > Terrestrial > Soil > Wetlands > Peat | place...
GCTTTGGTCAATGGTCACTGGGCTACCCTCCTGGGGGCATGGCTTGTGGCCATGACCCTCTATGGTGTTGATACCTGGAGGGTAGCTCTTTTCGTCTCTACCTACAACTGGCGAACGCACCCGGGCCAGGCGTTCTTCTTGTCAGGATATGACAATAGGTTATATACTTAGCTCGCAGCACCGGGAACTCAATATTCCTGAGTTCGACGTGTGTTCAGTGCGCGCAAGATTGCGGAACTGACGAACGATTCCAACCACGAAGACGCGAAGACACAAAACGACGGCACAGGTCCGGGCAGAAGCGCTTTGACCGCATAGTGTCCTCGTGTCTTTGTGGTCAATCCCTCTCTTGGTCTCGGCTACGCCGGGCTAGAGCATCGGGACTGAAGCCTTCAAAACCGCGTGCGTACCTGCTATTATAGAAGGGCTTCTACTATAGAAAGATCCTTGGCAAAGCCCGCCTAAGGAAGTTCAGCCATGAAGGTTATGACAGACGAGGGCGTCGTCGAGACCGACGCGGCCTTCGCCAAACAGGTTGCGGCGGAGAGCGCGCAGCCCATCGAAAGCTGCTATCAATGCGGCAAGTGCACCGCAGGCTGCCCGACCGCCTACGCTATGGACCTCGCCCCCTCACAGGTCATGCGGGCGGCGCAACTGGGCCTCAAGGACCTCGCGTTAGGGTCGAGTTCGATCTGGCTTTGCGCCGGGTGCGAGACCTGTGCCAGCCGCTGTCCGCGCGACATCGACCTCTCGCGGGTGAACAAGGCGCTGACCGCGATCTGTCTGCGCGAGGGCCGTGTGCCCAAAGAACGTGGCGTCGCCGCCTTCCACAAGTCGTTCCTGGACTCCGTATCGCACTGGGGCCGAGCGCACGAGTTCGAGCTGGTGGGCATCCTCAAGACCCGCACCCGCAAGTTCTTCACGGACCTCGACCTCGGCCTGGCGATGGTGCAGCACGGCAAGCTGGCGATCCTCCCCGAGCGGATCAAAGACGTCCGCAAGATTCGCAAATTGCTTCGCCAGCGCCACCCGCAGATGAAGGGCGGGGGGGCGACGGACATCGTTGACGTGGCCGAGGCGGTTGTCGATAGGGCGCTGGACGCTTACGACAAGGTCGCCAAGGGTGACAGGGGGGCTGCGAAATGAAACTCGGTTACTACCCCGGTTGCTCGCTGCATTCGACGGGCCGGGAATTCGACGAATCGCTTCACGAAGTCTGTAAGGCGCTCGATATCGAGCTGGCTGAACTGCCGGACTGGAACTGCTGCGGGGCTTCGTCCGGCGGCATCTTGTCGCACGAGCAATCCGTCGGCCTGTCGGCCCGCAATCTCGGCATAGCGGCCGAGATGGGCTTGCCCGTCCTGGTGCCGTGCGCGGCTTGCTACAACCGGATGAAGACCGCGCAGGTCGATCTCGCGGAAGATAAGACCCTTCCGGCGAAGCTCGACGTGGCCTCCGATGCGCTCGACATCCCGGTCGTCAACATGATCGAGCTTCTGGATCAGCCCGAGGTGACGGAGAAGCTCAAAGCCGCGATGACCGATCCGCTAACCGGCATGAAACCCGCGGCCTACTACGGCTGCCTGCTTCTGCGCCCGCCGTCGGCGGTGAAGTTCGACGACCCCGAGCAGCCCAGCAGCTTCGAGCGCGTCCTGGCGCTCCTGGGCGCCGAGCCGATCGAGTGGTACGCGAAGACCGAGTGCTGCGGGGCGTCGCTTTCGGCGACGCGGCAGGACATCGTCTCGCATCTCGTGGATGACATCGTGGCACGGGCGCGCAAGGCCGGGGCGACCTCGCTGGTCACCGCCTGTCCACTCTGTCAGATGAATCTCGAAACTCGCCAGACCGGCGACGCGCGCAGCAGAATGCCGGTCTTCTTCATCACGGAACTTGTCGGCATCGCGCTGGGTATCCCGGGGCCGAAGCTGGGGCTTTCCCGGCATCTGGTGGATGTGCGGTCCGCGATGAGTGTATGAGGACGGTCCTACCCCTGCCGCCCTGCGGGCGGCTCTCCCCTCCCGTTCCGGGAGGGAAGAGGCACCCACCTCACCCCCATACCCGCTTGCGGCGGGTCCTCCTCTCCACGGGGTGGAGAGGGGAGAACGACAACGGCGAAACGGCGATGGAACGAACTTACACTGTAGTTGTGCTGCATGAGCGGGATGGGCGCTATTCGGCCGTCGCTCCCGCCTTGGATTGCGCATCCTGGGGATACACTGTGCCCGAGGCTCTACGCATGGTCGAGGAAGCCCTACACACTCACATTTCGTCTCTCGAAACGCATGGCGATCCGATCCCGGCGGACACCGAAAGCTTCACGGTTGACATGGGCGACGCCGTGGATGGGGTGATTTACAAGGTGAAGGTGGCGGACCGAGAGGCGGTCGCGGTTGCCTAAGTTGCCGGTCGCGAGCGGCATCCGCACGTCGCCGGCGACAAGTCGTGAAGTCGTTGCCGTTAGCCGTTGATTCTGCGTTCAGCGTTCAGCGTTTTGCATTCTCCGCTCCCAAGGTGTTCCCTATGGCCCGCACGGGCGTGTTCATCTGTCATTGCGGCACTAACATCTCCAAGACCGTCGACGTGGCGAAGGTGGTCGCGGCCGCGCAGGATATGCCGGGCGTCGTCTTTGCGACCGAGTACCGGTACATGTGCTCCGCGCCGGGGCAGGAGATCATCCGCGAAGCCGTCGCCGAGCACAAGCTCGACTCGGTCGTGGTCGCGTCCTGCAGTCCGCGCTTGCATGAGGAGACCTTCCGTCGCTGCACCGCCGAGGCGGGCCTCAACCCATACCTGATGGAGATGGCCAACATCCGCGAGCAGTGTTCGTGGGTGCACAAGGACATCGCAGTCGCCACACCTAAGGCCATCCACCTCGTGAAGAGCGCCATCGTCAAGGTCCAGCGCAACGTGCCGCTGTCGCGCACTCAGCTTCCGGTCGAGAAGCGCGCGCTGGTCATCGGGGGCGGCATCGCGGGCATCCAGGCGGCGCTCGACATCGCCGACACGGGCATCGAGACGATCCTCGTGGAGCGCAGCCCCTCCATCGGCGGGCGCATGTCGCAGTTCGACAAGACCTTCCCCACCCTCGACTGCTCGGCGTGTATCCTCACGCCCAAGATGGTCGATGTGTACTCGAACCCGAACATCAAGCTGATGACGTGGTCGGAAGTGGAGAAGGTCGAGGGCTTCATCGGCAACTTCGAGGTCACGATTCGCCGGAAGGCGCGCTACGTGGACATGGAGAGCTGCGTCGGATGCGGGGAATGTTGGTCGAAATGCCCGGTGAAGAACATCCCGGCGGAGTTCCAGGCCGAGCTGGGCAATCGCACCGCGATCTACGTGCCCTTCCCGCAAGCGGTGCCGAACGTCCCGGTCATCGACAAAGAGCACTGCCTGAAGCTCACGAAGGACAAGTGCGGCGCGTGCGCCAAGATCTGCCCGAAGCAGTCGATCCATTACGACATGGAAGACGAGATCGTGGTGGAGAAGGTCGGCGCGATTGTCGTCGCCACGGGTTTCGATGTCGAGCCGGGCAAGCTGTATGGCGAGTATGGCGCGGGCAAGTACCCGAACGTCATCACCAGCCTGCAGTTCGAGCGGCTGGTGAATGTCGCCGGGCCGACCGAGGGGCATATCGTCCGCCCGTCCGACGGCAAGGAGCCGCACACGGTCGTGTTCATCCAGTGCGCGGGCTCGCGGGATGAAGCGCGCGGAGTGCCGTACTGCTCCAAAGTGTGTTGCATGTACACTGCCAAGCACGCGCTCTTATTGAAGGAGAAGCACCCGGAGACCGAGGTCTTCGTCTTCTATATCGACATCCGCGCGACGGGGAAGAACTACGAAGAGTTCGTCCAGCGCGTGCAGGAGGAGTTCGGCGTCAAGTACGTGCGCGGGCGCGTCAGCCAGCTTTCGCCCGAAGGCGATGCGATCCGCGTCAAGGGCGCGGACACGCTCCTGGGGATGCCGGTCGAGATCGAGGCCGACCTGGTCGTGCTGGCCTCGCCGGTGCTGGCGCGGGCCGATTCGCGCGACATCGCTCGGATGCTGAACATCGCCACCGACCAGCACGGGTTCTTCACCGAGGCGCACCCGAAGCTGCGGCCGGCGGAAACGCTGACCGGAGGCGTGTTCCTCGCCGGGGCGGCGCAATTCGCGAAAGACATCCCCGACTCGGTCGCCTCGGGCAGCGCCGCGGCCTCGAAAGTCGTCGCGCTCCTGGGCAAGCCGTTCCTGCTGTCGGAGCCGACAGTATCCGAGGTCAACGAGAAGACCTGCGTCGGGTGTCTGAATTGCGTGAAGGTCTGCCCGTTCAACGCGATCGAGGAGAAGCTCCTCGAGGACCCGCGCACGCATGAGACCAAGATCGTCGCCTCGGTGAACGAAGGCCTGTGCGAGGGCTGCGGCACCTGCGCCGCGGCGTGCCCGTCGGGCAGCATCTCGCTGAGGGGCTTCACGGACGACCAGATACTGGCGGAGTTGGATGTGCTTTGCGTATGAGTGATAGCGGGGGTTCGAGCGTCGAGTTGCTGGTCTACTCCTCTCAACTGCGCCGAGGGGACTACGCGGAGGGCTGGGGTGGTACGCCTGAGATTGAAAGAGCTGTGCAGCAGGCTGTGTATGACCGCCTCGATATGGCGAGGGGATTCTGCGAGTTTGCGGAGCGGCTGTTGAGTCTACCAACGCCGCAGGACATGGACTACAGAAATACCGTATCGCGGGCATACTATGCTTGCCATCATGCGATGCGTGCGTGTGCGCTCGGGCATCAAAACGGCGATGAACCCGACCACCGAGGCGCCATTACGGCGTTCGCGGCGATTGTAAACGCCGAGGGGATGTTGCGGAGCAAGCTGGGCGAAGCAGCCGGCGTTGAGAGGCGGCTCAACCAGTTGATGGAGTGGCGGCACCGGGCCGACTACTATCCCTACGGTTCATCGTACCCGCTCGAAGAGCCGGTCGACTTCGCAGTCATCGCAGGTGAAGCGTGTGGCTTGGCTCGCGCGATCGTGGAGGCTGTGGCGTCATTTCTGAAGTGGCGGAAAGGTGGCAGCCCATGAGATCCCTTCAGTCTGGGACGCCGTCGAGTATGGCGGGCTATGCTGCGCTGTGGGAGAGCGAAGTACGGGGTGCCGCGGAACGCTTCTTCGAAGATCGGCTTCCCGGCGGCAGACACGTGGCAGTAGGTACCGCGCTTCGGGGCACGTACATCGAGGTGATGGTCTTCATCGCCGATCTCAAGGATGACCCGGAACTTCAGCAACAGGCGGAGGACTGGGCGCGCGAGCTTGGTCGTGAGTTGGACGCGGATGGGTACGCGACGGTGGTCTACGTTCGCAGTTACACCCCCTCGCGTGTGCAGTATCAGAACCAGTGACGCCGTAACGGATGTGATGATTCCCGCTATGCCTGACCAGGAACCCAACAACAGCGATTTCAACCCCAAGATCCTCGGTATCCTGTGTTATTGGTGCAGCTACGCCGGGGCGGACCTCGCCGGTTCTTCCCGGACGCAGTATCCGGCGAACCTCCGCGTGGTGCGCGTGCCCTGTTCGGGGCGCGTCGATCCGCTGTTCGTCCTGCGCGCGTTTGAGCGCGGGGCCGACGGTGTGCTCGTCGCGGGCTGCCACCCCGGCGACTGCCACTATGCCAAGGGCAACTATTATACCCGGCGGCGGATGTCGCTGGTGAAGCGCCTCCTGCAGTATGTGGGCATCCCCGAGGAGCGCTTCCGAGTGCACTGGGTTTCCGCGTCGGAGGGCAAGGATTTCGCGAAGATCGTCGGCGAGATCGTCGAAGAGGTGCGCCCGCTGGGGCCGTTCCGCCCGGAGCTGGCGCAGCGCTTCGAGGACCTGCCGACTGTGGAAAGCGCCGTGCCGGAAGAGGCTGTGCAGCATTCGTAGAGACGCCCCGCCGGGGCGTCTGCCGTAGACGTGCGCACCACCGCCCCGACGGGGCGTGTACCGAGGCCATGACACCGAGACGTGCCCACGCGTTGGCCAGGGACCATGACACCGAGACGCCCCGGCGGGGCGTCTCTACGCAGGCGACGCAGAATATGAGCAGACAAACGATGCCATCTGAAACAGACACCGCAATCCGTTCCGCCGCCGAACGCGCTCTCACCGAGGAGGGCTGCGCCTACGTCGTCGGCTACTGCGCCGGCACGGAAGCCTACCGCGCCGCCCCGCACTTCGCCGACAAGCCCGAGGAGTGCAACGAGTTCACCTTCAACTGCGCCTGCACGCAAAACCTCGCGAACTACGTGCCGAAGATCAAAGAGAAGATCGGCATTGTCGCCAAGGGCTGCGACTCGCGCGCCATCCAGGTGCTGCTCGTCGAGAACCAGGTGAAGCGCGATCAGCTCTTCATCATCGGCGTCCCCTGTGAGGGCCTCGTGGACCTCGATAAGGTGCTGGCCCGCGACGACGTAAAGCGCGGGGACATCACCGGGATCGAAGTGTCGGGCGAGGAGGTCGTCGTCCGGTTGTCTTCGCGTGGGGCAGGCGTCTCGCCTGCCAGCCTCGCGGGCGAGACGCCCGCGCCACGCGACGAGCGGGAACTCCGGCTGCCTGCGTCCGAGTATCTGCGCACCGAGTGCCGGGGGTGCCAAAGCCCGACACCGCAGGACTGCGACGTGCTGATCGGCGAGGCGATCCCCGCTCGCGACCCGGAGGTCTGGGCCGAGGACATGGCGCGCATCGAGGCGATGTCGCCCGAGGAGCGGCTGGAGTATTTCGAACGCTCGATGGCCCGCTGCATCCGCTGCTATGCGTGCGTTCGCGGCTGTCCGATGTGCTATTGCACCACCTGTTTCGCCGTGCAAGACAAACCCCAGTGGCTGCCGCGCATGACCGGTGTGGACGAGAATCGCATGTTCCATCTCGGGCGCGCGCTGCACCTCGCGGGCCGGTGCGTGGATTGCGGCCAATGCGACCGCGTCTGCCCGGAGAGTATCCCGCTGCGCGAGCTGAACACGAAGCTCGCCGCCGAGGTGAAAGACCTGTTTGGCTTCGTCGCCGGCGTGGATGTCGAGGAGAAGCCGCCGCTGACGACCTTCAAGCCCGAGGACACGGAAGAGGCGCTGGATACGCATTAGGGGGGAGGGATGGCCATGATGACATACACCGTAGTGGTTCGCCTGCATCCCGGCGGAGAGTATTCGGTCACCGTCCCTGCTCTCAACAATTGCGGGACATTCGGCCAGAGCCTGCCGGAAGCGCTGCAGATGGCGGAGGAGGCCATCGAGTCGTATCTTGAGGGCCTCGAGTACGTGGACAGACCGTTCCCGCCGGATGTGCCGAACGTAACGGTTGACCTTGAGGATGCCATCGAGGCGATGGTCTACCGGGTGGCCGTCCGTAAGGAGGAAAGGGCTGTTGCCTAAGCCACCTGTCGCCTCGGGGCCGCAGGTGAGGCGCGCTCTGGAAAAGGCCGGGTACGTGTTTGTGCGTCAGAACGGGAGTCATGCCATCATGGCGCACGTAGCATCAAAAGGTGTCGTCGTCGTGCCGATGCACGGCGGCAAAGACCTGAATCCTGGACGATGAAGTCGATCCTCGACCAGGCCGGCCTGACGGCGGACGAGTTGAGAGACCTTCTGAGGTAGAATCTGCTGACAGTCCTTCGGGGTGCAAACGTCGGCACACATTGAAAGACACATGGTCACGGAATAATGCCTGCAAAGACCCTGCCGCTTGCGCGGCTCAATGAGTGGCTCAAGGCCATCCAGTCGAACTACCGCCTCTTCGCTCCGACGGCGGACGCCGACGGTGTGGTCGCGTTCCGGCCCGTCGACGACCCGGCGGCCATCGTCCTCGCCCCCGGCGTGACCCCGGAGCCGATGAAGTCGCTGTTCATGCCGACTTCCGAGGTGCTCTTCCGGTACTCGTATAAGGGCGATAAGGCCGTCGTTGCGGAGACCGAGGTCGACGCCTCGCCGTGGGTCGTCTTCGGCGCGCGGCTTTGCGATGCCAAGGCGCAGGCCATCGTCGATGTGCTGTGGGCGGATCGCGAGCCGGACCCGTATTACAAAGCCCGGCGCGAGAGCGCGACCATCGTGGCGATGAACTGCAACGAGGCCCTGCCGGAGTGCTTCTGCGAGAGCATCGTGCAGGCGCTGTCGGCTCCTGAGGGCGCGGATGTCGTCGTGACCCTGCTTGGCGACAGGTATCTGCTCGAGACGCACTCGGAGAAGGGCGAGGCGCTGCTCCAGGCGACCGCCGGCCTGCTCCAGGACACGACCGAGGCCGACATCCCGGCGCGCGAGGAGATCGTCAAGCGCGTCGGTGAGAGCCAGCCGCGCAAGGTGGCGGTTGAGACCGTCACCGAGGCCATCAAGGCCGTGTACGAGAACGCCGAGTTCTGGAAGCGGCTGACGCGCCAGTGCATCGGCTGCGGAGTGTGCAGCTTCCTTTGCCCGACCTGCACCTGCTTCGATGTCCTCGACGACGCGGTGGGCACGAGCGGCTATCGGTATCGGTGCTGGGACACGTGCCAGTTCCGATCCTTCTGCACCGAGGCCAGCGGGCACGACCCGAAGCCCGAGCAGTGGATGAAGCAGCGCAACCGCGTCGGCCACAAGCTGTGGTACTCGATGGAGCGCTTCGGGCGCATCTCATGCACCGGCTGCGGGCGCTGCATCCAGGGGTGCCCCGGCAACCTGGACATAACGAAGCTGGTTGAGGAGTTCAGTTGCGTGGAGACCAGCCGTTCCTAGTGCTTTCGTGTCTTCGTGGTTCGTGCCTGGTCCTCAACGGCGTTTGACCACAAAGACACAAAGACACGAAGAACGGCCCGAGGACTTCCGCCCAAAAGGACCGTTTGCCTGTGACATCGACCACCGCCCTAGCCCCCTGCCCCGAGCGCAAGTGCGGCTCGCAGGGCAACCCGTATCTGCCGCACCTTTGCACCCTCGAGTCCGTGAGCGAGGAGGGCCCGGGCCTTCTCACCTTCGAGGTTCGCTTTCAGGACCCGCAGGTGGCCGAGGGCTTCTCGTACATGCCCGGCCAGTTCATCGAGTGCTCGGTGTTCGGCGCAGGTGAGGCGCCCTTCGGCATTGCCAGCGTCGCCGGGCCGAACCGCCCGCTGCGATTCTCGGTGCAGAAGATGGGCAAGCTCACCGCCGCGCTGCACGGCCTGTCCGCAGGCGCCACCATCGGCATTCGCGGGCCGTTCGGCAACGGCTTCCCGATGCTCGAGCACCGCGGCAAGAACTTGGTGGTCATCGCCGGCGGGATCGGCCTGCCGCCGCTGCGGTCGGTCGTGGATTACGTGCTGGAGAATCGCGACCACTATGGCGACCTGCTGGTCATCTACGGGTCGCGAATGCCGAGTATGCTATGCTACAAGGAGCGCCTGAAGGAGTGGGCGGCGCGGGAGGACATGACCCTCGCGCTGACCGTCGACCGGGGCGATGAAACGTGGACCGGGCATGAGGGCTTTGTGCCGGCGTATGTCGAGGAATTGAACCCTTCGGCCGCGAACGCGGTTGCGTATACCGTCGGGCCGCCGATCATGATTAAGTTCGTGTTGCAGTCGATGGACAAGATCGGCTGGCCGCCCGAGCAGATCTTCGCCAGCCTCGAGGCCAAGATGAAATGCGGCTTCGGCAAGTGCGGTCGGTGCAACGTCGGGCCGAAATACGTGTGCATCGACGGGCCGATCTTCAGTCGCAGACAATTGATGGACTTGCCGGGGGCGTAGAGGCCAGCGCGAACGGCATTTGCCACAGAAGGCACAATGAACGGCAACGTCTGTGAAACGCCCTTCGTTGGGCAGGCGGGCCGTTCTCCAGCCGTTCTCTGTGCTCCCTATGTCCATGTGGTCAACCGCCGTTTGCCGGGCGAACGGCAACCTCACCCCCTCGGCCGCCCACGGCGGCCACGTCCTCTCCGGGCCGCGCAGAGCGCGGCACAGCGGAGAGGGGAGAACAGCAGTAGTCCCCTACTGCGCGAGAATCGCCGTTTGCCTCTCCCCTCCCGGAACGGGAGGGGTGGCCCGCCGCAGGCGGGACGGGGTAGGGCCGTTTTCATCGTTCCAGAGTGCCGGAAACCGGCATGACGACTGTGGTCAACCGCCGTGCATCCCCCGGCACCATCGCGCGATTCACCCGCTACTTCTCGACGATCCAGTACCCCTGCGAGCGAATCGTCTTGAGCTTGCCGGGATGGTGGGGGTTGCTTTCCACCTTCCGGCGAAGCTTCGACATGTGGGCCTCGACGAGGTTCACCGAATGCTCGTCCTCCCCCCATACCTCCTGCAGAAGCTGCTGTGCGCTGAAGATGCGGCCCGGGTGCCGGACCATCAGCTCGAGCAGCCGAAATTCTGTTGGAGTCAGGCTCACTTCCTGCCCATCCACCGTGACTTCCATGCGCTGCGGGTCGATCTCGATCCCGGCGGCCGAGACCTTGGCCGTCTGAGATCTGCGTGTGTTGAAATCCCGCCTCCGCAACTGGGCGCGAACCCTCGCGGCAAGTTCCTTCGGTCCGAACGGCTTGGTGACGTAGTCGTCGGCTCCGACCTCCAGGCCCACAACGCGGTCGATCTCGTCGGCTTTCGCTGTAAGCATGATGATGGGCGCGCGGCAGAGCCCCCGCAGCACCTGGCAGACAGCCGGGCCCTCCATATCGGGCAGCATCCAATCGAGGATGACCAGATCCGGTGCATGTGCCCGGGCCATCTCGATGCCCTTCTCGCCCGTGTCGGCGACCGCGACACTGAAGCCCTCGACCTCGAGTTTCACCCGCACCGTCTCCGCCGCAGACGGATCGTCCTCGATGACGAGGATCTGTCGTTGCACCATATACTGAACAGCTCCTTAGTGCAGCGCCCGAGGCACGCGAGCGCATGACGCCTATTGCACGCGTAGATGGGGCGCGGGGGTTACATCGTTGCGGGTACGGACACCCGGAGTACGCGCGAAGTTCCCTCGGCAGTCGATGTGCTGATGCCAAGCCCCAGAATGTAACCCAATTCGTGGGCGACGGCCGAGCCGAAAAAGGCGTCTGCGTCCGAATCCTCGGCATCGAGCCTGTCATGCCCGTTCGCCGCGAGGTCCACAAGAGAGATCACCAGCCCCGTATCCTCGGGGTCTGCACGCAGACAGTAGCAGTTGCCGGGCTTCGCCCTGCGCAGGACGTACTCGACAAGCTCGACGAGTGTTCTCTCAAGCAGCCGAGGGTCGGTCACGCACTGCAGGTCCGGCTGGGGCACATCGACCGTGAGTGTGTAGAGGTGAAGCTGGGGCCGGGCCCGTAGGAGATCGCCCACGCGCTCGAGGCAGAATCGAACGTGAATGGGGACGCGTTCAATCTCGCGCCGGTGAGCGTACAGACGAGACAGATCGAGAAGCCCATCGAGGGCGGCTGTCAGCCGTGAAGCCGCGTGGTGGACGTGATGCAAAAGCTTCTGCTGTGGTCCGGTGAGCGTGCCCAGGTCTCCCTCGAGCAGCATCTCGCTCATGCCCACGATCGGCGTGAGGGGATTGCGCAGCTCGTGCGACACCGCATCGAGAAGCTGGGCGAAGCGTGCGGACTGGGAGTCGTCCAGGCCGGAACGCGGGGCCGCGCCGCCGAGCGACGAGAGCAGCGCGAGGCGTAAAGCGCCGGCAGGAAGCAGGATGACGGAGATCTCCGATTGCGAATCGTGCGCACGCAGCGGCCGGGCACGAACGACGACCGGGGGCGGAAGCGCCAGGGCATCGCACCACGTCTCACCGGACACCGGCGCTATGCACTGACTCAGCGGCTCGGCGGCGGCCAGGCAGTCGGTGATGCCCAGCAGGTCGCGCGCAGCCGAGTTGAGCCACACGACCTCGGCTCGCCCGTTGACGAACAAAGCCGGGCCGCCAAACTGCGCCAGCCCGGTGGTCATCAGCCTGAACTGTTCGGCGAGCGATTCGGGCTCGCGGCAGAGCGCTGAATCGAATTGTCCGACGCGATTGTCCATCTGCGAATCCGATGATAGCCAGAGGTCCCAGGCGGCGCAAGCGCGCGCCCATTTAAGAATACAACGCCGCTCAATGACACGTCAAGCTTTAGTAGAATTTCGCTCAACTTTGAAATGCGCCGCTCCGGTTGAACCTATCGCGATCACCCGGCATCGTGGCGGGCAAAGACTTCGACCCGAGCCGGCACAGCAGCGTCGCTCTTGTCTCATCGTCTTCCGGGATGACGGCGTCGCGACCATTTCTCCGCGCCGTTGCTCTTCCTGTATCGTCCATTTCGCCAAGCTCGCCGTTTTCCCCCCCCGCGTCCAAGCGCGCGGGTGGGCGAGAATGCCCGCAATCCGCGAACAGCCGCCGTGGACTTGCGGGTGGGGGGTCCGCCCGCCGATTACATACCATTATTATGCCGTTTTGGCAACCGGCAGACGAAGCGCCCGAGATCTTGTCAGAGGCTGACCGTATCGCAAGATGAAGCGCAAACGGCATTAAACCACGGAGACACAGAGGGCACAGAGAACGGCAGGGAAGCGGCCCGCCCGCCCCCGATAGGCGTTAAGGGACGTTGCCGTTCTCTGTGTTCTCTGTGGTAGTCTGGGAAGTCGGGCGCTCCTGAGAGATGAATGTTGTTCTCGTAGGTATGCGAGAGACCACTCGCAACAGTTCATCTCATCAGGAGGCCCACCGTGCATTATATCGGAC
>Ga0181520_10010228_pt1 | contig 12641 bp, 6 predicted proteins | sample PEATcosm2014_Bin_29_FD_132451 | JGI IMG/M metagenome (GOLD analysis project Ga0181520, IMG submission 132451) | Peatland microbial communities from MTU Mesocosm Facility, Houghton, MI, USA - PEATcosm2014_Bin02_30_metaG | ecosystem: Environmental > Terrestrial > Soil > Wetlands > Peat | place...
CAACACGTTTCTGTATCTGGGCCGCGGGATTCATTACGCCATTGCACGCGAAGGCGCTCTCAAGCTGAAGGAAGCCTCCTACGTCCACGCCGAGGGCTACCCCGCAGGCGAGCTGAAACACGGCCCCAACGCGCTGGTCAGCGACAGCGTGCCGTTAGTCGTTCTTGCCACTGTCGATCGCGAACTCGATTCCTCGGTCGTGCGTTACGAAAAGACGTTGCAACTTCTCGACGACATGAAGACGCAGGGCGCACGCGTCATCGGCATCGTCAATTCCGGCGACCGCGACGCGAAATCTCTCGTCAGCGATTGCATCGAAGTACCCCCAACGACCGAGTACCTGTTGCCGATCCTCGAAGTCGTCCCGCTGCAGCTCTTCGCCTACTTCATGGCGTTGCGGCACGGCGTCGACGTCGACCGCCCCCGCAATTTATCAAAAGCCGTCGTGGAACCGTAAGCTAAACGTTTTCCCTATCCACCATGGAGATGAACAATTATTTTGGCTACTGGGTAAATTGCCCAATCGCCTCCGCAAACTCTAGATCACGTTCCTGCCTTCAATTCCGAAGTGCTTTGCGGCCGCCAGCAGGTGTGCGTCATTCGAGAAGACGGTCCGGAAACCTGCCTCCGCTGCGGTTCCGAGATGGATGGCATCGGCGCCGCGCAACCACACCGTCGCGGGCAGATTCCGATAGACGTGACGGACTCGAAAGAGAATATCCTGATCCTGCGTGAGCCATTGAAATGCTCCCGCTTTGATATGTGTCTCGACTTGATCGACTAGCGCAGCATAGACCGCGACCTTGATCGCCCCTTCCCGCAGTTTGCGATGAAAGGCTGCCATCATCTCTGCCTGCCCGAGGGCTGCGCAAGCAACGTGATCGGTTGCAGCCAAGGCGCGGACTTGGTCACAGCCAGGATCTCTATAGTAGAGGCGCACTAGATAACTAGTATCGAAGTAGATCACCCGACCTCGCGATCGCGATCCTCGCTGACGATCTCGGTCGCATCGGTTCCACCGCGAAGGGACTTCTGGTGGCGAAGAAAAGTCCGCGTATAGCTGGGATTTGCGAAATACGGCTTCGCGGGCGGCGGCGCGGCGGGTACGATCTTCGCGATCAGCTGCCCGCGCTCGGTCACATAGACCTCGCTTGCGGAGGCCTGCCGAACCCACCGGCCTGTCTCCTGGTGCAGCTCGCGGATCGTAATCGTCTTCATGTGACTCATTGTGTCACATGAAAGAAACGGCAGTCAAGACTGCCGGGCCTTCTTGCAAACAGCTGAGCCGATTCCCGAGTTGCCTACGCATTTATGGCGACACTCTTTCAGTTGGCAAATTCGTCCAAAATGGCATCCCCAAGACGCTCGAATTCCAGATGTGCTCGTTCGATGGTTGCCAACAAGATTATCGGTATTCAGCCAACGCGATCTCCGCGTGCATACTGAAAGAAATGATTCCTCTGCGCAGATTTCCCTCTTTCATGCTTGCTGCATCCTTGCTGCCCGCTCCATGGCTATTCGCTCAGTCGGGAGTCACCGCCATTCTCCCCAATGGCCGCGAGATTCATCCGGCAGGCAACTGGATTCCCGTTGCTCCGTATCCATTCGCGCTAGCAGTTCGGCCTGATGGCGCGCAGATCGCCGTGCCGTCCATCGGCTTTCCCTTCGCTCTCAACGTCATCAGCAATCCGGCGAGCACTGCGACCTCTGTACTGCGCATGCCGAGCGGCTTCGAGAACGATCCGGCTGTCGAGACGCACGCAGGACTCGCCTACTCTGCCGACGGATCCCTTCTCTACGTCGCAACCGGCGAGTCCGGCAAGATTCGCGTCTACCGTACAAGCGACTGGAAGCCCGCAGGCGAGCTCGCCCTCGATGGACCGCTCGCCGGCAAGGAATACTCCGGGAGTTTCGCGGCCACGCTCATCGCTTCCAGCGACGGTAGTACTCTCTATGCCCTCGATCAGGGCAACTGGCGCGTCGTCCTCATCGACGCGACCTCAATGCAGCGCGTCGCCTCCATCCCCACCGGCAACTATCCAATCGGCCTGGCACTCTCGCCCAACGGCGAGCGGCTCTACGTGACAAACACCGGCCTCTTCGAGTACACAACCATTCCCGGCGCCAGCGCCAAGGACCCGCTCGGCACCGGACTCCACTTCCCGCCCTTCGGCTACCCCTCGAAAGCTGCGCGCGAAGGGTCCGTCGTCGAAGGAAAGAAGATCGCTGGCCTGGGCGACGAAAACTCCGACCGTGGCAGTTCGCTCTGGACTTACGATGTGCGCGACCGCGAAAACCCGGCACTCACCGCCAAACTTCGTCTTGGCGCGCAGATCACCGAATCGCGCGGCCAGACCGTCGGCGGCGCTGCGCCAACAGGTGTAGCCGCCGACAACGACGCCGTTTATGTTTCGCTCGCGCACGAGGACGCCGTGGCAAAAATCAGCGCGGACGGAACCCGGCTCCTCACCCAAACAGGCCTCTCGCCATTCGCTGAGCCCCGCTTCAAAGACGCCGCGGGCCGTCCGTTGCGCGGCGTCATGCCCAGCGGCCTCGCCCTCCACGACGGGCGCATCTTCGTCGCCGAATCCGGAATCGATGCCGTGGGAGTCGTCGACTCCGCAACCATGCAGGTGGTCTCGCACATTCCGGTCGGATGGAATCCCTCGGCTGTCGCATTTTCGCCCAACGGCAAAATGCTCTACGTGGTCAACACCAAAGGCAAAGGCGCCGGACCCAACGCGGGCGCGGGACACGATCCCAAAACACCAACCTACGTCGGCTCGCTCGAACTGGGCAGCATCAGCGCTATTCCGCTCGACGGCCTTCCGCCTGCGGTCGAGTCCACGAAGACCGTCCTCGCCGCGAACACCGCAGCAATCGCCAATCGCCTGCAACTCCCCCGTCTCAAGCACTGCTTTCTGGTGATTCGCGAAAACCGCACCTACGACGAAGTGCTCGGCGACGTGACCGGTGCCAATGGCGACCCAACGCTAGCCCGCTATGGCATGGACGGATGGGCCGCCGAAGAAAAATCCACGACGCATCTGCACGTGACCCCCAATCTTCACGCGCTCGTCGCCCGCTTCGCCATGAGCGACAATTTTTATGTCGACTCCGATGTCTCCGCCGATGGCCACCGCTGGGTCATGGGCATCAACCCGACTCCCTTTTTCAATACCGCCTGGACCTCCGGCTACGGAGGGCGCCGTCACGATTTTCCCGGCTCCCCGCAACCCGGCCGCCGCGCACTTTTCGGCGGAGCTGACGCGCCCATGCCTGAAGATGAGCCGCAATTTGGCTCTCTCTGGGAGCACATCGCGGCCAGCGGCAAAGGAGTGCTCAACTACGGTGAAGGCCTGGAAATCGAAGGCAACGACGAGATGCCGGGCTCCCAGCCGGAAGGCCAGCGTCTCTTTCTCAATTCACCCCTGCCTAAGCCAGTCTTCGAAGCGACCGATCGCCGCTACCCCACCTTCAACCTCGGAATTCCAGACCAGTTTCGATTCGAAGAATTCGAGCGCGACTTCAAGCTCAAACTCGCAGCCGGCAAGGTTCCCGCCCTCATCGTCATTCGCCTGCCCAACGACCACACCATGGAGCCGCGCCCTGCCGATGGATACCCCTATCGCGCCTCCTATGTCGCGGATAACGACCTCGCTCTGGGCCGCATCGTTGCCTTTCTATCCAAAACCTCCATCTGGAAGGACTCCGCGTTCTTCGTCACCGAAGACGACGCGCAAAATGGTGTAGACCATGTCGATGCGCACCGCAGCATCCTGCTGGTCGCAAGCCCTTGGGTCAAACCCGGGTCGGTTTCTCATGAACACAGCAGTATGGGTTCGATCGTGCGCACCATTGACGAACTGCTCGGCCTGGGTTCCATGAATCTCGAAGACGCGCTGGCTGGCGAGGTCTCTGGCATCTTCGATTCCGAACCGCATTTGGAGCCTTTCGTCATTCGCCCGTCGGATCCACGTGTCTTCATCGCCGCCAAAGCCCGCTTCGCCAAGCCGAAGACCAAAGAAGATGCCGCCGCGCTACACGACGTGGATGATGCCGACGAGATCCGCAAAGACATGGAAAAATCCGCCGGCAAATTGCACAAGCCATCCAATTCCGATTGACCGCGCCAAAATCAGGGATGGAAGCCGAGTCGTTCCTGGTACCTTGTCTCCGTGCGCCTATATAAATCAACCTCCTAACGCCGCCTGGCGACGGATTTTAATCATTCTGTAACAATTTCCATTCGCCTCTTTAACAGAATGCAGTTAGCCTGAGTCTGTACCAAGACTACAGACATGAAGCAGAAAGCCGCAGACGAATCAGAATCTGTGCGTAAGCTTCGCTGCCGCAGTTGAATGACCCCCCGGGTCCATCATCCATGCGGTGAGCCAGACCTGAAAACGACACGCATCGTCCATAGGTGTCTTTTCCAAATTGATTTTGCGTCCTGAATTTCTTGCTGGCCTTTATGGCGGTTCCACAATTGCTGTACCCCGAAGCCGCTACTGCCGAGTGGCATTTTCCTTAAGCTGGTCCCCCCGAGACAGGTCTTCGTCGCTGGGGTGGAAGTAAATGCCACCTTGCACGGAACTGACAAAGGCACATGAATTGTGAAACCGCTCTAGAGCAGGTCCTTCCCTGCCCAATCCATCTCTTTTTGAGCGCTACCCGACAACAACCTGCAAATGCAACATTTTTTGAGGAGACAGCGACCTATGTTTCAACGCACTCATCTTTTTCGTGAGAAACTTCATCGACCTCTGCCGGGCATCCTCGGCTTGATCCTGATGTTCGCCCTGGCCGGAAGTCACGGGCACGCACAAGCCACACAGGGCGCAGTCATCGGCTCAGTGAAAGACGCCGCGGGAGCTGTGATCCCCAACGCAAACGTCACCCTCACCTACGCGGAAGAGGGCACGGTTCGCACCATCAAGTCGAATAGCGTCGGCGACTATCGTTTTCTCGACGCCAAGGCCGGCCATTATACGGTGGACGTCGAAGCGCCCGGCTTTGAAAAATGGTCGGCTACCGGGGTCACCCTGGAGGTCCGTCAGGAACTTCGCGTGGACGCAACCCTCGCCGTGGGAGCCGTGCAGCAGTCGGTTCAGGTCACTGGCGATTCTGTGAGCGCCATTGAGACGGACTCGCCGACGATCAGCGGCACATTCACCACCGACGATGCGGACAACCTCCCCGTCAACACGCGCGCCAGCTTCAGTGGTACGACACCCGCTGCGATCTTTACCGCGTTGCCTGGAGTGCAGGGCGACAGCTCGGGCATCTCACTACAGGGCGCATTGCCCTTTGAGGTCGACGTAACGGTCGACGGCGTCACTTCCAAAAACGCCACCGGCGGCGTCTTCATCAATGACGCCTTTCCCTCCACCGAATCCATCTCCGAGATCCGCGCCGACGGCGTCTTGGCGAATGCGGAGTTTGGCGATCCCGGGCAAATCGTCGTGACGACCAAGGGTGGTAGTAACACGTTGCACGGCTCGGGTTTCTGGTATTACCAGGATTCGAATTGGGATGCGATTAATTACGCCTATCCGACCACAACCACCAAGCCGGACTTGCACGGAGCCACCTTTGGCGGCAGCATCGGCGGCCCGGTCGTGATCCCCCATCTCTACAACGGCCACAATAAGAGCTTCTTCTTTGGAGCCTACGAGGGCTGGCGTCATCCAGCGCAGGAGACCATCTCCGAAGTTGTGCCCAGCACTTCAATGAAGCAGGGCGACTTCTCAAATTACGTTGAACCGAATGGCAGCTTCACGGGCCTCTATAATCCCTACACCGGCGGCACGTTTGGCACAACCATTCCTTCGGGCTCGTTGAACCAGATTGCCCTGAACACCCTCAAGCAGTTTTATCCCGATCCGAATATCGGCAACCCAGCCACCTACACGGATAACGGTGTGGCTAATTACCAGGCCAACGTGGATGCCAGCGGCCACTCGGACCAGTTCGACGTCCGCGGCGATCAATACTTCGGAGCGAATCAGAAATTTCTGCTGTGGGGCAAATTCACATGGAAGAACTTTCCCACCTCGCAACCGGAAATCCTGCTCGTTCCGTCCAGCGTGAACAATAGCCAGAATCGTTCACTCAAGGTCGACACCAATTGGACCTTGAAGCCGAACCTCATCAACGAAGCTGGCTTCGGCTTTACGCGCTATACCAACGGCCAAAGCGACAGCTTCAACGGTCTCGCCTTTACCAATGCGCAGGGCTGGCAGGGATTGCAGAACCTCTTCTACAACGGCATTCCCGAGATGGACTTCAATAACATTCAGTCTCTGAACGCCGATCGGCTCACCAGCCTCACCAGGTCGTTGACCTACGAGTACGACGACACGCTGCTTTGGACCAAGGGCAATCACACCTTCAAGTTCGGCGCCGATGTCCAACACCTGGAAGCCATCACGCCGCTCGGCTTCAACGGCTCGGATAACTATGGCACCTATACCTTCACAGACGGCAACGGCAGCCAGGGCGCTTTCACGGGCGTGGACTTTGCCGACTTCCTGCTCGGCATTCCCGACGCCACCTTCTACGACGTGGTGCGCGAAGACAACGACGGCCTCTCCAATCACTATCATTTCTTCGCCCAGGATGAGTGGCGCCTCAATCCGCGGCTCACGCTCTCTTACGGAGTGCGCTACGAGTTGCACCCTGGGTATTACGATCGCTATGGCGACATCGGCAACTTCGATCCCACCGTGCCGCTGGCGGGGCGTGTCATCTACCCGCAGAACAAAGAGTCGCTCCTGGCTCAGCCATTTCTCGCCAGCGCCAACGCCTGCGATCCCGACGGCGTGAACACTACCAATTCAGCCACGGTCAACGGAGCCCCGTGCATGCAGGTCCAGGGCAACAGCACCGCAGGTTTCCCCTCCGGCCTCAAGAAATTTCCGCACCTTCGATTCATGCCTCGCTTCGGCTTTGCTTATCGCCCCTTTAGCAATGACAAATGGGCCATTCGCGGCGGCTTTGGCATGTACAACATCACGATGCTCGGCTCCAGCTTCTACTCACTGACGGGTACCGTGCAGGCCCAGACCCAGCAATTCAACAACACCTATAACCCGGCTACTCACGCCATCGGCTATCAATGGCCCGTGGTTTATTCCGGCGCGGGTGGCGCGGCCGGCGTGGGCGGATACGGCACCGATTACTTTGGAACCGCCAACAGCATCAACTGGAAAGATCCCTACACCGAACAATGGTCGCTTGGCGTCGAACACGACTTCGGTTCCGGCTACGCGGGCCGCGTCTCCTACATCGGATCCGAAACGCATCAGCTGGTTTGGGCGCCGGACGAGAATACGCTGCCGTACTCCTCGACCATCTCGGCCTATAACCAGCCCAATTCCGCGCTGCTCTATCCGAACTGGGGCCGCATTAACACCCGTTCCACAGGGGCGAATGAGAGTTACCACTCGCTGCAGTTGGAAGGAAGCCACCGTTTGCAGCAGGGCCTTGAATTTCACACGGACTTTACCTGGGCCAAAGCACTCGCTGACGATCAGGGTCCTTATGGTTCGAACCTGACTGGAGACGGATTTGGCGGAGAGGGTGGGGGCGAGCGCTCGACCTCTGTCCTCAACCGTCATGTGGACTTCGGAAATGTCTATGGCACACGTAGGCTGCGCTGGGAGACATCAGCTCTGTACGACCTTCCCTTCGGCCGTGGCAAAATGCTGGGTGGCTCGATGCCGCGTGCGGCAGACCTCGCCGTTGGCGGATGGCGCATCACCTCGATCCTCTCCGTACAAACGGGACCATACGAAACCCCCTACTTCCCCAGTGGACAGGGCGATCCTTCCGGCACAGGTTCCGGTCTGACTTCCACTGCGGCCGGATGGGATCCAGCCCACCGTGCACAGCATGCCGATCTCGTTCCAGGCGCCAGCGTCAATCCAGTTGGAAAGGGCCGCTTGAACTGGGTCAATAGCGCCGCCTTCACCTGCCCCGGCTATCCCGGCTGGACAGTCGGAACGCCCTGCACCACAGGTAGCGGATCGGGTCCTGCCCCGCTCCCCATCGGCCGTTTCGGCAATGCTCAGGTGGGATCCGTGGAAGGCCCGGGCCTCGTCAATCTCTCCTCTGGCGTAAGCAAAGTCTTCTCGATTACGGAACGGCTCAAGTTGAGGGCCGAGGGCACAGCTACCAACGTGCTCAACCACATCAACCTGGGCGACCCCAACATGAATCTCAGTCAATCCAGCTTCGGCCTGATCACCGGCGTGATCGGTTCAGGCAGCGGCCATCCACCCTCCGATTTCGGCGGGGCGCGGACCATCCAGGTGTCCGCCCGGGTCGAATTCTAGAACGCAACTGCTGTCATCTTGATGGCGTGCACCTTCGGGTTCACGCCATTTTTTATTGTGGCCCATCAAAACAATAAGCTGCGCTCGCGCTTTCTCGCCGGTGTTACTGCTCGCGTTACCAGAAATTACTTCTCTCCCACCCACCTGCGCCTTTAAACTTCCGACCATCCTAACGGAGCCTCCCCTGATGCGCCTTCGACTCCTGTTCTCCTCTATTTTCTTTCTCCTGATGGCATCTAAAAGCTCCTTCGCCGAAGTGCGCCGCGCGTTGCTGATCGGCATCAACACCTATCAGCCATCGCAGACCACTGCGCAACATCCCATCGGCTGCACCGGCGGCCGCTGCGATCTCCCCGTCTTTGAGAACCTCGACGGCGCCCTCAACGACGTAGCCGCGATGCGCGATCTTCTCGTGAGTCCCAAGTTCGGCTTCGCTCCAACGACAGTTGCCGTCCTAACTAATCCAGCGCTTCCTTCTTCGCAGTTGCCCTACGTCGCTCTTCCGGCCACACAAACCACGCACGACGGCATTCTAGCCGCCATGCAGAAGTATCTTGTCGATGAACCCCATCGTGGCGACACGGTCGTCTTCTACTACGCCGGCCACGGTTCGCTGCGCCTCAATAGTCAGGGCAACAAACTTAGCCTCATGATCAACGGCAAGCAGATACACGCCGACAGCACCCTCGTTCCCGCCGATGCGTGGACCGGCGGCTACGACGTGCGCGATCGGGAGATGACACGCATCTTCAACGCCGCTCTCGATAAGGGCGTGAAGCTCACCGTCATCCTCGACAGTTGCCACAGTGGCGCTTTTACGCGCGGAATTCCTCTGGGCCCGAAGGTTCACGAGCGCATGCTGCCCTACGATCCGCGCGACATCAACGAAGCTCCCGATCAACCTAATACACAGCCCAAGTCGGCGCCGGCCGAGCGCAGCGACAATCCCGCATTGATCTTCTCCGCGGCGCAACAGGATCAGACCGCTAAAGAATCGCCCACCACAGCGAGCGTACCCGAAGCACACGGCGCCTTCACGGCTGCGTTGATCAAGGCTCTCGAAGTTCTCCCCGCCGACGCGCCGGCATCCGTTGTCTATCAACAAGTCAATGCTGAACTCGAAGGAAACGGTATCGCCGACCAGACTCCCTCGCTCGACGCCGCCGGTGCGCGACGCCAGCAGCCGCTCTTCGGTGGAACCGCTGCACAGGCGGGCAAACTGCGCGCCGCAGTCATTGCAACTCAGGACGACGGCACCGTGGTTCTCGACACCGGCCGCCTCGCCGGCATCGGACCCGGTAGCACGTTCGTCTCGTTTGGCGTCGAAGACAAAAGCAAAATCGTCACGCTCAACTTGACGGAACTCGATGGAATCGCTCACGCCAAGGCCTCCATCGTCACTCCAGGCAATGCGCCCGTACATGTCGGCGAAGTTTTCGAGCTCGACAAATGGACTCCCGCGCCCACCGACCCTCTCCGCTTCTGGATCTGGCCTTCCTCCATCGCACAGGCCGATTTGCAGAAGGCCATCGATCAGATTCGCGCCTCCGGCATCGATTCGGTCTCCGACCCCGCCGAGCAGCCCTGGACACACATTCTGCTTTGGAACAGCGACAGCTGGATTCTTCAACGCGCCGGAGACACCGATGCTGTCGAGTTAGGTTGGAAGCTTACAGCCAGCGCGCTTAAGCAGCATGTGCCGCCGAACGCGAAGGTCTGGGTCAACCTCCCGCCTTCCCAGGAACTCGGCGGCAAGCTCAAACTCCACGAACAAGCCAGCATGGTCCAGGGCGTCGGCGACGTCGCCAGCGCCGACTACGTGCTCACCGGAACCCTCACCACTGATGGTCCCGCCTGGGCCTGGTACCACAAAGCCGAATTCGAAAAAGGTCCGGCCGACGCCAACGCACCGCTCCACAGTCCCGGCTGCTCTTCTACGTCAAACTACCCAGTGCGCACGGACTGGGTTCCCATCGCCGATTTGTCATCTCTCCCCGACGCGGCCGGCAAGCTCAACGACTACGCCACGCGTCTCGCGAAGCTGGCCGGCTGGCTTCGCTTGCCTTCCAGTCCGGGCGCCTCCGATGACGACTATTACCGCCTCGGCTTCATGCGTGTGACCGATCAGAGCCTACTCGGCGACGGCCAGTCCGTGAAGCAGGGCGACGAGTTGAGGCTGATCCTCACCTCCTCTTCGCGCGTGTTGCAAAAGCGCTGGGTCTATATCCTCGACATCGACTGCCACGGCCAAGGCAATCTTCTCTACCCTCTCAATTACTCTGAAAATCGCTTTCCCAACGATGCAAACGATCAGCGCCAGATTGTGCTGCCGGGCAGCCTCGCGCTGAAAGTTGGCGCGCCCTTCGGCCTCGACACCATTCTCCTGGTCAGCACCAGCGAACCTCTTTCAGACCCCTACAGCCTGAACTTCAAGGGCGTCGCAACGCGCGGCATCGGTCAACCCCAATCGCCGCTCGAGCGGCTCCTTTCAAGCGCCAGCAGCGGCACGCGCGGGCTCGATCTGCAGGAGGTCCCGACGAACTGGGCCGTCAGCATCAGCGGACTAAAGAGCGTTCCCGCACCAGCGCCATAATCAATTTGAATTTCGATGAAATCAACACTCTGGCACAATCTCGCGATAGGGGGTATGCTGTTTCCACTTCCGCACCATTCGCACTTAGCTATTCCCTAGTCGCTTTCACCCATAACTGCAAGAAGCGAGGTTAAGCGAACATGTCAGTCTCCCGACGCCGCTTTGTCGGCAATGGCCTTGCCATTGGCCTGCTTTCATCCCTTTTGCCACCGGAAGCCGCCGAAGCACTCTCGCAGCAATCCGGCGCGGCCCCAAACGCGGGTCAGGATCCGGCCGACACTCCCCACGATTCCTTCGATTTCTGGAGCGGATTCTACGACGAAGTCAATCCGCACAGTTCGAGCTATGGCACCGCAGGTCGCGGCGCCACCGGTGGTCTGCCTGACCCCACCCTGCAAACGCAATATCTGCATTACAAGCCGGATGATGCAAAATTGCGCTACGCAACCGACATCTCAAAGGACGAGCTGCTCGATCACGACGGCGATGTCGCGGTCAGCATCATGCTGTCGCAATTCCGCCCCGGCTCCGGCGACCAATCGGAAAAGGCCTCGCAGCTGCGCGTCGACGCCACCCAGACCAGTCCGCTGATGAATCTCTTCGCGCCTCTAGCGTGGACTGCGATTGCATCCATCGCGCCCAATAACGCGGGAAAGATTCCCAGCCTCGATCAGCTCGGATTCAAGTCCGATCAGGCGACGTCGACGACCAGCCATATCTTGCTCACCAGCGGCACAGGAAAAATGGCGGTCAACATTTCTCGTGCGCCCAACGACTCCGGATTCTTAAAAGTTCTCAAAGTCATGATGACCGGTCTCAAAGTTGTCGCGCCGATGGTCACTCTTCCCGCCATCAGCACCCCTGCGCTCAATGCGTTCAGCGAAGCGTTTGCGTACTGGGAAGATCGCACCCGCTTCATTATGAACGGCAACCTTGTGAATGCCATCGCCACGCAGCAAGCCATGGCCAATCCGGAGCATGAATCCACCTATATAGGCCTCATCTCCGGCGACTATGTGATGGTCCCGCAGAAGCACACCGACGAGCTCGCCAGTCAGTTACCGAATCTGGACCTGGCGCAAGGTTACCTTGTACGGAAAGATGCCGATAAAAATCTTCCCGTATCCAAGCGCGCAGAAACCGCCATTCCAGGCGTGACTTATGCCACGATGCATGTCGCGGTCAGCGCGTTGAACTCGCAATCCGGCATGACCAAATCCACCGACTCGTCCGACAGCGGAAGCGGCGGAGGATCATCGAGCAAGGAAGGCAAGAAAAAGAAACCAGCTTCTGGAAGCGGATCTGGTTCCGGAAGCGGTTCTGGATCGGGCTCCGGCTCCGGTTCAAAACCAGGATAGGTTGTGCGAGCGGGCCGTACCCAGTGGTTGGTCTTTGTGGCTAGTACTTTGACCGCACGATTTTGTCATCGTGCCCATGAACTCGGATGCCCCAGGGTCCGGGGTCCCCACGAACAGGGTCTTCGTTCGTGGGGTGGAGATCTCGCCTTTGAGACCTGGGAAAGCGCGAATCCTCGTCGTCACGGTACTGAATACTGTTCTTGTTGCTGGGCGCTTTAGACCGTCGCTTTCGTAGCCCCGGTCGAAACGCCTCCATCCACCAGCAGCGTCTGGCCCGTCACATACCGGCTCGACTCCGAAGCGAGAAAGACAACGGCGCCGTCGAGATCGTTTGGCTGGCCCGGCCGCTTC
>Ga0181520_10010230_pt1 | contig 12641 bp, 8 predicted proteins | sample PEATcosm2014_Bin_29_FD_132451 | JGI IMG/M metagenome (GOLD analysis project Ga0181520, IMG submission 132451) | Peatland microbial communities from MTU Mesocosm Facility, Houghton, MI, USA - PEATcosm2014_Bin02_30_metaG | ecosystem: Environmental > Terrestrial > Soil > Wetlands > Peat | place...
GGCAGAGAGGCCCGCTTCGATGCCTGTGTAATCCGGGTGTACGCTGCCCGGCACCACGCCGCAGACGCCAGGAACCAGCTCCGCCTTGCGCGCCATGGCAATGATGCATGTGGAAGTTCCAACCACATTCACCGCATCGCCTTCGCGGATGTTCGATCCCAGCGCGTCCCAGTGCGCATCGAATGCGCCCACGGGGATGGGGATTCCGGCCTTCAGGCCCAGCGCCTCGGCCCATTTGGGCGAGAGATGCCCGGCCAAATGGTCGCTGGTCAGGTATTCGCCGCCGATCTTGGCGCGGATGCCTGCAAAGAGCGGGTCCACGGCTACCAGGAACTCTTCCGGCGGCAGACCACCCCACTTGGGGTTCCACATCCACTTGTGGCCCATGGCGCAGATGCTGCGCTTTAGGTCGCTGACTTTGGTGATGCCGCAGAGCGTGGCCGCCACCATGTCGCAGTGCTCCAGCGCCGTAACGAATTTGTCGCGCTTTTCCGGGTTGTGGCGCAGCCAGTGCAGCAGCTTCGAGAAGCCCCATTCGTGCGAGTAGACACCGCCGCACCACTCGATGCCTTCAAAGCCGAGTTCGTGCGCCTTCCGGGTGATTTCCTGGGCCTCGGCAAAAGCGCGATGGTCGCACCACAGGTAGTACTCATCCAGGGGCTCCAGCCCTTCACCAACGGGAATTACGCTGGAGCCTGTGGTGTCAAGCGCAATGGCAGCAACATCGCCGCCGTTTACGCCCGTTGCCTTCAACACATCTCGAGTAGCAGCGGCCAACGCGGTCATCTGGTCGGCGTGCGCCTGGGTGGCGTGATTTGGATCTTCGCGGCGGCGGTGCAACGGATATGAGGCCGAAGCGGTTCCAACCGGACCCTTGATGCTGTCGACCAACGTTACGCGGACACTGAGTGTGCCGAAATCGACACCTGCAACGATAGACATGGAAGAATACCCCCGGTAAACGCTTTCTGACTCGCAGACCAGACTACACCATCCAGCGCCCGCATGTCTGCGAATCCGTCACTCATCTTTGGTCGTTCAGGATTCCCCGCTTTGAAGGCCCGCTCGCCACGCCGTTTGCGGTACGACTCGCAGATTCCCGGAGCACGATCTCCAGGCCGATGGTATGCACTTTTCCGGTATGGGCTCATGGCGTTCCCGTTGACCCTGGAGGAGCCCAGTTCCCCGATTCAGATAGCTGACCGCAAATCTGCCGTTCATGGGAACGGCGCGAAATTTGCTAACAATATGGCTATAGGCGTGAAATAGTGTGGCATTAAGCCGATGAGTAGTTTCCTGGATTCCATCTGCGGGTATCGCAGGAAATCATTGCGAAGCCGGTAACGGCAACCGATGTTGTTTGGAATGATGCATATGGGCCCGATTGTGACAGTTTGAGCTGCCGGGAATGCCATGACTTTCCGCATCAAATCCGTAAGTAGATCGAGTTCCGGCGCCTCTGCCTTCCTTCAGCGGCCCTGCGGAGAAACAACCAAGATTTTGGACCCGTTGCGACGGACAGGTTCAAAGAGCGGGTTGCGTTCCCCCCGACGTAGCGCCCCCTGCCAAGGCCACAAACGCCAGTTCTCTGAGGTGCTATGAGACTCCTCCGTACAGTCGTTCTCCGGGCCGGGCGTGCCCTGCTGCTGATGCTCTTTGCCGCGGCAGGAACGATCTTGCTGGTGCGCTTCGCCCCAGGCTTCTTCTCGGATGAACGCGAAATGGATACGAGGTATGCGCAAGCTGCACAGGCGGAATTGAATCTGGAAGCGGAACAGACGCAGTCCGTGCGGCTGATTGCAATTCGAGAGGCCAAGAGCTGGCTGCACGGCGACTTCGGCGAATCCCGTCAATATCATGTGCCGGTCGCGGAGTTGGTCGGGGCGCGCTTGCGGGTCTCAGGCCTGCTTCTCGGCCAGGGATTGGGATACGGTTGGTTGCTGGCGTTCTGTACGGCATTACCCGTCAGTTATCTACGGAAAGGCCGTCAAATCTGGGGACTGCCGTTCACAATCCTTTTAGCGGTTCCGACGGCCGCAATGGCGACTGCCTGTATCCTGGCTGAAACAGGCGGTCCGGTGGTTGTGCTTTCATTGTTGATCGCGGCCAGAGAATTCAAGTTCCTTCGCAGCTTGCTTGAAGGCGCGTGGCGATCGCCCCATCTTCTTCAGGGCAGAGCGCAGGGATTGGCGCCACAAGCTCTGATCCGCACGCACATTCTGCCAAACGTGGCGCCGCAATTGGGCGCCCTTGCCACGCTGTCGATCGTAACGGCTTTGGGCGCATTCGTCCCAATCGAGGTGATCTTCAACGCGCCGGGATTGGGGCAACTCGCGTGGTCCGCTGTGATGAATCGCGACCTTCCGGTGCTAGTTGCGGTGAGTCTGCTGATGGCATTCGTCATCGGATTTGCCGGAATGCTTTCATCGCGCGACTTTACGCTGGAGGCCGCATGAAAGAGCGGATTCCTGTTGTCCTCCTTTTGCTGCTGATTCTGGCGGCCGTGCTGACTCTGTTGCTGACGCAACACGGTTATGCCTTTCAGGATCGCGATGCGATCATGGCTCCGACATCGGCACAACACTTGGCAGGGACAGACGAACTCGGCCGCGACCGCATGGTGCGCGTTGCCGCGGCACTCCTGATTGGATTGACAGGAGCAACCGCAGCGGCGGCAATCACTACTTTGATTGCCACCTGCTTCGGTCTGCTTGCGGCTTTCAGCCCTCGATTGGTGGCTATCGTCCTGCTTTTTGTGAGCGACCTGTTTCTTTCTCTTCCGTGGCTCTTTCTGCTGATGATGGCCCGCTCTCTGTTGCCCCTGACCGCTACGCCAATGGAGACGGCGGTCATCACCTTCCTTGTACTCGCCGTCCTCGGTTGGCCGGCTTGCGCGCGGGCAATCTATCGTGGTGCTGTACAGCTTCGTTCAGCCGAGTGGATGATTCAGGGACACGCATGTGGGCTCAAGACACGGCAGCTTGTCCGTTTGCACCTGCTGCCCCATCTGCAGTCGCTTTTCCTGCCGCAGTTTCTGGTCTGCGTGCCGGCGTTCATTGTGGCAGAGGCAAACCTGGGCGCCCTGGGTCTCGGAGTCGGAGAGCCGATGCCCTCATGGGGCTCGATGCTGCTGGAACTCGATAACTCAGCGTTGCTGGCCCGTTCCCATTGGGTGTACCTGCCGATCGTGCTCCTGGTCGCGGTATTGCTTATTCTCGAATCTCTCACGTCAAAGGTGGAAACAAATGCGTAATCTTCTTCGTTGTTCGTTCGTGTCTGTCGCCGTCATGGCGCTCTGCACCGTTTCTGCCCTATGCCAAGCGGCTCCTAGGCTTCCGGGGGAACTTGCATGGGCTATCCGTTATGACCCGAAGACTTTTGACCCTGCGAAGGTGGATGAACAGGCCTCCGAACTCGTGCGGTATTTGACTGCCGGTGTACTGGTGCGGTTGAACCGCCAGACGCAAGAGCTGGAGCCGCAACTTGCAGAGAGCTACAGCATTTCTCAGCAAGGCACGCTGATTGTTTTCAAACTTCGACAGGGGCTCCGCTTTTCAGATGGCGCTACGTTGACCTCAGCGGATGTCGCCTGGTCGATTCGCCGGGTGCTGGCGCCCGCTACGCAAGCCCTCGTTGCTGAGGAGTTTATTTCCCCCAGCGATGTCACAGTCGATACGCCGGACAAATTGACGGTCAGGGTGCACCTTCCCAAGCGCGTCATCGGCGTTGGCAAGCTCTTCGATTGGATAGCCATCGAGCCAGCCAATCGTCCCAGCGAAGGGCGTGTGACGTCTGGGCCCTTCACTGTTGCCGAGTACAAACGCGGGCAGTATGTGCGCCTGAAGCGGAATCCGAATTACTGGCGTCGCGACGGCACAGGAGCGCAACTGCCTTATGCAACGGGTGTTCGGATGGATGTGCTGAATAACCGTGAGCAAGAGATTGCGCTTTTTCTACGTGGGGAATTCGATTTAATCGACGGCCTCCCCGCCGACTACTTTGGCCTCCTGAAGCAGAAGGCGCCTCAGTCCACTCGCGATCTCGGTGCCTCGCTGAACACTGAGCAGCTCTGGTTCAATCAGTCGTCGGTCGCTGCCCTGCCGGATTTTGAAAAAGCGTGGTTCACGAATCGGGGCTTCCGCGTTGCGGTTTCCGAGGCTATACGTCGTGCCGACCTGGCTCGCATCGCCTATGACGGCCATGCCACGCCCGCATACGGCTTTATCTCTCCCGCAAATACGATCTGGCACAACAATAATCTGAAGTATCCCCATGAAAGCGCAACTGACGCTGCTCGCATGTTGGAAGCGTCTGGATTTCGCCGCAGCGGCAGCCTGCTTTGGGACGGCTCTGGCCATCCGGTGAAGTTTTCCATCTTGACCAACGCGGGCAATGCGGCGCGGCAGAAGATGGCTGCGATGATCCAGCAAGACCTGGCGTCACTGGGAATGCAAGTCACGGTTGTTACTCTGGATTTCCCTACCTTGATTGAACGGCTCATGCACAAGCAGGACTATGAAGCCTGTTTACTCGGTACGATAAACGCAGAACCGGATCCTAGCTCAATGATGAACATGTGGCAAAGTTCTTCGCCTAACCACCAATGGAATCCATCTGAGAAGACGCCGGCAACCGAGTGGGAAGCGGAAATCGACAAGCAGATGCAGGCGCAGGCATCCAATCCAATACAAAATGCCCGCAAGGCAGCCATGGACCGGGTGCAGCAGATTGTAGCCGATCAGCAGCCGTTCATTTACCTGGTTTATCCGAATGTTCTTCAAGCCGTCTCGCCGCAATTGCGTGGTGTGCAGCCGGCGATTCTCTCGCCAGGGCTGGTGTGGAACATCGAATCGCTTCGCCGCCAGGAAGGCGCGCGATGAGCGAGATGGTCATGCGGGTTCGGTTGCAGGCGAACTATGGAAAGCGATGTGTCCTGTCAGACGTGCAATTCGATCTTTTTGCCGGAGAGACGCTGGGGATGGTTGGAACCAGCGGCGCAGGAAAAACCACGCTGGTGATGGCGCTGCTGGGGCTTCTACCCTACCGCGGCGGCATGACAACCGGAGAGGTGATGCTCGACGGCGTCAATCTGCTGTCGATGCCCGCTCGCGAAGCAAGACGGATTCGAGGCAAGCGGGTCGCCTTGATTCCTCAGAGTCCAATGACGGCGCTGAATCCCGCCGTTTCCTTGCGGTCTCATTTTGAGGAGGCGTGGCTGGCGCATGAGTCAACCGGGAAGAAGGCCCTGGAGTCACGTCTGCGGCAACTCTTGGAGGAAGTACAACTGCCCGGCAACGACGAGAACTTTCTTCGCAGCAAGCCTGGGCAGATCAGCGTTGGACAGGCGCAGAGGGTCCTGATCGCGCTCGCCCTGCTGCACCGCCCTTCAATCCTGATTGCCGACGAACCCACCAGCGCCCTCGACCCTGTGACTCAGGTAGAGATCGTCAAACTGCTTCGCCAACTGAACCAGCAACATCGGACAGCATTGCTTTATATTTCTCATGACTTAGTTTCTGTATTACAACTGTGTGACAGGCTGGCCGTTTTGCACGCCGGGACAATAGTCGAGACCTTGCGGGTTGCTCAGATCGAGCAGGCCCTTCACCCCGCCACTCTCTCCCTGTTGGGGGCTCTGCCGGTCCCTGTTGAGGTTTTTCTTCCTCATTGCAGGCAATAAATTGCATCGATTTCAGAGAATTGTTGAAAACGTACCTGGAAATGCCGATAGGAAAACTGACAAAGAGAACCACAGAGAAAGAAACTCCCCGCATTCCGAACTGGGGAGAAAAGTTTGCACTATAGTAATCCGCTATATCGCTTTACCTGTCACTAAAGAGTTTGTGAATACCACCTAGGTAATCTGGAATGCGCCGAGAATCACGCCGTTAGCAGATGCGTGCAGAAATTGCGCCATCGCACTTGGGCCCCGCTCTACCATTGTGGCGCGCAAGGAGGCACAATGCCAAAGACTAAGCAAACCAAGAGTGCCATGTGGGGAAAGATCTTCTTCACCGTGTGCGCGTTGGTCCTGGGTGCCAGCCTGGCTTTCGCCGGTACCCCCAACCACAAGATGTCAAAAGAATTGAGAGATAACGTCAGCTCCGGCCAAGTCGACGTGATCGTGCAGTTCACACAAACGCCTTCCAGCTTCCACCACCGGAAGGTATTCAACAGGGGCGGCAAACTCAATCGGGAACTCGGCAGCTTCAAGGGCGCTGCCTACAGAATGCCGTCATCGGCGGTCGCCGATCTCGCCAACGATCCCGACGTAGTGTACATCTCGCCCGATCGTCCGCTCCGCGGCTCGAGCACTGGCTCGCCTGTCGCAGTCCTCGACTACCATACAGATGCGATCAATGCTCCCGCAGCTTGGGCGCAGGGCCTGGATGGTACCGGTGTCGGCGTGGCTTTGATCGACAGCGGCATCGCAGCGAGTTCCGACTTGAATGCCAACAACGTGGTCTACAGCCAGGACTTCACCGGCTTGGGCAGCGCCGTTGACCAGTACGGCCACGGCACGCATGTCGCGGGCATCATCGCTGGAAGCGGCGCCGCGTCGTCCGCAGCCAACGACTTCTACACATTCAAGGGGATTGCCGGCAACGCAAGCCTCGTCAACCTCCGGGTCCTCGACCAGAATGGCGCTGGCACTGACAGCGAAGTGATTGCGGCCATTCAGACAGCCATCCAGTTGCAGAGCACCTACAACATCCGCGTCATCAACCTGTCCGTGGGCAGGCCGGTGTATGAAAGCTATACGCAGGACCCGCTGTGCCAAGCTGTGGAGCAGGCCTGGCAGGCCGGCATCACCGTGGTTGTGGCAGCCGGCAACTATGGCCGCGACAACCTCGCTGGAACCAATGGTTACGGCACCATCACTGCTCCGGGCAACGATCCGTATGCCATCACCGTGGGTGCGGTGAATACGGAAGGATCCGCGGACCGCACGAACGATGTGCCGGCGAGCTACAGTTCCAAGGGACCCTCGCTGTTCGACCGGGTGGTGAAACCCGACCTCGTGGCTCCGGGTAATGGCATCATTTCCTTGTACACTCCTGGAGATACCTTGGATCAGGAAACGCCGGGCAATGAGGTTCCCTTCGCGACGTTCCAGACCAATGGCAGCAACGCTTCCTCCGGCACCTATTATGTACTGAGCGGGACCAGCATGGCCGCACCCATGGTCAGCGGCGCGGTGGCTCTGATGGCGCAGCAGGACCCGACTCTGACGCCCGATCAGATCAAAGCGCGACTGATGAAGACCGCCTTCAAAGGCATGGTGCAATCCAGCACGGCAACCGATGCAGCTACGGGCCAGACCTTCAGCGAGCAGGCCGACATCTTTACCGTGGGCGCCGGCGAGTTGGACATCCAGGCTGCGTTAGCGAACACCGATCTGGCGCCTGCTGCGGCAGGCAGCGCCCTGTCGCCGCTGGCGGCCATCAACTCCGATGGAAACGTCGTCATGGTGGAGAATGGCTCCTCCGTACTCGCGAGCGACTTCCTCAGCGGCGACGGGAGCGGTATTATCCTGTGGGGAACCTCCGCGGTGTGGGGAAATGACATCATCCTCTGGGGTACCCAAACCCCTGGGAGCGACATCATTCTCTGGGGAACCAACGCACCAGGCAGCGACATCATCCTCTGGGGTACCAATGCCTTGACCAATGACATCATTCTTTGGGGCACCCAAACTCCCGGGGGCGATATCATCCTCTGGGGAACCAACATGGGGCCGGGAGATAGCATCATCCTCTGGGGAACCAACCTGGGGCCGGGAGCCGACATCATCCTCTGGGGAACCAGTAATCCTGCTGCGGTTAAGGACAAGTAGTCAACCACATCCTGGATTCGGCTGGGGAGCAGCTTGAGCGACCCAGCCGACCATTCTTTTAAAGGAGCAATAACCTGAGGGGGCGGTACAATCGGGATTGCCTCCGGAACGTTCAACAGCAGTCTCTCGCATATCAGGCGGAGGAATAGCCATCGAATGCTCGGCTTGCTTCAATCCACTTCTCCGGGGGCATTTGCTCGATCGTATCTAGATTCGAGCAAATACCCTTCGGAGTATGGTCACAGAATGGGCAGAGCAGCAGAATTGCCGTGGTAATGGAGTTTCGAGTGTTCTCCGCGGAGTAGATCAAGGGTAGCCAGGGTGAATGCTTCAATGCCAATTCGGGCAAGACTCTTCATTTTCACTTCGGCGGCATCCGGAGCTGCGGTGCTTGCGTTGGCCTGCCTGCACTGGCACTCCGGCGACTTGCTCAAGTTTGTGTGTTACCTCCTCATCGCGGTCTTGGCCTCAACGATGAAGGTCAGACTGCCCGGAATGGAAGGCACCATGTCGGTGACCTTCCTCTTTGTCCTCCTTGGCGTCCTGGAACTCTCCCTGGCAGAAACCCTGACAATTGGTTGCACGGCTGCATTGGTGCAGAGTTTATGGAAGACGACACAGCGGCCTGAGGTCGTCAAGGTGGTCTTCAACGTCCTGAGCTTGACCTCCAACGCCGTCTGCATCACTTACTTCGCATACCATTTGTCAGCCGGGATTCTAAGGAATAGCTTGCCTCTCTTGCTGCTGGTGGTTGGCTGCACATATTTTCTCACCAACAACGTGCCTTTATCGATGGTGATCGCACTGGTCGAAAAGCGCCCGCTGAGCAAAATGTGGTCGGAAGCGTATTTCTGGACACTGCCGTACTACCTGGCCGGCGCCGCGCTGGTGGGAATCATCAGCTTTGCCAACAAATATGTCGGTTGGGAGAACGCGCTTCTGGTCGTTCCGATCATGTACGGAATCTACCGATCCTTTCAACTCTATTTGGACCGCCTGGAGGAGCAGAAGAAGCGTGTCGAGGTGGAAGAGTTGCAGGTAGTGGCCGAAAAGCGCCATGTGGAGCAGGTTTGCGCGCTTCACCTTCGGACGATCGAGGGCCTGGCCCTGGCGATTGATGCCAAGGATCACACGACTCACCAGCATCTGCATCGCGTTCGCACGTATGTCATCGAACTTGCCAAGGATCTCGGGTTGGACGGAGAAGACTTGGATGCTCTTCGCGCAGCGGCTCTTCTGCACGACATTGGAAAACTGGCTGTCCCTGACCACATCATCAGTAAGCCAGGGCGTCTGACTCCCGAAGAGTTCGAGAAGATGAAGATACATCCTATTGTCGGCGCCGATATTCTGGAGAGAGTCTCTTTTCCCTATCCCGTGGCTCCGATTGTGCGGGCCCATCACGAAAGATGGAACGGCAAGGGTTACCCAGACGGGCTCAAGGGGGAAGAGATCCCTCTTGGCGCAAGAATATTGGCGGCTGTGGATTGCCTGGATGCGCTGGCCTCAGACCGCCAATACCGTAAAGCACTTCCCCTGGATGAAGCAATGAAAGCGATTGCAGAGGAGTCTGGAACCTCGTTCGACCCAAAGGTGATTGAGGTGCTTCAGCGCCGCTACCTTGAGCTTGAGGCTCTAGCGGTACGCGGCCTTTATGACTCATCGAGAAATGCCCACAGCTTCAGCTACAAGGTTGATCGGGGCGATCGGCCGGCTGCCGGTTTCCAGGTTGACCTCGGCGATAGCATGAACAGCCAGGCAGATTTTCTTTCTTCCATCGCATCTGCCCGGCAGGAGGCTCACACTCTGTTTGAGCTCAGCCAGGATCTCGGAAACTCCCTAAGCCTGGACGAGACCCTCTCTCTGGTCACAATGAGGCTCCGCAAGTTGGTGCCTTACGACTCGATTGTGGCGTTCATCCAAAAGGGCGAATTCCTTGTACCTGAATTTGTCAGCGGAGACAACTTTCGTTCGTTGTCCTCGCTGGTGATTCCTGTAGGGACAGGGATATGCGGCTGGGTTGCTCAAAACTCAAAACCCATCATCAACGGGAACCCCGCGGTCGAGATCGGCTTTGCGGACGACCAAAGAATGGCCACGGAACTTCGCTCTGCGCTAGCCGTTCCCCTGGAAGGAGTCAACGGATTGGTGGGAGTTTTGACGCTCTACCAATCCAAGCCGGATGCTTTTACAAGTGACCACCTGCGCGTGCTCCAGGTGATTACTTCAAAGGTCGCGCATTTCATTGAGAATGCGCTGAAGTATCGGCAGGCGGAAAGCTCCGCAACGAATGACTTCCTGACCGGCCTTCCAAACGCCCGGGCGCTTTCCCTCCATTTGGAGCAGGAGTTGGCGCGCTGCAAACGCGAACACACTACCGTTGCGGTCATGGAATGCGATTTGAATGGCTTCAAAGAAGTCAACGACAGGTATGGTCACTTGGCGGGAGACAAGGTGCTGAAGCTCTTCGCGAGCTTGATGCGCGAGGTCTGCCGCGAATACGATTACACGGCACGAATGGGCGGCGATGAGTTTGTCATCCTGGCGCCCAACATGGCTCCGGGATCGGTAAACGAGAGGACCATTCTGCTGAATGCCATGGCCCAACGGGCCGGCCGTGAGGTATGCGGCAAGGATATATTGTCGCTGAGCCTTGGGGTGGCCTTCTATCCGAAGGATGGTCAGGATGCGGAACAACTTCTGGCCGAAGCCGACAGAAGAATGTATGCAGCCAAACAGATTCACTACGAGACGGTGCGGCTTAACGCTCTTGCGAGCGGAGCTGCAGCCTCCCGTTCCCCCCTCGATCCGAATCCGCCCTTGGGCGTACTGAATTGAGTCCTGAGATCATCTGAGGACAGGCCATTCGGGCAGGTCTTCTGAAACCAATAAGAAAACTCTTCAGGCAAGATGCTAGGATCGGGGCCCTACTCCTGCCCGAATTCTCGCCCAATGGAACTTACCGCGCCAACCATCGGGGAATATGTACAGTATTGAACAGTTTGTTCGATGCACTGGGCGAGCGGGTTTTCCGCGCTGGCGCTGTTTTCATTCTGTTCGGGATGCCGCGGGTGTCGAACGTGGAGCCTGCACCCGAATTGCACGCGCTGCGTCGTGGGAGAGATGGATGGTCTCTGCTGAACGTCCTACCCTTACGGAATAGCCATCCTCCATCGGCCGGGCTTTCACTTCCAAATGAACGCCGGGGCCAATCCCGTATTTTGTGAGCGACTTGAGCCGTTTGGCATCCCTATCGGAGATGCTCGCAACAACGAACTCACCCAATTCCCGCATCTCCGCCAAAGGTCTTGAGGTTTGCGCGGGCATCTGCCCGTCCATCGCCGGAATGTCGTGTCCATGCGGATCGATGTCCGGATTCCCGAGTTTGGCTGCGATGCGTTGCTCGAACCGTTCGGAGATGAAATGCTCCAGCCGCTCCGCTTCCTCATGGACTTCCTCCAGCGGGTAATCCAGCAGCTTATAGAGAAAAGTCTCGATCAATCGATGATGACGAAGGATCTCCAGAGCGCGCCGTTTTCCCGCCGGCGACAGCCGCACGCCGCGATGACGCTCATACTCGACCAGCGGCGTGGGTAAAGCCGCCAGTTTTTGCAGCATGTTGGTCACGGATGGTGGGGCGACCCCTAGCCGGTCCGCCAGCGCCGTGCTGGTTGCGCGGTGTTCGTCTGGACCGCCCAGTGCAAGAATGGCCTTCAAATAGTCGTCTACGGACTCGGAGTGCGGATGGGGTTGGCGGCTTGCTGCCATGACGGGGCCTTCGATCTAAGAAACTTGACACCTTTTCGATTTTAGGCGAATCTAAAAATTAGGCAAGCCTAAATTTGGCCCTTGTCTGAGATTGTCCTATTTTTTCCCGCCACAGCAGGCATGGCTCGTCGGGAAACTCCAAGCTGAAAACCGGAGGTCCGCATGGCACGCAACCGAACTGCAAAGATTCTTGTCCTGGCTGGGTTGTTAACCATGGTTAACTCTTTTTGTTTGTTTGGGCAAAGCGGCACCAGTTGCGCGCTGGCTGGATCGGTAGCGGATCGGAGCGGCGCGGTGGTAGTCAATGCCCGAATCAAGGCGACCGACTTGAATACGGGCGCGGTGCGCTCGGTTCAGAGCAATCCCGAGGGGCGTTTCCTCTTCAGCCAGGTGAACCCAGGAACCTACCGGATAGAGGTTCATGCCCTGGGTTTTGGCCCGGTCCAGTCCGAACCCACGATTGTCTCGGTTGGCCAGACGGCTTCTGTGAACTTTTCACTTTCCCCGGCAGCGGCCGAACAAACCGTGGAGGTTGGGGCGCAAGTTGGGTTGATGAGCCTGGAGAATCCGAACACCTCCACGACGCTCGAAGCCGAAACCATCAAGAACTTGCCCAACCCTGGCCAGGATCTGACCTATGTCGCTCAGTTTGCGCCTGGAGCGTTGATGAATACGGCCGGCTCGTCGAACGACGCGAAGGCTGCGGGCGGTTACGGAAACGTTGAGTTCAACGGCCTTCCTGCAACATCCAACGGCTATATCCTGGACGGCTTCGACGCGAACGACCCGTTTCTAGGACTGAATATCGGGCTCTCCACGAATCTCGTCATCGGTCTGGACGCTCTGCAGGAAGCGACCGTAAACACCAACTCCTATGCCGTCGACCAGGGACGCTATGGGGCCTCTCAGGTGAACTACTTCACCAAGTCGGGATCTAACCGGTTTCACGGAGACTTGTACGAGGTTTGGAACGGATCGCTGCTGAACGGGACGGACTACTTTCTTCATGCCAACGACACGCCCGGCAACATCGCCA
>Ga0181520_10010231_pt1 | contig 12641 bp, 10 predicted proteins | sample PEATcosm2014_Bin_29_FD_132451 | JGI IMG/M metagenome (GOLD analysis project Ga0181520, IMG submission 132451) | Peatland microbial communities from MTU Mesocosm Facility, Houghton, MI, USA - PEATcosm2014_Bin02_30_metaG | ecosystem: Environmental > Terrestrial > Soil > Wetlands > Peat | place...
CCGGCATCCCGCTCCTCGGAATCACCAGCGACGCCACATCGCCTTTCGCTTTCGTGCCTGCTGAACTTGCCGATTCGCCAGTTAATTCCGTGTCAGTGCTCGCGGCGCTGTCCTCCGCCGCGGCTTCGCTTCTCGGCATCATCCGTTCAACGGGCACTGTCCCTCCGTCCACGCTGTCCTCAGTTTCTGTGGGACTCGTCGCCGGCATTGCCTCGCGCTCCGTACCTGTGTGCCGCGATTCCCTGCCTTGCGCTTCGTCCGTCTCTGCCTGTCCAGCCTCAGGCGCTGAATAGCTATCTGCCGCGTCGCTCGATTCATCAATCCGCGTCGCGCGAGTCTCCTCTGATCGCCAACTAGCCCGCTCCAGCCTGACCCGCCGCGTCGAGTGCCGGCGTACCGTCCGCACCATGCGGCGCCGCGGCACCTGCGCACCCGCACGTTCTCTGAGAATCGCAAGCCCTGCCTCGCGCCCGACCTCATCGGGCGTAAGCTTCCTTCGCGTTGCGGTCAAATTCGCGTGGATGTTCGAGTAAGTTTTCTGGGGTGCCGCAGTCCGGCCCGCGCTACGCCCAGCGCTATGGAACGACCGGTGCGCTGCATGCAAGGTCGCCGCGGCGCCAAGCTTGCGCTGCGTCCTTGCCGATTGACTTGTCTGGGCGTTAAGCACACCAGCCGTTGCAAGCACGGCCAGCGCAACCGCCATGAGTGCGGTTCGGCGCATGAGGGGGAGTGCGGACAATCGAGAGCTTCTCCAGTCTACGTCGATCCGCATTCTTATCCGAGTGCCTTCGCGGATTCGGGTTTGTCTGATAATTGGACGCGCACGCCGAGCTTTTGGGTTTACCGCAGCCCCTTCAGCTCGCCGGAGCCGGCGGAGCGGCTTGGTCGCCGTCTATCGGGACGATCGGCTTTGTCGGGGGCTTGAGGACAAAGCCCTTCCGAATCAGCACAAATCCATCATCCGGCAGCTCTGCCTGCAGCAGCTGGTTCTCCGGCCCTGAAAACAGCTCCGTGTCCGCCCCTGCGATGGTCGCCTCCAGGTGGTGCACCGTGACTGGCTTTCCATCCAGCGTTCCATCCTGGTCCGGATAGGTCGCCAACCGCACCGGCTCAATCGACCCTGCCTCCTTCGGCAAAATCGCCCACAGGTCGCGGTTATTCTGCGCCACCGCAAGCGCCAGCAGCGTCTCCAGCGCCCCCGCGTCAAAGTCCGGCAGAAATACTGCTCCGGCGTGCGCCGCCAGCCTTGTGGTGGAGTTCTTTCCGTTCGCTGAGATATTCAGCAGGAACTGCGCCGCGTCGGGCGCCACCACCACGTTCACCGCCTCGCCGTTCACTGTGGCGCTCAGCATCACGTGCTTCAGTTGATTGCCCGCGCTCAATTGCTCGTTCTTTGACAGCGCGTAGTCGAGGCCTTGCATCGTGACCTTCACCAGCGAGGTTGAATCATATCCATCCTTTGTCGCGGTGAATTGGAAGCTCGCGGATCCCACGGCTTGTCCGTTCTGCGCAATCTCAAAGCTGCCGGACTGAGCCGCACCCACAGCATTGAATCCAACCAAGACCAAGAAAAGAACTTCCGCAAGCGGGAAAACCTTCAATCGATGCACAATTGTTTCGAGCTCCTACCTCAATTAGACACTCCTTGGCAAAAAGGGTTGCGATTACGAGCCTCATCCACTGTCCCGCTGACTCGTTAAAGCACTCCCAGCTTTCCCAGTTCCGCCCGCAGCGCCTTCGCCCCAGTAAACCGGATCGCCTTCATTCCCACCCCGACTGCGCCGTTCACATTCTCCTGCCGGTCGTCGATAAACAGTGTCCTATCCGGCGCCGAGCCCAGAATGTCTAGCGCCCGCCGGTAGATCGCCGGATCAGGCTTGCGTAGCCCCACATAGCACGAGCTGAATGCCGCCTTGAAATACCGGCGCATTCCAAACTTCGCAAACCGAAAATCGTTGGTCTCCCTTGCCTCGTTGTTCAACGCGCCAATGAAATAGCGATTGGACGCGGAGAGCTCTGCGAGGATTTCGAGTGCACCATCCTCCAGCAGCTTTGACTGCGCGAGAATGAAGTTGAAGAATTCCTCTCGTGAAAAACTCCGCGGCTCATAGAACACCGCCGCATCGAGATATTGGTCGCGATTGATCTCGTCGGTTTCCCACGCCGCATAAGCCTTCGCATTGCGCGCTTCGAGTTTCTGCGCGTCCAGGCCGAACTTCGCCGCGGCAGCCACGCGCTCCCCGTGGTCCCATCCATTGGTCAGCAATACTCCGCCCACATCGAACAGAATCACGTCGAAGGGGAGCATCGGCGACTCTTTCCCGCGCTATGCGCGTTCTTATTCTTGGGAGTGATTTGTGAGCGCACTGCAGACTACCGCGTGTATTTGGCCTCGATTGCGAGCACCTTTTTGAACCGCCGTTCGAAGCGGCTTTCCTGCCCCTGAAACTTGGCCCCGATGAACGCGTGCGCCAACTCAAACGCCAACGCCGAACCGATGATCCGCGCCCCCAGCACCAGCACATTCATGTCGTCGTGCTCCACGCCCTGGTGCGCCGAATACGTGTCGTGGCAAATCCCCGCGCGAATGCCCGGAATCTTGTTGGCCGCCATGCACACGCCTACGCCCGACCCGCAAATCAAGATTCCTCGCGGAGCCACGCCCGCCTTGATTGCCTCACCCACTTTTTCCGCAAAATCCGGATAATCGTCCTCGGGCTCGCATCGAAAGGCCCCAAGGTCGACAACCTCGTGCCCCGCCGCAGCCAGGTTCGCGCGCACTTCTTCCTTCAACGCAAATCCCGCATGATCCGAACTAATCACTAACTTCAAAACACGCTCCTTGCAAAAAAGTGGTCAGTTTCAGTTGTCGGTTTCCAGCTGCAGGTTGCTCAACGGGCAAGAACCCTGCTTCCGCGAAGGAAAAATTGACCACTGATCACTGTCCACCGTTCACTACTTCACAAGTTTCTTCGCTCTTCTCGCCACATTCTCCGCCGTGAATCCGAGTTCCTTCATCACCACCGGCCCTTGAGCCGACGCGCCAAACCGATCCAGCCCGATCACGTCGCCGTTCGAGCCCACATACTTCCACCATCCCAGAGTCGCGCCCGCTTCAACCGCCAGTTTGGGCACGCCTGCCGGCAGCACGCTCGCCTTGTACGCGGCCGGTTGCTCGTCGAAGATCTTCCAGCTCGGCATGCTCACCACGCGCGCCTTGATTCCCTCCGCCGCCAGCAGCTTGGCCGCACCCTGCGCAAGCTGAACCTCTGAGCCAGTCCCAATCAGAATCACCTGGGGATTCGCGACGTCTTCCAGCACATACGCTCCCTTGCTCACGCCCGCAAACACATCGTTCTTCGCTGCATCGATCACCGGCACATCCTGCCGCGTCAGCGCGAAGAAGCACGGCCCCTTCCGCTCCAGCGCCAGCCGCCAGCAGGCCGCAGTCTCATTCGCGTCCGCCGGACGAAAATCCGTCATGTGCGGCACCGCGCGCAGCGCCATCAGGTGCTCGATAGGCTCGTGTGTCGGCCCATCCTCGCCAACGCCGATCGAGTCGTGCGTAAACACAAACAGCGACGGCGCCTCCATGATCGCCGCAATCCGCAGCGCCGGCTTGGCGTAGTCGGAAAAAACGAAGAATGTCGATCCGAACGGCCGCACCCCGCCGTGCACCGCCATTCCATTCACCGCCGCGCACATCCCCAGTTCGCGAACTCCAAAAAACACGTTGCGTCCTGCGGGATCCGCTGCAAAGTGCGCGCTGTTCTTAAAAATTGTCTTCGTCGACGAGGTCAAATCCGCCGCTCCGCCAAACAGCTCCGGCACGCTGTCAAAAATCGCGTTCATCACCACTTGCCCCGCGTTGCGCGTAGCCACAGGCTTGTCTACCGGGAAGCTGGGAATCGTCTTCTCCCATCCGGCTTTCAGCTTTCCCGCTTGCGTGCGCTCAAACTCCGCCGCCAGCTCCGGAAACGCCGCTTTGTATCCGGCAAAGAGCTTGTTCCAATCCGCCTCTTGCGTCGCGCCGCGCTTCTCCGCCTCGCGCCAGTTCTTCAGCGCGTCTTCCGGCACGTAAAAGTTCTGGTCTTCCGGAAACCCAAAAAACTTCTTGGTCGCCGCGGTATCCTCGGCGCTCATTGCCTCGCCGTGAACTTTGTTCGTTCCTGCCTTCGGGCTGCCGTAACCGATCACCGTTCTCACCGCGATCAGCGATGGCTTGTCCTTCACCGCCTTCGCCGCCGCAATCGCACCTTCGATCCCGTCCAGGTCATTCCCGTTCAACACGCGCTGCACGTGCCAGTGGTAGGCCTCGAACCGCTTGTACACATCTTCCGTAAAGCTCCACTCCGTCGGCCCGTCCAGCGAAATCAAATTGTCGTCGTAGAGCACGATCAGCTTGCCCAACTCCAGTGTCCCGGCCAGCGATGCCGCCTCGTGTGAAATCCCTTCCATCAAATCGCCGTCGCCGCACAGCACAAACGTGTGGTGGTCCACCACATTGAAGCCCGGCTTGTTGTACGTCGCCGCCAGATGCTTCTCGGCGATGGCCATGCCCACACCCATTCCAAATCCCTGCCCCAGAGGCCCGGTCGTCGCTTCCACGCCGTCCGTCAACCCATACTCCGGATGCCCCGGCGTAATCGAGCCCCACCGCCGAAAGCTCTTCAGATCGTCCAGCGTCACCTTGTAGCCGGTCAGAAACAGCGTTCCGTAGAGCAGCGCCGATGCATGCCCATTCGACAGCACAAACCGGTCGCGGTCAGGCCACTTCGAGTGTGCCGGATTGTGCTTCATCAGCTTGTGAAACAGCAGGTAGCTGATCGGCGCGCATCCCAGCGGCGCCCCCGGATGTCCGCTGTTGGCCTTTTCCACCGTGTCCAGCGCGAGCAAACGTAATGTGTCGATCGAAAGTTGGTCGAGCGAGAGTGAAGCAATCCCCGATGCCATAGGAGTCTTTGAATTTCCTTTCCTTGAAGTGCCCAGCGCACTTGCCCAAATCACTTTGAAAGCGCTTCCAGCTTCACCTTCACATTGTATCCAAGCCAGCTATCCGTTTCCTGCCAGTGCATCGTCCATTCCAGCTCCTGGCTGCTCGTCGCGGGCCTTATATCGGCGCTGAATCCCGCGCTGCCCAATCCCCGGCTTATAGCCTTGTTCACCGTCTTCCAACCATCGTCTGTCCACGTCACGTTAAAGAACCGATCGTCCAGAATCCGCAACGTATTCCCCGTATTCATCCGCTCAATCGGCCGCATTCGGCTATAAATCTCCACATCCCGCCTGCGCTTCTTCCGCCCCTCCGGCTCCGAATACCGCGCATACACCGGATCGATGCGGTCGAACACTTTCCCGTCTGCAGCCGAGCGCAGCAACTTCAAATACTCCGCATGCGCCCACACCAGCGGCATCGCCGATCCCGCCGGCTGGCCCTTCTTCAAGCTCCGCTCCGGCCGGTCGGCCTCGTACCACAACTGCTCCGGCAGCAACTGCCCGCAGCTTGCATACTCCTCATACGTTTTGATCAGTTGGCTGATGTCGTTCCCCGCCGCGAATTCGCGATGCGCTCGTTCGCCGGTCAGCAGCGGCCACACGCCACCCTGTCCCCAACCCTCAAACGGCCCTCCATCCGGCCGTTGCCCATAGCCGTCGAAGTTGTAGCGCAACCACCCGGGCCCTTGCGGCAATTCGCGCTTCAGCACCGCGTCCACCACTTTTAACGAATCCACAATCAATGGATCGTCCGCCCGGCGCACGCCGTATCGCACCAGTTCCAGGAATCCTCCATCGATAATCTCGCGCGCCTCAAACTCCGTCCGCGTTCCTGGCGGCCGGTTCGCCAGGTGGATCAGTTCTTGCCCACAGCCCTCGTGCGCGTACGCCTCTCCGCACTCGGGCGGCCTGATCCGCATATAGTGCCGCTTCACATCCGGGTCGAGCACCCCATCGTTGGTCACCGTCCAGTCTTCAAGATGCCCCTCAATCCAGTCGGCGAACTCCTCCAGAAACTCGCCCAGTTCCTCCGCCTCATGCGCCCGCGCCATCTCCGCCGCGCAAATCAATCCGCCAATCACCGCCGCTAGCGTTGACGGCGAGTACCCCGCATTCTCCTCCCATCGTTCCTGGTGCGTGATCGGCGCCTGCCGCACCAGGCAGCCGGCCGCCCGCTCCACAAACGGAAACATGTGCAGCTCGCCCAGCCCGCCCGCCTTCCATAGCCGCCACGCCAACATAATCGGAAACGCCACTTCGTCCAGCTGCTTGCCGCTCCAATACGGCGTGCCGTCGATCCAGAAGTTCTGCGCAAACCCTCCATCCACCTGCTGCGTGCACGCCAGGTAAACCAGCGCCCGCCGCGCCGTCTCCGCCCTGCCGCACGCCAGCAATGCTGTCGCCGTCTGCACCATGTCGCGCGTCCACACCAGGTGGTACCCGCCCAGATCGTCGTCGCCTTTCACCTGCCCCCACGGAATCGAAGCCGATGCCACGAACGCTCCCGAGTACTCCTTGTCCTCGTGCGCCAGCAGCACAGCGTGGCTGGCGCGCATCAGCTTGCCTCCATCCTGCGCCTTGGCCGCCAGCTCATCCGGATGTGCCGCGCGCTGCCACTGCTCGATGAATCGCTTCTTCTGCTCCTCGAACGGCACCGACAGTGCCCCCATCGTCTTCTGTGCCGCCGTATGGTGCCCTTCGCCAATTCCGATCGCCAGCGTGAACTCCCGCACCGCCATTCCGCCTTCAACTTTCGCCACAACCTCGCCGGCTGCGCCTTCCCGCGCGATCTTCAGATCGTCGACGCAACCCAGGTCGATCTCGCCCATTACCGCCACGTTTCCGTTCGTCGCCGACCCGAACTCCCAATTCATCTTCATGTTCTGCATCAGGTCTTGCCAGCCATCGCTCGCGCCCACAAATCCGCAGCTCATGCGCGTGAACCCGCAGCTCGCTGTCATCACCAGCGACCACTCGTTCTTCCACGCCAGCAGCACGTTGTGCCCCGCCAGGTCCAACGCCTTCGCCGAGTTCCCTGCCCCGCCTCCATCCAGATGCGGCGCCAGCAGCGCAAACAGCTTCAGCCGCGGCATCAGGTCCTCGTGCGCCTCTATCCGCACCCTTTGAAGTACCACCCCATGGTGCGGATCGGCGATCATCTCCTTGGTCAGCGTGTAGCGCCCGCCGGGACCGTGGTTCACATACCGTACTCCCAGCGCGTCGGCATCGATGTACTCGAAGCTCGTCTTCATGTCGCGCTTCTCTTCGTGGACAAACGTTTCCCCATCGGTCAGCAGGAACTCCATGTCCCGCAACTGCGGGCGATCGATCGTCGGATGGTAGATCTCGTTCAGGATTCCGTGCGAGCACGTAAACCAAATCCGGCTCGATCCCGAATACGCCGTCACCACAGCATCCTTCACGCTCGAAGTCCAGCGCGGCTCCAGGCCCGGATTGCCAAAGGCCTCGCCCTGCTGGTCAAGCCACCGGTACATGGGCTGATCGCTCATTCTCGCTCGCTATTTCCGGGGTTGGGGAAATTGAAATTCAACTTCATCATGGGGAATGACTGTTCGAAGGCCAACGCTCATTCGAACGCCAGGGAAGCCGCGCACGGCCTTTCTTTTTGGACGTCCACTGCCCGTAGGTGGATGCTAAATCCTTCGCCCCACCCAAATTGTCAAAGCACCTTCAACGATCCGAGGTGCCCCATCCTGGTTCCGCCAGGGCGGAGGAGTCGCCGACCTTCCAACTCGCTGTCTTCCCGACGCGCTGTCTTGCTGACTCGCTAACTTGCCGACTCGCTGATCCGCTACCTATGTCTCTACGTCCCTAGTCCCTAGTCCCTAGTCCCTAGTCCCTAGTCCCTAGTCCCTATCTTCCCGCCGTCCTCGCCCGCACCAGCATGTACTTCACCCCCGCCTCCAGCTCCTGCGCGGTCACATCCTCCACCAAGCCCGCATCGCCAATCCCCACCGGCAGCACGAACCGCCTCACACCGCCCACATTCTTTTTGTCGCGCCCCGTCGCCGCCATCACCTTTGCCGCCGTCACCTTCAACTTCGGCCACGGTCCGTAGCGATAAATCAATTTCTCCATCCGCTCCATTTGCCCGCCGGTAATCGTTCCCCTTCTCCGCGCCACAGCCAGCGACGCCACCATCCCCCACGCCACAGCCTCGCCGTGCAGCATCGCCTTGTACCGCGTCGCCTGCTCCAGCGCGTGTCCCACCGTGTGCCCAAGGTTCAGAATCATCCGCAATCCGCCCTCGCGCTCATCCTTCCGCACCACGTCGGCTTTCATTCTCACCGAAGCCGCAATCACCCGTTCCAAAGCTTTTGGATCGCGCGCCAGGATTTCCTCAGCGTTCTCCTCCATAAACCGCACCAGAGCGCGGTCGCGAATGAACCCCGCCTTCGCGCTCTCCATCAATCCTGCGCGCAACTCGCGATCGGGCAGCGTCCCCAGCACGCCGATATCGGCAAACACCGCTCGCGGCTGATGAAAACTCCCTACAAGATTCTTGCCCTCGGGCAGGTTCACACCCACTTTGCCGCCCACGCTCGAGTCCACCTGCGCCAAGAAAGTTGTCGGCACCTGCACATAGCTAATCCCGCGCATGAACGCCGCGGCCACAAATCCACCCACGTCGCCCACAATCCCGCCGCCAAAGGCAATCAGCAGCGATCCACGATCGCCGCCAGCCTTCACCATCTCGCGCAGCAGCCGTTCCACGCTCTTCATCGTCTTGTGCTGTTCTCCGGGAGCGAGAAACAGCGTCACCGGCGCTTCATCAAACGACCGCAGAAACTTCTTCGACCACAGCGCCCAAATCTCCGGCGACGTCAGCACAAACATGCGCCTGGGCAATCGTCCCACCGCCCGCTCAATTCGAGGCGCAAGTTCCTGGAGCAGCCCGCTCCCCGCAAACACGTCGTACTTCGCCGAAGCCGTCTCTACTCGTATCGTCTGCACAGTGTTTCTAATGATAGAAGACTGGCTCCCTCGATTCGGTGCTAGACTTTTTCCGCCAACTCTGGAGAACTGCTATGCGTCGCGAATTTGCTGTCGCTCTCTTTGCCCTCCTGCTCGCTCCCTTCGCTGTAGCCCAGCAGCCCACTCCTTCTTCAGACCCGACAGCCCCGACCCAAGCCAATGAGGTCCCTGACAGCCGCTCGGGCCTTTACAAGGTGGGAGGCAGCATCAGTCCTCCGGAAGTTCTCCACTCAGTCAACGCGGAATTCTCCGACGAAGCACGGCGCGCCCATTATCAAGGTGTGTGCCTGATCGGTCTGATCGTCGATGCGCAGGGGAACCCGCAGAATCTTCACGTTGTGCGTCCGCTCGGGATGGGATTGGATGAGAAGGCAATGGAGGCGATACGGCAGTACAAGTTCAAGCCCGCCATGAAAAACCGAACCACTCCGGTTCCAACCATGATCACAATTGAGGTGGACTTCAGACTCTATAACGGGAAGGGACCACTGCCCGAATCGATCCTCACTGAAGCTCCCCGTTTCGACAGCGTGCCGGCGAATGTCAGGCCGCCCGTCCTGATCAACTACGTCACGCCGAAATACTCTCGCTACGCGCAAAAACAGCGCATCAGTGGAGAATGCGTCCTCGGTCTCACCGTCGATATCCACGGTGTTCCGCGGAATGTGCACGTGGTCACGAGCCTCGAGCCGAGCCTGGATGCAAATGCAATCCAGGCAGTGAAGAAGTGGCGTTACACTCCCGCCATCACGAACGGAAACGAAACTCCATTCGAGAGCACAGTAAAAGTCAAATTCACGCTCCCCCAGTAGCAGTTCTCAGCCGGCCGTTTCCGGGCCGCGAGCTCCATCGGAAAAGCTGCGCAGCAGCTGGGATCGACATCGGGGTCCCCGCGGACAGGTCCTGGTCCGTGGGGTGGTCGACGGGCGTGGGGTCGCCCAAAACGACCGAGCGGCCCGGCAAAACCCTGCCATCTCCAATCGATGTCAAGCCCCGCGACGCCAATCCACCGGCTCCCTGACTCGCTAACTTGCTGATCCTGGAGCCGATCCCCATGCAAAATTTCTCCACCCAAGTTTGCTGATTAATTCCTCAACTCGCGCACAATGTCTGTAGGTCCACAATTGCCGCCTCCACTCAAACCGGCCATCGCCAAACCTCGCCCGCGCCACCGAACCTGTCCAGCAAGGCGCGGCAAGAAAAAATTCCGCAAATGCCTCAAGTGCGGTGCATTCTCGGGCTCATTTCTCGTCGATTCTAATGGAATCAATAAGTTATCTGTTAACCATTCCTTAAACAGTCTGTTAACTCATCGATGAATAGTTTCGCCCGGCCTTCCCCTTATAGAGGACGCACCCGCGCCTCGGATCCCTGTTCCCTGTTCCCTGTTCTCCGTTCCCCGTTCCCTGCCTCTCAGTACACCCACGGCACCAGCCGCCATGTCCGCTGGAAATACGCCTCGTACTCCGCGCCAAAGTGCTCCCGAAGCATCCGCTCCTCGGCGTGCATCCGCGCTACCAACGGGATCAGCAAACTCAGCGCCAGCAAGATTCCCACGACCGAGCGAAACGCCATCGCCCAACCAATCGAAGTCGTCAGCAGTCCCACGTAACTCGGGTTCCGAATCATTCCGTACAATCCGCGCGTCTCGAGCGTGTGTCCTTTCTGGATAGCCACCAGCCCGCTGAATCGATTCTTCAGCACGTACACCGGCAAGATGCGAAGCACTCCACCCGCGAAGCACACCACCACGCCTGCCCATCGCATCGTGTCGCCGTCGATGGTCCAGAATCCGATGCGGTCGGTGTACGCCGAGAAATACGCCATCAGGATTGCAATCACGGTGAACGCGCCCAGCACCCAGCGGTTCCCGCGGTCCTCCTTCTCGCCGGTGCCCATGTTGCCCTGCGTAAAAATCGACATCAGCAATCCCACCGCAGTCACCCATGCCAGCCCCTGCATCGCCGGATGCGCGAAGAACGCGCCAATTCCGCCCCAGCCCACAATCGCCAGGCCAAACTAAAACGCGATGGCCACAATGCCCGTCAGCAGAATCCTGAGAGTCGTCACAACGCTTCCTTCCGTCCCAAAAAATTCGTCCCCATCCTACACTGCCCTTTCCGTCTCACCGCAATTGCCGCAGAACCGCCCATTCACTTCTTCACTCTTTCACTCCTTCACTGTCCGCTGTCCTCACTCCCGCCCTCAGCGACGCCGCCGCGCATACCGCCAGGATCACTCCAATCACTACCAGCGAAAGCGTCACTGGCACATCGATCCATTTGGCCGCCAGCATCTTCAGCGCCGCAAAGGCCAGTAGCGCGCCGAGCCCATAGTGCAGGTACTTGAAGCGCTCGAGCATCGCCGCCAGTCCGAAATAAATTGAGCGAAGCCCAAGAATCGCCGCCACATTCGACGTATACGCCACGAATGGATTATGCGTAATGGAAAGCACCGCCGGAATGGAATCCGTGGCGAACAGCAGATCGGTCACTTCGACCGCCAAAATCACTGGAAGCAGCGATCCCTTTGCCGGCTGCAGCCGCACGATCCACTCTGGAACCGCTGCCCGCGCCGAACCGCCGCGCACCATCCGCCACGCCGCGTAAAGCAGGATCAGCCCGAAAATCCACGTCACCCACTCGAACTTCTGCAGCAGCGTGACGCCCACCGCAATGAACGCGGCGCGCAGCACAAACGCGCCCCACACGCCCCACTGCAACGCCGTGTGCTGGCGCTGCGCGCTGATCCGGAATCCTTCAAAGAGCACCAGAAAGACGAACAGATTGTCGATGCTCAGCGAGGTCTCGATCGTGTATCCAGCCACGAACTCAAGCGCCGTTTGCTTGCCCATCGCCATGGCCATCCAGCACGCGAAGCCGGCCGCAGCCAGTGCTAGCCCAACCGTCCCCATCCATACGAACGTCTGCGCATGCCGCGACGCGCGCCGATGCCCGGGCAGCAGCGAATCCGCCAGCAGTATCACGGCTACCACCGCGTGAAAGCCCACCCACCATGCCGCAGTCGCGCCCCATATCGTCGCGCCCCAAATCATAGCTGGATGCTACAGTACGGCAGCCGTCTCGGAGCCTCGGCCTCGAACGTGCGGGCCGCGCCAGCTGCCTGCGCCTCCGCTCAATCTGCAATTATTCCCTGCCACCTTCGCCAGCGTTCGCGCATCCTTAACTCAGTAGCGCGGAAACCGAATCTGCGACGGAAAGGCATCCAGTGAGCGAAGCGACACAACACGATCGAGCCGCACCCGCTCACGCCGCCAACCGACCGCCTGCTCGTCGCCCCCGCGTGGTCATCGTCGGCGCGGGCTTTGCCGGCCTTAACGCCGCCAAAGGGCTCGCGCATCTGCCCGTCGACGTTACGGTCGTTGATCGCAGCAATCACTACACTTTTCAGCCGCTGCTCTACCAGGTCGCGCTGGCGGTGCTCTCCCCTGCCGATATCGCTCAGCCCATCCGCTCCATCCTGCGACACCAGCGCAACGCTGAAGTGTTGATGGATGAAGTCGTCGCCATCGACGCTGCCGCACGCCACGTCACCCTCGCCAGCGGTGCAAGCCTCGACTATGACTACCTCGTCCTCGCCACCGGCGCCACCCACTCCTACTTCGGCCACGACCAATGGGAGCCGTTCGC
>Ga0181520_10010232_pt1 | contig 12641 bp, 10 predicted proteins | sample PEATcosm2014_Bin_29_FD_132451 | JGI IMG/M metagenome (GOLD analysis project Ga0181520, IMG submission 132451) | Peatland microbial communities from MTU Mesocosm Facility, Houghton, MI, USA - PEATcosm2014_Bin02_30_metaG | ecosystem: Environmental > Terrestrial > Soil > Wetlands > Peat | place...
AAGCACATGCTCGATGGCGAGCTGGTCGAGGTGGGCGAAACCGAACCCGTGCACGGCCTGGCTCTTGAGGTCGTACTCCTCGAAAGCAGACCGGTCTGAAAGCAGGTCGGTGTAGGTCTCAGACTTCCCGAGGGTGGCGACGCCGAGCTCGGCGACCTGGCTTGCCCGCAAGGCCTCTTGCACCTCCGGATCGGCCCGGAAAGCGGCCGCCCGTTCCTTCAAGAGCAGGTAGGTCGCCATGTTGGAAGCCGCCGAGGTCCACACGCCGGCCGCGTCCTCGGTCCGGAAGGGCTTGTAGTCGAAGTGCCTCGGGCCGTCGTAGGTGGGCCCGCCTGTGGGACTGCCGTTCTCGAGCAGGTCGACGAGGAAGAAGGCGCTCAGAAGGTCGCCGTGACCGAACACCAGGTCCTGGTCGAATTTGGCCCCGTGCTGCCCGTTGAGGTCGATGTGGAAGAGCTTCCCGTGCCACAAGGCCTGGGAGATGCTGTGGGTGTAGTTCATCCCGGCCATCTGCTCGTGGCCAACCTCGGGGTTGAGGCCCACCATCTGTTCGCAATCGAGTGTCGAGATGAAGGCGAGAGCACTACCGACGGTGGGAAGCAGGATGTCACCTCGCGGCTCGTTCGGCTTCGGCTCGATGGCGAAGCGGATGCCGTAGCCGCGGTCGGTGACATATTGCGCGAGCACCTCGATCGCCTCGCGGTAGCGGTCGAGAGCCGCTCGGACATCCTTGGCGGCGTCGGTCTCCGAACCCTCACGACCGCCCCAGAACACGTAGGTCTTCGCACCGAGCTCGGCGGCGAGGTCGAGGTTGCGCATGACCTTGCGTATCGCGTAGCGGCGCACGCCCCGGTCGTTGCTCGTGAAGGCGCCGTCTTTGAAGACCGGGTGGGAGAACAGGTTGGTCGTCATCATCGGCACGATGAGCCCGGTCGCTTCGAGGGCGTCCCGGAAGCGCTTCACACGGCGCGAGCGCTCGGCCTCGTCGGACCCGAAGGGGATGAGGTCGTCATCGTGGAACGTCACGCCGTAGGCACCGAGCTCGGCGAGGCGAGTCACCGCCTCGACGGCGTCGAGGGGATCTCGTGTCGCGTCCCCGAAGGTGTCCCGGGCCTGCCAGCCCACCGTCCACAGCCCGAACGAGAAACGGTCTTCACGGGTTGGCTTCAGCATCGGGGCCTCCTCAGCACTTCGTTGATGAGTTGAACTTAATCGGGCCCCGGGTCGGCGTCAACGGGCTCGCTCGCCCCCTTTAGGACCCCGCTCAGGTGATGTGCGCGGGCCGAGCAGGAGGCTGACATCGGCCGGGCTGAGCCGGTCGGGAATGTTCGCCGCTTGATGCCAGTAGGGGTAACGGAGCGGCTCTGCGCTCACATCGTTGAGCCGCGACATCTCGTCGCTTGTGAGCTCGAGCTCGGCGGCGGCGAGGTCGTCGGCGAGCTGGGCTTCTGTACGTGCCCCGATGACGAGCGAGGTGACCGCCGGCTTGGCCAACAGGTAGGCGAGGGCGATCTGAGCGGCCGAGACACCCCGGGCTGCCCCGATCTCCACGAGCACCTCGATGATGTCGTAGAGCTTGTCCTCGTCGTGGACCGGCGGCTCGTGCCACTCACCGCTCAAGTGGCGGCTGCCTTCGGCGCCTTCTGCCCCTTGCCTGCGGTATTTGCCAGACAGCAGGCCACCGGCGATCGGACTCCACACGAGTATCCCGAGGCCCTGGTCGATCGATACGGGCACGAGCTCGCTCTCGGCGTCGCGCGCCTGCAGCGAGTAGTAGATCTGCTGGGAGACAAAGCGCGGTGTGCCGGTGCGCTCGGAGGTTGCCAGAGCCTTCATGAGGTGCCAGGCAGAGAAGTTCGAAGCACCGACGTAACGCACCTTGCCGGACGCCACGAGCGAGCCCAAGGCGCTCAGGGTCTCCTCGAGCGGAGTCTGGCCGTCCCAACCGTGCACTTGGTAAAGGTCGATGTAGTCGGTGCCGAGTCGGCGCAGGCTCGCCTCGGCCGAGCGCATTATGTGGTGGCGCGACAGGCCGGCGTCGTTCACCTCCTCGCTCATCGGGAACCGCACCTTGGTGGCGATGAGCACCTCGTCGCGGCTCGGGCCGAGAGCCCTGCCGAGGATCTCCTCGGACAGCCCATAGGAATAGACATTCGCCGTGTCGAACAGATTGACGCCTGCGTCGCGGGCGAGGGCGATCTGCTTACGGGCTCCCTCGACGTCGATTTGGCCCACGGGGCTTGCCCATCCCGTTCCCCCGAAGCCCATCGTGCCGAGAGTCAGTGTCGAGATTCGCAGGCCGGAGTTTCCTAACTGACGGTATTCCATGGTGCTCCTTTTGGGCGTCGGCTACGGGCTGCAAGATCGAGTGGCATGTTAGGGGGCCGACGGGGCTCGAGGAGCACGCCAGGACAAGCCGGCGTTCGTTTGTCGCGAATCCAACCCGGTCGAGCGAGCACGGGCTCGAACCGCGCCGGCAGGCCGTCTCGGCTGTTCAGCGCACGGCGAGGCCGTAAATCGTTGTCTGGCTGAAGCTCTCGCCCGGTCTCAGCACGGTCGAGGGGAACTCCGCCCGGTTCGGCGAGTCGGGGAAGTGTTGGGTCTCGAGGGCGAACCCGGCGTTTTGGGGGTAGCTGCGACCGCTCGTCCCCTTGAGCGTGCCGCCCGGGAAGTTGCCGGAATAGAACTGGATGCCCGGCTCGGTCGTGAAGATGCTGAGCTCGCGCCTGCTCGATGGGTCAAAGGCGCGTGCGGCCAGGATGAGCGAGGCAGGACGCGTCTGGTTGAGGACCCAGTTGTGGTCATAACCGCGGCATCTGAGCAGCTGCTTGTTGTCCGAATCGCTGAACCGGGGGCCTCCGCCGAGGTTCTCGCCGATGGCGGTAGGCCTCGTGAAGTCGAAGGGAGTTCCAGTCACCGGCTCGATCTTGCCTGTCGGGATCAAGGTCGCGTCCACCGGGGTGAAGCCGTCGGCGTTGAGGTACAGGATTTGGTCGTGGACGGTCCCCGCGGCTTCGCCCGCCAGGTTCCAGTACGTGTGGTTGGTCAGATTGACCACCGTGTCCGCCGTCGTCGTCGCACGGAAGGTGAGCACCAGGCGGTTCTCGTTGTCGAGGGTGTAGGTCGCCGCCGTCGTCAGCTGTCCGGGAAAGCCCATCTCTCCCTCGACGGAGACATAGGTGAGCTGCAAAGAGACGCTTTCAGGACCCGAGGAGGTCTCTGGCACCCAGATCTTCTGATCGAAGCCGATAGTCCCGCCGTGCAGGGCGTTCACCCCGTTGTTGACCGGGACCTGGTAACTGGTGCCGCCGAGGCTGAGGGCACCGTGGGCGATGCGGTTGGCGTAACGGCCCACGAGCGCCCCGAAATAGACGCCGGCGCCGCTCGAAAGACCGGCATGCGGCGCGGGGTTGTAGGCCATGTAGTCCTGCAGGCTCGGAAAGCCGAGGGTGATCCCGGCGACAAGACCGCGGTGGTCGGGAAAGGAGATCGAGTGGATAATCCCGCCGTGGTTGAAGATCTCGACCACCATCTCGTTGTCGTTGGCGAGCGTGTAGAGGCTGACACCGTCGCGTCCGGTGGGTATCTCGCTTATCGTCGGAGGTCGCATTTCGAATCACGCTCCCATGTCTCGGCCGGCAGGAGCAAAGCTAGGACTACCGCGGTGCCCGTGACGGCTAGGCCCTAGCACCGCTTCTTTTTCGCCCCGCGACGCTTAGCTATGCTCGCTTCGAGATCCCCGCACTTGCCGCCATCGAGGCGGCCAGAAGGACGTCACGTGCCTGAGACTGAAACGTTCGAATGCTGGTTCTTCACCGGGAGCCAGTCGCTCTACGGAGAAGAGACTCTGCGCCAGGTGGCCGCGCAGTCGAAAGAGATCGTCGCGCAGTTGAACGCCGGGGCGGAGATCGGCGTGCGACTCGTCTGGAAGCCGGTGCTGATCGGCGCGGAGGAGATCCGCCGCGCCTGCATCGAGGCGAGCGCGGATGACAACTGCATCGGTGTCGTCGTCTGGATGCACACCTTCTCACCCGCAAAGGCATGGATTGCCGGGCTCGACGTGCTGCGCAAGCCCTTGCTGCACCTGCACACCCAGGTGAACCTCTCCTTGCCCTGGGACGAGATCGACATGGATTTCATGAACCTCAACCAGGCGGCGCACGGCGACCGCGAGTTCGCCTACCTCGAGACGCGGATGGCTCTCAGGCGAAAGACCGTTGTCGGGCACGCGAGTGATCCTTCGGTCCGCCATCGGATCGGTGACTGGGCACGAGCCGCCCTCGGCTGGCATGCCGCACAGCAGCTCCGGCTCGTGCGCTTCGGCGACAACATGCGCGACGTGGCGGTGACCGAGGGCGACAAGGTCGAGGCACAGTTACGCCTCGGGGTCTCGGTCAACACCTACGGCGTGAACGATCTCGTTGCCGCCGTGGACGCCGCTTCAGACGAGACGGTCGACGCCATCGTCCGCGATTACGAGGTCAACTACACCGTCGTGCCCGAGCTTGCGGCCGGTGGCACACGCCACGAGTCGCTCCGTTACGCCGCCCGCATCGAAGCGGGCCTGCGGTCGTTTCTCGACGCAGGCAGGTTCTCCGCCTTCACGACCAACTTCGAGGATCTCGGCGGGCTGCGCCAGTTACCCGGCATCGCTGTGCAGCGCCTGATGGCCGACGGCTACGGGTTCGGTGCTGAGGGAGACTGGAAGACCTCGGTGCTGGTGCGGATCTTGAAGGTAATGGGCGCGACCCAGCCGGGCGGTACCTCGTTCATGGAGGACTACACGTACCATTTCGGCCCCGGTGAGCCCAAGGTGCTCGGCGCGCACATGCTCGAGGTCTGCCCGAGCATCGCCGCTCGGACTCCGAGCTGCGAGATCCATCCGCTCGGCATTGGCGGTCGTGAGGACCCGGTCCGGCTCGTCTTCGACGCTTTACCGGGCAAGGGTTTCGTCCTCGGCCTCTTGGACCTGGGCGACAGGTTTCGGCTCGTCGCCAACGAGATCGAGATCGTGCCGCCAGATGCCCCCTTGCCGAAGCTGCCCGTCGCGCGGGCGGTCTGGAAACCGCAGCCGGACTTCTCCACCGCGCTGGAGTCCTGGCTCATGGCCGGCGGGCCGCATCACACCGCCTTGACCACGGCGGTGAGCACCGAGACGCTGGAGGACTTTGCCGTGATCTCGGGGATCGAGCTCGTGCGCATCGGAACCACGACGACGATCGAGAGCTTTCGCCGCGAGCTTCGTTGGAACCAGGCTTACTACCGCCTCGCCCAAGGCCTGGCGCGCTGAGCCTGAGGCGTCACCCGCTCAGGACTCGACAAGCGAACCGGTAAGCGAAGGCCTCGCGCCTGAGCCGAGGAGTCCTCTCAGGACTCGACGACTGCCGCTTGCAACTGTGAGCGGTAGTTGCTCACCATCAGTTCGGTCAGCTTTTCGAGCGAAGTGTCTTTCGTGAGCTGGTCGATGGTGATCCGGCCGCCTTGCATGACGTTGACCCGGTCGCAGAGCTCGAACAGGTGAGCGAAGTTGTGGTCGATGATGATCATCGAGACCGACCTGTGTGAGGCGAGCCCTCTCACGAGGTCGATGATCAGCCGCGACTCGCGTGCGCCCATGGCCGCCAACGGTTCGTCGAGCAACAAGATGGAGGCATTCGTCCTCGTGGCGCGCGCCACGGCGATGGCCTGGCGCTGACCTCCCGAGAGCTGGGCCGCCTCGGCGTTGACGTTCGGCACGTTTACGTTGATGTCGTCGAGGTACTGCCGGGTCAGCTCGCGCATCTTGCGCTTGTTGAGCACGTGGAAGGGGCCGAAGTGCAAGATCTCGTGGTTGAGGAAGAGGTTCTCGAATACGGGCAGCTGAGGAATGAGAGCAAGATCTTGGTAGACGGTCTCGATCCCGTGGGCGGCGGCGTCTTCGACGGATTTGAAGTGCACCTCTTTGCCTTTGACCAAAAGACGGCCGGAGTCCTGTGGCGAGTACCCGCTCAAGATCTTGACGAGGGTGCTCTTGCCAGCTCCGTTGTCTCCGACGAGGCCGAGCACCTCACCTGAGCGCAAGGTCAGGTCGATGCCCCGGAGAACCGAAAGCGGCCCGAAGCTCTTCGTCACACCTTGGACCTCAAGCACCACTTCGGGGCTTCGGGACAGCTCGGTTGCGGTCTCTCCTGCTAGCCCAGCCGGCTCGGGGATGTCGTCTATCATCTCTTCGCCTTCCGTTAGCCCGACCGGGTGCGTGCGGCCAGACGGTCGAGCCAGCCGTTGAGGGTCATGGCGAGGATCATCACGAGGCCGATGTACACGAAGAAGTCGTTCGTGCTGATCCCGATGATGTTGAGGCCGGCCTCGAGGATGCCGATGAGGATGGCGCCGATGAACGCACCTATCACGGTGCCCCGCCCGCCCGTGAGGGCGGTTCCACCGATGACACAGGCGCCGACGGCGTAGAGGATGTAGTTGACGCCAGGATTACCCGGGTCCAGAGTCCCGTACTTGACAGCGTCGACGATCCCGACGAGCCCAGATAGGAACGAGCACAACACGAAGCACATGATTTTCACGCGCCGCACCGGCACACCGGCCTCGGCGGCACCCAAGAGGTTGCCACCGGTGGCGATGACCCGCACGCCGAAGCGGGTCCGCGTGAGAACGAACTGGATGACGATCGCGATGGCGATGACCCAGAGGATCTCTGACCATTCCCAGACGCCTATTATCTGGCCGAACAGGCCCACATGGGGCGCCACGGCCGTCGTCTGTGGAGGGATCGCGCCGGGGACGGGCGTTGCCTCGGTGTCGTCGGAGAAGATGAGCACCAGGCCGAACAGGACGAAGTTGGTTGCTAGGGTCCCGACGAAGGACGGGACGTTCAAGAACACGGTGATCAAGCCGTTGATGAGCCCGACCCCGATTGACACCACTAGAGCGCAGACGATCGCCCATCCCACGGGAACCCCGAGCTGCCACAGCCAGTACATGATCCAAGGCGACAACAAGAAGACCTGCCCGGCGGAGAGGTCGATCTCGCCCAGCACAAGGACAAGAACCTCGCCAACGGCAAGAGCTCCGTAGGGCCCCGCGAATCCAGCGGCCGAGTTGAGGCCGAGCGAGGTCAAAAAGTTCGGCGAGTCGATCCAGAAGAAGATGAACAGCCCAATGGTGATTAGGACGGGGGTGACTTCGCGCTGGGCAACGAACAGCTGCCAGAGATAGCGGCGAAGGCCAACCTGCGGCGGCCCGGCTTCACCAGCCGAAGAAGGTAGCCCGGCCGAGCTTTGGGACTCGGCCGGGCTGGTTACGGAAGTGGCCACTGTTAGGGCGACCTCTTAATCGCTTCTTTTGCTGAGTTGTTTAGTAGGGGATCGGCTTGGGCGGAGTTGCCACGGCCTCCTTGGGGGAGGTGCCTTCCCAGCGGGTGAGCCCCAGGTACGGGCTGACCGTTCCCTTGACGACGATGGCGGTGCCGGTGTCGGTGTCGGTGGGCTTCATCAAGCCGCCCGAGATGTTGAAGAGGAACAGCTGCATCAAGGTGTCGAAGCCCTGCAGGTAGGCCTGCTGGTCGACAGTCTGGAGGAGCGATCCGCTCTCGATGGCATCCATCACCGGAAGTCCGGTGTCCCAACCGGAGCCACCGACCTTGCCCTTGAGTTTTTCGTTGACGATGAAGGTCGCAACTGCGTTGCTGTCACCACTGTCGACGGCCATCATGAACTTGACGTCCTTGTGGCCGGTGTACCACGACGAGATGGCGTTGTACTCGGGCGCGCCTTCAGTTGCCGAAGTCCCGACCTCGATGAAATCGATGCCTGCATTCTTGAAGACCGGCTTCGCGCCGTCGATCCTGGGCTGGATGTTGCCGGTACCCGGGGTCGCGATGACACCGGCGACAACGTCACCCTTGGACAGCGTCGGAACTGAGTGGGCCAGGATGTGTGTCGCCACGGCCGCACCAGCGGTCAGGTTCGACTGGCCAACGTAGGCCATCCGGTTGTTGACATAGCCCGGCGCCACGTCGGCGTTGTAGGCGATGACAGGGATGCCGGCGTTGAGGGCGGCGTTCGTCGGAGCGTCAAAAGCGACGTTGTCGATGAGCGGTACGCCAATTCCGTTTGCCTTCGAGGCGATGGCGCTGTCCATCGCCGAGACCATCTGGGAGACGACCGAGGTCTCCGAGCCTGTCCAGGTGAAGGAGCAGCCCGTCAGGTTGCAGAAGTCCTGGCAGCCGTAGATCGTCGCGGTGAAGAACGAGTTCGTCGTCACGTGGTTGTCCATCACGAAGTGGTACTTCGGGTGCGATGCGAAGAAGGGGTGGTCATCGTTGCGCTTGTAAGTCTGCGCGCCGGCTCCCTGCGTGCTCAGGATGTCAGCCACGCCGCCGAGCAATGGAATAGAAGCCATTGCGCCCGCGTTGCGCAAGAAACGCCGCCTGGACAGCTCGCGCTTTGCACTGATCTCGTCATGATCTTCTGTTGTCATGGTGTCCCCATTTCCCTTGACTATGAAATCATCCGTGGCTTTGCCCGGACTGGACCTTCGTCAAGAAGTCTGTCCAACTCGGAAACCTAACAGCAACACGTGCTACCGGCAAGAGTAACGGTCGACCGAGCTGGGGGCACGTTTTTCGCGCCGTCGACGGGCTTGCTCACACCGCGCCACCCGAGCACGGCATGGCGCGCAGCGTGCCACCCTGAGGCGAGCGGAGGCGACCCGGGCGTACTCGAGGGAAACGCTTCGTGGAAAATGTGCAGCTCTCCCTCGGCGCAGGACTTCGTCAATCGGGTGGCGGGAGCCGAGGGCGGTGCTGGCGAGGTGCTTTTCGTCGAAGGTCCACTCGCCGAGTTGGGCAGGAGACCGAGCAGGGGATGCCGCCTTGCTGCAGCAGCCTTAGCGCTTGCTGAGGGGCAGGATCAGAAGGTGAGAAGACGATGGCGGCGTCGGCATCTTCCGGTGGCGAAGTCTTCCTCCACGGCACGACGAGACGCGGGTCAGCCGACGCGCGACGCGCCGGCGGAAGCAGCAACAGCCATCACCTCGGGTGGGGCGAATTCCTGGGCGGCGAAGGCAGCGCTGACAGCCTTGGTGACTGCCTCAACGGCGCCGAGAGCTACGAGCACGACAGCCGAACCCCCGAAACCGCCTCCGGTCATGCGGGCTCCTAACGCCCCGCTCGCGAGGGCCACGTCGACAACCGTGTCCAGCTCGGCGCAGGAGACCTCGAAGTCATAGCGCAGTGAGCGGTGCCCGGCGCTGAGCACGGGACCGACCTCGGCAAGGAGCCCCGCCTCGAGGAGCCGTACCACCTCGAGCACGCGGACCTGTTCGGTCAAGATGTGACGGGCACGGCGCATCACGACGTCGTCGACGATCTGGGCGAGGGCGGCGTCCATCTTCTCTGGATCGACGTCGCGAAGGGCAGGGACACCGAGCTCGGCGGCGGCCCGCAGGCAGTCGCGACGTCTCTCGGCGTAGGCGGAGTTGCCGAGGGCGTGCTTTACGCCCGTGTTCACCACGAGCAAGGTCAAGCCCGAAGGCTCGAGGTCGAAAGGCACCTGGCGCACTTCCAAGCTACGCGTGTCGAGAAACAGCGCATGGCCCGCTTGGCAGCGCATGGAAGCGGTCTGGTCCATGATGCCCGTCGGTACGCCTACGAACTCGTTCTCGGCCTGTTGGGCGAGACAGGCAAGGTCCTGGAGCGAGAGCGAGAGTCCGTAGAGGTCCTGCAACGCCAGGGCGACGGAGCATTCGAGGGCGGCGGAAGACGAGAGCCCAGCACCGATGGGCACGTCAGTGTCGATATGGAGTTCCACCCCGCCAATGGCCGCGCCGGCCTTGCGCATCGCCCACAGCACCCCGAGCGCGTACGAGGCCCAACCACTCATCCCGGGTTCGAGCTTGTCCAGCCGAGCCTCGACCGCAGAAGCCCGTCCGCCTTCGGAGCGTTGGGCGGAGGAGACCCTCACGAGGCCGTCGTCACGCCGTGCAGCGGCCGCGCGGGTGGCATAAGGCAGTGCGAGAGGCAGTACGAAGCCGTCGTTGTAGTCCGTGAACTCTCCAATCAAGTTCACGCGGCCGGGAGCTGACCAGATCCCCTCAGGTGAACGCCCGAAGACACGGCGAAAGGCTTCGGCCGACACCGTAAGCTTGCTCACCAGCGCTGAGCTTTCGCGTCGGGTATGGGGTTCGCCCGGATCTCGTCGAGCGCAACATGTGGTCTCATGCCACCGACACTAGCTACTCGCCGTCTCCAATTTGGATCCCGCCCCGAACCGTTCCGTGGCGGATTCACTCAACTCCAAGCTTTACAGGCTCGATTCAAGGCCAATCAGCGAGCTGCGACATCCACAGGGGATGAAGGCCGCAGGTCGCTCCAGGTCTCGGAACGCCCGGTGGACCTGCCCCGCCTCGCCTGCCCGCTGGTTGTCGTAGCCCCTAAAGGCATCCCCGGTCCGCAAGCGACTTCACGCTCGCCGCAGGCAAGGCGCGGCCTCGGGCATGTTCGGCGGCACCGGTTGATGCGCCACCGGACGGTCAGAGGGGCGGCGGCGATCGGGGCGGACCGCCGAGACAAAAGAGCGTTCTCGTCAGGCGATCGTGCGACCCAAGTCAAAGTGGGCTCGCAAAGGCAGTGTACGGTTGCGCATCGAGGCCGTCCCTTGCGAGTACCGCTCGGTGTCGCACCTATGAGCCAGCGATCCGACCACTGGTGCGGGTGACACGGGGCACGAAGATTTCATGCAGCTACGATCGAGCATGTGGACGACGAAAGACCGATCTCATACCTGGCCCTCACGGTCGGCACCCCTGTGCGGAGCTCATCCGGCCTGACGATCGGCACTGTCGAGCACGTGCTGCAGGTGCCAGAAGAGGACCTATTTGACGGAATCGTTCTGACCACGAGCCAGGGGCTGCGATTTATCGACCGCGATCAGATCGTCGAAATCACGACCGGGGCAGTCCGCACCTCGCTCAGCGACGCGGAGGTTGTGAACCTTCCAAAACCTGCGGGAACAACCGTCTTTCATGTCGATGCCTTCCAGGACGTCGGGCCTTCTCTTAGCGCCAGGTTGGGGCGTATGTTCGGACGCGAACGGTGGATAGCAGACAAATAAATGGCAAACACATAGGCAGACCGTCCATTCCAAGCGGGAGTGAATAGACGAACTGTCTAGGCAAAATGCATCCCCAACTACTGAGAGAAAATCAGTATTTGGTATTCGCCTATTGTGGTCGCGATCCACTAAATTAGTGCTGACGTATTCGGATCGCTCTTTTACGCCGGTGGTCGGCGTTAGCTCGGTACGAACTTCGGCCGAGCACTTCAGCTCTGATGTCGTCCCGGCTGTCACCGCCCTCAACCCGGCGGCGGGTTCCACCGCCGGGGGCATCTCGGTCGTCGTCACCGGCAGCGGCTTTGACGGGGCGAGTGCGGTTGAGTTCGGGTCTGTGGCGGCCACCGGCTTCACGGTCGACTCAGCCACCCAGATCACGGCCACATCCCCGGCCGAGTCCACCGGCACGGTCGAGCTCACCGTCATCACCCCGGGTGGGACCAGTGTCACCTCCTCGGCCGACAGCTTCAGCTACGGGGCGACGATCACTGGTGTGGTCACCGACGCCAACAACCGCTCCGGCGTCTCGAGCGTCTGCGTCTACGCCACGGCGAGCGACGGGAGCTCCGGGCACGCCCTCACCGGCACCGACGGGACCTATGCCATCACGGGCCTTAGCGCGGACAGCTACAGCGTCAAGTTCGACGGCACCTGTGGGGAAACCGACACATCGAACGACGTGATCCAGTGGTACAACGACGCCTCTAGTCAGTCCGCAGCCACCCCGTCACAGTCGTCAGTGGTCAGATCGCCTCCGGCATCGATGCGACGCTCGTGGCCACGGGCGTGATCTCCGGAGGGTCCGGAGGGTCCGGAGGCTCGGGAGGCTCCGGTGTCGTCGCCTCGCCCGGAGCACCGAGCTACGTCTCGGGCATCGGGGCATCGTTTCGGTCAGCGTCACCTGGACCGCCGCGCCTGACAACGGCAGCCCCATCACGCTCTACACGGTCACCGCCACCGACCTGACGAGCGCCGCCAGCGGAGGGGAGCGGTGCACAGTCAAAGGACCAAGGCCGACCGCTTGCAAGGTGACCGGCCTCACCAACGGGTTACACCTTCGTCATCACGGCCACCAACGCCCTGGGCACAGGTCCTTCCTCCAGCGTCTCGAGCCCGGTCACGCCGATGGCGGTTCCCGGCGCACCGAGCCAGGTAACAGCTACGAGGTCGATGGTCCACCCGGCGGCAACGGTGAGCTGGACGGCGCCTTCCTCGGCGCCGGCTCGCCGATCACGGGCTATGTTGCGAAGGCCTCAGGCCCGAGCGGACGAGCCTGCAGTGATTAGAAGTTGAAGAGCTGGGTCTGGAGAGTTTCGAACAAGCTCTCTGCCCAGCTCTTTTTTCGCGTGTGTGGCGAGTATGACGGAGTGACTACCTTTGGTCAGGTAACTACCCTCGTCTCGGCCGACTCGTTTCAGTCGTTTGCGGCAGGCGTCAGAAGCTCGTGCTCTTTGGCCTTGGCAAGCGTTTCTGCGCCGTTGGTGGTACCAAACTTCTGGTAGATGCTCGCCAGTTCAGTCTTGATCGTATTCA
>Ga0181520_10010235_pt1 | contig 12638 bp, 8 predicted proteins | sample PEATcosm2014_Bin_29_FD_132451 | JGI IMG/M metagenome (GOLD analysis project Ga0181520, IMG submission 132451) | Peatland microbial communities from MTU Mesocosm Facility, Houghton, MI, USA - PEATcosm2014_Bin02_30_metaG | ecosystem: Environmental > Terrestrial > Soil > Wetlands > Peat | place...
ACGCAAACGCCGCGCTTGGATTCGCAGGTGAGCACGGAGCGGATCTTGACGCGCTCGATGCCGGCAGCCTGGATGCCCACCGCGAGATCCTCGGTGATTTCCTGGTTGATGTCGACGATCACGTTGCCTTCGTAGTCCTTGATCTTCTCAAGCGATACGCGGCCCACGATACGGTCGCGCAGGGCTTCGATGACGTCGCCAGCTTCCACGATGGAGCCGACATAGATGCCGTCGGCAGTACCGCAGTCGTACTCGCTGATGATCACGTCCTGCGAGACGTCGACCAGACGGCGGGTGAGGTAGCCCGAGTCGGCGGTCTTCAATGCCGTATCAGCCAGTCCCTTACGGGCGCCGTGGGTCGAGATGAAGTACTGCAGCACGGTCAGACCTTCGCGGAAGTTCGCCGTAATCGGGGTCTCGATGATTTCGCCGGAAGGCTTGGCCATCAAGCCGCGCATACCGGAGAGCTGGCGGATCTGCTGTTTGGAACCGCGGGCGCCCGAGTCGGCCATGACGTAAATCGGATTGATGACGCCGGCCTTGTCGCGCTTCTGCATGTCGCCAAACATCTCGTCGGCCACTTTTTCCGTAATGCCGGACCAGATTTCGACAACCTTGTTGTAGCGTTCGCCCTGGGTGATGGCACCGTCGAGGTACTGGCGCTGCACGGCGATCACCTGGTTCTGCGCGTCGTTGACCACCGCCGCCTTGGAGGCCGGAATGACCATGTCATCGATGCCGATGGACAGGCCGGAGCGGGTCGCCGACTGGAAGCCGAGCGTCTTGACCTCGTCCAGCATGCGGACGGTGGTCTCAAGGCCGAACCTCAGATAGCAGAAGTTCACCAGTTGGCTGATGCCCTTCTTCTTCAGCAGGCCGTTGATGTACGGCATCTCAGGGGCGGCCACGCGCAGACGGTCATTCAGAATCGAGCGGCCTACCGTGGTGTTGATGAACTGACGGTTGAGATGCACCGGTTCGGTGTGAATGATCTCCTGATCGTCGTACGCCGTGGTCAGATCGACCACTTCGCCGGTGTAGCGCAGGCGGATCGGGGTCAGGGTTTCAACCTCGCCGGCTTCGCGCGCCAGCAACACTTCCTCAATGTTGGCAAAGGCACGGCCTTCGCCCTTGGCGTCCACCTTGGCCTTGGTCAGGTAGTAGATGCCCAGCACCATGTCCTGGGTAGGAACGGTGATCGGCTGGCCCGAGGCAGGCGACAGAATGTTGTGCGAGGCCAGCATCAGAACGCTGGCTTCCACCTGCGCCTCCGGCGACAGGGGAATGTGAACGGCCATCTGATCGCCATCGAAATCGGCGTTGAAGGCGGTGCAGACCAGCGGGTGAATCTTGATCGCCTTGCCTTCCACCAGCACCGGCTCGAAAGCCTGAATGCCCAGACGGTGAAGGGTTGGGGCGCGATTCAACATCACCGGATGGTCCTTGATGACCTCTTCCAGGATGTCCCACACGATCGGTTCCTGCTGCTCCACCATCTCCTTGGCCTGCTTGATGGTGCTGCAATGGCCGGTCTGTTCCAGACGGTGATAGATGAATGGCTTGAACAGTTCGAGCGCCATCTTCTTGGGCAAGCCGCACTGGTGCAGCTTGAGGTCCGGGCCGACCACGATGACCGAACGGCCAGAGTAGTCGACGCGCTTTCCGAGCAGGTTCTGACGGAAGCGTCCCTGTTTGCCCTTGAGCGTGTCGCTGAGCGATTTGAGCGGACGATTGTTGGCGCCGCGCAGTACGCGGCCGCGACGGCCATTGTCGAACAGCGCGTCCACCGCCTCCTGCAGCATGCGCTTTTCATTGCGCACGATGACTTCGGGGGCGTGCAGATCCATCAGCTTCTTCAAGCGGTTGTTGCGGTTGATCACCCGGCGATAGAGATCGTTCAGATCCGAGGTCGCAAAGCGGCCGCCATCGAGTGGAACCAGGGGACGCAGCTCCGGGGGAATGACCGGGATCACGTCGAGAATCATCCACTGCGGCTTGTTGCCGCTCTTGCGGAAGGCCTCGACTACCTTGAGACGCTTGGCATACTTCAGGCGCTTTTGCAGCGAGGTCTCGGTGCGCATCTTCTCGCGCAACTCCACCGAGGCGGTCTCCACATCGACGCGCTTGAGTAGCTCCTTGATGGCTTCGGCGCCCATCATGGCCTTGAAGCCGGTGGCGCGGAACTGCAGATCGAGTTCGCGGAACTTGACTTCGTCTTTGATGATCTCGCGCTCTTTGACCGGAGCTTCGCCGGGTTCGACGACCACATAGGCCTCGAAGTACAGCACCGACTCCAGGTCGCGCAGAGAGATGTCCAGGATGTGCCCGATGCGGCTGGGCAGTCCTTTGAAGAACCACACGTGCGAGCACGGGGAAGCCAGTTCAATGTGGCCGAGACGTTCACGGCGCACCTTGCTGAGCGTAACTTCCACGCCGCACTTGTCGCAGATGACGCCGCGGTGCTTCATGCGCTTGTACTTGCCGCAGAGGCACTCCCAGTCGGTGACTGGTCCGAAAATACGGGCGCAGAACAGGCCGTCGCGCTCCGGTTTGAAGGTGCGATAGTTGATCGTCTCCGGCTTGGTTACTTCACCGTGCGACCAGCTGCGAATCTTCTCCGGCGAGGCGAGCTGAATCTTAATGGCGTCGAAATCCGCAATGTTGTTTCCGAGATCGAATGGGCTCGAGCGGTACAAATTGCCTCCTCACCTGGACGTTCGGTTAGCGTCCAGGACTTGCGGCCTTGCGCGGCCGCCTTCGGCTTCCGGTCGTCGGTTCCTAGCCGTTGGCCGTCAGAGCCAACTGTGTGGGAACCGTAATTTCTTGCCCGCGTGCTGCCGGAAGCGCAGCTTGCAGGTTCAACTCATGAGCAGCGAGAGAGCGGCGGGCGCCGACTGACGATCGGCGGCCGCCGTCTAAATCGCTAGTCGGCCACGGCCGGAACGGGCTCGACCGGAACGCGCGGTTTGACCTTGACCAGTTCCACATCAAGGCAGAGCGCCTGCAATTCACGGATCAGCACGTTGAACGACTCCGGCACGCCCGGTTCGATTGCCGCTTCGCCCTTGACGATGGCCTCGTAAATCTTGGTGCGGCCATAGACGTCATCGGACTTTGCGGTCAACAGCTCTTGCAGAATGTAAGCCGCGCCATAAGCTTCAAGCGCCCACACTTCCATTTCTCCAAAGCGCTGGCCACCGAACTGCGCCTTGCCGCCCAGCGGTTGCTGGGTAATCAGCGAGTACGGTCCGATGGAACGCGCGTGAATCTTGTCATCGACTAGGTGAGACAGCTTGAGCATATAGATGTAGCCCACCGTAACCGGCTGCTCGAAGCGTTCTCCGGTCATACCGTCGTAGAGGAACGTCTTGCCCGAGGTGGGCAGATCCGCACGCTCCAGCAGCGCTTTGATTTCCGACTCCTTCGAACCGTCGAAAACCGGCGATGCGAAGTAGCAGCGCTCCGCCATGTCATGCGCGATCTTGATCAGCTTGTCATCGTCGATGCCATCGAAATCAGGCAGGAACGGCATGCCGGCGAAGAGCTCGCGAATCGATCTGCGGGCTTCCTCCGCGCCACTGCCATACTCCGCCATGAGTTCGGTGAGCTTCTTGCCGATCTCAGCTCAGGCCCAGCCCAGGTGCGTCTCCAGAATCTGGCCGACGTTCATACGGGAAGGCACGCCGAGCGGGTTGAGGACGATCTCCATCGGGGTTCCGTCTTCGAGGTACGGCATATCCTCTTCCGGCAGAATGCGTGCGATCACGCCCTTGTTGCCGTGGCGTCCGGCCATTTTGTCACCGACGGAAAGCTTGCGCTTCATCGCAACATAGACCTTGACCAGCTTGATGACGCCCGGAGGCAGTTCATCGCCCTTTTGCAGCTTCTCGATTTTTTCGCGGATGATCTTGCGTAGAACGTCGATCTGGCGCGAGGTCATCTCTTCGATTTCGTCGATCTGCTCGTTGACACGCGGGTCCTTATCATTCAGCTTGATGCGCTTCAGATTACGCGTCGAGATGAGTTCGATGGTCGCACGATCGAGCACTATGTCTTTGGTGAGAAGGCGCTTGTTGGTGCGCTCGTCGTGCAGATCAGCCTGCACAACCTTGCCGCCCAACAATCCGTCCAGGCGCTTCAGGCGCTCGTCGGTAAGAATTCGGATTTCGTCCGAAAGGTTCTTCTCCAGACGTGCCACCTGCATCGACTCGATCACCTTGGCGCGCTCGTCTTTTTCCTGACCCTTGCGCGAGAAGATTTTCACGTCGACTACCGTGCCTTCGATACCCGGAGGGCAGGTGAGGGAAGCGTCGCGAACATCGCCGGCCTTTTCGCCGAAGATGGCGCGCAACAGCTTTTCTTCCGGAGTAAGCTGGGTCTCGCCCTTGGGCGTTACCTTGCCGACCAGAATGTCACCGGCCTTGACTCCGGCGCCGATGCGGATCACGCCGCTCTCGTCCAAATCGCGCAACGCGCTTTCACTGACGTTGGGGATGTCGCGGGTTACTTCTTCCGGCCCCAGCTTGGTGTCGCGCGCTTCAATCTCGAACTCTTCGATGTGGACGGAGGTGTAGTAGTCCTCCTTCACCATCTTTTCCGAGACCAGGATTGCGTCCTCGAAGTTGTAACCGCGCCAGGGCATGAAGGCCACGAGCACGTTTCGTCCCAGCGCCAGCTCGCCGTTGTCGGTGCAAGGACCATCGGCAATGACCTGACCCTTGATAACGCGGTCGCCCTTCTTCACGATCGGGCGCTGATTGATGCAAGTATTCTGATTGGAGCGTTTGAACTTGGTGAGCTGATAAATATCGCTGCCCACCTCGCGCGAAAGCTGCATCGGATGATGTTCGCCTTCGACGCGCACGATAATGCGCTCGGAGTCCACCGAATCGATGATGCCGGAGCGGCGGGCAAGAATCACCGCGCCGGAGTCGCGCGCGGTAACGCCTTCCATGCCGGTACCGACAATGGGAGCCTGAGCGCGCAGCAAAGGAACCGACTGGCGTTGCATGTTGGCGCCCATCAGGGCGCGGTTGGCGTCATCGTGCTCCAGGAAGGGCACCAGCGACGCGGCCACCGAAACGAGCTGCTTCGGGCTGACGTCGATGTAGTCCACCTCCGTGCGGCTGACCAGAACAAAGTTGCCGGCCTTGCGGGCGTTCACCAGCTCGGTGACGATGTTGCCGCGCTCATCGAGCTCGGCGTTGGCCTGTGCGATGACCCACTTATCTTCTTCCCACGCGGAGAGGTAGAAGGAGAACGGCTCGTGGTCAATGACTTTCTTGTTGTGCGCCTTCAGCTCGGCATTCACCTTGATCAGGTCGTCTTTGTCAAGGTGGTCGCCAACCTTGTAATCGCTGTCGCCAGCGTTGAGCACGGTCACGTGATCGAGCACGCGGCCATCCTTCACCCGGCGGTACGGCGACTCGATGAAGCCGTAATCGTTGATTCGCGCATAGCAACTGAGCGACGAAATCAGACCGATGTTCGGGCCTTCCGGCGTCTCAATCGGGCAGATGCGGCCGTAGTGCGTGGGGTGAACGTCGCGGACTTCAAAGCCGGCGCGTTCGCGGGACAAACCACCTGGTCCAAGGGCCGAAAGACGACGCTTGTGCGTGATCTCCGACAAAGGATTGGTCTGATCCATGAACTGCGAGAGCTGCGATGAACCGAAGAACTCGCGGATGGCGGCCATCACCGGCTTGGCGTTCACCAAATCGTGCGGCATCGCCGTCGACATCTCCTGGTACACGCTCATCTTTTCCTTGATGGCGCGCTCCATGCGGACCAGTCCAATGCGGAACTGGTTCTCCATCAACTCGCCGACCGCGCGTACGCGACGGTTGCCGAGATGATCGATGTCGTCCACTGAGCCGATGTTCTTGCGCAGCTTGAGCAGATAGCGGATGGTGGCGTAGAAATCGTCCGGCTCAAGGGTGCGTATCTTGCGGTCGGTCGCGTCTTCGTCATCAAACAGCTTGATGTTGAATTTCAAGCGTCCCACGGCCGAGAAATCGTACTTCCGGGCATCGAAGAACATGCCGTGGAAGAGCGCGGTCGCGGTGTCCAGGGTTGGCGGGTCGCCCGGACGCAGCTTGCGGTAGATTTCGATCAGCGCTTCCTGCGGAGTCTTCACGGAATCGCGGCGCAGCGTGCCGGAGATGACCGTGCCCACGTCGTCGCGCTCGGGGAAGAATAGGTGAACCTCGGCGACTCCGGCGTCCAACATCTTCGCCAGTTTGTCGGCCGTCAGTTCATTGTTGGCCTCCAGCAGCACCTCGCCGGTGTTGGTGTCAACCACGTCGGCGGCGGTGAAGGCTCCTTCCAGATCACCCAGATCGATTTCGACTTCGCTGATCTGGTTGGCATGGAAATTCTTCAGGATGCTGCCGGTCACCTTGCGTCCGGAATGGCCGATTTCTTCGCCAGCCTTGTTCTTGACGCTGTGCGAGAGCTTCATGCCGAGCAGGTTGGTCGGACGTTCCGTGCCCGGCTCAATCGTCCAGAACAGTTTCTTGTCCTTCAGCAGAAGGCGATCAACCGTGTAGAAGGTGCGGAGAATTTCTTCATCCGTGCGCAATCCAAGGGCGCGCAGGAAAATCGTTCCCAGGAACTTGCGCTTGCGATCGATGCGGACATACAGAATGTTCTTCTGATCGTACTCGAACTCAACCCACGAGCCGCGGTATGGAATGATCTTGCCGAGGAAGTAGGTACGGTTGCTGGCCGTCTCAAAGAAGACGCCCGGCGAGCGATGCAACTGCGAAACGATGACGCGCTCGGTGCCGTTGATGATGAAGGTTCCGTTTTCCGTCATCAGCGGAATGTCGCCGAAGAAGACTTCCTGCTCCTTGATGTCGCGGATCGTCTTATTGCCGGTCTCAGCGTCCTTATCAAAGATGGTCAAGCGCATGGTGACCTTCAGCGGTGCGCTATAGGTCATGCCGCGCTCTTCGCACTCTGGCACGTCATACTTCAACTGCATGCCGACCGGATCGCCGCACTTGGAGCAGAAGTCAGGAGTGTTGGCGTTGTAAGTGCCGCACTTGATGCACAGCACTTCCCCGGGATGAAACGGATCGGTTACAACCGTCGATCCGCAATTGCGGCAGGTGGTGCGCAGGTGGTTGAGCCCTTTGAGGTGGCCGCACTTGCACTCCCAGTTACCGATGGCGAAATCAACGAATTCGAGCTGTGAAACATTGCGGAAATCAGAGATCGGAAATACAGATTGAAAGACCGCCTGCAAACCCGCGTCGTCGCGCTCGCTGGGTAGTTTGTCCATCTGCAGGAAACGGTCATAGCTGCGTTTCTGAACTTCGATCAGGTTAGGTATCTGGATGGTCGCCGGAATCTTGCTAAAATCGAGTCGTTTACGATTGGCGATTTTCTTCTCTGCCATTAGAACTCCTCAGGGTTGCCATACCCGTCTGTTTGCGGGCCCCGGCGCCGCGCCCGCCGGGAGACATAACGTGCGGCTGTTTTGCCACACCCTGGAGATGCCGGATCATGCACGGCAGCCCCCACAAGAATTTTCGCCATCCAGCCGCGAACCGGACAGCGAACACTTTCTTCAGACCAAACTGGACTGCACTCGTATTCCTACGGAATCATGAACGAACGGAGGTTGCAGATGGGCGCCGCCTTCTGCGGCAAATGCCGCCACGGTCGATGCGCAACGAATTTCCATACCTAGCGAAGGCAAAACAAGAAAATCCTGGAGGACAGATATCCCCTCAGGCGCCGATGACAGCGTCAACCACGTCTGCCCCGCGTGCAGGGGCGACCAGTGAATTACACCGGTACGCAATTTGTAAGTTTCCCGCGCCAGTTCTTAGAGCCTGTTCTTCAGCTCACCCCACCCAGGAGCCGGAGGATGTCGGTGGCTGCCGCCGTTCGTCTCTACCCTGTACAGCCCCTTCCGCGTGAGGCCGCAACTGTTTCCGCCGGAGAATTCTGCGGTCCACAACAAAAATGGATGCCCGCTCCGCTTCTCAAGCTGTATCATCTTTCGGTGCGCCCGCTCCAACGCACCAAATCCTGAATTCGCCGCCGGACACAATCCATTCCCCCGGCAGGATCCGATATCATTTAATTGTACACCAGAAATAAACTATTTGGGGACAACGAGAGGTATCCGGATCGTACACAATCCGGAACAGGGATAAGCGCCGGGATGAAGCTTCCACCCCGGCCTCTCATTCGCAGCCTGATCCAGGCTGCCGGGAACTACTTAACTTCGACGGATGCGCCAGCGTCGACGAACTTCTTCTTGATCGTCTCGGCTTCTTCCTTGGTGACCGATTCCTTGATCGGCTTCGGGGCGCCGTCGACCAAGTCCTTGGCTTCCTTCAATCCCAGGCTGGTGACTTCGCGGACAGCCTTGATCACGTTGATCTTATTGGGGCCCGCAGCAGTCAGAATCACCGTGAACTCCGTCTGCGCCTCAACTACCGGCGCAGCCGCAGCCGCACCAGCAACGGCCACCGGAGCGGCCGCCGCAGCGGATACCCCGAGGGTTTCTTCCAGTTCCTTCACCAGCTGCGCAGCTTCCAGCAGCGACAATCCAACGATCTGTTCCTTTAAAGCAGCCAAATCCGCCATGATGATCTCTCCAATTTAGATTCGAATTTCGTTGTGCTTCGGTTATCTCCGGCAGAAAACTTGGGTTCTGGAGTTATCGGGCGGCCACCACGCAATCCCTGCGTTGCTTGGACCCGCGTCCCGGACTCCGGGACTCTCCTGCCGCTGCCCCAGACAAGGCGGCGGACCGAACCTGTTTCGCACAACAGATAACACAAGCCGTTGATTCACCGGAGGATCGACAACGGGCGACCTCCCAGCGTGGCCCTGGCTGGGACGAATCCCCACCAGCGCCTGAATACCTTCCCAAATGCCCGGCCCAGCCGGGCAGAGCGCAACTGGATCCGGAAAAACTAAGCCGAAGCCACGTCGCCGCCCTGGAACTTGTTTTCCTTGACGCCCTGGTCGATGACCACGGCCATCTTGCGTCCCACGCCCGACAGAGCCGAAACCAGCCGCGTCGCCGGAGCGTTGAGCAAGAACAACAACTTGCTGTACAGTTCGTCCTTGGACGGCAGGCTCGCCAAGACCTCAATCTGCTTCACATCCACCGCGTTGCCTTCGACAACGCCAGCCTTGAAGCTCAGTTCAGGATGGTCCTTTGCATACTTGGTCAGTGCCTTGGCCAGCGCGACAACGTCTCCCCGGGTATAGGCGATCGAGGTACGGCCTTTCAGAGCCTTGGCCGCTTCTTCAAACGCCGTTCCGGCCGTCGCGCGCTTGGCCAGAGTGTTCTTCACCACGCGATACTTGGCGCCCGCGTCGCGGATCGACTTGCGAAGCACGTCGTCCTGCGCCACGGTCAGCTTGCCGTATTCGGCGATGAAACCGTTGCTCACATCCTTCAATTCGAGGGCGAGCGTTTCTACTTGCGAGATTTTCTTTGCCTTCGTAACAGCCATTGCCGCATCCTTCTCAATCTTGTCTGGGGCGGGAACTCCCGCCGGCGGCCTCGCGGCCACTCCAACTGCTAGAGCTCTAAACCTTAACCTTCAGCGCCGCTTCCAGAGCCACCGTGTCGATGGCGACTCCGGGACCCATCGTGGAGCTGATAAAGCAGCCCTTGATGTACTTGCCTTTGGCGGCAACCGGCTTGGCCTTGATGACGCTGCTGATGACCGTCCGCGCATTGTCCACCAACTTGTCGGAGGTGAACGAAATTTTGCCCACCGGGACGTGAACCAGAGCGGTTTTATCGGTACGGAATTCCACCTTACCGGCCTTCACTTCCGCCACTGCCTTGGCAATGTCCAGCGTGACCGTACCGGTCTTCGGGTTCGGCATCAGGCCGCGGGGGCCCAGTACTTTGCCGAGACGTCCTACCGAACGCATCATGTCCGGGGTGGCGATGACGGCATCGTAATCGGTCCAGCTTTCCTTCTGAATCTTTTCGACCAGCTCTTCGCCGCCAAAGATGTCGGCACCGGCAGCTTCGGCTTCACGCAGCTTTTCGCCGCTCGCGAGCACCAAAACTATCTTCTTTTTGCCCAGACCGTGCGGCAGAACCACCGTGCCGCGAACCATCTGATCGGCGTGCTTGGGGTCCACGCCCAGACGCAGAGTCACATCCACCGTCTCATCGAACTTGGCGAACTTGATCTTCTGCAACAGGACGATAGCGTCCTCCAGCGTATAAGCACGCGCTTCTACCTGCGCGCGCGCCTTGACAACATTCTTTCCAGATTTCTGTGCCATTCCTGCTCCTGTCTCCCACCGCCCTGAGCTTGCCGACTCTCCCGCCTGGGCTTCATCCAAAACCCTGGCGTTCTTTGAGTCCCCCGGGCCGGCAATGAAGCCGGGCGGGGCTCGGGACCGTGGTATCTACGACCGGGGATCCATGTGATCCACGGAAGAACTTCCTACTGCATTCGGGCGAAAGCGCCCAAAACTTTACGCCGTAACTTCCAGACCCATCGAACGCGCCGTGCCCTTCACGCTTTTGACGGCAGCTTCCAGCGAAGCGGCGTTCAGATCCGGCATCTTCTGCTTGGCGATTTCCAGTACCTGCTTCTCAGTCACCTTGCCAACCTTTTCCTTGTTCGGTGTGCCCGAACCCTTGGCGATGCCCGCGATCTTCTTGAGCAGGACCGCGACCGGCGGAGTCTTGGTAATGAAGGTGAAGGTGCGATCGCTGTACACGGTGATGACGACCGGAACGATCAGTCCGGTTAATTCCTTGTTCTGCGTGCGGGCGTTGAACTGCTTGCAGAACTCCATAATGTTGACCTGCGCCTGACCGAGCGCGGGACCAACCGGGGGAGCGGGGGTCGCCTTGGCTGCTTCAATCTGCAGCTTGACGGATCCTGTGACTTTCTTTGCCATTACGGTAAACCTTCCTTATTGCTTGTACCACCCCGAGTCTAGGGTTTTCGGCTCGGCGTAACTTGTGGCACACGCTGAAATCCTACGTTAACTCAAAACCTTTTCGACCTGGCCGAATTCCAGTTCCACCGGAGTCGAGCGGCCAAAGATCGTGACCATAACTTTCAGAGTCTCGCGATCCTCGTTGACCTCATCCACCACCCCCGTAAAGGTTGCGAACGGACCTTCGGTGATGCGAACCGTTTCTTGCTTTTCGTACTTGATCTTGAGCTTCGGCTTGTCCTTGCTGTCCGCGACGCGGTAAACAATCTGCTTCACCTCATCGTCGGAGAGCGGCGTTGGCTGCTGGCCGGTGCCGACAAAGCCGGTGACCCGCGGAGTGGACTTCACCATGTGCCAGACTTCGTCGTCCATGTCCATCTCGATCAGAACGTAGCCGGGATAGAACATGCTCTCACGCGTGTACTTTTTGTTGTTGCGGATTTCGGTAACGGTCTCGGTAGGAATCAGAACCCGGCCCATCCGCCCTTCTAATCCAAACGCACGAATGCGCGATTCCAGAGACTCCCGGACCTTGCGCTCAAATCCCGAGTAGGCGTGGATGATATACCACTTCATCCTCGGATTCCCGATAGCTTCCGGCGTCTCGGCTGGAGTCGCAGGCGCGCCGATTTCCGGTGTACCTTCCGGCGCACCCTCCGGGGTGCCTTCCTGGGTACCTTGCGGCGATTCTTCCGGTTCCTTGCTCTCGTTCTTCAGAATATCTTCCATAGTTTCCCTGCGCGCCGGCCAGTCGAAATAACATTGTGTCACATTGGGCGGTGCGGCGGACCCTTTGCTAGTGTGTGCTGAAATACTTGAAAATATGATCCAGCGCGGGCCCGATCAAAACACTGTCCACCACCCAGAAATAGACACCGAAGATAAAGACCGTGATAATCACAACGATCGTCGTCGCTTCCACTTCCTTGCGGTTCGGCGTGGTCACCTTGCGCATCTCGTTGCGGACATCGCCGTAGAACGATTTGATGCGCTCGGGCAAGCCTTTGACTTGCTCGATAAAACTGGGCTGCGCACTCACCACTGCTGTCTTCGCCATCACATCCTGCTTTCGCTCACGGAGCCCGCCGGGCGCTCTCGGAGCCGCTCACTTCTGAATTCTTTTCGCCATCCAATAAAATCATGGCAGGGGCGGAGGGATTCGAACCCCCAAAAACGGTTTTGGAGACCGTCGGTTTACCGTTGAGCCTACGCCCCTAAGTTGCCACCGAATCTCCGCGACGAACCCGGATGATTGCCGGGTTTTTCCGCGGGCTAATCAGCCCGCGACAAACACCTACTTCACTTCGCGGTGGTCCGTGTGCTTGCGGCACTTGCGGCAAAACTTGCTGAACTCGAGACGTTCGGTCGTGGTCTTGCGATTCTTGGTCGTCGAGTAATTCTTATTCTTGCATGTGGTGCATTGAAGCTGAACGATTTCCCGTGCCATTAATGTGTTCCTTTCGTGTACCCAGCAGCTTGGCTGCCGAGCCTTGTCCGGGTCCGAGCCCGGATATCGGCGAGCGGTCTTTTAAACCGCCCGCCGAAGTACAAAAACCACTTACCGCTATGCAGCTTACAGAATTTCCGTAATCGTACCGGCGCCCACGGTGCGGCCGCCTTCGCGAATTGCGAAGCGCAGGCCTTTTTCCATCGCCACCGGCGTAATCAGTTCGATCTCCAGAGTCACGTTG
>Ga0181520_10010236_pt1 | contig 12637 bp, 12 predicted proteins | sample PEATcosm2014_Bin_29_FD_132451 | JGI IMG/M metagenome (GOLD analysis project Ga0181520, IMG submission 132451) | Peatland microbial communities from MTU Mesocosm Facility, Houghton, MI, USA - PEATcosm2014_Bin02_30_metaG | ecosystem: Environmental > Terrestrial > Soil > Wetlands > Peat | place...
ACAATAAAATACTCTCATTCTTTGACGCCTGAGTCGAGAGGAGGGCTCCTCTTTCCTCCCAATCCTGGGAATCCCTTGATGCCTCTGTTCTTCTTTTCTCTCTTTCGCGGGATATATCAGACGAGAATTACGCCGGCTTTTTTACCAGCGGGGAAGTTCTGCCATCATATATATGTTGATAGAGGCGAACGGCGGTACGGTATCATTTGGGCAACAAGGGAAGTCACGTGCGGGGGACGGCGCCCCCGACATTACGGATCAGTTCGCGCCACTGTTTTTGGTCTTCTTCCAAACGCACAAGATATTTTTTCCACTGGGCCTTGCCGTAGGTTTTCCTGGCTTCCGCCCCGGCCAGAGTTTGCTCAAGAGACTGCCGGGCGGAGGCAAGCCGGGAACGCCACATCTCCACCAGTCCGTCCGGGATTTTGCCCAGACAGATTTCGGCATTCAGCGCCTCGACATCGAGCCTTGCTTTTAAAATCTGGCTGGATGTGGTGCGATGGAGCCTGCGCGTAACCCGAAGAACCGAGAGTGCAGCGATCAGCCACTTCGTGGGGTCCCACTGATACCAGCGCACCCCGTTGCGGTAATCTGATGGGAACTTATGGTGAAAATTATGGTACCCCTCACCGTTTGTGAGCAGGGCCAGCCAGCTGTTGTCGTGTGAAGAATTCGCTTTGGAATAGGGCTGCCCGCCCACCATGTGCGCCAGGGAGTTGATCGAAAATGTGGCGTGATGCACCGCGACAATACGGATCAGCCCTCCCCACAGTAGCGCTCCGATTGGATGCCCGATCGCCAGGCCGATGGCTAGTGGCAGACCCAGCCCTGCCATAAGACCAACGGCAAGAATGTGCCGATGCTGCCAGCGCACCCAGGGGTCCGCCAGCAGGTCTTCGACCATGGAGAAATCACGGTTTTTCGGTGTCTGATAGAAAATCCACCCCATGTGCGAATACCAGAATCCCCTCCCGGCCTGGTAAGGGTCATTGTCCGTATCCGTATAGCGGTGATGAAGGCGATGATCATCCGCCCAGTGCACCACGGAATTCTCAAGAGCACAGGCTCCGAAAACCAAATAGGCAACCTTCAGCCACGTGCTCGCTTTATAACTGGAGTGAGTGAAATAGCGATGATACCCGGCAGTAATGCTGAATCCGGTAGCCAGATACATGGCCATAAAAAGCCACAGCAACGCGGCCGGCGTTCCGTAGTGGAGAGCGTAACACAGACTCCAGACGAGGGCGATAAAAGGAGAAAAGGTCAGAAAAAGAATATTGGTCCAGTCGAGCGGCAGGCGCGCACGTTCCATGATTTATTATTTACCGAATTGGGACCGCAGATGAGGCACACATGATACCGCATAGGATTAACGCAATTGCCATTTCTGATAAACGTCTTTAATATTGGCCTTTAAATCAAAGTTCGGAACAAAGGCCTTCACAAAAGCGTTCTTCAGAATGGAAAAAACAGCCTCACCGAGGCCAATATGCTGATTCGAGAAAGATCCTTCGAAAGGAATTTTTTCCGTCATCCGGTCTTTTGGCCGATTTTTAAAAAGTTGGAAAACAGAGCCAACAGCGGCTTCTTCAGCTGCCTTCCCGGCATTTCTTTCCTGCCGCAGATCGGTCATTTGCAGATTGCTGATCACAGGTTTGACATAGCCTTTGAAATGCCCTCCTCTGGCGGCTACTTCAGAAGACATATCAAACATCCCTTTTTTTACATCGATATTCCACTCCCAGCGTAAGAGCTGATTCAAGGAAGGAAGGTCGATATTTTTGAGACTGAATGCCGTGGTAAATTCCGGCCACTTCGTGGCCGGGTTTGCTTTCAAATCCAGATGAAATGTTCCCTTCTCCGGCACTTTGGCGTCTATGACGCCTGTGACAAACAGCGGATCGCCCAATTTTCGGCTGTTGGTTAAATTCTCAACGAGAATGTGCAGGTCGGTGAACCGGCCGCCCAATCCAGGTTCAGGCTGTGTCTCCTGCGTTTTTTTAGCGGGTCTTTTCAGGTCTTTTTGTGCCTCCGCCTGGATATTGGCTCCTTCCATTTCCAGCCGGATAATGCCGTCGGTCAGTTCAATGCGATCAACCCAGGACGGCAGAAACCTGGACGATGAGGATGGAGCACCTGCTTTGGCATTGCCGGCTTTCCCCCATGTTTTTTCGGGCACTTTGGAAGCTTTCGAAACAACCAGACGCACACGCGGACTGTGTATACCTATCTTGGCCACCAGACGGCCATGCAGGAGCGTAAGCCAGGCAATGCCTGCCGATACCCTATTAACAGTGATCGATTGCTGCCCCGCATTATCCAGAATTTGCAGTTTATTCAGAGTCACAACACCCCGCAGGAAGCCCAGGCTTGCGCTTCCTACGCTCCCGTGGTAATCCGGGATCGCGGCTAATTGCTGGTTGACCATCCCTCGGATGACAAATGAAATAGCGATTCGGCCGGTTACCACAACGACGGCCAGGATCAGCAGCGTAATTTTGGTCTTGGACATAAACGCAATTGTTATGACACCTGTTTTCGAATAGGAGTTGCAGGAGGCTGATTTCAGCCTTCGGCAACTTGAGGGCTCGTCCCGGTTTCTAATCATTAAGACGTGATACAGTTCTACCCAGCGAAGTTTCATCTTTACAAAACGTCTATCGAAGGAGACCTTATGAAACAACTGAAACCGATGTGCCTGATCGTCCTCGCCAGCTTATTGGGCGGAACCTCAGCGTGGAGCGCAGACCCCTCGAATCAAACCCCGATGCAAATTACACAAAGCGTCTTAAACGACATTCACAATACGAATATACGGAATATCGAACTTGGGAACCTGGCGCAGGAAAAGGGCCGCAGTGACGCAGTGAAGTCGTACGGCGCGACGTTAGTGGCGGATCATCAAGCGGCAGACAAGCGCGTTCAGGAAGTTGCCAGCGCCGAGGGCATTAATCTCAAAGGTGCCGACCAGGTCATGGCCAACATTGAAACGACAGGAACGGAAGCCATACTCAAAACCAAATCGGGCGCGGATTTCGATGCCGCCTTCGCCAAAGACGCGGTGGACGATCACCGGGACGCGATCAATAAGCTGACGGCATCCCAAAGAGAGCTCGATCCCAACTCGAAAGTGAGCAAGCTTATTACCACGCTCCTACCGACGCTTCAGAAGAACGAAGACCAGGCAAAAAAGCTGGAACAGCGCCAGCCCAGTTGATCTAATCGCTGCCTTTCATAAGATTCTGTCCTACTGCCCGCTTGTTCCGGACATTCCAGAAACATGGTCACTGCTACCTATGTTGGGCTCGCCGGGATTATTGGAATAAATCTGCGTATATGAATCGCTGGCGTGATGAACGTTAACATCGACCGGGGTGGTCGTCTTGCGTGGGCCATTGGAATTGCTGTCTGGGTTGCCCCTGGTTGCCGTAGCGGATATCGCGACTGCGAAAGCCATCGTATCGGATGCTCCTTCCACGACCTGTATCATTTACTGGAGGGAAGATATCACTGCCAGAATCTTGGTCATCTGCACATATGGACACTTAAGAAAATTCCAAAGTTCTTCCCAAAGGCATAAAACGTGCCGGGATACATACATCTTTTCCACCCCCTAACGTGTCAAATATGTGGAGGGTACAACAATGGACAGTTTATTAAACAGGGGCGTGCATTTTCTTCGGACATGTTGGCAGTTGCTTGCATTAACGGGAGCGGCATCGGTAGTTCTGGGTATACTGGCCATAGCGGCTTCATTCACGGCAACGCTGGCGACCGTGGTGTTTCTTGGATGCCTTATCTTTGCCGGCGGACTGGTACATTTTATCCAGTCCCTCAGCATACGGGGGTGGACGGGGTTCTTTGGACATTCACTGGCAACGGTGCTCTACGGCGTGGTTGGCTGGTACATGATAATGCATCCGGCAGCCAGCGCGGCTTCCCTGACCCTGCTGATTGGCGTGCTTCTTATGGTGGGCGGTCTTTACCAGATCGTCACTTCTGTCGCCCTGCTCTACAAAAGTTGGGGATGGGCACTCCTGAACGGCATCGTCAGCGGGCTTTTGGGTGTCTTCATCTTCAGGCAATGGCCTGCATCAGCATTGTGGGTCATTGGAACATTCGTCGGCATCGATCTAGTTCTCCGGGGATGGGCAACGCTCATGCTGGCGTTGGCGGCGAGAGGCGCAATCAAAACTGAGCTGGAACATATCAACGTCCAGGATCGACGAATCGGTCTGCACGACAGGAGAGCCGTCGCCGCGTAAGCGGCCAGATGAAGCACCGATAATTTTCCTGACCATAAGAGAGGAAAACGAGCCTGTCAGAAAATTGCCGTTTACCTTGCGAACTTCCAAATCCGCCAGGCAGGCGGTATATTGTTTAGGCCTTATTAATACGCTGCAGGACTTCTGTGGAAGGAACATCTTCGCCGGTTTTGTCGGAGCGGCGCTTGAATTCGACTTTCCCCTCAGCAAGCTTGCGTTCTCCGATCACTATCCGCAGGGGAATGCCGATCAGGTCCGCGTCCTTGAGCTTGACTCCAGGACGCTCATTGCGATCGTCGTAAAGCACGTCCATGCCTGCTGATTTGGCCTGTTCATAGAGCTGCTCGCCGGTTTTTTTAATCTCCGGATGCGTCATATTGAGCGGAACGATAATCAGCTGCCATGGCGCCAGAGCCTGCGGCCAGATAATGCCGTTGTCATCGTGGCACTGTTCTATGCATGCCGCTACCACGCGGGAAACACCAATACCGTAACAACCCATGACCATAGGCTTTGAACCGCCCTGCGGATCGAGGTACGTGGCATTCATGCTTGATGAATATTTAGTTCCGAGCTTGAAGGTGTGCCCCACTTCTATACCGCGCGAATAGGTCATCGCCTTACCGCATCTGGGGCAGGCGTCCCCTTCAATAGCCTTGCGCAAATCGACGTACGCAGCAGGCTGGAAATCCCGTCCGGGAACGACATGCTTCACATGAACATTAGCCCTGTTACCTCCGGCAACCCCGTCGGTTATCGTTTTGACGGCATGATCCGCAATCATCACTGCCTTTGATCCGACCGGGCCGGCAAACCCCACCGGCGCTCCAGTGGCTTCCGCATATACCGCTTCGCTCGCCTTGGAGAGCCACTTGGCTTTTAAATAATGTTGCAGCTTGGCCTCGTTGAGCTCATGATCGCCGCGGATCAGGACAACGACCGGTTTTTCATCAGCGACAAAAACGAGCAGTTTGATGAACTGGTCTTTGGGCCGCTTGACTATCTTTGCAACTGCTTCCACGCTGGTGGCTCCGGGAGTAGAAACTTCACTCACCTGCGGAGTCTCAGGTTTGGCGGGTTCCGGACAGACGCTGCACTCCGCGCGTTCCACGTTTGCCGCATAGCCACAGGAACAGCTGACAATGCCTTCTTCGCCCGTGTCCGCCAGACCCATGAACTCATGCGAAAAGCTCCCGCCTATGGCTCCGGACTCCGCTTCCACAGGACGAAAATGCAGCCCGCAGCGTTCGAAAATTTTCTTATAGGCGTTGAAGGCCTCCTGATAATAGCGTTCACAATCGGCCTCGTCCGCATGAAAGGAATAGGCGTCCTTCATATAGAATTCGCGCGCACGCATGACGCCGAAGCGCGGGCGGATCTCGTCGCGGTATTTGACCCCGAACTGGTAAAGCATAAGCGGAAGAGAACGGTAGGAGCGCACCTCGCGGCGAACAAGGTCCGTAATCACTTCTTCAGCCGTTGGAGCAAGGCAGAAATCCGCATCCTTGCGGTCCTTGAGACGCATCAGCTCTTTGCCGTAAACCTGCCAGCGCCCGGTTTCTTCCCACAGTTCGCGGGGCTGCAGCTGCGGAAGCCACACCTCATTGCCGCCGATGCCGTTCATTTCCTCGCGCACAATGGCTTCGACTTTTTTCAAAACGCGCAAGCCGAGCGGAAGCCATTCATAAATACCGGCGGCGAGCTTGCGTATAAGCCCGGCGCGCAGCATCAGCTGGTGCGATATCGTTTCCGCGTCGCTCGGCACTTCGCGGACGGTTGGGATAAATGTTCTGCTGAAAAGCATGCGGGTTATCTCCAGAGCCCCAGGCGCAGGCGCAGCACATCCTGATAGGAAGCGTATATGAACAGCGTCAGCAATATCGACAGGCCTATGGTATTGGCCAAAGCCATCATGCGGCGGCTGAGCGGGCGGCGTATTATGCCCTCGATGGTGTAAAGCATGATATGGCCGCCGTCCAGGATCGGTATAGGGAAAATATTAAACAGGCCCAGCCCTGTGGAGATAATTGCCATGAGATAAATCACATACGGCAGGCCTTCGCGCGTGGCTTTCGAAACCATCTCCGCTATTCCCAGCGGCCCTGACAACTCCTTCGGGCCTTCCCACCTGCGGATTTTTTTGGAAAGGTAGTTTATCGGCTGCATGGTCCATGCGCCTATGTCTTTAATGCTGATTCCCATGCTTCCCCAGAAACCTACCTTCACTTTTTCGATTTCAGGCAGGATGCCGATAACACCGACGTTGCGCTGCGGGTCGGTCATTGGTGTGATGAAGATTTCTAACGGGCCGGCGGATTCTTTTCTCCGCACCTCAAGCGTTACATTCTTCCCGGATTTTTCATGAATCCTGTCGGCCAGGTCCTGCCAGTTCCTGACGGAAACGCCGTCCATTGAAAGCACGCGGTCGCCGGGCTGCACATGCGCGGCGGCGGCAGGGAATCCGGCAAGCACCTCGCCGATCACAGGCTGGGCGGAAGGCTGAATGACTCCCCATACATACGCAGATACGGCAAAAAGCACAAACGCGACAACGTAATTCATCGCCGGGCCGGCAGCGGCTATGGCGATGCGGCGGTACCATGGCTGAGAAAAGAATTCGTCCGGGCTGTTCGTATGCTCATCCATGTACTCGCCTGCAAGGCGCACCATGCCGCCCAAAGGCATGAGGCATACCGCGTAGCGCGTGTTACCCATGGTCCAGCCAAAGATTTCAGGGCCGAATCCGATGGTGAAGCGCTCGACGCGCACACCCAGGTATCTGGCCACAAGGAAATGGCCGTATTCGTGGATGATCACAACCAGGCCCAGGCATACTACCGTCAAAATAACCCGCCAGTAAAACTCCATTAAATACACTCCTTTGCCTTTGCCCTTGCCCATTCATCGGCATTCAGAATATCTTCCAGGCAAGGTTTGGCCACGCCTTTATGCATGGCAAGCACTTTTTCAATCACACGGGCGATGCCCGTAAAAGAAATTTTACCATCAAGAAAGGCATGAACAACTGTTTCATCTGCGGCATTCAGGACCGTAGGCCATGTTCCGCCTTTAAGACCCGCCTCACGCGCCAGCATCAAGCAGGGGAAGCGTTCAAAATTCGGCTCATAAAACTCTAGGGCTCGAGCTTTGGCCAGATTCAAAGGCGCCAGATGGTTCGGCAGTCGTTCGGGGTACGTCAACGAATATTGAATGGGCAGGCACATGTCCGGCAAGGACAGCTGCGCCAAAACGGCGCTGTCTACAAACTCGACAAGGGAATGGACAATGGATTGAGGATGGATGATCGCCTCAATCTGATTCAGCGGAATGTTGAAAAGGATGCCCGCTTCAATCATTTCAATTCCCTTGTTCATCAGCGTAGCGCTGTCAATGGTGATTTTCTTCCCCATTTTCCAGGTGGGATGGGCCAGAGCCTGTTCGGCGGTTACATCGTCCAGCGATTGCGTGCTCCGGTAAAAAGGCCCGCCGGAAGCCGTGACAATCAGCCGCCGCACCGCCCGTGTCGGCTCGTATCCGAGGCATTGAAAGATGGCTGAATGTTCACTGTCGACAGGCAGAATCTTCCCTTTTGATTTTCGGGCTTCCGCCATAACGAGCTCTCCCGCCATGATCAAAGCTTCCTTGTTGGCCAGCGCCACAATTTTCCCAGCCTGAAGGGCTGCCAAAAGCGGACGGAGGCCCACAGCCCCGACCACCGAAGAAAGAAGGTAATTGGCTGACTCCAACGAAGCCAGACGGATCAGCCCCTCCATTCCGCTGAACACAGCGATGGGCTTGCCGTGTGAAAGAATATTCTGGTCGCGCAACGTTTGGGCAGCCTGCTCATCCCAGAGCGCCACCGCTTCCGGTTCAAACTTTTGAATCTGCGCCATCAGGCGCCCCATTTCGCCGGGGTCGGCTTTACCATGCGCGCTCAACCCCACAATCAGGAAATTGGATCCCAAATGATCTATGACGGAAACGGCATTCATGCCTATGGAACCCGTCGAACCAAGAATGACAATTCTCTTAGTCGCTTCAGTTGACTGTTTATGTTCAGGGTGCGTATTCATGGAAGTTTCAATCCTCAGTGTTTAATAAAGCTGCAGTAATAATAGAAAAAGGGCGCCGCCAGGATGAATGAATCGAACCGGTCAAGGATTCCCCCGTGGCCGGGCAAAAGCGGAGAGGAATCTTTGACTCCCGCGGAGCGCTTCAAAAGCGACTCGCCCAGGTCCGATACAAAGGCAAGGATGGAAACCACTGCGGCAACCACAAGTATTTCCGGGAGCCGCCACGTCTGGCGCAGCAGGGTAATTTGAAAGAGAGCTGCCGCGATCATCGCGCCGATTATTCCGGCTATTGTTCCTTCCCAGCTCTTTTTCGGGCTGATGCCCGGAGCAATGGCGTGACGCCCCCATTTAGAACCGACGAGATAAGCCGTTATATCTTCGACCCAGATTATTACAAATAACAGGAAGCTGAGTTCGAGCCCCTGCGGCCGCAGGTCGCGGATCAGCAGCAGATGAGCCAGGGACCAGGCCACATAAAACACGCCGAAAAGGGTCACACCCCATTCGGAAAGAAGAGTTTCGCCCGGACCGCGGAAAAGGCTTCTCACCACTAAAACGATCAGCGCCACGGCGGTCAACGCGGCTGTGGCCTGATTATCGGTAATCTGCCCCATGGACAATCCGTTAAGGAAAATGGACGCGGTGATGAGAAATCCAAAAATAATCCCGATCCAGTTGAAGCAGGGATATCCGCATTCTTCCGCCAGGAAGTAATACTCGCGCAGCCCGAGCAGGATAATCGCCAGGATCAGAAAAAATAAGGGAAGACCCCCCAGATAAATGGCGGTCACAAGAAACGGCAGACCTACGACGATGGTAAGCAACCGTGGTAGTAGCAAGTTCATAACCCCCCGAATCGCCGTTCCCGCTTTTGATAGTCGACAATGGCCTGATAAAGGTGCGGGCGGCGGAACTCAGGCCAGGGAACAGGCGTAATATGGATTTCCGTATATGCCAGCTGCCAGAGAAGAAAATTCGATATCCGGAATTCCCCTGAAGTCCGGATCAGCAGATCGGGATTCGGACAATCTGGCATATAAAGGCAGCTTTCAAACTCCTTTTCGTCAACGCTTTCCACCTTTTTGCTGAGCAGCCTGTTGCAGGCATCAATAATTTCCTGGCGTCCACCGTAATTCAGCGCAAGGCAGAGGATAAGCCCGGAGTTATTTTTCGTTTCCTCAATTGTCCTGGCAAGTCTGGAACGCGCTCCTTCCGGAAGAGCGTCAAGCCTGCCAAGGTGGCGAAACTGCACATTGTTTTTCTGCAATTCAGGCAATTCGCGATCCAGATATTTCTCGAGCAGCCGCATAAGGGCGTGGGTTTCGCTGCGCGGCCTGCTCCAGTTCTCATTGGAAAAAGCGTATAGAGTCAGAACCTTTATACCTAATTCGCCACAGGCGCGCACCACCTCGCGCACGGATACAATGCCCGCGCGGTGCCCGAATATACGGGGCAGATGCCTCTGCTTGGCCCAGCGGCCGTTTCCATCCATGATTATGGCGATATGCTTCGGGAAACGGGTGCGGTTTAAATGCTTGAGAACTTCGGCTTCCGGGCGGGAGGGCTGTTTTGACTTTTTGGAGAGAAAGGTCTGCATCAGAAGCCTGTTGTCTGTCAGCGCGGACTTAGACTTCCATGATATCGCGCTCTTTTGCGGAAAGGAGTTCGTCGATCTGTTTGACGTAATGATCGGTCATTTTCTGTATCTCCTGTTCGCCGATTGCGCGATCATCTTCAGAAATTTCCCCGGCTTTCTCCATCTTTTTCAGCTTTTCCACGCCATCCCGCCGTTCGTTGCGCAAGGCTACCCGGAATTCTTCCGCCATCTTGCGCACTACTTTGATCAGATCCCTGCGCCTTTCTTCCGAAAGAGCCGGGATCTGCAGGCGGATGATGTTACCGTCGTTGGAAGGCGTGAGGCCAAGATCCGATTTCAAAATCGCCTTTTCAACAGCCTGCAGAATGGATTTGTCCCACGGCCTTATTTCCAGCGTTCGAGGTTCAGGAACGCCGATATTACCAATTTGATTAAGCGGGGTCAGGGCCCCGTAATATTCCACCCGGATATTTTCCAGAAGCTGAGCGCTGGCGCGCCCGGTGCGCAGCGTGCCGAACTCGCCGCGCAGGCGTTCCATGGTTTTTTTCATCTGTTCTTCAGTGTGCTGGTTGATCTGACTGGTCATGCGTTTTAATGACTGCGGATCAGAGTACCGACGGATTCGCCGGCAACAACCCGGCGGATATTCCCTTTACGGTAAAGGTTGAAAACGACAATGGGCAAATCGTTATCCATGCACAGGGAAAATGCCGTGGTATCCATGACCTTCAGGCGCTTGCGGATAGCTTCCATGGCGGTTAATTCCGTGAGTTTTTTCGCGCGGGGATTTATCTTCGGGTCGGCGGAATAAACCCCGTCGACCTGGGTGGCCTTCAGGATCACTTCCGCGCCGATTTCCACAGCGCGCAGCGCAGCCGTGGTGTCCGTAGAAAAATAAGGGTTGCCGGTTCCACCGGCGAAGATTACGATGCGGCCTTTTTCCAGATGGCGTATGGCGCGGCGGCGTATATAAGCCTCCGCAAGCTTGGAAACCTCGATCGCGCTCTGCACGCGGGTGGGAATTCCGATTTTTTCCAGGGCATCCTGCAGGGCGAGTGAATTTATCAGAGTAGCCAGCATGCCCATGTAATCAGCGGTCACGCGGTCAATGGCGCGGGCGCGATCGGAAGTTCCACGCCAGATATTGCCGCCTCCGACTACGACGGCCAATTGATTCTTGTCATTCCGGGCCGCGGCAATTTCATTTGCCAGATCGCGCAGGGCGTCTCCGTCGATACCGTAACGTTCCTTACCGCGAAAAGCCTCGCCGGAAACCTTCAAAAGGACGCGTTTAAATTTTCGAGAAATCATTCCCCGCCAGCCTGGAAGCGCACGAAACGGCGGACCTGGACGTTTTCCCCCATCTTGGCCACCGCTTCGGTCATCAGATCCTTGAATTTCACCTTACCTGACGGTTCGCGGATATAGGCCTGTTCAAGAAGGCAGAATTCGGACAGATATTTATCCAGTTTTCCCTCGGCAATTTTGGCCGCTACAGCCGCGGGCTTTTTTTCTTTCAACGCCTCCGCTTCAAATTGTTTGCGTTTTTCAGCCAGAGCATCAGACGGCACCTGGTCGCGCGATATCCAGCGCGGAGCCGCGGCCGCCACCTGCATGCACACTTCCCTCAGCAAATTCTGAAAATCTTCCGTGCGCGCCACGAAATCGGTTTCGCAGCTCAGTTCCACCAGCACGCCGAGCTTTCCGCCGGCGTGAATATACGAGCCCACGAGCCCTTCTTTCGCCAGCCGCCCGCCTTTTTTGGCAGCGATGGCTATTCCACGGTCGCGCAGAATGGTCTTGGCTTTATCGATATTCCCATGCGCTTCCTGCAGCGCTTTCTTGCATTCCATAATCCCGGCGCCCGTTATTTCGCGCAACTCCTGGATCTGCCCGGCAGTCACAGGCTTGTCGTTGGTTTCAGTGCTCATGGCTTGGGGGTGGTTGACGGAGCCGGAGTGGTATTGGCTTCTGCGTTTGAAAGGGATATCGGAGCGTCCGATGCCGCCTGCTCCGGCGCGGCTGCAGACCCGCCTTCGGAGGGCGTCGCGGCCTTTTCAGCCTCCGCCCTGCCCTCTATGATCGCGTCCGCCATCAGCGTGCAGAACAACTTCACCGACCGTATGGCATCATCGTTGCCGGGAACGGGATAATCGATCATGTCCGGGTCGCAATTCGTATCACAAACCGCAACCACGGGGATTTCCATCTTGCGGGCTTCCAGGATGGCAGTGCTTTCCTGCACGGGATCGATAATAAAAAGACACCCGGGGAGTTCGCTCATGCCCTTGATGCCGACAAGCGTCTTGGCAAGGCGCAGGCGCTCTTTCTCCAGCCTGGACACTTCCTTCTTCGACATGACTCGGAACAACCCGTCCGATTTCATTTTATCGAGTTCATCCAGGCGGCTGATGGACCGCTTGATCGTCTCAAAATTGGTAAGCGTGCCGCCGAGCCATCGGTCGCACACATAAAAGGAGCCGCACCTCTGCGCTTCGCTGGAAATCGCTTCCTGGGCCTGTTTCTTTGTTCCTACGAAAAGAACCGTACCGCCGCCGGCAGCAAGTTCGCGCATGAACTTATACGCCTTCTTAAGCTCCTTGGCAGTTTTCTGCAGGTCGATGATATGGATATTGCTGCGCGACCCGAAAATATATTTAGCCATCTTCGGATTCCAGCGACGGGTTTGATGACCGAAATGC
>Ga0181520_10010237_pt1 | contig 12637 bp, 12 predicted proteins | sample PEATcosm2014_Bin_29_FD_132451 | JGI IMG/M metagenome (GOLD analysis project Ga0181520, IMG submission 132451) | Peatland microbial communities from MTU Mesocosm Facility, Houghton, MI, USA - PEATcosm2014_Bin02_30_metaG | ecosystem: Environmental > Terrestrial > Soil > Wetlands > Peat | place...
CTGCCTGGTGCTGAGGGATCTGAAGAGCGGCGATCTTTATAATCTCTTGGTCAACGAACCGAGGCCTGCCATTGGCGACGGAATCGAGTTCACCGGCGTGCCCTTCGATGGCATGACCTACTGCATGCAGGGAACCGCGGTCAAGGTGACTGCCTGGACCCGCAAGTCCCAGGTGAAATGCACAAAGCAGGCAGCTCCGGGGAAATAATGGCGGACTGAACGGCCTTATTCCAGCTGCACAGGTTCAAGACCCCACCCGCTTGATGCGCAGGCGCCCCATCCCTGCCGCGTTCTCTGAGGCGAGGGTGAGAGAGAACAAACTTCGAGATTCTTCCAGCGAGAGGCTGCGCGATTCCCGTGCAGCGCGTTTGAACTAATCCCGCAGCAGCCGGTAGGCTTCGTTGATGGCTGCCATCTGCCGGGTTGCGAGCTGGCGAATCTCTTCGCCCCGGTGCGCCAGCCGGTCTGGATGCCAGTGGCTTACCTTGCGCCGGTACGCGGCCTTGATCTGTGCCCGCGTGCTGGCCGGGGTCACTTCCAGGAGCCGGTAAGCGCGATCCAGCGTCATCGGCATGGACATTTCCAGGCTGCTCTCGCACTCCTCGGTGTAAGAGTCCCATTCCGATTCAACCGGATCTTGTGCAATGGACGCTTTCTCGCAGGAAAGCATGGGCCGGCTCGATTCGCGATCGTCCTCGCACTCGCCCATCACCACCGAGGTGTGGAACTCCGCGCCCAGTTCTCTCTCCTGCAAGAAGGACAAGGTCCCCAGGCTTTGAACTTCCCGCAACGCCTGACCGTGCCGCGACCGTGCCGCCTTCCCTTGTTGCCTTTTCTGCAGGTTCTCCATCGCGGCGGTCACACCGATCGTCCAACTTTCGACAAAAAACTGTGGATCGGGCTCGGAGTCCGCTCCCATTTGCATCTGAAAATCGCTGACAAACTGCCAGTTCTGGCGGGGCCGATTCGATTCTGCTGCTGGTACGGATTCGTCGAATTCTTTCGTCGTCGAGCGAGCACCGCGAACCCCAAAAAATCGGCCTTCCATGTGTTGCCTCCGTGCGCTGCCTGCCACGCTGCCAGCTTCGAGCCTCTGTCTTTGCGCTCTGCCTTCGCCTGTGTAATGGGTTCATCGGCAGTTGTGCAGGATTCTTCTACGCACTTTGGAGACTGGAATTTACGCCGCTTCTGCCGAGCCGCATTGCTTGCAAAGTTCCTCATCCATCCTGTCCTTTAGAATTTACCAATGCAGAAAGGTTTCTTTTCCGCGCCCCAGGTGACTTTGTGACAGCTTCCGCACCGACCCCGCTCGACCCCAAATCGCAGTTGCGCAAAACCATGGGTTTCTGGGATGTGCTGCTGTTCAACATCGCCACCGTGCTCGGGCCGCGCTGGATTGCCGCCGCCGGCCACAACGGCACCTCGTCCATCAGCCTCTGGGTGCTGGCCGCCGTCTTCTTCTTCGTTCCCGGCGCACTGGTCATCAACGAGCTTTCCTCTCGCTTTCCTCAAGAGGGCGGCCTCTACGCCTGGTCCAAGGAGGCCTTCGGCCCCTTTCACGGCTTCGTCGCTGGCTGGACCTATTGGATTTACACGTTTTTCTATTTTCCTGGACTGCTACTGGCCAGCGCGTCGATGGCTGCGTATGTCGTGGGCGGACAAGGCGTCGCTCTGGCCCAGAACCGTGCCTTCCTGCTCACCGTCTCTCTCTCCATTCTGGTTGTTGCCGTGGTTCTGAACATTGTGGGGCTGAACATCGGCAAGTGGCTCCAGAATGCGGGCGGCGTGGGAACCTATGTTCCGCTGCTCATGCTGGTGGGCATTGCCGCGCTTGTGGTTTGGAAGCACGGCTCCGCAACCCACTTCACCGCGGCCAACATGATGCCCACATGGAACTGGGACACGGTGAACTTCTGGTCGCAAATCGCCTTCGCCTTCACCGGGCTGGAACTGGTTTCGGCCATGAGCGAAGAGGTGCGCGATCCGCGCCGTACCCTGCCGCGCGCCGTCTTTGGCGCAGGCGCGCTGATCGCCATCATGTATATCCTGGGCACTTTTGCCATTCTCGCGCTGGTGCCAGCGGCCAACCTGGACCCGCAGAGCGGCGTATTCAACGCCATTACAGTTGGATCGATTGCCTTAAAGGTCGGCTTCCTGGGCGTGCTTGCCGCCATCCTGGTCACAGCGGGGAACGCCGGCGGCGTGGGCTCGACCGTGGCCGGCATCGCCCGCGTGCCTTTCGTCGTCGGCGTCGACCGCTACCTTCCTTCGGCTTTCGGCAAGATTCACTCGAAATGGAAGACTCCCTACATCTCCATCCTGGTGCAGGCGTCTATCTCCGCGGCGATTCTGCTGGGCAGCCAGATCAACGAGACGACGCAAGGCGCCTATCAGAAGCTGATCGATGCCGGCATCATTCTCTACTTCATTCCGTTTCTTTACATGTTTGCCGCCGCCATCAAACTGGCGGGGCGCAAAGACCGCCGGGAGAATCCGCACGCCGTGCTGGTACCAGGCGGCATTCCCGGCGTCTGGATTTGCGGCAGCCTGGGATTCATCGTTGTCCTGATCGGCATTGTCTTTTCGCTGGTGCCGCCGGGCGGGACATCGAGCAAGCTGGGATTCTTTCTGACGCTGGTTGCGGGGACAGCGGGATCGGTCCTGATCGGCCTTATGCTCTACTGGCGTGGAGCGCGCTCGAAACTGACGACACTTTGAGGGCTCACGCCAAATTGACCGCCAATGGACTGTGCGCCATGCAATCGCACGTCGCTGGGACGGTCCAGCAAGATGGATTGGCAGGCCGGTGCGCCTTCAGCGTTATTGGTTCTTTTCCGGCACGGCCTTGGCGTCTTTCAACTGCTGCGTCTCCACGCGGAAGCGCTTGTAATCGTAGTCGCGCTCAGTGAAATGCTGGCGAAGATTCTTCATCAGCAGCACGCGGGCCTGCATGGTGCCCTCAGCGCCCGTGGGGAGCCAAAGCTCGCCATTCACCGGTGCCTGGTCGAAGCGGAAATTGCTGCCCTTTTGAATGCTGGCCAGCAGGCCTCCGGCAACGCGAAAGTTGTCGTTGAAGCTCACCTCCATGTGCGCCACCTGCCGGTCGGCCTCATCCACCCACAGGGTGCCTTGCAGCTTTTTTGAGGCGTCCTCAGCCAGGCCGTGGGTCTTGGCGTCCTTGCGGCCCTCGAAGTCGAAGACGATGGTTGCCCGGCCCCGGTAATTCTCGCGCCGGGGATTGCGCACGTCCATAATCTCCAATATGCGGCCGATGCTGATGGTCTGGCCTTCCAATGCCTGTCCCTGCGGGGTGTTCTGCGCTTTCTCCACCAGCTTGGTTACCCGTTCCGTCTCCTTCTCCTGCTCGTGGTCGCTCAGAGGCTTGCCGTCTTTCTTCACCAGGCGAGCAATCTGGTGGCTGTTGACAAAGAAATGTTCGAATTCCTGGTTCTCAGTCTTCTTGACCTGCCCGCCTGCGTCGACATCCTGCACAGTCTGCGACGAGCTGTAGGTATAGTTCTCGCGAATCTTGTCCAATTGCTTCTGGTGCTCGGTCACCTCGCGCAAGAGTTGATGAATCTCAGGCAGGGGAGGGTTGGCAGCCTGCTCGGCTTGCGCGACGGACGCCAGAAAAAGCGGGAACATCAGTGCCGCGAACCGAAAGATGCCTGCAACGTGCATGAGGCAACTCCTTTGGGTGTGGGATGGGTTGAGCAAGACTCTAACCAGATGAGTCGCCTTCTTTTTGACCCAGCGCACCGCGAAAGGTTGCGAGTCATCGCAGCGGACCGGCCTGTCCCGCGCCGTTCCCAACCATGCTATAACGGATTCCTGGTGATTGAGGTTGCTGTTTCCGCCACTCAAAGGAGAAACATTCATGTTCGGACTGCTGGTTCAATGGCTTCTCTACGCAATTGCCCTGCTGGTTGTCTCCAAGATCGTGCCTGGCTTTTACGTGGACGGCTTGTGGCCCGCGATGGTGGCGGCCGTGGTAATCGGGCTGCTGAATGCGACCGTCGGCGCCTTCCTCAAGATCATCACCTTCCCGTTCAGCATCCTCACGCTGGGAATCTTCCTGCTGGTCATCAACGGGTTGATGATTCTGGTGGCGTCGAGCATCGTGCGCGGGTTCAACGTGCGCAGCTTCGGCGCGGCCTTCTGGGGCGCGGTAGTGCTCGCCCTGCTCGGCATGGTCATCCGCGGGATTACCAAGCATAGCTAGTGTTCTGTCTCTGAAGTTCGCATCGGAAATCAGAGCGGGAGATCAGCAGGTTCTTCGCTCAACACCTCCGAACTGAAATGCGTTCGCGGCCCCGTTCGCGCAGAATGACAATCGCAGTTTTGCTTGGGGCTTTGGAGACAGGACACTAGGCAGGCGTTTTCATTTCGGGGAACAAAGCTACGCCCGGCGGTGTCCATTTAGGGTATGGACCTGATCCGTTTGCGCACACTGCTGGCCGCGCCCTTGGCCAGCCTGTTCCTGGTGCTGCTGCTTTGCGCGCTTCCCACGCGAGGACCGGCGTCAGTTGGGATCAACGTTCCCATGACCAGGGTGCGGGAAATCCCCAGCGAGAACTGCTTCAGCGGCTTGAGCGATAGGGACATCGTTCTTCACCTCAAGGACGATGGGAGTACATGGATCAATGAAACGCGGCTGAGACGAGAAGAGATTCGTGAGAGGATGTCGAGAATCTACGAGAATCGCGCAGAGAGAATCGCTTTTATGCTGGTCGATCCCAACGTCTCGTATGGAGAATTCGCCGATGTCTATGACCAGGCCGCATCGTCAACGCCAGGTCTCCACATCGGGCTGCTCACCCGCCAGTTAAGAGAACATGTTGACCATTGCCCTCCGGGGCGTGGGTGCACCATTGAATGGGCGCATGAGCCCGGCAATATCTTTTGCAAGAATATGTATCCGCCCGTACCCGTCAAAACGCTGCGCTTTCCGGGGCGTTGATATGGGCCATACGGTCTTTGCTTTGGTGAACTGTAAAGGTTGGCTCTTCGGCTCCGCCGGTCTCCGCAAGAGTCAATCAGGCGCATGTTTACAGTCGTGCTTTCCCACCCATTCGCCGAGAAGCCGGCGAATGGATGGGGCACGGAGTGTTGTGGGGGGTAGGCTTTACTTTGCCGCGGGCGCAGCTGGCTGATCTCCGGCTTTGATCGCCAAGCCGGACTTGGCGTGGCGCGCAAGCTTCTGCGCCGTTTGCGTGGAAGTTTTCACGGCCGGATTGGCCGTATGCGGCTGAGCCACTGGATGCGACAGCACCGGGCCATTCAGCGTTTGCGGCGTGCGCATGGCTCCGGCGTTCGAGAATCCCCCCGGCACGGCAACATGCGGCGGCGGCACAGCCACCTTGGCCGCTGGGCCCGGCTGAACACGCGAGTAGACGCCCCATCCGCCCCCGGCAACCACAAACACAATGGCCGCTGCGGCTGCGCTGCGCATCCAGTTGCTGCCCGGCTTGAGCGCCTTGGGCCAGAGCAGTACGAGGCCCTTCCGCGGCCCGGCTGCCAGACGTGCGTCGAGGCTGGCCCGCACCCGCTCGGCAAGCCCCTCGGGGACAGGAGCGTGGGCGATCAGCTGCAATGTCTCGTCAACGGAGGAAAGGTCGCCGGCATTGTTAGGTTCGGGGAATGAATTCATCGCAGACTCCTTGCGCGGCTGAGCAGCGGGCAACCGATCCCTGATCCCTGACCACTGAACCCTGCTTTCCGCTTCATCGCAAACTCCTTGCGTGATTGAGCAATTCGGCCATCAGGTTGCGCGCGCGAAACAAACGGCTGCGGACGCTGGACTCGGTAATGCCCAGGACCTGGGCGATCTCCACGCTGGTCAGCTCATCGAAAGCCGAAAGCAGCAGCACCTGGCGCTCGTTGCCGGGCAACTGGTCAACACACGCCAGCACCTGGGCGTGATGTTGAGCGGCGGAGGCAATCTGTTCGGCGCTGAGCCCCTTGGCGGGCAGTACGCGCGCCATCTCAGAGACGTCGTCGGTCTCGGGCCTTGTCTTGGCGCGGCGCTTGCGGTCGAGAACGATATTCCAAACGATGCGGATTAGCCAGACGCGCTGGTCGCGCACTTCGCCCAGCGTGTCGCGATGACGCAGCACGCGCAGAAATGCCTCCTGCACCGCATCTTCGGCGTCGGAGGCATTGCGCAGGACCGAGAAGGCTACGCGGTAGAGGGTGCCCGAGTACTGGCTCACCAGGGCCGCGAGCGCTTCATCTTCCGCGTGCTGGCGATCTCGTTCGTGCACAGCTCTCTCGGGAATCTCCATCCAACCTGCGAGTATGGCCTGGCTGGCGCTCATACCGTACCAGACGCAAGCACATTGGAATTTGCTCAAACGCGCCTCGGAGATCGAAGCGCTGCAAAAGGAAAACTCGCGAAGCCGGAAGCCCCGCGAGTCCTTTTGGCAAAGGCGCTGTGTTACTGCTTGGCGCCGAGCTTCTGCGAGGCGATGGACCCAGCGGCGCCCTCCTTATCGGCGTCTTTCACCTTGGCCCACAGCGTGCGGGCTTCTTCCAGCTTGCCCTGCGCCACGTACAGGTCGGCGAGGTCGAGTTGCGCCACTCCGGCCGGCACTGTGTCTGAGGGCTTGGCGGCCAGAGCAGTATAGATCTCAACGGCCTGGGCGTCGCGCGAGGTTTGGTGATAGAGACCGGCAAGCGCCAGCTTGGCCAGGCTGGAGATATTGCGATCCCACGATCCGGCGGCGGTTTTCAGCTCCGTTTCCGCAGATGCCGTTTGGCCCAGCTCCTGGTAGGTAACGCCGGCAAAGTAATGTGCCTTTGCGCCTTCCGCGAGCCAGCCATACTGGTTGGCAACGGCAACAAATTGCTGGTTGGCGGCCTTGGAGCGCTCTGCAGCAGTAGAGTAAACTCCCGATTCAGGCGGAGCGCCGGGCACGGCAAGGGGCGCGACGTAGGCATCCAGAGCTGCGCCGAGAGCCGTGTTGGCTGCAGACGAGCGCAAATTCCAGGCAATCAGCGAGCCGCCGCCCACAATAATGACCACGGCAGCGATGATGACCCAACGTACTACGCCGGAACGGTGACCGCTCAGCCAGCTGACGCTACTTGCAGTGGCCTGGGCAAAGCTATCCTTCTTGAGGGCATGACGGGTTTGAGTATCCACGGGGTTTTTTCTTGTCCTTCTCGATCGACTTGCAGGCGGGTCCGTACTGGTGGAGGCACTACGACTGCAACCTTATTAGTCTATCAGCGCGCCAAGAGCAGCGTCCACCGCGCGCCGCCGCTCCTGGCCCTAGCGGTTTGATAATGGCGATGCCGAGCGCAGGTTACGGATCAAGTCGATGGCGCTGTTCAGCACCGGGCGGTCCATTACTACCTCCAACCCCTTGTCGAGCAGCATCTCGACAAAATCGGTGAGGAATAGACTGCGGGATTTTGCTTCGCGAACGATTTCATCGGAGACCGTAATGGTGACTTGCATGAGACAGCTGCCTCCCGATAGGTTCATCGGCAAAGCTGCGCTCTTCATTAGCAGGAAGCTCCATTGCTCTCGGCGGTTGCTTCGGCAACCTTCCCTTTTGCAATCCGCAGCCAAGACATTCTTGAATTTGGCCTGGTCGTTCACTTGCCGGTTGACCTGCCGGGGCGATAGGCTAGCGTCATGTATGAGGATTTCCACGTAGCCGACCGCTGGAGCGGCGAAGACCTGCATTGCCGCTGGAAGGGCACCATCGTGGCCATCGCCACCCGCCACGCTGACGCCGTCGATGTCCGTTTCGACGTGAACGGCAGATCTATGTGGGTCGCTCTCCCATGCACCGCCTGGGTGGAGCAGAAGAAGCGCAGCGGTAAGGTAATCACCGACCAGCTCGCCGCCCAGATCGCTGGCCGCTACCTCAAACAACTGATCAACGAGGGCTACGACTCCCGCCGCGAGATTTACACCATGACCGTGGCCGAGGTACTGGAGAACTTGGACATCGTTGTCGCCGAAGCCAAAGACCTGGGCACAATGCCCACGCTGCCTGTCGGTATGTAAGGAGATCCGGACCTCAGGGGTTCGATCCAACCCTATCGATGGGAGCGGATTGCCGCGGCGTGCGCGGCTTGCTTTGTTCTATCCAAAAGGGTTTGGAGCCTGAAGACACCCCCGAAACAAGGGACATGGCGGAGTTGAGGCAATCGCAGTCGTTGCGGTCTCTCGTGACTTTTTAAATTGGACTAAAAATGTCTAGAATTCGGTATTCCGCCTTCCTAAATCAGGAGTAGAATTCGCGCATACGATGCGGGAGGCGGTTCTTTTCCCCGCGCCGCACCGCAAATGGCAGCCGGCTGGCCGCGAGGGCCAGAATCACAGTTGGCGGCCAGCCGGGTCTGAATTCCATGGGAAGTGCTTTGGCGTTGTTCTCCACGCAGCCTGAACCAAAAGCACGCGTAGACTGCGCTCGATGCCGATCCGCTGGTTGAGGCGTTTCATTTTCCAAGGCCGTTCAGTGGCCTATTTGGTTCGAAGCGAAAAGAGCGAATCTGGACCCGACTGGCGCGATCCGCGCTTTACGGTGCACGCCTGCGGTCGATCAAGCTCTTTTCGCAGTTTGCGCCGAGCCATTCACTGTCTGAGCGGTGTGCACCGGGCAGTAAACATCTCGAATCTTGTACCAGGATTCCGATTCACCTGCGAACGGCCCCCGCAATCTTCGGTTGCCGCTGCAGGGCGCGAACCATGTCCTCCCCTGGCATGGCGCGTTGCAGGCGAGCGAGAGGACTCGGCCCTTCAAGGGTTCCATCTGCTGCGCTTGCGGGAGAGAAGCATGGCACTTCATCAACGTGAAACCCGATTCAAGAAGGAGTGACCTGATGTCGAATTCCAGGAAAGTTTCCCTCGCAGGGAGCGAGCGCGTTCCGCTTGAAGGAGCACGCTCGACAGGGCGGACCGATCCGCATCAACTGATGCAAATCTCGGTCATCCTGAAACATCGCCAACCCCTTCCGGCGAACCGGCCCGCCGGGAGGTTTATGACTCATGACGAATTTGCAGGCCAATTCGGCGCCGATCCGGCGCATGTTGACAAGTTGCGCCAGTTTGCCCGCGAGAACAACCTGCACATGCTGGAACGCGGAGACGAGGTCTTGCGCCGCACCGTGACGCTCTCAGGAACCGCCGCGGCGATGGAGAAGGCCTTCTCAGTTGAGCTGAATGAGTATGAACATCCAGATGGAAGCTACCGTGGACGCACCGGTGCGATTCAGATTCCAGAGGAATATGCATCGATGATCCAGGGCGTATTTGGCCTAGACGACCGGCCCATGGTCAAGCCGCATTTCCGGTATCGCGGAACAAGCGCTGCTTTCGGCGCCCGCGCCTCCAACGCCGCGTATTCCCCCATCGACGTGGCGAGACTCTACGATTTTCCTCAGGATGTTGACGGAAATGGTCAAACGATAGGCCTGATCGAGTTTGGAGGCGGCTATCGCATGGCCGACATCGACCAGTACTTCAGTAGTCTGCAACTGCAGCCGCCCACGGTCAGCACTGCGGCACTCAACCTGGCCAAGAATCGCCCCACCACCCCGCAAAGCGCAGATACCGAGGTGATGCTGGACATCGAGGTGGCTGGAGCAGTTGCTCCAGGAGCGAATATCGTTGTCTATTTTGCCCCCAACACCTCGCGCGGCTTCCAGGATGTGCTCAGCATGGCGGTGCACGATCAGCTTCGGCTTCCCGGCGTGCTTTCGATCAGTTGGGGCGGTCCGGAGGCCACTTGGACAACGCAGTCGATGCAAAGTTTCGATCAGATTGCCCAGGAAGCAGCGCTGCTCGGAATCACAATTACCGTTGCATCTGGCGATAGCGGATCGAGCGATGGATTGAACGATGGGAAGAACCATGTGGACTTCCCCGCGTCCAGCCCCCATGTGCTGGCCTGCGGAGGCACTCGGCTGGTGTCGGCGAATGGCGCCATTACAAGTGAAACCGTGTGGAACGACGGCGCTCAAGGTGGGGCAACCGGAGGCGGATACAGCATCACATTCGCTTGCCCGGCTTGGCAGGAAATCACCTCGCAGTCTGGCCGCGGGGTTCCCGACGTAGCCGGCAATGCCGACCCCGAGACGGGATACAACATACTCGTCGATGGGCAGCAAATGGTAGTGGGGGGAACCAGCGCGGTTGCGCCGCTGTGGGCGGGGCTGATTGCCTTGCTCAACCAGAAACTCCAAAACCGCATCGGATTCATCAACCCATCGCTCTACGACATGAACCAATCCACCTGCTTCAGAGACATAACCCAAGGCAACAATGGCGCCTATTCGGCCGCTCCCGGCTGGGACGCGACCACAGGGCTGGGATCGCCGATTGGAATCCCACTCATTCAGACGGAGCAATCGATGACGGCGCAAGCTACAGTCAGTTCCAAGAGCCGCACCGCACCAACGCCCTCGCGTTGAGAAGTTCCTGGCTCCGGCATTCAAGAAACCCGCCAAAGACTGGGGCAGATCCGCCGCCTGGGGATCTGCCCCATTTTCTGCCGCAAAGAATCCTGTTTCGGCCACTCCGCTACACCGGCCAAATGCCCTTCTTGTGTTAAGCTCCGCGCAACGAACGGTTTAGCGCCCGTATCGCTTGCATAAGCCGGCCGGTGTTGCGAGCGTTCTTCCGCGTCTTCGATTCGCACTGAGGTTTGCCGCTCTCCCCGATACCCATCCCCAGCACATTTTTTCCCCACAGGCCAGCCGCAATGGCACAATTGCTTATCCATCTTTTTCAATTTCTTTTCACGCGGAAGGAACCTAGTCCATGGGAGATCTCTCGATAGCAGAGGCGGCGCGCGCGCTGGCATCAGGCCAGCGGGTGCACACCAACATGCAGGTTGCTCTACTGGTTGAAACAGCGCTCGCGCGCGGCGAGGCCCGATTAGCAGCCAACGGCGCCCTGGTGGCAACTACCGGAGCTCGCACCGGGCGAAGTCCCAAAGATAAGTTCACTGTAGACGATGACGCCACGCACTCTGTGGTCGATTGGGGAAAGGTAAACAAGGCGATCTCTTCCGAGCGCTTTGAGGCCTTGCTGGAACGGGTCACGGCCCACCTGAGTGAGCGCGATCTGTTCGTTCAGGATCTCTTCTGCGGCGCCGATGCTGACTATCGGCTCCCCGTTCGTGTCATCTCCGAATACGCTTGGCATGCGCTCTTCGTTCGTCAGCTCTTCGTCCGGCCGAATGCCGCTCAGCTCGCTACGCACGCGCCCGAGTTCACCGTCATCGCCGCCCCCGAGTTCGAGGCCGTGCCCGAGCGCGACGGCACCCACTCCAAGGCCTTCATCCTGGCCGATTTCACCCGCAAGATCGTTCTGATCGGTGGCACCAAATACGCCGGCGAGATGAAGAAGTCGATATTCGGAGTCATGAACTTCATCGTCCCTAATCGCGACGTGCTGCCCATGCACTGCTCTGCCAATACCAGCGCGGACGGCGTGACCGCCCTCTTCTTCGGCCTCTCGGGAACCGGCAAGACGACCCTCTCCGCCGACCCGGCCCGCCGCCTGATCGGCGACGACGAGCACGGCTGGGGCCCCACCGGTATCTTCAACTTCGAGGGCGGCTGTTACGCCAAGTGCGTCGACCTGACCGAAGAACGCGAGCCGCAGATCTATCGCGCCATCCGCTTCGGCTCGGTGCTGGAGAACGTCATCCTCGACCCGGTCACCCGTGAGCCCGACTACGCCGACATTCAACTCACTGAGAACACCCGCGCCGCCTATCCGGTGGACTTTATCGACAAGGCGGTTATTCCCGGTGTGGGCGGCCACCCGCGCAATGTGATGTTCCTGGCTGCCGATGCCTTCGGCGTCTTACCGCCCATCGCGCGTCTTACGCCTGAGCAGGCCATGTATCACTTCCTCTCCGGCTACACCGCCAAGCTGGCTGGCACCGAGGCCGGCATGGGCCGCGATCCGGAGCCCGAGTTCTCAGCCTGTTTCGGCGCGCCCTTCCTGCCGCTGGCTCCGCGCGTTTATGCCGAAATGCTGGGTAAGCGCCTTAAACAGCACAACGCAGCCTGCTGGCTGGTCAATACTGGCTGGTCCGGCGGCAAGTTTGGCGTGGGCAAGCGCATGAGCCTCAAAGTGACTCGGGCTCTGGTCAATGCCGCCCTTAACGGCCAACTCGACAACGTCGAGTTCCACACCGAGCCCGCCTTCGGCCTGCACATCCCTGTCAGTTGCCCGGATGTTCCCGCCGAGATTCTCAACCCGCGCAATGCCTGGGCAGACAAGACCGCCTACGATCAAACCGCTGCCGAACTGGCCTGCCGATTCGACGCCAATTTCCAGCAGTTTGACGCATCGGAGGAGATCCGCGCCGCGGGGCCAAAGAAGTGCTAACGCCGAGTATTCCATCGCTACGAGAAGGGCCATGCCGCCGAGGCATGGCCCTTCACCTTTGGACATATTCGCATTTCCAAGGCTCGCAGGTCATATTCCGCGCAGGACAACCCCTGAGTCCATTTAGCCCTTGCTAATGTCGGACGAGCGCCCAAACGCAAAAAGACCAACCCCGAAAGGTTGGTCTCTTTGAATATTATTGCCGGCGATCACCTAATCTCCCACACAGTCACCCGTGCAGTACCATCGGCCCAGCGAGGCTTAACTTCCGTGTTC